>ERZ869936.2104-NODE-2104-length-12253-cov-5.057059_pt1 | contig 12253 bp, 8 predicted proteins | sample MGYA00520876_ERZ869936 | MGnify/ENA primary metagenome ERZ869936 (study PRJEB32218, sample SAMN09650985) | biofilter metagenome | isolation source: enrty point of leading RO module | place: Saudi Arabia: Thuwal, RO plant located on Red Sea | collected 2016-02-17 ... | reverse complement strand
CGTCGACGTAGCCGCGACCGCCTTCCTGCGCGGCGAAGAGGCCGACCTCGAACGGAAGCAGGACGTTCAGTTCCATCACCGGCACGCGCAGCTCGAGCTTGCCGGCGAGCGAGGCGTCGCCCGCGTAGCGATGGGGATCGAGGATCCGCACCCCGCCCCGCCCGCCGATGAAGGCCGACTCGTGGAACGGGAAGTCGCCGAACACCTTGCGGCCGGTGACGCGCAGGCCGACGTAGGGCTCGAGCGGCAACGGCAGCGTGACATAGCCGCCGGCGACCGCGCCGACCGACCCGAAGGCAGCCCGGGCGTCCCACACCGCGGGGAACCAGTCGGTGCGCGCGTCGAGAATCACCCCGCGGCGCGGATGGCTCGAGCGATCGCGCGAGTCGTGCACCAGCGAGGCGCGCAGCCCCACCTGCCCGAAGCGCCCGGCGCCGTACGGATCGGTGAGCTCGAGGAAGCCGTCGGGCGGCCCGTTGCTGACGGTGTACTGCACCACGGGTCCGAAGCTCAGGTCGCTCTTCGGTCCGAGGGCGTACGCCACGGCCGGATGCAGCAGCCACTGATCCTGGTGCACGGCGTAGCGGCCGTCGCGTGGGGAGCGCGTGCCGAGCGGAATGCCCGGCGTCGACGGCGTGGCGTTGCCGAGGCCGTGATAGTTGAGGACCTCGAGCTGGGACATCCGGGCCAGCGCCGTGAAGTGCACGCGCGACATCGGCTGGCGCTTGTCGACGGAGAGTGCGACCGCGCCGGCCTCGTTCCGGAACGAGTACCGCCCTTCGAGTGCCACCCGGCTTGCGTAGGGATGGTTGCGGAATCCGTAGCGCTTCCAGGCCCAGCCAAGCTCGGGCGTGAACCCCATGTCGCGGTTGGTGCTGAGGCCGACCACCGGACCGCCACCGCCGCCGTAGTCGCGGCCGGGGTGCTCCTGGTGACTCCCGATGCCGATCAGGGGCCGGCGATCGAGCAGCGTGTCGGCCTCGTACTTGACGCCCGACATCGCTCCGGTGTCGTGGAGCCCGGCCTGTTGGCCGAGGCCCGCCACGCGCGACGAGTCGACGAGGACGTTGGTCCCGTTGCCGCCGATCACCCGGACCCGGATGCTCGCGGGGACGTCGCCACGGATCACGGCGTGGTCGTCGCCGTCGTGGAGGTAGACGCGGATCTCGCGGGTCTCCAGCGAATCGAACTGCCGCGCGAAGGTGACCGCGCCGTCGGGGCCGGTGATCCGGACATCGACCAGTCCCGGGCCGGCGCGGGTGATCGTGGCGCGCTCATCGGCGTCGGTCGCGTGGATGTCCACGACCATGTCGTTGAGGGCCAGGTAGAACCGCTCGGCCACGGCCCGGAGCGAGTCCCGGCGGATGCGCAGCTTGGCACCCACCTCCGCGCGCGAGGCGGCGTACTCGTCGGGCATCCGGCGCATCGCGGTGGCGATGACGTCGTCGGTGATCCGGGCCTGGACCCACGCGGCGACGGAGTCGAAGCCGGTGCGCGAGGTGCCGCGGAGGAGGCGGCGGTCGAGGTGGAGGCTGTTGAACATCAGCGCCCGCATGGACGGGTAGCCGCTGTCGAACGACACCACCTTGGGGGTGACCGCCCTGGCCATCCGCGGCAGGACCCCCTCGAGCGAGGAGAACGCGTTGTCCATGTCGCGGGCGATCGGCACCCAGTCGCCGTCGTGCTCCAGGCGCGCAAACTTCCAGTTGCCGGTGTGGCGGTCCCAGTTGCCGGTCAGCATGTCGATCAGGCGCGCGCGGAGGTAGAGGGTCGGATCGACGCGCTCGTCGGCGTACCGGTTCAGGCGCTGCACCAGGCTGTCGGTGTCGACGATCGCCACGGCGCCGAACTTGGCCGCGGCCTCCGGGCTCTTGCTCGGGAAGAGCGTGAGGACGCCGAGCCGACCGGCCATCTCCTCGCGGTACTCGCCGAGGATCGGGTCGTCGGGCATGACGTAGAGGCGCGGCCCGTCGTCGTGCAGCACGCCCACCGCGTCGAAGAACGGCTCGAAGATCAGGTTGGCGGCCGGGTGCTTCGCGGAGGTGAGGTCGCGGGCGATGTACTTGACGAGCTTCACCTTGTCCATGTCGGCCGGCAGGTTGCGGGGATCCTTGTCCACCGTGCGGAAGACGTACTCGGCGCCGTTGGCCGCATCGAGGTGCAGCGAGCGAGACGAGTTGCCGCCGCCGAGCTTCTCGGGGACGAGTCCGCCGCCGATGCGCCGGAGGTCGAGCACCGGGACGCGGATCGGCGTGGTCCACAGGTCGCGGTAGCTCCTGCCGAGGAGCCACTGGTGGAAGCGGCCGACGCGGTAGTGCGCGCCGGCGGCGAGGGTGACGCTGTCGGTCCGGAGCGTCGAGGTGTGCGCGAGCTGCGCAGCGGCGCGTTCCGGCGAGCCGAGGCTCGCCAGCAGCATGAGGGCGATCGCGCCGCCCGCGGGAATGACACGTGAGGTCATGGGTGCCACCGATAGGCGGTGAGGACGGCCGGTCCCAGCGTGGCCTCGTCGCTCACCAGCAGGAGGTTGTCACTGGTGATCGCCACCCCTTCCGTCTGGGGGTGGCCGGGCGGCAGCGACCGGCTGAGCATGACGGCGCCGGCGGGCGTGATCGCGGCCAGGGCCTTCTGCCGAGACGCCACGATGAGGTAGTTGCCGCTTCGGGAGTCGAAGGTGATGTCCGACGGCTGGAACGCGGTCCACTCGCGGGTGCCGATGACGGCGGCGAGCGGGACCGTGAGGAGCATGGGGGCCGGCGTCGCGGTGGACATCGGCCAGCGGTACAGCAGCATGGCGTCGTCCCCCGCGTCGTCGAGGGCGTTCTTGCACGCGAGGATGAGCGCGTCGGCCACCGGGTCGAAGGTCATCCCCTCGAACTCGCAGCGGCCGCCCAGCCCGGTGTCGATCCTGGAGTAGGGCACTGCCGCCGAGTCGGCTCCCTCGGTGAAGCGGTACAGCATCCCGTCGCTGGTGAGCATCAGCATCGTGTCGCGCACGATGGCGATCGCCTCGAAGTCGCCCCGCACCGGCGGCGAGCCGAGGGAGAAGCGCTTGAGGATCACGCCGCGCCGGTAGTCGATCTCGTGGACCATGGCCTGCTCGTCGCCGTGCACGAACAGCCGGTCATCGGCGGTGAGCACCATGCCGGAGATCTCCCGGAGGGCGTCGGGGAGGATCCAGCGCAGCACCGGTGCGTCGGTCACCACGCTGTCGGGGAGCGCCAGCGCGCGCTCGATCCGCTCCTCCCGTCGCGCCAGGATCTCGGCGAGCTCCGGGTCGCGGCGCTGCAGCTCGGCGCAGCCGGCGAGGGCGATCAGCGGCAGCCAGGCGAGCCACCGCGCACCGCGCGGTCTCACGCGGCCTCCCCCTGCTCCTGTTCCTGCGCGAGCGCGTCGCCGATCTCCACGTCGGCGGTCTCGATCGCCGGACCGGCGCTCTCGCGCAGCGCGGTGAGGAACTGGTCGCGGCTCACGCTCTTGCGGATCCGCACGAGGTAGTAGAGCTCGGCGGGCTTGCCATTGTGGCTGGCGACCTCGTCGAGGCGCCAGCGCCGGGTCATGGTGTCGAGCACCTTCTCGATCCGGACCTGGGCCTCGCTGATCGTCTTGGTCGTGACGGTCAGGATGGCGTTGTAGCGCGGCTTCCGCTTGGAGGTGCCGAGCACCTTGCTGATGCGGCGGAAGCGCTTGGCGAGCACCGCGGCGCGCTGCGGCGAGAGCGCCAGGATCAGGTCGCGATCGGGGACGGCGTTCTCCTCGTCCTGCCCCGCGATGTCGCCGAGCGGCTCGGACCACTGCGCGTTGGCGGTGGGCTCCAGCACCTTGCGCCCGAAGTCGTAGCGCCAGATCAGGAGCACGACCACGTTGAAGGTCACGGTCAGCACCGCGGCCACGATCACCGCGTGCACCCCGACGGCCAGGCCGACGCCGATGCCGAGGAAGAGGTAGACGGTGTCGCGCACGTCGCGGATGCGCGGACGCAGGCGGAGCGCCGCCACGATGCCGGCGAGCGAGAAGGCCAGGGCGAGGCTGGTCTGCACCACGACCACGATGCCCGCGACCACGAGCGGGAGGATCAGCAGCGTCTGGACGATGCTCTGGTCGAACGACGCCGCCCGGCGCGCCGACATGAACACCCAGCTCACCGGCAGCATCAACGCCAGCGAGAAGAACATCACCTGGATGGTCTCCAGCAGCAGCTCGAGGCTCGACGCCGCCGGAGCCTCGCCGATGCCCCCGCCGGTGCCGGCCAGGCCGTCCTGCAACAGCTGCTGCGCGGAGTCCGCCGCGGCCAGGCCGACGCCCTCGGCAACCCACTGGATCACGGGAACGAAGCGGCTCAGCGCGAAGACCACCGCGGCCAGCAGCACGTAGTACGCAAGCAGCCGCCGAATCGGCTTCTCCGAGCGCAGGGTGACCAGGTCCAACAAGCGCGTGAACGGTCTCATGCCGTGCCTTCGTGATCTTGCGCCGGCGGGGGCCCGGGGGTCCCCGACGACTCAGTGGCTGTCCGCGGTGTCCGCGGTGGTTCCGTGACACCCGGCACCGGCGCATGGCTCGGGTGAGCCGGCGCCGCCTACCCCTTCACCAGCGAGTTGTGACGAATCGGTATCACCCCGCTGCACCAGTTCGGTTCAGCGCCGGGTTCCCGGGATGCTTTGTCCAGGCGCGGGGTCTTACGCGCCCGCGCGCGGGGCGTTTGCCCGGACCCGCGAGGGGGGAACCCGGACGATGCAACGGGGATAGCAGACTCGATTCGCACGGTGCGGGGCGGTCCCGGCCGGGCCGGTTCGGGGTACCAGCCGGCGTGCCTACGCCTTCGAGGGAGCAGCATGACGACGGAAGTCCATGGCCCGACCCGGGCCGCTCCGGCGCCGGAACGCCGGGTGATCGGACCCCGTGGCCGGGGGCACCCGCCCCACCGGGACGGGGCGCTCCCGGGGCCGCCCAACCTGCGCGACCCGGTGCTGTTCCTGAACCGCGAGCGGTCGTGGCTGGCGTTCAACTGCCGGGTGCTCCACGAGGCGCTCGACGCGCGCACGCCGCTGCTCGAGCGGGTCAAGTTCCTCGCCATCGTGGCCAGCAACCTCGACGAGTTCTTCCAGGTGCGTGTCGCGGGGCTCCGCCACCAGATCCACACCGGTCGCCGCGAGTTCGTCGCCGACAAGCGGCCGCCGGAGGAACAGCTCGACGCGATCCGCGCCGCCGTGCGCGACATGATCACCGCACAGAGCGAATGCCTCCGCGCGGAACTGCTGCCGGCGCTGGCGTCGCACGGCATCGTGCTGCACGACCGAGTCGCGTCGCTCCCGATGGAGGAACAGGAGCGCCTCGAGCGCCACTTCACCGAGGAGGTGGCGCCGCTGCTTACCCAGTTCCAGGTGGACGAGGCGCACCCGTTCCCGCAGGTGCGGAGCCTGGCCCTGACGGTGCTCGTGCTGCTCGCGGACCCCTCCGGGGAGGAGCACCTCGCGCTGGTGACGCTGCCCAGCGAGCTGCCGCGATTGGTTCCCCTCGCGCCACGGCATCACTTCCTGCCGCTCGAGCACCTGGTCGGGGCGCACCTGGGTGATCTGTTCCCCGATGCGGAGGTGCTGAGTTGGCACATGTTCCGGGTGACCCGCGGTTCGACGCTGAGTCTCGAGACGGACGGGGGATCCGCGGGCGCCTCCGACGATCTCCTCCAGCTGATGGAGGAGGAGGTGCAGGAGCGCCGCTTCGGCGAGGTGGTGCGGGTGGAGGTGCACGTGTCGATGCCGCGTGCCCTGCGGTCCCGGCTGCTGCACGAGCTCAACGCGGCGGACGATGGGGAGGGATTGCCGCTGGTGGAAGACGACCTCCTCGCGGTGTTCGGCCCGCTGGACCTGACGGCGCTGTGGGCGATCGCCGGGCTGGAGCTGCCCGAGCTCCAGGACGCCCCGCTCCCCGCCTCGGTGCCGCAGGCACTGCGCCGCGAGGGCGGAATCTTCGACCGGCTGCGCCAGGGGCCGATCCTGCTCCACCATCCGTACCACGACTTCGAGCAGACGGTGGAGCGGTTCCTGGCCGAGGCGGTGGACGATCCGGCGGTCCGGCGGATCCGCGTCACCCTCTACCGCACCGGGCGAAGCCTGGCGGCACTGCTGCTCCGCGCGGCGGAGCGCGGCAAGCAGGTGCGGGCGATGATCGAGCTGCAGGCGCGCTTCGACGAGGAGAACAACATCTCCTGGGCCAAGCGCTTCGATGATGCCGGGGTGATCACGTCGTACGGCGTGCGCGCGCTCAAGACGCACGCCAAGCTGATGCTGGTGGATCGCGAGGAGGGCGGCCGGGTGGTGCGCTACGCCCACGTCGGCACCGGCAACTACAACTCCCGCACCGCACGGCTCTACACCGACCTGGGCCTGCTCACCGCCGACCCGGCGGTGGTCGAGGACGTGAGCGCCCTGTTCGACATGCTCACCGCCACGGTCGAGGAACCCGAGTTCCATCGGCTGCTGGTGGCACCGCGCGACATGAAGGACGCGCTGATCGCGAAGATCCGGCGCGAAGCCGGTCATGCCAGGCTGGGTGGCGCGGCACGGATCATTGCCAAGATGAACTCGCTGGTGGACCCCGAGGTGATCGAGGCGCTGTACGAGGCCTCGCGCTCCGGCGTGGAGGTCGACCTGATCGTGCGAGGCATCTGCTGCCTGCGCCCCGGGGTGCCGGGGGCCTCGGCACGGATCCGGGTGATCTCGATCGTGGGCCGATTCCTGGAGCACTCGCGGGTGTGCTACTTCCACAACGGCGGCGACCCGGAGTGCTACATCGGGTCTGCGGACTGGATGCCGCGAAACCTGCTCAAGCGCATCGAGGCGGCGGCGCCGATCGACGATCCCGACCAGCGCGCGCGCCTCCTCGACTGGCTCGAGCAGATGCTCGCCGACAACCGGCACGCCTGGGACCTCGGCCCGGACGGCCGCTACACCCAGCGCCACCCGGTCCCGGGCGAACCGCTGCGGTCGTCCCAGCACCTGCTGGCCACGAGGATCGACTGAGGCGCTAGCCGGTCCTGGCAGGGAGCGGGCTTGCACCGATTTGATTGAACGATTAATCATCAGCCATGACAATGACTTATGCGGACCAGGACTCGCGCGCCGCGATCCTCGACGCGGCGACCACGCTGTTTGCCCGCCAAGGACTCGAGGCGACGACCATCAAGGAGATCGGCCGGGAGGCGGGACTCACCCCCGGCCTCCTGTACTACTACTTCGCCGACAAGGACGCCCTCTACCAGGCGGTGCTGGAGCGGTTGATGGAGGCGCTCCCCGGCAGGCTGGGTCCGGTGGCGGAGTCGGCCATCGACCCGCGCGAGGGGATCGCCGCGCTGGTGCGGATGCAGGCCGAGATCTTCCTCGCGGAACCGCGGCTGCCGCGGATCCTGGCGCGCGAGTTGGCCGATCACGAGGCGCGACACGCGGCGCCGCTCATCCGTGAACACGCCCAGCGGCTGCTCGGTGCGATCAGCGGCCTCATTCGGCGCGGCCAGGATGCCGGCCAGTTTCGGCGCGGCCTGGAGCCCGAGCTTGCCGCCGTCTCCACCCTCTCCCAGCTCAACTGGTTCTGCATCGCCGGTCCGGCGATCGAACTGATCCTCGGCCGCGAGGGTGCCACGCGCGACCCGGCGACGGTGCGGGCGTTCGCCGAGCACGCGGTGCGGTTTGCGCTTGCCGGCCTGGAGGAGGTGCAACAGGCGAGGGGCGAAGGGCGAGGGGCGCCATGATGAACGCGACGTGCGAGGGGCGAAGGGCGAAGGGCGCGGCGCTGCTGGTTGCCGTGCTTGGTGCAGCGGTCGGTGCTTGCGGCGGCGGAGCGGGATCCGGCGTCATTGCCAACGGCACGGTGGAGGTGCGCGAGGTTGACCTGGCGCCGCTTGCTGCCGGGCGGGTGACGCGCGTGTTGGTGGATGAGGGTGAGGCGGTGGCACTTGGTGACACGCTCGTGGTGCTCACGGCGCCGACGCTCGATGCCGACCTCGACGCGGCGGTGGCGCGTGTCGCTGCGGCGGAGGCGAACTTGCGCGACCTGGTGGCCGGGTCGCGGCCGCAGGAAGTGGCTGCGGCGCGGGCGGAGCGCTCCGCCGCGGAGGCGGAGGCGGCGCGACTGCAGCGCGATCGCGAGCGGATGGCGGCGTTGCTCGATGCGGGGGCGGTGGCACGAAGCGAGTTCGAGGCAGTGGATGCCGCGGCGCGGGTGGCGGCCGAGCGGGTGGCGATGGCGCGGGAGCGGGTGTCCCTGCTGGAGGAGGGGAGCCGCCCGGCGCGGATCGCGGCGGCTCGGGCGGAGGCTGCGCAGGCCCGCGCCGCGCTCGAGGGAAGGCAGGCGGCGACCGACGAGTTCGTCCTGGTGGCACCGGTGGCCGGGGTGGTGCTGTCGCGGGTGGCCGATCCTGGTGACCTGTTGATGCCAGGGGTTCCGGCCCTGGTGCTTGGTGTGATGGCGGAGCCGTGGGTGCGTGTTTTCGTGCCGGCCCGCGTCCTGCCGATCGTGGTGTTGGGGACCGAGGCGGAGATCTACCCACCCGGGGCGGGGGGGCGTGTGGTTGGCGACGGCCGTGATGGGGCGATGGCGGACACCGTCACCGGCCGCGTGGTCGCCATCAACCCCCGGGCGGAGTACATCACCCGCATGGCGCTCACCGAGGAGGAGCGCGCCGATCTCCTCTTCGGCGTGAAGGTGGCGATCGACGATCCGGCCGGGCACTTCAAGCCGGGGATGCCGGTCACGGTGCGACTGCTCACGCGCGACACGCTGCCATGACTGCGACGGCCATCCGCACGGTGGCGCTGCGCAAGGTGTTCGGCGACCTGGTGGCGGTCGATGCGCTCGACCTCGAGGTTCGCACGGGCGAGGTGTTCGGGCTCCTCGGCCCGAACGGTTCCGGGAAGACCACCACCATCCGGATGCTCTGCGGGCTGATGCCACCGACGTCGGGTGCGATGACGGTGGCAGGGATCGATGCGGTGCGCGACCCGGAGGCGGTGCGCCGGCGGATCGGCTACATGTCGCAGAAGTTCGGCCTCTACGATGACATGACGGTGCGCGAGAACTACCGCTTCTACGCCGGGCTGTACGGGCTGCGCGGCGCGGCGCTCGCCGATCGCGAGGCGGAGCAGTTCAACGCGCTGGCGCTCGGACCCCGCGCGCACCAGCTGGTGGGCACGCTGTCGGGCGGCTGGAAACAGAAGGTGTCGCTGGCGTGCGCCACGGCGCACCGTCCCGACCTGGTGTTCCTCGACGAGCCGACGGCGGGAGTCGATCCCGCGGCGCGGCGGCAGTTCTGGCAGATCATCGGGGACCTGGCCCGGGGCGGGATGACGGTGCTGGTCACCACGCACTACATGGACGAGGCGGAGCGCTGCGAGCGCCTGGCCTTCCTGTCGCGGGGCCACCTGATCGGGGTGGGCACGCCGGCCGAAGTCAGCCGGCAGTTCGGCGAGGCGACGGTGGAGGACGTGTTCATCGCCCTGCAGCGCAAGGACGAGGGGGTCGCCGCGTGAGGCGGCTCCGCGCATGGCTCGGCGGCTCGAGCGTGTGGCCGATGCTGGTGAAGGAGTTCATCCAGCTGCGGCGCGACCGCCCTACGGTGGCGATGATGGTGGGGATCCCGGCGATCCAGCTGCTGCTGTTCGGCTTTGCGATCCGGACCGAGGTGCGCCAGCTCCCCACCGCGGTGCTCGACGAGGCACGCAGCGCCGACTCGCGGGCGCTGGTGCAGACGATGCTCAACACCGGCAACTTCGCCCACCGGCTCGACGCCACGTCGCGCGAGGAGGTGCGCGCGCTGATTGGCGCGGGGCGGATCAACGCGGCGATCATCATCCCGCCCGACTTCACCCGCGACCTCAAGCGCGGGCGGACCGCCGAGGTGCAGGTGATCGTCGATGCGGCGGATCCGCTGGCGTCGCAGGCGGCGATGAGCGGCGCGGCGCTGGGCGGCCAGCAGCGGGCGCTGCAGATCGCCACCGCGCGCGGCGGCTTCCAGGTGCCGATCGCGGTGCAGGTGCGGCCGCTCTACAATCCCACGCTGCGGAGCGCCACGTACATCGTGCCGGGGATCGTGGGCGTGCTGCTGTCGATGACGCTGATCATCGTGATGAGCATGGCCGTGGTGCGCGAGCGCGAGCGCGGCACGCTGGAACAGCTGGTGGTCACCCCGATCTCGCGCACGTCGCTGATGCTCGGCAAGGTGCTGCCGTTCGTGCTGGTGGGCTACGTCCAGATGACCGTCATCCTGCTCCTCGGCCAGCTGGTGTTCCACGTCCCGATCCGCGGCTCGGTCACGCTGCTCTACGTCACGGCGCTGGGGTTCATCGGGGCCAACCTGGCGATCGGGCTGTTCCTCTCCACGCTGGTGCGCACCCAGGCCCAGGCGATGCAGATGGGGTTCCTGTTCCTGCTGCCCAACCTGCTGCTGTCGGGATTCATGTTCCCGCGCGAGGCGATGCCCGAGGTGGCGCAGTGGCTGGGACTGGCGCTGCCGCTCACCTACTTCCTCGAGGTGCTGCGCGGCATCCTGCTCAAGGGCGTCGGCATCGATGCGCTCTGGCTGCAGGTGGGGCTGCTGGCGGGATTCGCGGCGCTGTTCGTGATGCTGGCCGTGCAGCGATTCCAGAAGACGGTGGAATGACGGAGGACGGAGGACGGAGCCAACTCCACCTACGACCCTCCGTCCTCCACCCTCCATCCTCCATCCTCCACCCTCAGTCCACTGGCACCAGCCTAACCCCTGCGTCGCTGTCCACCCGCCGCCATCCCTCCGCCACCGTCAGCGTCCACTTCGAGACGCCGTCGGCGGGGAGAGCCACGCGCACGCTGCGATAGTCCGGTGACACCAGCGCGCCGCCTGCCTCCACCTGCAACGAGCCCCACGGCCCCGAGAAGTTGCCGGCGGGGTGCACCACGCCGTGGGACCCGAGCGGGAAGACGCGGTTGGGATCGAAGGTGAAGCGCAGCTCTCCCTCCGGCGATGCGAACGCCGGTCCATCGACGAGCCGCCGCAGGTAATCATCGCGGATTGCCGCGAGCGAATCGGCACGGTGCCGCTCGAATGCGGCGAGCTCGTCGCCGCCGTGGCGCCGCGCGCGCGCGGCCAGCGGCTCGCCGCTGTCGGCACACTCCAGTCGCTCGACGAGCAGTGCCGCGGGACCTTCACCCGAGGGAAGCGCGTGCTGCCAGCCCCGGTCGACCCGGTCGAGCATCAAGCCGTACGCCGCGCCGGTGGCATACGCGAACGAACGGACGTACGACGGGAACCGCTCCGCCTGCCCCAGGTACGTGGCCAGCCGCGGCAGCGCCCCGTCATGCGCCAGGCCGGCGAGCCGCTGCCCGGTGTACTCGGCCAGTCCCTCGTGGCGCTCCAGCAGCACCTCGCTGCTGTCGCTGCCGGGATAGGCGGCGTGGCGGGCGGCACGAAACGCGAGCGCATCCCGCAGCGCCGTGCATCTCCCCGCACCGGACTCCCCTGCGGCCTTGGCCAGCGCACGCCACTCGAGCCGGAGCCAGCGTCGCGCATCGGCCTCTTCGAGGTGGGCGTTGGCCGGGTTCGCCTGGGCGTGGCCGAGCGCGGGCTGGATGCGGTGGAACTGTTCGTGGGCGAGGAGCGCGGTGGCGATCGCGTCGTCGGTCGGCAGGGGCAGCACCACCATCGACCAGTCGGTGCCGGCCACCGCCATCGCGGTGTTGGCCGGGAAGCGACCGGGGGGGAGGGTGCCGTGCCACCAGCGGCCGATCGGGGTGAGCGAGCCGTCCGCGGCCTGCTGGGAGGCGACGAACGCGTTCGATCCCCAGCGACCGAGCAGCAGCGGTCCGCAGAGCGATCGACCCCAGGTTTCGGGGCGGTCCGCTGCGCAGGCGGCGTCGAGCAGCCGGACGGCCCGGCTCATGGCGGCGGTGTCGGCGGCCTGGGCGCTCGCCAGGGCTGCCGGCAGCAACACGGTCGCGATCAGGATGGCCGGTCGGCGCATCGCGGGTCTCCGTCGGATCACGGGCAAGGGATGCGTGGCGCTGCCGGGGGGTTGCGGCCCGGATATTTTTCTGCCGCCCCCGGCTTCACCCGTGACACCGAACCACCTCGCTGGAGAGACGATGCGCCTGCGTTCCATCTTCCTGCTGCTTGCGGTCGCCGCGTGCGCCAACGATGCCGAACAACCCGAAAGCGCCGCCGATTCCTCGATCGCGGCGCCGGTCTTCGAGCCGCAACGGGTCGCGCTGATGAGCCGGGTCGACATTCGCT
>ERZ869936.2103-NODE-2103-length-12255-cov-3.696230_pt1 | contig 12255 bp, 12 predicted proteins | sample MGYA00520876_ERZ869936 | MGnify/ENA primary metagenome ERZ869936 (study PRJEB32218, sample SAMN09650985) | biofilter metagenome | isolation source: enrty point of leading RO module | place: Saudi Arabia: Thuwal, RO plant located on Red Sea | collected 2016-02-17 ... | reverse complement strand
CACGATCTGACCTTGTCGCAGCATGCCGGTTGCCTGCTGGCCGATGACCTTGTCGAGGCGCGTGGCCGGCTCGTCGCCGGCGCGGACGATGTACTGCTCGCGAATCTCCACATCCTGCGGGCCGATCAGGTCGCCGCGATTAACGTTCTTCGTCGCCGTCACCACCAGCCTGCGCTGCGCGATGACCAGCGTGACGCGCGCGGACTTGACCAGCTTGTCGTCCTCGTACTGTTCGATCGTCAGCGGCACCCGGCCGACAAGACGCGAGGCAGTGGTGTTAAAAGCGATCTTGCCAGGCAGAGCAGGTGCGTCCAACGTGGCCTCGTCGCGCGAGGAGCATTCGATGCGCAGGTCCGCGGCGGGCATGCCGGTGACCTGTTCGAGCCAGGCCATCAGCCGCGTGCGGAGCGTGTGGTTGGAGCCGGGCCGCACCTCTTCGACGGGATTGGCCGAGGGGGCGATCCGCTCGCTCTTCTTCGGCGTGATCGGCTGGGGCGCAGGCGTATCCTGCTGCGGCTCTTCGCTTGTTTTCCGAGGCGTTTTACGGGAGACGTGGCAGGTCTCAAAGCCGCGAAGCGAGACGTGCGCCCAGTTGACGCGATGCTCATTCAGAGCCCTGCGCACCTGATCAAGCGTGATCGTGGTCTCCGATCCGCTACCGAAAGTACCGACGACGAGCGAGGCATGAGCCTCGGCATGCTCACCGCTCAACGCGGCGACGTCCGACAGGCGAATGTCTTCTCCTTCAATCCTCACCTCGCGTTTCATCTGCACGCTGTCGGCCAGGGCAGAAGCGTTCACTGCAAGCAGCAGCCACAGCGCGACTCCAACCGCGCAGCCGCCGATTCCCTTCGGGTTCGTCGCTTCCATGCGTCGCATCATTCACTCCCTGCATCTGGCATCACTTCAGCTTCACTCACGCGATTTCACTTACCGCCGCAGGTTGCTGATCACCTGGAGCGTTTCGTCGGCGGTCTGGATCGTCTGGCTGTTCAGCTCGAACGCGCGCTGCGTTTTGATCAGCGAGACGAGTTCCTTCACCGGGTCCACGTTCGAGGCTTCGAGGAACTTGTGAAGGATGCGGCCGCGGTTGGCTTCGTTGGGAATACCGACGATGGGCGGACCGGAGCCTTCGGACTCAATCAGCAGGTTCGAGCCGATCGCCGTGAGACCCGAGGGATTCACGAAGGATGCGATCTGGAGCTGCCCGAATTCGGTGCGCTCGGTGTCGGGAGGCACGAGACCGGAGATGCGGCCGTCTTCGCTGATGGCGATGTCAACCGCCTCGGGATCGATGTCGATATTCGGATTCGTGACCAGCGGGCCGAAGGAGTTGCCCAGCACAAGCTGGCCTTCGCGGTTGACGAAGAAGTTGCCGGCCCGCGTGTAGGCGATGCCGCCGCCCGTGTCGTCGGCGATCTGCACCTGGAAGAAGCCGCGGCCGTCGATCATCACGTCAAAGTCGCCGTCCGTGCGAACCGGGTCGCCCTGCGCGAAGTCGAACTGCGTGTTGCTCAGCTTCGTCCCCAGGCCGACGAACAGGCCCGCGGGTGTGACGTTGCCCTGCCCGTTCTCAACGCCCGGCTGCTCCTTGGCTTCGTAGAGCAGGTCCTCGAAGTTGGCGCGGAGGTTCTTGTAACCGGTGGTATTCACGTTCGCCAGGTTGTTGGCGATGATGTCGATCTCACGCGACATCGAACCCAGTCCGGTGGCGGCAGAATGCAATGCGGTGACGGCCATGCGAGTCTTGTCCTTTTCGTTCAGAGTTCAACCACGGATGACACGGATGGCACGGCTGATCCAAGACATTTCTAAGGAAAGCAGGAAGGGAGGAAGGGAAGAAAGTAGAGCTTGATTTCGCTTGTTTTCAGGCGTCATCTTCGTTCCTGCTTTCCTTGCTTCCTGCATTCCTAAGAGCTCCAGGTGAACTCGCAATCCAACATCCGTGTCATCCGTGCATTCCGTGGTTCAATTAGGCATTGACGCGACCGAGCGAGTTAACCGCGCGGTCCATGATCTGGTCGTGATGGCGGATCATCTGGGCGTTCTGCTGGATCGCCATGGTGGTTTCGATCAGGCCCAGCAACTCGCGGATGGGATCGACGCCGCTGGACTCGACGAAGCCGGATCGCAGCGTGATGTTGCCCGCCGCGGATCGGCCGTCGCCCGAGCCTTCATACTTCAGGAGGTTGCCGCCGTCCTTGCGAAGGCGATCGCGGGCGGCGATGTTCGTTACCTGAATGCGGGCGATCTCTTCACCGTTCTGACGGATCCGACCGTCGTTGGTCACGCTGACTTTGCCGTCTTCCAGAAGCTGGATCGGCCTGTCTTCGTTGTCCAGCACGTTCAGGCCGCCGATCGTGGTCACGAGAAAGCCCTGTGCATCCCGCGTGAAGCGGCCGTCGCGCGTGAATCGAAGCTCCTGCTGGCCGCCGTCGCCGGGCTTGCTGACGACGAAGAAGCCGTCGGTGCCATCGATGGCGACATCGAGCGGATTGTTCGTCTTCTCGAGCGCGCCCTGCGCGAAGCTGATGTGCTGCGGCCCGGCGAACACGCCGCCGCCCAGCTCATCGAGCAGGTCGTTTCGCCACTGAAGCTGGTGGCCGCCCTCGATCGATTCCGGATCACGCTGGCTGATCGCGGCCAGGTCGCGCTTGAAGCCGACCGTGCTCGCGTTGGCCAGATTGTTGGCAAAGACGTCCTGCCGATACATGTTCGTCAGGACGCCTGAGGCGGAGAGGTACAGGCCATAGTTCATCGCTCCACCTCCGTGTAGAACGATGAAGGCTCGGAAAGCGGCGGCAGCGTCGCGGAGACTTCCTTGTCCGCACACGCGCTGCGTGAATCAGCTTCCTCGAACCGGCCTGATGCGTCCGACCCTGATGCGTGCTGTTGCCGAAGCTGTTTCGCCTGTTCGAAGCGATGGGCAGCCTCGGCGAGCCGCGCCAAACGCAACAGCGACGAGCCCATGCTCGCCGGCTGCGCATTGCGGATCATGTCGATAAGTCGTCGCTTGGAATTCACGGGGCACTCCATTGCCGGCCTCGCCGCGTCCATGGCAAGGCGTGCCCTTCATTCCGCAACGGCGGTGCCAGCGGCGGAAAGCGCCGCAATCACCCTCAAATCGGCGGATTTCTGGTGCGCCATGCGAAGCCGCCCGGTTGAACGGCGTTCGATTCAGACGCGCAAGAACTGCGTGCCGCGCAGGCGATGCGCGGCAACGCGAGAGCACCATCCCGACAGGGTGGTGCCATACGCGCCCGACCTTCAGCGCGGCCGAGTTGTGAAACCGACCTGCGGACTTGCCACCTCGTGACATGCTTCAACTATCATGCTCCCCATGCCGGTCTATAACTTCACCTTCCACGCGTACCGCTCCTGGCATGAAGATGATGAGCGCGGGTACGTACAACGCGGCGAGTCAGGCGTTCATGCGCCGAATCCCGAGCTTGCCGCCTTTCGCGATTACATCGCGGATCAATCCGAAGTGCGATTCACAGTCGAACAAATGAATGTGTTGCTCGATGCCTTCGAATCGACCTGCCGAAGAAAAGGCTGGCGGCCATACGGTGCGGCGGCCGCATGCGCGCACCTACACGGCGTCGCGAGTTGGACGGGGCCATTGACTCCAAAGAGAATTCGCGACGGGCTCAAGTCAGGGATCGGCTACTGTCTGTCGCAACAAATAGGCACAACCGGACACCGCTGGTTCAGCCGAGGCTGCGAACCGACACGTGTCGAAGATCACTCACATCTTTACTATCTGCTCCACGAGTACTTTCCGAAACACGCGAAGGACGAGGGCGGCATCTGTCACATTTACAAGCTTGAAGACGAAGGCGAATCGTGAGCGCTTTAATGCAACGAAGATCGTTGGGACGTTGTGCGCGTATGGCACCACCCTGTCGGGATGGTGCTCTTCTGACGCTCTGCTATCGTGTCCCGCGTGACCTTCGCCCACGACCACAACAAGCGCGCCTGGGATGACCGCGCCAAGAAAGGCCTCGTCTTCGCCCGGCCGGCCGATGCGTCAGACATCGAGACGATGGCCGCGAAGCTGCTCAAGAGCAAGTGGCTCGACGGCGGCGTCAAGGGCAAGCGCGTGCTTTGCCTGGCGTCAGGCGGCGGCCGACAGAGCGTCCAGTACGCCGAGGCGGGCGCGCATGTCACCGTCGTGGACATCAGTCCCGCCATGCTCGAACTGGATCGCAAGATCGCGGTGGATCGCAAGCTGGACATCCGCGTGGTGGAGGCGTCGATGGATGACCTGTCACCACTGGGCGATGGGACGTTTGACATCGTGATTCAGCCGGTGAGCACGTGCTACGTGCCGGACATCCGCAAGGTGTACGACGAGGTGGCGCGGGTGATCGTGCCGGGCGGGATCTATTCGAGTCAGCACAAGCAGCCAGGAAGTTTGCAGGCGGACACGAAGCTCGCGCCGGGGGGGCGCGGGTACGAGTTGACGGAGGCGTATTACCGTCGCACGCCGTTGCCGGAGGTGACGGGCAGCATTCATCGCGAGTCGGGGACGATCGAGTATCTGCATCGCTGGGAGCAGTTGCTGGGCTGGATGTGCCGCGCGGGGTTCGTGATCGAGGATGTGGTTGAGCCGATGCATGCGGATGACAAGGCGGAGCCGGGCACGTTTGCGCATCGCAGCCGGTATGTGCCGCCGTATGTGTTGATCAAGGCGCGGCGGACTCGCGATGGTGGCGGGTTGTTGCCGGGGCTCAAGCGGTTGTGGACGCCGTGAGTCGCGGGTACCCACCCACGGGAGTGGGTGGGCTTTCATGATCTCTGATCTCTTACCTCTCCTTCCGATTGCATCCCCTTGACCGTCCGTCATAATGTGCCGACCTTGCAAGGAGCAACTCCATGAAGATTGCCGTCGCCTGCGATCACGGCGGGTTTCCACTGAAGAACACGATCACCGGGATCGTCAAAGGCATGGGCCACGAAGTGATGGACCTGGGTGCGCATGAGCTGGACAACAGCGATGACTACCCCGACTTCGCGCGATACGTCGGCCAGGCGATTCAGCACGGCCAGGCCGAGCGCGGCATCCTGATCTGCGGCTCGGGCGTCGGCGCGTGCGTCGCGGCCAACAAGCTCAAGGGCGTTCGCGCAGGCGTGTGTCACGACACGTACTCGGCCGGGCAGGGCGTCGAGCACGATGACATGAACGTGCTGTGCCTCGGTGCCCGCATCGTCGGCGAGGCGCTGGCCAAGGAGTTGGTCAAGGCGTTCATCAACGCGAAGTTCACCAAGGAAGAACGCCACGCGCGAAGACTGGAAAAGGTCAACGCGATGGAAAAGAGCGGGTGAGGAGGAAGGAGACAGGCGACAGGAGACAGGAGACAGGAGGCAGGAAACAAAAAGAACTCTTCAAAGCCCACCCAGTCCCGTGGGTGGGTCTTTTCGTTCACGCCCGCTCGCGCCACCCCTGCTCCCCCACCAGCGGCACGAATTTGCACGCGATCGTCCGCTGCTCGATCCACTGCTCCCCTTCCTGCCGCGCGACGATCAGGCTCTGCTCGAAACGATCACCGACCGGGATGACGATGCGCCCGCGCGGTGCGAGTTGTTCGCGCAGCGCCTGCGGCATACTCGGCGCGCCGGCCGTCACAAGAATGCGATCGTACGGCGACATCGCTTCATGCCCCAGCGAACCATCGCCCACCACAAACGTCACGCGCTCGCTCAGCCCCAGCTTCGCCAGCATCGTCCTGGCAAAGTCGCTCAATCCCTCGAAACACTCCGTCGTGACAGCGTCGGCGCCCAGCGCTGCCAGGATCGCTGTCTGGTAACCGCTGCCCGTGCCGACCTCCAGCACGCGCATGCCCGGCTGCATATCCAGCATCTGCGACATCAGCGCCACGATGTAAGGCTGGCTGATCGTCTGGCCGTCGCTGGTGGGCAATGCGCGGTCGGCGTACGCATCCTCGGCCGGCAGCGACGGCACGAACTCATGACGCGGCATGTCCGACATCACTTCCAGCACGCGCTGGTCACGAATGCCCCGCCCGCGGAGTTGCGACTCGACCATCCGTCGCGCCAGTCCCGCGCACGTGTGCTCATCGCCCCATTGCACCCGATGAGGCCGCCGCGTCAACCGGGGCCATCCATGCGGAACGGCTGCTCCCGACATGTGCAAGCTCGGCGGACTCGTTTGCCCATGCCGCCACGATCCGCCGACCGCTGATTCGCCTGCGCCAGCCCGCATTTGACACACCTGCCATCAAAGGCGACACTGGCCACATGCTCACATGGAGGTGACGCATGGCGGTCATGGATGACAAAAGCCAACCCGAACGTTCTGCTCCCGACCAAGCTGCGGCCACATCGAACCCTTCGCCCCCTGCCGCGGCCAAACCTTCCACGCAGCTTTCCCGTCCCCAGATCATGAGCGTGACTCTGCGCGTGCTGCGCGAAGAGGGCTATGACGCCACGACGATCCGCCGCATTGCCGGACGGCTCGGCTGCGCGGTCGGCTCGATCTACCGCTACTTCAAGGACAAGCGTGACCTGCTGATCGCCGTCGCCGAGGCTGCGCTGGCGCCCGCCGTGGAGCACGTCGAAGCCGGCGGCTCGATGGAAGACAGCGCCCGCATCTTCCACCAGCTTGCCGAGAAGGACGCGGCGCTTTACCAGCTCACGTTCTGGCTGGCGGCGGTGAATGAAGCCGGCGACTCGCCGACTCCCGATGACGGCGCCGAAGCGTCGGTGATGCCGGCCATCATCGATCGCCTCATCGCCGGCTGGGCCAAGCGTCTGGGTGACGATGCGCTGGCCGCCCAGTGCTGGGCTGTGCTGCACGGCGGCATCACGCTGCGCTGGCCGCTGGAACAAACGCTCACTCTGCTGCGAGCGCAGATGCGCCACGGCGCGCCGCGCGGCGCTGCCGATCGCGCCGCCGGCTCCGCTTCCGCCAAGGGGCTTTCGCCGGTCATCCTCTCGACGCAGCCCCCGCGCATCGCCAAGCTGGTTCAGCCGGCGCCGGCGGCTCAGATCGAATCAGCCGACGAAGAGACGAATGCGAAGGCATCGTCCGATGGACAGGCTGCCGAAGACGTCGTGCTGCTTTGACGAGGATCGGTGCCGTAGTCGTTCCCATCTGCCGGCTGAGTCACGGCCAATCAGCAGCCAGTCGAACCCTTGCTCCCCTGTCTTGATCGCCATGAGAAAGCTATCGGACGCACCGACGCCTGCCGGGTGGAAGGATTGTCCACTTCCGCTCGCACACTTCAGGTCGCGACGCTAACCGGACGATCACAATTGAAAGGTTTTGCAGGAAACATGGATGGAGATTCTCTCCTTCCAAACGGTGGTCCTGCAGGCCAGCCTTCATCGCGAGCAAGCATCGTGAAACTCGATCCTCCAAGCGCAATCAGCCTTCGGTTCACCGGCCGCCGAATCGTCAAGGTGCTGACTGTCACCGTCGCCACGCTGATCGTGCTGAGCGTCGTCGCGCTTGGGCTGCGGCTCTACACGTCAGCACCGAGTCATCCGCTCGGGGCCAAGTTCATCTACTGGTTCAACACCGACGTCGAGTCGAACGTCCCCGCGCTCTTCTCCGGGTTTCTGCTGCTGATTGCGGCCGCCCTTCTGGCCGTGATCGCACTGAGCGTGGGCGCTCAGAAGCGCCCCTATCGCAGGCATTGGTGGGCCCTGTCCCTCATCTTCGTTTACCTTGCATGCGATGAGGTCGGCCAGCTCCATGAACGACTCAGCGCCAGCCTGCCCGCAACTCTCGAGGAAATGGGCATTCAAACGCCCGCCTGGATGTACTGGGCCTGGGTCGGCCCTGCGCTGATCATCGTGGCCATCCTCGGCATCACCTATGCCCGCATGGTCTTCTCGCTGCCGCCGGTGACCCGCAACCTGTTCATTCTCAGCGGCGCGATCTTCGTCGGCGGCGCACTGGGCCTGGAGATGTATGGCGGGTACCTGGAATCGAAATACGGCCGAGGCGCCGAAGTGCTCATCGAGTCCCTCGTCGAAGAGGCGATGGAGATGACCGGCGTCACGCTCTTCATCTACGCGCTGGTGCGCCACCTGAGGGAACGCGTGACTTCGATCCATGTCGAAGTGCCTTCATTGAAGCACGATCTGCCGTCGGACAATCCGTCCGAGGCGGACTGATCGCTGCCGGACCGAAGTCAGACTCACTTCTTGTATTCCTTCAGCAGCGCCCGCGCGGTCTCCGTCAGCGGATGCGTCGGGTTGTCTTCGATCACCTTCTCCAGCGTTTCGATCGCCTTGTCCGTCTGGTTGGACCGCTTGAAGATCTTCGCCAGGTCGATCTTGCGCTGAATCAGGTCGGCCGTCGGATCCTTTTCCGGCTTGACCGTCACCGGCGGCGCGGGCTTGTCCCAGATCGCCAGAAGCGACTTGGCCTTCTTGATGTCCGGGTGATCGGGGTATTTCTCGACGAGCGCCTTGAGCGTCTGGACCGCCTTGTCCTTCTCGCGCTGGCTGACCTGCTGCTTGGCCAGCTCGATGCCGTCGGCGATCTCCTTCGCCGGGTCGGCCGCGGGCGTGACCGGCGTGGGCGTCGTCGGCGTCGAGGGATTCGTCGCCACAGGGCCCTCGGTCGCGGTTTCGCCGGCGTCATCGCCCCACAGGTTCTTGGCCACTTCCTCCTGCTTGTCCGCCATCGCGTCGTAATCCGTGATGAACGACTCAAACTCCTTGTTCAGGAACTTCTCCTTCGTGTTCTTTGCCTTGACGGCGGCGGACTTCATCGCCTTCAGCTCCGTGTTGGCGTTGTCGCATCGCTCCTTCGTCTTCTCCGCGTCCGCCGCGCCGAGCTTGCCCAGCGCGTTGTCGTAAATCTTCACCAGCTCGTCTTCCTGCCGGGGAATCACGCCGATCGCGATCGCCAGCTTGGCGTAGTACGCCGCGTCGGACCACTCCTTCTCCTTGGCCGAGTACTTGGCCAGATCAACGGCGGTCTGGTCCGAATCGTTGGGGAACTTGGCGATGGCCTCGGCGAAGGCGAGCCGCGCCATGTCGCCTTTGCCGATCTTGCCGAGCGATCGACCGAACTCGACGTACGCCGCGTTGTTGTACCAGGGGTCCAGCTCGATCCCGCGCGCCAGGTAGGCCGTGGCGACCATGTGCTCCTCGAGCTGATGCAGGAGCGATCCAAGCTTGATGTACAGGTCCTTGCTGCCGGGGTCGCGCGAGAGCGCCTCGTGGTACACCTCGAACAGATGCGCTCGCGCCAGCACGAGGCGCGGATCATCCTTCGAGAGTACCTCGCGCATGCGCCGCAGTTCATCCTGCACCTTCGCGGCGTAATCCATGATCTCCTTGAGCTTCGCCGGGTCAGCCTTGCGTTCCTCGGGCTTGACGAAGACATCCGTCTTGAACTTGTCCATGGGGATGGCAAAGCCGATGCCTTCGTTGTAGCTCTTGAGCGTGTTGACACCGACGACCTGCCCCTTGCTGTTGACCAGCGGTCCGCCGGAGTTGCCGGGATTGATTGAAGCCGAGTGCTGGATGTAGGGAATGCCCTCCAGCGCGCGCACACCGGAGACCTTGCCTTCGGTGAACGTCTTCTGAAGGGCGCCGCCGCCTTCGCCGCCGCCGGGGTTGCCGATGGCGTACACGCTCTGGCCGGGAATGATCTGATCTCGCGAAATCTCGACCGGCAGCAGCTTCACGCCCGCAGCCTTGGCGTCCACCTGCACCAGCGCCATGTCCAGCTTCGGGTGCAGGCCCAGGATCTTGACCTTCTTGAAGATCATCGGGCCAATGGTCCCGTCCTTCTTCAGCACATCCACGCGCATCTGGTAAGGCAGCGGCGAGCTGATCACGTGAGCATTGGTGACAACGAGGCCATCCTCATCGATGGCGAAGCCTGTGCCGAAGCCTTCAAGGCTCTTGAGCAGCGCGACGGAGGGACTGATCTTCTTGTAAACAAAGACGCCCACCTCCTCCTCAGCCGCGGCGGGCGCAGCACACATCGCCAAGATCAAGGCCCAAGCGGAAAGCAAGTGGAATCGCGTCATGATCGACCTCGGAGGATGTCATGCTCTGTGCCAGGCGGGAAGCGAGATGAGGCCTGGTCGCAGCAATGATGCCTGGCGCCGCACGGCGCCACCCGGCAAGGAGATTATAACCGGTGCAGGCAAGTGTGGAAGAGGATCCCCCATGGTTGGCCGTGCATTACCGGATCGTGTGCCACTGGCAGCTTGCTGCCAGTGTGAAGGCCCAACGATTCCACGTTCGACCAAGCCGGTCGAAAGTCCTCTGCACTGGCAGCAAGCCGCCAGTGGCACACGCCATCCAGCGCGCAAGAAAAAACGCCGCGCGTGAAGCGCGGCGTTCTCGTGCGATCGATTGCGATTCCGCCAGCGGCTTACTTCGGGCTGAACGGATGCTTCTGGGCCTTGCCGGCGATCATCTCGTCGGCGCTGGGCTCGTTCTTCATCGCGCGGGCGATGGCGAGCTTGGTGGCCTCGTAGTTGTAATCGTAAATCTTCGCGTCATCGGCGGCTTCCCAGTGGATGAACACGCCGCAGACGATGACGTACTTCTCGCAGACGTCCTTGGGGATGACGCCGGCTTCGACGCTGTCAGCCACGGCGCGGGCGACGGCGGCCTGCGCGGGGCCGAACATCTGCACGGCCTGCTTGGCGCCCTTGATCGTCACCTTCGTGATGAGCACGGTCGCGGGCTTGACCGCCAGGTTGGGCGTGATGACGGCCAGCAGGTTGCTGTGACCGGCCTTCTGATCCGCCAGGGCATTGGCGAAAGCGGTGCCGACGGGCCCGTCCTTGTCGCCGATGAGCAGATCGATGTGGGCGATTTCGTTGCCGTCACCAGCGAGGGCTTCCCCGATCAACATTGCCATGATCAGACTCCTGTAAGGGGTGATGTTTCGAGTGAATCAAAAGAGAACCGACTCCCACCGCGAGAACTCGGATGACCCGTCAAACTAGCCGATGGGGCGAAGCGTTGCAACAGGCGACCGCCGCTTGCGGCTTAGTAGCGTCCGCCTGATGCCTCCCCCCACTGCCGCGCCGCCTCCTCGATGGTCGAAGGCTTCCAGGCGGGAAACCGCGCGAGCCACTTCTCGCCGTTGAGCGACGTGTCGCGCGGGCGCGGCTCGGGACTCTGCATCGAAAGGCGCGAGGCGCGCCGGATCGGCGCCGGATCAAGGCCCATGCCCCGCGCGACGGCAACACCGATCTCGTACCGCGACAGCCGCTGCGGCCCCGCGAGATGAAACAGGCCGGTCACGCGATGTGTCAGCGCCAGCGCCACGGCCTGTGCCACATCCTCAGCCGTGAGCGGCGCGCGCCACTCGTCGTCGAACAGCGTGACCGGCTTGCCTTCGCGCAGGCTGGTGGTGAGTTGCTCGAAGAACTTGGGCCGGCCGACGAGCGAAGGCGAGATGATCAGCGGGAGGCGGAGAACGGTGTGCTGATCAAGCGCGAGCACGTGTGATTCAGCTTCGAGCTTCGTTCGGCCGTAGACATTCACGGGGGTCGGCACATCCGTCTCGCGGTAGCCGCCCTGCTCGCCGTCGAAGACGAGATCGGTGGAGAGGTAGATGAGAGCACCATCCCGACAGGGTGGTGCCATGGGCGAACGTGCGCCTGTTGCTTTGTCTGCCTTCGCGGCAGTTGGCGCGCTGGAGCGCTGTGCGCTTTTGGCACCACCCTGTCGGGATGGTGCTCTCGACGCCAGCAGCGCCGTGGAATCCACGTTGACGCGCTGCGCTTTGGCGGGGTCCGCGTGACACGCGGCGATCTGCGACATCGCCGCGGCGTGAATGATCGCATCCGGCGCGGCCTGGGCGAAGGCGTGGCGCATCGCACCTTCATCTTCCAGATCCACACATCGCGGCGTGATGCCTTCGATCGGCTCCTTCCACGACTGCGACCAGAGGACGAGGTTATGTCCGTCGCGCAACAGGCGTCGCGCGATGAACGGGCCGAGCTGGCCGGTGGCGCCGGTGAGGAGGATGGTGGACATCAGGCTCGGCCAGATGGTACCCGAGCGTGTGCGGCGAGTCGCGCGCTCGAATCGCAGGCAACCCGCGCGCACAGAAGCGAACAGGATTTCGCGGCGCCTTCGCAAAAGCTACGGAAGTACAACTTTGGCAGCAGGCCCGACTTGCAGACGCTGGAACCCGTGCTCGTATCGCTTCGGCGCGCGCAAACGTGACACATCGCCCCATGGCAAGGAACCGCGCATCAACGTCCGCCGCCATCCCTGGGCACAGGCGACCGGCGGGCA
>ERZ869936.2102-NODE-2102-length-12255-cov-6.598033_pt1 | contig 12255 bp, 11 predicted proteins | sample MGYA00520876_ERZ869936 | MGnify/ENA primary metagenome ERZ869936 (study PRJEB32218, sample SAMN09650985) | biofilter metagenome | isolation source: enrty point of leading RO module | place: Saudi Arabia: Thuwal, RO plant located on Red Sea | collected 2016-02-17 ... | reverse complement strand
GCTACGGCTGGCAGCCTTCGCCAACACTTCGGTTCACGATCCGTCGACGCACGATGCCTGTCCGAGCCGAGGCCCCCGCCGACAGTGGGACAAGCTGGCTTGCCAGCCGAAGCCTTGGCGAAGGCTGGCGGACCCGGCAGGAATCGAACCTGCATCTGCGCCTTCGGAGGGCGCCATTCTATCCGTTGAAATACGGGTCCAGTCGCGGGGGCGGATTGGTAGGCGAAAGGGTAAATGCTGAAAAGCTGAAAAGCGGAAATCCTGAAATGGATCCGCGCACGATCTGCGAGCGGGCGGGAGCCCGCGATCCGTCGGAGTCCGAACGGGCGGGGTTTCAGTCCCGCGGGGCGGGATGGGCCTTGGCGCGCTTGAGGGCGGCCGCGATGAATCCGGAGAAGAGCGGATGGGCCTTGTTCGGCTTGGACTGGAACTCCGGATGGAACTGCGCGGCAAGGTAGAAGGGATGCTCGGGGAGCTCGATGCTCTCGACCAGTCCCTCCGCGGCCGACACCGAGGAAATGACCAGTCCGGCCTCCTGCAGGCGGTCCTGGAACTCGGAGTTGAACTCGTAGCGGTGGCGGTGGCGTTCGTGGATCCGCTCGACGCCGCCGTAGAGGTCGGACGCCCGGGTGCCGGCGAAGAGGATGCTCTCGCAGGAGCCCAGCCGCATGGTCGCGCCCATGTCCTCGATGCCTTTCTGCTCCTCCTGCAGGCAGATCACGGGGTACTTCGACTTCTTGTCGAATTCGGTCGAGTTCGCGCCGCGCAGTTTGCAGACGTTGCGGGCGAACTCGATGGTGGCGATCTGCATCCCGAGGCAGATGCCGAAGTAGGGGATGCCTTCCTCGCGGGCGTACTGCGCGGCGAGCACCTTGCCCTCGATCCCGCGGTCGCCGAAACCGCCCGGCACCAGGATGCCGTCGACGTCGCCGATCACCGAGTGCGCGCCGTGTTTTTCGATCGCCTCGGCCTCGACGCGGACGATGCCGACCTTGGTGTCGTGTTTCGCCCCGGCGTGGATCAGCGATTCGTAGATCGACTTGTAGGCGTCCTGCAGCTCGATGTACTTGCCGACGACGGCGATGGTGACGCGGTGCTTCGGGTGGATGACCTTGTCGACGAACTCCTCCCAGTCCTCGAGCGCGGGCGAGGGGGTGTGGCCGAGGCCGATCTTGTCCACCACGAGCCGGTCGATCTTGTCGCGGCGGAGGTCGAGCGGGCATTCGTAGATGGTGTGGGCGACGTCGCGGAAGGCGACCACGTTCTTGCGCTCGACGTTGCAGAACATGGCGATCTTGCGACGGTTGTCCTCGTCGAGGTCGGCCTCGGTCCGGCAGATGATGATGTCGGGCTGGATGCCGATCTCGCGCAGCTTGGCGACCGACTGCTGGGTCGGCTTGGTCTTCACCTCGCCGGCGGCCTTGATGAAGGGCAGCAGGGTGACGTGGATGAAGCAGACGTTCTCCTTGCCGACTTCCAGCGCGAACTGGCGCAGCGCCTCGAGGAAGAGCAGGCCCTCCATGTCCCCGACCGTGCCGCCGATCTCGGTGATCAGGACGTCGACGTCGGTGTTCTCCTCGGTGACCAGGTGAAGGCGCGCCTTGATCTCGTCGGTGACGTGCGGAATGAACTGCACGGTCTTTCCGAGATACTCGCCCTTGCGCTCCTTGCGGATGACCGAGTCGAAGACCTGGCCGGAGGTGAGGTTGTTCCGCTGCGAGAGGACGCCGGAGGTGAAGCGCTCGTAGTGGCCGAGGTCGAGGTCGGTCTCGGCACCGTCGTCGAGCACGTAGACCTCGCCGTGCTGGAAGGGCGACATGGTGCCCGGATCGACGTTGAGGTAGGGGTCGAACTTCTGCATCAGCACCTTGAGGCCCCGGTGTTCGAGGAGCGTGCCGATGGAGGCGGCGGCCAGCCCCTTGCCGAGGGAGGAAACGACGCCGCCGGTGACGAAGATGTATTTCATGGGAAAACTCGAAATTCTAAACTCTAAACTTCAACTTGGGAGAGGAGGCGTTCGACTTCTTCGGCCTGTTCGGGGGTGTCGACGCCGGGTGAGGTGTCGGTGGTGGGGAGGACCTTGATGGCGGCGCCGTTTTCGAGGGCGCGGAGCTGTTCGAGGGACTCGGCCCGCTCGAGCGGCGAGGGCGGCCAGGTGACGAACTTTTCGAGGAACGCGCGGCGGTAGGCGTAGATGCCCTTGTGCCGGAGGACGGAGAGGCCCTCGACCGGGTTGCGGAAGTAGGGCAGGGGCGAGCGCGAGAAATACAGCGCCCGCCCGTCGAGGGAGGTCACGACCTTGACGACGTTCGGATCGGCGACGGCGGGATCGCCGGGATCAAGCGGGTTGGCGGCGGTGGCCATGTCGAGCGCCGGATCGGCGGCCATCGCGGCGGCGAGTTCGTCGATCAGGGCCGGTTCAATGAGCGGCTCGTCGCCCTGGATGTTGACGACGATGTCCGTTTCCGGGAGGAGCCTGATCGCTTCGGCCAGGCGGTCGGTGCCGGTCGGGTGGTCGGGCGAGGTCATCACGGCGCGGGCGCCGAAGGCCTCCGCCGCTTGGCGGATGCGCTCGTCGTCGGTGGCGATCACCAGGTCATCCAGCCGGGAACACTGCCGGCAGCGCTCCCAGACGTGGCGGATGAGCGGCTTGCCGGCGATGGGGTGGAGGGGCTTTCCGGGGAAGCGGCTCGACCCCCAGCGGGCTGGGAGGATGCCGGTGATGTGGATGCCGCCGGAACTCACGGGAAATGCGCTGGCGGCACCCTAAGGGTCGCCGCGCGGCACGCGCAAGCGCCCCGTGACGAAACCGACCTATTTCGCATCCGATTCGATGAAATCGAGGGCCTTCTGGTAGGAGCATCCGGAGAGGAAGTGCTCCAGCCGTGGCGGCAGCGAACCCCGGTGCCGCGCATGCCATGCCGCGATTTCCTCCGAGACGCGGCGCAGGGCGTCGAGGTGGGCGTCGGCGTCGCGATCACGAAACCCGTGGTCGGCGATGATCGCCAGGCGTCGGCGGAGGAGGTCGGCGAGGTCGTCCATCGCGGGAATGTCGGGTGTCGCGATCCCGATGTCGATGCCGGGGGGGCGGCAAATCGGTCGTGGACGGCCGGGGCCGGGTTTCCCTAGCGTTCGCCATGCTGATCGGGGCGATTGAGACGCACTTCACGGGCTGGGACTGGGCGGTGGTGGCGGGCTACATGCTCCTGACGACGTGGGTCGGCCACCTGATGGCCGGCAAGGCGGCGACGGTGAAGGACTTCTTCCTCGGCGGACGGTCGATGCCGTGGTGGGCGGTGTCGGGATCGATGATCGCCACCGAGATCAGCGCGCTGACCTTCATCGCGGTGCCGAGCGGCGTCTACGCGGTCAACGGGGACTGGACCTACCTGCAGTGGGGGATCGGGTCGATCATCGCGCGGGTGATGATCGGCTACTGGCTGGTTCCTCTCTACTATCGCCGGGAGATCTACAGTCCGTATGATTTCATGGGCGACCGTCTCGGGGAGCCGGTGCGCCGGCTGGTGACCGGCCTGTTCTCGCTCGGTGCGATCCTGGGCCAGAGCGTGCGGGTGCTGGTCACCGCGGTGATTCTCAACGCGGTGACCGGATGGAGCATGAGCTGGTGCATCGTGGCCATCGGCGTCTTCGCGCTGATCTGGACGCTGATGGGGGGGATGCGGACCGTGATCTGGACCGACGTGATCCAGTTCGGGGTGTTCATCATCGGCGGGGTGACCGCGCTCGGCTGGCTGGTCGGCCATCTCGGCTGGGAGCAGATCGTCGAACTCAACCGCGGTCACGTGGCGACCGGCGGCGGGGTGGTGGACAAGATGAGGATCTTCGATTTCACCCTGCCGTGGGAGGACTCCACGCTGAACTACACCTTCTGGGTCGGGGTGCTGGCGATGCCCTTCCAGAATCTCGCGGCCTTCGGCACCGACCAGCTCAACGCGCAGCGGATGTTCTGCTGCGGGACGCCGAAGGAGGCGCGGCGGGCGATGGTGTGGAGCAGCGTGTCGATCGCGACGACCCTCCTGATGCTGGCGGTGGGGTCCGGCCTGTTCGCCTGGTACCAACTCAAGGGGGCGACGCCGGACGAGGCGGCGAAGTTCGCGGAGGATCCGAACACGGTCTTCCCGGTGTGGATCGTGACCGTCCTGCCTCCGGGGCTCACCGGGTTGATTCTCGCGGGAGCGTTCGCGGCGGCCATCTCCAGTCTCGACTCGGTGCTCGCGGCGCTGTCCCAAACGACGCTTTCGGCGGTGTTGGGACGCGAGAAGGTCGAGGCGATCGAAGGCAGCGCCCGCATGGTCCGGCTGTCGAGGATGATGGTCTGCATATGGGCCGTCCTGCTCACCGCTTTCGCGGTGTGGCTGGCGGCCCAGCACCGGGAGGCGGAGAACAAGAACCTGATCGACCTCGCCTTCGGCATGGTCGCCTACACCTACGGCCCGCTGCTCGGGATCCTGCTTGCCGCCATCCTGCCGGGGCGACGTAGTTTCGAGGGCATTCTGATCGGGGTGGCCGTGTCGATCCTGATGGTCGCCTGGGTGCGCCCGGAGCTGCCGCGGGCGCTGGAAGCGCTCGGTCTCCCGACGGCATGGATCGTGGACTCGCGCCCCTCCCTGGCGTTCCCGTGGTTCTATCCGATCAACGCGGCGATCACGCTCGGCGGTGCCTTCCTGCCGCTCGGCCGATGCCGCCGGATCCGGGATTGATCACCCCGTCGGCAAGGACGCATTCCGACCCCTTGGGACCCCGTGAACGGAGGTGAGGGATGCGACGCCGGGTCGTGTCGTCGTCGGCGAAACCGGCGGTCGTGACGCCGTCGTCACCCCCTCCGCGTTGGTGACAAAATTGAAACGGAAGGAATCGTCGTAAAAAGTCATGCAAGCGACACAAAATCAAAGACGGAGATTCCCTATCTGTTGGGAATCGGGCGCGATTTGCTTTGGGGAATTTAAGGATATTTCAGGTCAAGATTTTAAAATACATGGGGCGTGGAACGCTTGAAACATCGTTGCGGAACGGACGAACTGTTAGAGGCTCGCGCAAAGGGATTTCCGGGGGTGGCGGATGCTTCTACATCATGGCGGAGCGCTTCGCCGGGGGGATCCGGGAGTCGAAGACGCGGTGGAAACCCTTAATGAATTAGAGTGGCAGAAAATGGAACGGGCGGAGGCGGTTGCGAGGTCGGAGCAGAACGGTGGTCAGGTGAGTGAGAGCGAGATCTGGAGCGAGGTGTGCGAGCGCCTGCGCGGGCTGGTGAGCGGCGACGCCTACGACCGGTGGTTCCGGGCGTCGCACCTGATGGGTCACGACGGGCGCAGCGCCCGGGTGGCGGTGCCGAACGAGATCTACCAGGTGTGGATCGAGACGAACTACCAGAACGAACTGACGGCCGCGGTGCGGGACGTGCTTCCTGAGGTTGCAGAGGTGCGTCTCGAGGTTCATGATGGCCAGGCTGCCGACGAACCGGCGGCCGGCGTCATGGAGAACGGAGCGGACAACTGGTTTCAGCCGGACGAGGAGATCACCCCGGAAGGCGAGGCCCTTGACCGTCAGTTGAAACGGGTGGGGCTGAATCCGTCCTTCGCCTTCGAGTCCTTCGTCGTCGGTGCCAACAGCCAGTTCGCCCATGCCGCCTGCGAGGCGGTGGCCCTGGGCAGGGGGGCCGGCTACAATCCGCTCTTCATCCACGGTGGCCCGGGCCTCGGCAAGACCCACCTGATGCAGGCGATCGGCCAGGAGTGGTTGAAGCGCAATCCACGGGCGAAGATCGTCTACCTGACCTGCGAGCGGTTCATCAACGAGTTCATCGACGTCGTCCGCAGCGGCGGGCTGGAGCGCTTCCGCCGCCGCTACCGTTCGGCCGACCTGATGCTCATCGACGACGTGCAGTTCCTCAGCGGCAAGGAACGCTCGCAGGAGGAATTCTTCCACACCTTCAACACCCTGCTCGACGGGCGCGGCCAGGTGGTGCTGACCAGCGACCGCCCGGCCTCCGAGATCCAGAACCTCGAGCCGCGGCTGGTGTCCCGGTTCGAATGCGGCCTCACCGTCGAGCTCCAGCCGCCGGGATTCGAAACCCGGCTGGCGATCCTGCAGCACAAGGTCGAGGAATGGAAGCTGCGTCTCGATGACGGCATCGTGCGGATGCTCGCCGAGCGGATCCGCACCAACGTCCGCCGTCTCGAGGGCGGGCTGATGCGTGTGGGCACCTTCGCCTCGCTCGCGGGCGAGCGGGTGACGCCGGAGAAGGTCGAGCACCTGCTGCGCGACCTCTTCCGGGAGGAGAACGGCAAGCAGGTGACCATCGACTCGATCCAGCGGCTGGTGGCCGAGCGTTTCGACATGCGCCTGGCCGACATGGCGAGCCGGCGTCGACCGGCGAGCATCGCCGGCCCGCGGCAGATCGCGATGTACCTGAGCCGGCGGCTGACCAAGAACTCGCTGATGGAGATCGGCGAGGCCTTCGGCGGCCGCGACCACGGCACCGTGATCCACGCCGTGCGCAAGGTCTCGGCACGGATCGATACCGACCCGGACATCCGCAACCAGATCGCCCAGATCGAGGCGGAGCTGCGGCGCTAGGGCAAGCGGCTTGCAAAGCCGCGCTCCTTACAGCGAGTAGGTGTCCTCCCTCGGCTCCTTGCCGAGCGCGCCCTGGACTTCGCCGTTGGCGGCGAGGTGGTTGAGGCAGTGGTAGACGTCCTCCGGATCGGCATCGATCTCGTAGGCGATGTCGGCCGCGGTCTTCGGATCGGCGGTGATCCGGCTGCGCACGGCGTGAAGCGTTTCGAGAAACGCCGCGGCGGCCTTCTTGCCGGCCTCGACGCCCGGCTGGTGGTAGGCGTTGATGTTCACCAGCGAGGCGTAGAACGACACCGCGCGCTCGAAGAGGGCGATCAGCGCGCCGACCTGAAAGGCGTTGACTTCCGGAATGGAGATCGTGATCGACGGGCGTCCGGACTCGTGGAGCGCCTTGCGGGTGCCGCGGAGGAAGCCCTGGAGGTAGTCGGCCGAGGTGCTGCCGGGCTCGACCTCGATCGTGTCGCCGTCGCGGCCCTTGCGGACCTCGATGAAGGTGGCGAAGAAGTTGGCGACCCCGTCGCGCAACTGCTGGACGTAGGCGTGCTGGTCGGTGGACCCCTTGTTGCCGTAAACCGCGATGCCCTGGTGGACGACCTTGCCGTCGAGATCCTTCTCCTTGCCCAGCGACTCCATCACGAGCTGCTGGAGGTATTTCGAGAACAGCACCAGCGAGTCCTTGTAGGGGAGGACCACCATGTCCTTCTCGCCGCGGCCGTTGCCGGCGGCGTGCCAGCAGAGTGCCAGCCGCATGGCGGCGTTGACCGCGGCGTCGGTCACCCGGGTCTTGGCGTCCATCGCCGCCGCACCCGAGAGCAGGGCGTCGATGTCGATGCCCTGGAGCGCGGCCGGCACGAGGCCCACCGTGGACATCACCGAGGTGCGTCCGCCGATCCAGTCCTCCATCGGGAAGCGGGTGAGGAAGCCGTGGTCGTCGGCGAATGCGGCGAGCTTCGAGCCCTCGCCGGTGATTGCGACGGCGTGCCTGCCGAAGTCGAGGCCCGCGGCGTCGTAGGCGGCCTTGGCCTCGATCATGCCGTTGCGCGTTTCCGGGGTGCCTCCGGATTTCGAAATCACCAGCACCAGCGTCGAGGCGAGACCGTCGCGGCCGATCGACGCGAGGGTGCGGTCGATGCCGGCCGGGTCGGTGTTGTCGAAGAAGATGACGGGCATCCGGGCGTGGTCGCCGAGCGCGTCGTCGATGAACTGCGGGCCGAGCGCGGAGCCGCCGATGCCGATCAGCAGGATCCGGCGGAACGGGCCGCCCGAAGGCGGGGCGACGCGGCCGGTGTGGACCTGCTCGGCGAATTCCTTGAGCGCCTTGACCGGTCCGGTGATCGCCTCGCGGATCTCGTTGTCGGGGGCGAGCGCCGGATGGCGCAGCCAGTAATGGCCGACCATGCGCTGCTCGTCCGGATTGGCGATCGCGCCGGATTCGAGCGCCTTCATGTCGTCGAAGGCGCGGGCGATGGCCGGCTCGAGCGCGGCGAGGTGGTCGTCGGAGACCTCGAGCAGGGACGAATCCAGCGAGAACCCGAGGTCTGGGTAGCGGAGCAGGGAGGCGGAGTAGTGGTCGAAGGACATGGGGACGGAGAATGTCGAGTGTTGAATTTCCGAATGACGAATGAGGTCAGTCGTAGGTGACGAGGGACTCGATGCGGTGATCGCCGAGCTTCTTCCGACCCTCGAGGCCGGTGAGTTCGATCAGGAAGGTGGCGGCGACGAGATCGGCCTGAAGGCCGTCGAGGAGCTGGATGGCGGCCGACGCCGTCCCGCCCGTCGCGAGCAGGTCGTCGACGAGCAGCACCTTCTCTCCCGCGTGGATCGCGTCCTCGTGGATCTCGACGACGGATTCGCCATATTCCAGCGTGTAGGAAAGCCCGCGTGTGGTCCAGGGAAGCTTGCCCTCCTTGCGCACGGGCACGAAGCCGGCGCCGAGCCGGTCGGCGACGGCCGCGGCGAAGATGAACCCGCGCGCGTCGATGCCCACGGTCTTGTCGATCCGCGCGCCACCGGCGGTCTCGCAGATCAGGTCGATCGAGTGTCGGAACAGCTTCGGATCGGCGAGCACGGGAGTGATGTCGCGGAAGACGATGCCCGGTTTCGGAAAATCCGGGATGTCGCGGATGGCGGATCGGATCAGCTCGGCGGAGGCCATGCGCCGGAGGCTGGAGAAATCGCCGGGAGTGGCAAGTCTTGAACGACAGGCGGCAGCGGACAGGGTGGATTTCCGCAAACGGCACGCCTCCCGAGCCGTTGTTCTGGCGGTCCGAGGCCGGGGTGGTTCAGGGATCATTCGTCACGCCCCTTCCGCACCTCACCAGGAGACTCGCCGACTCCAACGGTTCCCCGTTCGCGCGCGGTTTCCACGAGTCCGGCAAGGTCTCAGGACGGCTGCCGACACGGATTCAGGAAACCCGAGGAAACGACGGGGCCAGTCCGCCCGAAACTATCATGAACCTCGTAGATAAAGACCCCGAATGTAAGTTTTTTGGGGCCGATCCTTGCCACTAGCCACGCTCAATGCGGTTGGCTGCATCTATTACCCTAGTTTGTCACAATCTTATGATACAGCTCAATGAAAATTTTGTCCTGGTGTCCTTGATCTTCAACACTAATGAAAGCGCTCATATGAGGCACGAACTTTGTTTGATCCCCCCTACAATAGCTTGAGAAGATATAGTAACTGGAACCACTCACCAATTCGCCCCGGTATGAGGGACCCTCAGTATGTCCCGCGATTACCGAAGAGCAAATCGTTGAGGCAGCCGTCCAAAGCTTCATAACATCACGTTTGTCCACTTTGATTTTGCGCAACCGATTGTTGCTTCCATCTTTGAAATCTTTGAACGAAACATCAAATTTAAGATCGGAAAACGCTTTGGAATCGAACGGATCAACTCCATCAGATGCCTTTGGCGTTATCAGCAATAGACTATCCTCGTCGATACCTAGGCTGGATTTGCAATAAACCATGACAACAGGACGCGATCCTTCAGTTCTCTGAATCTCACGTGCAGAACTGCGCAACACCTCAGACCAGCCGTCACCGAGAAGCAAGTCCCCCTGATCCACCAGACTCGCCTTCGTTTCATCCGAATTGACGGGCAAGCAGAAACATAGTGAGACAATGAGTGATTGGATTTCCCATTTCATCATTTTTCAACGGGCTTGGGCTCAACATAGGAATAGAGTTTACCAGCAAAATACACCACTGTTATCGCTTTTCCTCCCTGATCATACCTAGTCATCGCGAGAGGCTTCGCCTCCTTGTTGTGTGGATTGGGAATATGCTCACCACTCATGGGTCCAATCGAACCATCAACCCAAACCTCATCTTCATCAGAAAATGCGCCTCCTTGGGTGATGACTAGAATTTGCTTTTTGCGCTCTTCGGTGCGCCCGACTGTCTGTACTCGTGTTCTCCCTGGATGTGTATGCCACCACCCAGTCAATCGATCTCCGTCGTCACACTTCGGAGCGAGGTCAGGAACACGCACGCCGGGATCTGCGAGGGGGCGCCCGGGCAACCGGGCGTCCTACCTCAATTACGACCCGGAAACCGGACGGTGGCCATCCAAGGATCCGATCGAGGAAGATGGTGGGCTTAATCTTTACGGATTCGTTTGGAATCAGCCAGTAGGGAAAATAGATGTTTTGGGTCTCGAAGCCAAAGAATATCGATGCTTTTCAACATGGGAGTGGTTCGTGAGGTTCAAAGGAGAGTCTCTCCGGAGGAACATTGAACGGCGCTTGACCAAGTATTTCCTTGGGCCGGAACGGGTTGCAACCAAGGAGTCCTTGGATGAAGCGATCGCGGTAAGCGGTCAACACTCCCTCTCTACCCAGGCGGGGCCGGATCGCGGTAGGCTGGCGGTCTATGGAGACACCAACCGACCCGCCCGCCGGCCCGATCATCAAAAGCGACCGCACCGGCCGCACCCGCTACACCTCCGAATACAAGCGCGAGGTCCTCGACGCGTTTGAGTCCAGCGGCCTGAGCGGCCCGGTGTTCGCCCGCCAGTGCGGCATCAAGTATCCCACCTTCGCCGCCTGGCTCGCCAAACGCAGGAATGAGGGTCTACCCTCGTCCCGCTCGGCGGATCGCCCCGCTTTCGTACTCGCCGAGTTGTCCGGCGATGCCGCCATCGACCCCGCACTCGAGGTCCGCCTCCCCGGCGGCGCCGTCGCCCGTGCCACCGATGCGGACCAGATCCGCCTGCTCGCCGAACTCCTGCGCCACCTCGCCTGACGCCCCGCCGCCATGCTCACCTTCAACGGCAACCTCAAGGTCTACGTCGGGCTCGAACCCTGCGACATGCGCAAGAGCTTCCACGGGCTCTCGGCGATGGCCCGCAACCACCTCGGACTCGACCCACTCAGCGGCGCGGCCTTCCTCTTCATCAACCGGGCTCGCACCCTCATCAAGATCCTCTACTTCGACGGAACGGGATACTGGGTTGTGGCCAAACGGTTGGAGCGCGGCCGGTTCAGCTGGCCGCGCGACATCGAGGGCGACCGCCGCAAGCTCGTGCTCAAGCCCACCGCGCTGGCCATGCTCACCGACGGCATCGACCTGCGCGACGGCCTGCAGCGCCCGTGGTACGAACTACGATAAAAGCAGTAGAAAACGGCCCGTCCGGCACGCCCGCTGCTTTCACCGGAACCATCAAGACACCGGAGCAACAGATCGCCGAGCTCGTCGAGCAGAACAGGATCCTCGTCGAACAAAACCGGGCGCTCGTCGAGGAAGTCGCCGCGTTGCGGGACGAGCTCGCTACCCAGAAGGGCATCGTCGCCGGGCTGCTCAAGCGGCTCTACGGCGCGAAGAGCGAGAAGATGAGCCCCGACCAGCTGCTCATGGCCTTCCTGGAGGACGAGGCAAAAAAGCCCGAAGCCGCCGATGGGGACGAGGAACCACCGGCGGCTGACGACAGGAAGCGCAAGCAGAGCAAGAAGCGCACCAACAAGCTTTCCGACTCGCTCAAGGGCCTGCCGACAACCGTCCGCGAGATCATCGATCCCGCGGTCCTCGCCGACCCGGACGCCTTCCGGCTCATCGGCGAAGAGGTCAGCGAACGGCTCCACGTCTCGCCAGCCTCCTTCACCCTGGAGATCATCAAGCGCCTCACCCATGTCCGCAAAGGCGACCCCGACGGTGTGCCCGTCACCCCTCCGCTCGAACCCTGCCTGCTTCCCGGCAGCGTGCTGACTCCTTCGCTGGGCGCCTATCTGCTGACCCAGAAGTTCTGCTACCACAGCACGTTCTACCGCGAGCAATGGAAGCTCAAGGCCGCCCACGGCATCGATTTGACGCGCAACCTGATGTGCTCGTGGCACGACCACCTCGCGGACCGGCTGCTGCCGCTTTACGACCTCATCGCCGCAAGTTTCCGCACCGCCAATTACGTCAAGGTCGACGAGACGCCCGTGCGCTGCCTCGAACCCGGCCTCGGCAAGACCGCGCTGAGCTACTTCTGGGCCTATCACCACCCCGAACACGGCGTGCTCTTCGACTGGCACAAGAGCCGGGCCAACACCTGCCTGGACCACATCCTCATCGGCAACGAGGACGAAGCCTCCTTCAGCGGCTACCTGCAAAGCGACGGCCTGCGCGCTTACCAGACCTTCATCGGACGCCACCCCGAGCTGGAAATCCTC
>ERZ869936.2101-NODE-2101-length-12257-cov-4.177512_pt1 | contig 12257 bp, 10 predicted proteins | sample MGYA00520876_ERZ869936 | MGnify/ENA primary metagenome ERZ869936 (study PRJEB32218, sample SAMN09650985) | biofilter metagenome | isolation source: enrty point of leading RO module | place: Saudi Arabia: Thuwal, RO plant located on Red Sea | collected 2016-02-17 ... | reverse complement strand
GCTGTTCGTCGTCGGGTTGGTGATGGCGAGCAGGGCCGGCGCGTGGCGCAGGACGCCGCCGATGGCCCAGTGGGCCTCCTCGCTGAGGTTGGCGTAGCCCTCGCCGAAGAAGAGGTTCTTCTCGTTCTTCCAGAGGCTCATGTGGCAGTGCATGCCCGAGCCGTTGTCGCCGAAGAGGGGCTTCGGCATGAAGCAGGCCGTCATGCCGTTCTGCCGCGCGACGTTGCGCACGATGTACTTGTACTTCGTCAGGCAGTCCGCCATGTCGAGCAGCGGCCCGAAGCGCATGTCGATCTCGCACTGGCCGCCCGTCGCGACCTCGTGGTGCTGCGCCTCGACCTTGATGCCCGCCTCCATCATGGTGAGCATCATCTGGGTGCGGACGTCCTGGAGCTGGTCGTTCGGGGGGACGGGGAAGTACCCGGCCTTGGGCCGGATCGTGTAGCCGAGGTTGCCGTCGCCGCGGCCCGAGTTCCAGTGGCCCTCGCGGCTGTCCAGGTGGTAGTGGCCGAAGTTCGTTCCGGTCTCGTAGCTGACCTCGTCGAAAATGAAGAACTCCGCCTCGGGGCCGAAGAACGCCGTGTCGGCGATGCCGGTGGAGCGGAGGTAGGCCTCGGCGTTGCGCGCCACGTTGCGCGGGTCGCGTTCATAGGGCTGGCGCGTGACGCAGTCGTGGACGTTGCACGTCAGCACGAGGGTCGGTTCGGCGTAGAACGGGTCGATCCACGCCGTCGCCGGATCGGGAACGACGAGCATGTCGGACTGGTCGATGGACTTCCATCCGCGGATGGAGGAGCCGTCGAATCCGAGGCCGTCGTCGAACGTGTCCTCGTCGATCGCGGAGATGGGAATGCTGAAGTGCTGCCAGGTCCCGAAGAGGTCGAGGAAGCGCATGTCCACGACCTTCACGTTCTTCTCGCGAGCCAGCTTGAGTACGTCTGCAGGATTCATCTTCACCTCAAATGGCGTCCGGACCGCGCTCCCCGGTGCGGATGCGGACGACGTCCAGGAGTTCCGTGACGAAGATCTTGCCGAAGCCCGAGGCCTCGTCGTCGGCGAGCCGGCCGGCCCGCTGGATGGCCTCGACGGTCGGTTTCACGAAGTTCTCATTGACGGCGATTTCGAGGCGGACCTTAGCCGCGAGGTCGGGCCCCTGGGCGCCGCGCACCACGCCGCGGCACTCCGTCACCGTCATGCGAAACACCTCCGCCTCGCCGAGGGCGGCCGCGACGGCGTCGAGCCGCTCGGGCGCGAGGACGGCGGTCACGAGTTTCACTGCGCCTTATCCTCCCGCAGGCGCCGGACAACACCAAGAGGCGGCGCCGGACGCCCGCTCGCGGACCGCCGCGCCTATCCCCTTGCCGGGCTTGGGCTTACGCCGTCGCGCCGCCATTCACGGTCCTGATGCCGCCATGAAATCCGGGCCGCCCCCCTTCCCTCGTTCGGCCCCGGGCGGGCGCGGCCCGAGCCGCTTAGGATGTGAAGCGTGGTTTTCCTGAAGCGCTGGTGGCTCTACATCACGGCGGGCCTGGTCACGGCCTACGTGGGCCTCGCCCCCGGGTGATGAGGCACGCCGTTCCACGAGACTCCCAGGTTCTGGGGGTCGCTCCCCCTGATGATCGGCCTCGTCGTGGGCGCGGCCACGAGAAGGCGCAGGGAACACGCCGACGCCGAGTTCAGGAAGAGGCGGAAGAAGTAGCCAGTTACCAATTCCCGGTTTCGGACTCGGGAAACTGGAAACTGGAGACTGGAAACCCGAGGGGCCTAGGGCCCTTCGGCCGGCCACATCCCGACGGACGCGCCCGTCCAGGGCAAGTCGCGGTTGAAGTTGACGCCGATCATCTTGCCGCGGCTCAGGCGCACGAGATTCATGAGCAGCTGCATCTTCGTGTCGCGGTCCCGGCGCACGAACATCATGCGCACCTCGGCCTTCACCCCGTTGCCGTCGGGCGTCTGGAAGGCGTCGGCGTAGCGGATCTTCTCCTGCAGCACCCAGCCGGAGCGCTGGTCCGCCGGGATCGCGGCGACGTCCTCGGGCGTCGGGTCGACGTTGACGCCGCCCCCCGCGAAGGACCAGAGCGGCTTCAGGACGTAGTTCGAGAGATCGGCGGGCGTCTCGTCGAGCTCCGACACGAGGGTCGTCTTCGGCACCGCCTCGTGCTCCAGGTCGAGCATGGAGCGCTTCGACCAGATCCACCACCACTCGGGATGGGGCACCCACTCGACGTCGAGCCGCTCGTTCAGCTTGAAGGGCATGGGGAACGCCTTGCGCTCCATCTCGTCGATGATGATGCGGTGGTAGAAGCGGCGGACGCGGATCGTCTTTCCGTCCTTGACGCGGTAGATGCGGTCGCCGTCGCGCTTGAGGTCGCTCGGGCACACGGCGTCGACGCCGAACCAGCGCTGCGTCGCCGCGAAGTCCGGGAAGGTCTTCTGCTCGTCCGGCGCGAGGTCGAGGAGGATCACCTCCTCCGGGTCGTGGGTCCCGACGATCGTGTCCCGCAGCAGCGCCATGGCCTCGTGGCGGCGGCGGCCGTGGAAGAAGAGCCCCCACCGCTCCGGGAGGCCGGGCAGCCCCGAGAGGTGCGTCGCCCAAACGTCCGTCAGCATGATCTGGAACGCGTAGAGCGACGGGAAACCCTGCAGCTCCACGAGGCGCGGCACGAGGCGGCCGTCGGCGTCGCGGGCCACGGCGAAGTCGATCTGGGCGACGTGGGGCAGGTCCTTCCGCCCCCCCATCGCGTACTGCGGCGGGATCGACGCCTCGTGGGCGGCGATGAAGGCGGGCCGGGACAGCTGCGCGACGATGTCCTCCGCCGCCGAGGCGAAGCGCTCCCGCAGGTCGGCGGGCAGGAAGAGCGGCGTCTCGGCGATGGGGAAGGGACACGGGCGCCCGATGCGGCGGTCGAGATCGCCGCGCACCCGCGCCACGAGGTCGGGACTCCAGACCTTGTGGAAGCGTGCGCGCACCTCGGAGTCCATCAGAGGTCCCCGTTCGTCAGGTAGCGCCCCTTCGCCATGATCGGCTTGCCGTCGAACCAGATGTCGAAGTCGCGGCCGACGACGTCGATGTGGGTCGACGATTTCCAGTCGGCGCCGGTGTAGCGCGAGTACGGGTGGCCGAAGGCGATGTGGATGCCCGGGATCTTCTCGTCCTGGAGCATGTTGCCGATGAGGCCGGTGATGGACGTGTTCGTTCCGAGCGCGTACTCGCCGACGCGGTTGGAGTTCTCGTCGGTGGAGGTGTAGGCCCGGAAGTCCTCGAGCGCCTCCTTGTGGTCGCACTTCGTGTCGACGATGCGGCTGTTCTCGATGGTGATCGTGAGCGGCGTTTCGCGGATGTCGCCGTACTTGGGCGCGAGCCAGTCGCCGAGCACGCCGTCCACGACGAACACGCCGTCGACGCGGCCGGGGCACGTGAAGGTCTCGCCGCCCGGCAGGTTGCCCCACTTCTCCGGCGAGATGATGCCGGGCGTGGGGATCCACTTGAGCCGGGAGTCGAAGGTGGCGCGCAGGTCGGTGCCCGCCGGCGTCTTGCAGGTGATCTCCTTCGCCTTCACCGCGCGGCTGCGGACCCACTCGGTCAGGCGGGCGATCTCGAGGAAGTCGGCCCGCATGCCCTCCTGCATGATGCGCTCGGTGATGCCCACCATGTGGGCGTGGCGCATGGCCTTGGCGGCGACGATGCCCGTGAACGCGCGCCGCATGGCCAGCTCGCCCGGCTGGGCGAGGGCCGCGAAGATGGACACGCGGGCGCGCTCGAGGGCGCTCTCCACCTCCGGCGGCAGGTAGTTCACGGGCCGCTTCGCGACGTCCTCCAGCACGATGGCCTCGAAGGACTCGGCGACCCGGGCGATCTCGGCGGCGAGGGCGGCGCCGATGCCGAGGCAGTCCCGGTCGGTGATGAGGGCGACGCGCTCGTCGGGCTGCACGTTGAGGCAGACCCGGATCGCGTTCTGGGCGCCCTCCTCGAGGGCGGGATGGAACGGAGTGGATAGAAGATCGGTCCCCACGGAACGAGTCTACCCCGGCGGTCCAACGGCCCCCGCGCCGTCGGCGTCGTCGCCGGGCCGGAACCCCTCCCGGCTGTCCCCCAGCGGGAGGCCGTGCTCGGTTTCCGAGACGATGTAGTCCATCACCTTCTTGAAGTCGCCCGTCTGCCGCCAGACCGCGAGCTGCCGGTCGGCGCCGGTGCCGCCCGCGACGATCTCCCGCAGGTACCCGATCTCGCTCCGCACGCCCAGCTCGTCCACCACCTCGTCGACGAAGTCGAGCAGCTCGGCCGCGAGGTGCGGCAGCGGCACCTCCTGCATCTTGCCGAGGTCGATGAGGCGGCCCTCGACGCCCCAGCGGGCGGCGCGCCACTTGTTCTCCTGGATCAGCGCGCGCCGGTGGAGGCGGAAGCTCAGGTTGCGCTTGTGCAGCAGGTAGGCGTTGGCGAGGAGGGCCTGGGTGGGCCCCCCCATGGCGATGGTCTCGTCCACCCGCATCATGGCGTCGCAGCAGCGGAACTCGAGGGTGGGGTAGCGCCAGTGCGGCCGCAGGTCCCACCAGATCATCTTGCCGTTCTCGATGCTGTTGGTCCGGATCAGGTCGCGCAGCAGCTCCTCGTACTCCCCGAAGCTCGTGAAGGCGTCGGGGATGCCGGTGCGGGGGAACTTCTCGAACACCTTCGTGCGGTAGCTCTTCCAGCCGGTCTCGCGGCCGCACCAGAAGGGCGAGTTCACGCTGAACGCGAGGATGTGGGGCACGAAGTACCGCGCCATGTTGAACACGTGGATCAGCGTTTCCTTGTCGTCGAGCCCCACGTGCACGTGAAGCCCGAAGATGAGGTTGGCGCGCGCCACGACCTGCAGGTCCTTGAGGATGCGGTCGTAGCGGGGGTTGGGCGTCGTCTCCACGTCCGCCCAGTGGGTGAACGGGTGGGTGCCGGCCGACGCGATGCGCAGCCCGTGCTCCCGGGCGATGGCGCTGCGGGTGGCCGGCGTCTGGGTGCCGTCCGGCCGCGCCTCCCGGATGTCCCGGCAGATCTTGGAGCCGATCTCGATGACGCCCTGGTGGAACTCGCGCTGGATCTTCTCGTGCAGGGCCGCCTCGCCCTTCTCGAACATCTGGGAGATGTGGGACTTCAGCTCCCGGGTCTCGGCGTCGACGACCTGGAACTCCTCCTCGATGCCGAGGGTGAGGTCGGGCAGTTTCACTTGAGGCGCTCCGGCCAGGAGCCGGTCATCTCGAAGGGCACGGGGTTCTTGGCCCGCCGGATGAGCATGTCGGCGGCGCGGTCGAGGACCCACTTGAAGTTCTCCTGCCCCACCGACGCGGGCTCGGCGTCGGGGCAGGGGTTGGTGAAGTCGATGGCGTAGGGCACGCCGTCGCGCACCGCGAACTCGCAGGTGTTGAAGTCGTAGCCCAGGTTGCGGCACAGGGCGAGGGCGTCCCGGACGAGCTTCTCCTTCAGCCCCTTCTCGATGGGCGGGCCGTCCTTCACGTAGCGCTCGAAGTGGCTGCGCTTGGGGTCGTAGCGCATGAGGTGGACGTGCTCGCGCCCGATGACGTAGCAGCGGAAGTACTCGGTGAAGACGATCTCCTCCTGCGCCATCATGCAGAGGTCGCCGGTCTTGGAGAACGCCGCGAAGAACTCCTGCGGCCCCGTGCAGCGGTACACGTGCTTCCACCCGCCGCCGCTGCTGGGCTTCAGGTAGATCGGGAAGCCGAGGTAGTCGAACATCTCCTCCCACTCGAGGGGGAAGCGGAGGTTCGAGAAAGAGTCGGCCGTCGTGCCGGTCGGGTGCGTCTTGTGGGGAAGCAGCACGGTCTTCGGCACGGCGACGTCGCACTCCGAGGCCACGAGGCACCCGAAGTACTTGTCGTCGGCGGACCACCAGAAGGGGTTGTTGATGACCTGCGTGCCCCGGAACATCGCCTGCTTCAGGAAGGTCCGGTAGAAGGGCACGTCGTGGCTGATCCGGTCGAGGATCAGGTCGTAGCCGAGCTTGCGGTCGCGCAGGATGCCCGTGTTGACGGGCTCGCACGCCACCTTGCCCTGCCCCCGGCGATTCACCTCCGCGGCAAGCGTTCCGGGGAAACTGCGCTCCATCCCGAACAGGAGCCCGATCCGATTGGCCATGGTCTTCTCCTCGAAAAGTGTGGCCTGATCCTACCTTTATCCGCGAGAAGACGCGATGGGGGGTCCGGGGGCCCGGCCAAACGTTGTCCAAAACGTCGAAATCGGCATACTCAATCCATGAAGCGCATTTACGACACCTTCCGGAGCCGCGTTCTGGAGCGGACCGTCGAGTACCTGTGGTTCGGCCACAGCGGGCGCCCCCTGGTCATGTTCCCGACGGCCGGCGGGCGGTTCAACGAGAACGAGGACCGCAACCTCGTTTCCACGCTGCAGGACTACGTCGACGCCGGAAAGCTGCAGGTCTGCTGCATCGACGCCTTCAACAACGAGACGTTGAACTGCACGTCGGTGCACCCGGCCGAGCGCGTGCGGCGGCACGGCGTCGTGGACCGCTTCTGGCGCGAGGAGATGATGCCGATGATCGCGGCGCGGGCGCGGCGGCACGACCTCGCGCTCTACGGCGCGAGCGCGGGCGCGTTCCACGCCGTGAACTTCGCGGCGCGGCACCCCGACATGGTAAGCCGCGTCATCGCCTTCAGCGGCTTCTACAACGCACGGCGCGTGCTGGACGGCCACTGGGACGACCAGTGCTACTTCCACTCCCCCATGGCCTACATCGCGAACATGGGCCCGGACTGGGTCGCCCGCCTCTCCACGGTCGAGTGGATCATCGCGACGGGCGAGAACGACTCGCTGGTGGAGGACAACCGCGGCTTCATCAGCCTGCTCCGCCACAAGAACATCCCGGTGCACGGCGAGATCTGGCCCGGCGTCTTCGGCCACGACTGGCCCTTCTGGAAGGAGCACCTCCGCCGCTTCCTGCCGTAAGGCCCTTGCGTACGGCCTGAAAGGACGTTGCATCGCCCCTGCCCGGATTCGGGCCTTCCGATCCGGCACGACTCGTGCACGATGGCGGTCGGGAGGTGATGCATGCGCAACCTCGTATTGGGCGGCGCCTGGCTCGGTAGTCTCGTCCTCGCTTGGCTGCTGGGGACGAGTTTCGGCTTCGGCGGCGACGACGCAGCGCGAAGCTCCGGGGAGAGGAAGGCGACTGCTCCGGCGGCGCCTCGCGGTGCGGCGCCCGAGGGGGGGTCCGGGGGCGCGGCGGCCGGCGACTCGGCCCCCGCACCCCCTCCTTCGCCCGACGCCGGTGAGGCGTCGGCGTCGCCGGAGAGGGCCGAGGCCGACGACGAGCCCTTCACGCTGGAGGGTCTCACCACGCCGGCCGACGTCAGCGCGGGGCTCATGGCCTACGCGGACCGCAAGCTGAAGCAGGGCCCCGAGGGCCACAAGCAGCTCCTGAAGACCATGGACGCGCTCATGCGCGACCGCGCGCTGCGCGAGATGCTGCGCGACGAGTCGCGGCTCGTTCCCCTCGCGTACCCCTGGGTGAAGTTCCTCGTCGACCGCGACCGCTACGTCGTGGCGATGACCGAGACGATCTACAAGACCGCCGCGGAGGATCCCCAGTGGTTCGCCGAGCTCGACGACGATACGCTGGAGCCCTTCACCGAGGGCATTGCCGTGATCCTGTCGGGCGCCGCCGACGAGAAGACGATGGCGCGCTTCCGGGAGTACGCCGAGGCGATCCTCGCGCACCCGCCCGACACGCTGCCGGAGTCGCTCAAGAAGAACCTCCGCGACATCCAGCAGGCGCTGCAGTTCTGGGCGCCGCCGGTCGCGCCCGAGGACATGCTGCGGCAGCTCGCCGACCCGACGGTGTCCCAGGCGATCAAGCTGGGGCTGCTCGGCCGCGTCGATCCCTCCACCCTGCGCGGCGTCGACGTCGCGGGCATCCTCGCGCCGGCGATCCAGGCGGGCAACCACGACGCGATGCGCCTCGTGCGGCGCTTCCCCCTCGGCGCGGGCGAGCTGGTCGCGCTCGATCGCGCCTTCATCGAGGGCGCCGCGGGCGGCACGCTGCACCCGTGGACCATCCACCAGTACATGCGCGACACGAAGCGGGAGACCTGGGCGCTGGAGGAGCCGTTCCTGCGGGAGGGCCTGCGCCGCGGCGGCAAGGCGGTGGAAGTCTTCGCCCAGGGCATGCTGTGGCTGCCCGAGCAGGCGCCGAAGTCCTTCGCCCGGGAGGTGCTCGCGAACTACACGCTGCCGGACAACCTGGTCAAGCAGATCAAGGAGAGGTTTCAGATCGAATGAAGGACGTTCTTCGTTCTTGGTTCTTGGTCTGTGCGGCGACGAAAAACGAAACACCAGGAACGAAGAACGAAACTGGTACCTTTCCCGCGTGGATTGGCGGATCCCCGAGCACGATCTCTACCTCTTCAATCAGGGGGAGCTCGTGCGGCCGTGGAGGTGGCTCGGCGCGCATCCCGCCGGCGACGGAACGCGCTTCGCTGTGTGGGCGCCCTACGCGCGGCGCGTCTCGGTCTCGGGGGACTTCAACGACTGGAAGCCCCAGCGCCTGGAGCCGCGCGGCACGACCGGCGTGTGGGAGGGCTTCGTCCGCGGCGCACGCAAGGGCCACCACTACAAGTACGAGCTGATCGACTCGCTGGGCAACCGCCGCGAGAAGACCGACCCCTTCGCTTTCCGCATGGAGGTGCGGCCGAAGACGGCGTCCCTCGTCTGGCCGCTGGACGGGCACCGCTGGAACGACGCCGCGTGGATGGAGCGGCGCGCCGAGGCCCAGGCGCCCGATCGGCCCATGCGCATCTACGAGGTCCACCTCGGCTCGTGGCGCCGCGGCCTCGGCTACAGGGAGCTGGCCACGGAGCTCGTCGACTACGTCGCGGGCCTCGGATTCACCCACGTCGAGTTCCTCCCCGTCATGGAGCACCCCTTCGACGGCTCGTGGGGATACCAGGTCTGCGGGTACTACGCCGCGACCAGCCGCTGGGGCACCCCCGAGGAGCTCATGGCGCTGGTCGACGCGTTCCACGCCCGGGGCATCGGCGTGCTCGTCGACTGGGTGCCGGCGCACTTCCCCAAGGACGACCACGGCCTCGCCGCCTTCGACGGCACGCGGCTCTACGAGCACGAGGACCCGCGCCTGGGCGTCCACAAGGACTGGGACACCCTCATCTTCAACTACGGCCGCCCCGAGACGCGCAACTTCCTCGCGGGCAACGCGCTCTTCTGGCTCGAGCAGTACCACTTCGACGGCCTGCGGGTCGACGCCGTCGCGTCGATGCTGTACCGCGACTACTCCCGCAAGGAGGGCGAGTGGATCCCCAACGAGAAGGGGGGCCGCGAGGACCTCGACGCGATCGATTTTCTGCGCGGTCTCAACGACCGCATCCACGCCGAGGCGCCCGGCGCCGTCATGATCGCCGAGGAGTCGACGGCGTTCCCCGGCTGCACGACCCCCACCCGCATCGGCGGCCTCGGCTTCGACCTCAAGTGGAACATGGGGTGGATGCACGACAGCCTGGCGTTCCTCGAGAAGGACCCGCTCTACCGGAAGTACCACCACGACCGGCTCACCTTCGCGCTCTACTACGCGTTCCACGAGCGCTACCTGCTGCCCCTCAGCCACGACGAGGTGGTGCACCTGAAGAAGAGCCTCCTCGCGAAGATGCCCGGCGACGCGTGGAAAAAGAAGGCCAACCTGCGGGTGCTCCACGCGTGGCAGGCGGCGCACCCGGGCAAGACGCTGCTCTTCATGGGCGGCGAGCTGGGCCAATGGGAGGAGTGGAACCACGACACCGAACTCGACTGGGCGCTCCTGAAGGAGCCGAGCCACGCCGGGCTGCGGCTGCTCGTCGGCGACCTCAACCGCCTCGTGAAGGAGCTGCCGTGCCTCTCGGAGATGGACGGCGACTGGCGCGGCTTCGAGTGGATCGATTTTTCCGACGTCGAGCAGAGCGTCGTCTCCTTCGTCCGGTGGAGCGCGGACAAGGCGTCGGGGCTCGTCTTCGCGTTCAACTTCACCCCCGTCGTGCGGGGCCCCTACCGCATCGGCGTGCCGCGGCCCGGCCGCTACGAGGAGATCCTCAACACCGACTCCGCCTGCTACGGCGGCTCGGGGGTGGGCAACATGGGCGCCGTGAAGGCCGAGGAGATCGGGAAGCACGAGCGCGCCTTCTCCATCGAGTTCACCCTGCCGCCGCTGGCGGCCCTCGCCTTCGCCGTGCCGCCCGAGTCGACCGGCGCCCCCGCACCCCCCCACGAGGGAAAGCGGAAAGGGAAGCGTCCTTGACCCGGGGGCGCCTCGCCGCCGCCCTCGCCGTCGTCACTCCTCTCGGCTTCCTGACCAAGGTCTACGAAGGGCCCGGCCGGGACTTCGTCCGCGGGTACGTTGGCGGCTTGCTCTACGAGGTCTCATGGGTGCTCATAGTGCTTTCCCTGCGGCCGGCGGCGCGGCCGCCCGCGGTCGCCGCGTGGGTCTTTCTCGCGACGGCCCTCGTGGAGACGGCGCAGCTCTGGCATCCCCCGTGGCTCGAGCGCGTGCGGGAGACGTTCCTCGGCCACGCGCTCCTGGGCTCCACGTTCCACCCCTTCGACTTCGCCGCCTACGCCGGGGGGTGCGCCGCGGCGCTCGGTCTGGTATTCCTGCTCCGCCCGGAACCGAAGCGATGACACGCCCCCGCGTCCTGTGCCTGCTCAAGGCGTACCCCCAGCTCTCGGAGACCTACATCGAGACGGAGGTCTCCGCCCTCGCGCGGCGTTTCGACGTGCGCGTCGCGACGGTGCGGCGCCCCGACAGCCCCGGGGAGGGCTCCGCGCGCCACCGCCGCTGGCGCAGCGGCTTCGGGCTCCGGCTGTGGGCGCGCGCGTGGCGGCCGCGGGTGTTGCACGCGCACTGGATGAACCAGGTGCCGCGGCTGCACCGGCTCGCCGAGGCGCTCGGCACGCCGTACACGGTGCGCACCCACTCCTTCGACGTGCTCGACGCGCCGCCGGACGAGCTCGCCCGCGCGGCGCCGCTGCTCAACGACGACCTCTGCCTCGGCGTGCTCGGGTTCCCCTTCGTGCGGCCGCTGCTCGAGCGCGCCGGCGTGCGGGGCGACAAGATCCGCGACTGCTTCCCCGTCGTCGACGTCGCCCGCTTCCTCGACCGGCGCCCGAACGGCGACGGCGTCATGAACGTCGGCGCGTGCCTGCCGAAAAACGCGATGGAGGACTACCTCGACCTCGCGGGCGCGGTGCCGGGGTCGCGCTTCCGCCTCTACGCCATCGGCTACGAGAGCGCGGCGATCCGCGCGCGCAACGCGGCGCTCGGGTCGCCCGTGGAGATCGTTCCGGCGCTGCCTCACCGGGCGATGCCCGCCGAGTACAAGCGCCACCGCTGGCTCGTCTACACGGCCCGGCGCGACCCCGCCACGGTCGGCTGGCCCTGCGCCGTCGCCGAGGCGCAGGCGAGCGGCGTCGGTGTCTGCGTTCCCGACCTCCGCCCGGAGATGCGCGACTACGTCGGCGACGCCGGCTTCGTCTACCGGTCCCTGGCCGAGGCGGCCGCGATCGTGCGCGAGCCCTTCCCCGACGCGATGCGCGAGCGGGGCTTCGCCGTCGCGGGCCGCGCCGACGTCGCCGGGCACGTGCGGACCCTCGCCGAGCTCTGGCGGCCGGCCCTCGGCGATCACGCCGGCGCGCCGGCGGCCGCCCTCGAGGCCGCGCCGTAGACCGGCAGCGGAAAGCGCGTCTCGAAGTCGGCGCCCGGGGCCTCGGCGGAGAGCGCCAGCTCCCAGTAGCGCGCGGGCCGCGCGAACAGCTCCGTGGACGGCGCGTCGGGGGGCAGGTCGAAGGCGATGCGCATCTCCTGGCGCGGGTCGTCGAGCTCGTGCACCTGCTCGCGGGACACCCTGCGCTCGACGCGGGTCGTGCGGTTGCGGCCCGAGCCCGACTCGACGATGCGCTCCTCGACAAAGCGCAGCGCGGCCCGCAGCGACGCCACGCCGTGCAGGTCGAAGGACGAACTGAACCGCACGACGAGCGGCGCGCCCGGGCGGAAGGGAAACTGCTCGAAGCGCAGGCGGCTGCGGCCGTACTTCAGCGCCTGGGCGAGACGGCGCAGCGCGTACGCGACCGCGACAAGGAGGACGAGGTCGAGGATCACGGCGAAGACGGCCGCCATCCACGACCCCCCGGGGCCGAAGCCGAACCAGTTCGCGGGAGCCGCGAAGCCCGCGAGCAGCAGCGGCCCCCACACCCCCTCCCCCACGCGCCG
>ERZ869936.2100-NODE-2100-length-12272-cov-31.268233_pt1 | contig 12272 bp, 7 predicted proteins | sample MGYA00520876_ERZ869936 | MGnify/ENA primary metagenome ERZ869936 (study PRJEB32218, sample SAMN09650985) | biofilter metagenome | isolation source: enrty point of leading RO module | place: Saudi Arabia: Thuwal, RO plant located on Red Sea | collected 2016-02-17 ... | reverse complement strand
TGTCGGGAGTGAGAGAAGGGAGAGTGAGTGTGGGCAGCGAGTCGGTTCAGGGCCCCCAGTTGCCCGATGAGCGGCCTTTCGCAACGAGCGTTTCGCCAGCACTCTCTGCCGCCGCGAGTCGGCCCAACGGACGGGACACCGCCTGGCGCGTCTTCGTCGTCGGCGTCGTCGTCTGTCAAATTGCGGGGCTCTCCTACGCCGTCGAGTTTTCCCGCGGGCCGATGGCCTATCTGGCCGGGCCCAATCTGGCCATGTTCGCCATGCTCGTGGCCATTCTCACGTTACTGCTCGCCGGCCGCGAGCTCCTGGCCACGGCCCCTCCGGGCCGCTTCTCCCGGTGGCTGGGGCTGGCCGTCAACGCCTTTGTGTTTCTGGTTTTGCTGGTGGTGACCCGCAGGCTGGACGAAGTCCCGCCGAACTCGGTCGGCGATTCATGGCTCGTTTGGAGTTGGCCGCTGTTGGCCGTGGTGGTCGGGCTGGCGGCTCTGTTCAGCATGTTCTCGGTCGCAGCCTTGGCCGCCTGGCTGCTGGGGCACTGGCATCATGTCGTGGGATCCGCTTTGCTCTCGCTGGTGTTCGTGATCTACGTCGACGACATCCAGCGGTGTTGGCGGTGGACGAGTCGCTCGTCGATCGCGATTGCCACGGGGGCACTGAACCTCGCCTGGGACGAACCGATCATCGCCCGGTACCGCAACGCGGAGAATCCCGTCATCGCCGTTCAGCGCGAGCCTTTTCCAAAGGGCATCATTCGGGTGACCCGCTACTGCGCGGAAATGGAGTCGCTGGCCGCATTCTGGCTGATCGGCCTGACCGCCTTCATCGCCAAGTGGGGGCGAGGACGCGTGGTGCCGTTTCTGATCGTGATGGTCGGCGGTAGCGTTCTACTCTACGTTGCCAACGGACTGCGGCTGGCCCTGTTGTCGGGCATCCAGCTCTATCGGAGCGAAGCGTGGGTTCCGGGGACGCCGCGACTGGTGGTCGACCTGGCGCACTCGCGTATCAGCTCGATGGCCTTGCTTGGTGCCGCGACGTTGATCGTCTGGCTGACGGCGCGGTGGTGGTGTCCGAGGTCCCGCGGCGATAAGGCCGAAGCAGTTGCAAATCTCGCCAAGGCATAGACAATAGGAGGCTAGAGGCAAATGCGAACTGGATGTGGTCGGCACCCCCGTCGCGATGCGGATGCGATGTGACGGCAGAAGACCGCCGTCCGGCGCGCCGGAACAAGGTGGGCCGCAATCGCCGATGACAACCGGACGAGGCAATCTTCAGATCGACGGCGTCAGCGAGTGGGCCGAGACGACGCGCAATCGCATGGAGCAGATTGCCCGTCTTGCCTACAACGTCGTGATCACGGGGCCTCCTGGCTCGGGCAAGCGACACGCGGCCCGTTGTCTGCACCTGCTCAGTCCGCGGCGCGAACGGCCGTTCGTGCCGGTCGACTGCGCAACCTTGCGTGGCGACATGTTCGTGAGCCAGCTGTTCGGTCACGAGGCGGGGGCCCTGCCGAGTGCGAAGGGGGCCGCCTTGGGAGCCCTCCGTGCCGCCGACGGCGGGACGATTTTTCTCGCTCGCATCGACTCGCTCGGACTCGAAGAACAGGAGCGTTTGCTCTCCGTGGTGAGCGCCGGCCGCGTGCGGCCGCTGGGCGTCGCCCGAGCGCAGGAGATCGACGTCCGTTTCGTGGCGTCGTCGCTGGGCGACTTGCAGAAGGAGGTTCAGGGCCAGTGCTTTCTGCCCGAGCTCTACACCCGACTCGAGGCCGTCTCGCTGGCGACCGTCGAACTGGCCGATCGCCGCGAGGACCTCGCCTCGCTCGCCGCGCGGTTTCTCGAAGAGGTCGCCGCCGACATGCATCAGCCGACCAAACGCCTCGACGCCCGGGCCCTGGCGCGGCTTGTCGGACACTCGTGGCCGGGCAACGTCGAGGAACTGCGGCGGGTGGTCCAGCGCGCGGCGGTCGACGCCTCGGGCGGAGTGATCGCGGTCGACGACTTGCCCGAACTCGGCGACGAAATCTAGGCAAACGGCCTGTAGGCGTTCGAGACCGCGAGACCCCGACGCGCCATCTTCGGGGCCGACAGCCGCGGCCTTACTCCAGGCTGCTCAGCAAAGCTTCCGCCTGACGTCGAAAGGCAAAGAGCTCTTTGCGCTCGAGAATCTGCTCGAGTCGCTTCTTGGCCTCGTCGGCCTGGCCACTGTCGACCAGGGCGCTGGCAAGGAAGAACTGAATGTCCGGGAGCGGTGAATTGGCGACCATGCCGAGCAGTTGCGATCCCTGCTTTCGACTCCGGTCGTCGCCCGACTTGAAGAGGATATAGCCGAGCGTGGCGATCGTGAGCGGATCGCGCGGATTCTTTTTGTAGTTTTCGGTGGCCATCCGCTGAGCCATGGAGGCCCGCGTTGCATCTCCCAGGTCGAAGCGCACCAGCGCCAGGTGGTTCTTGATGGCGGCGGCCTCGGGCTCTTTCATCTGGCATTCGACAAACGTTTTCTCGGCCAGCTTGAACTCTTCGTCATGCTGCAAGAGGAGTCCCAGCAGGAATTTGACGGCGACGTTCTCGGGATCGATCGCCACGGCCGCCTCGGCGTGGCGACGCGCCTCCGCGGCGTCACCCTGCTTCCAGTTCCATTGGGCCAGCGACTGGTGCATGCGGGGATTGTCGGCGTATTCCTTTTCGGCCTCGACATACCACTCCTTTGCCTTTTCCTCGTTCTTCTTTTCTTCGAAGAACTGAGCGATGGCGATGTAGGGAAGATTGAGTTGCTCGTTCTCCGCGTGAGCTTGCGTGACCTGTTGAAGCGCCTTCTTGCGTGCCGCCTTGGTACCGACGTGGAACAGCGCGCGGGCGTAGAGATAGCGGTCGGTCGCCGCCTTCTCGTCGATTGCCAATCGCCTCTCCCAGTTGGCCGCGGCCGCTTCCCAACGCTCGGCATACTCATCCAGCAGAGCCCGTCCCTTGTAGTAGCGAATCAACATGCTTTTCTTGCGATCTTCGTTCTTGGTGAAAGCATCGATCAGCGGCTTGGCCGTGTCCAAGAGGAGTCGGCTCTCGGTGATGCGTCGGGCGGAGATTGCTCGCCCCGCCATGATCAGGTAGGCGTCGGGATCGTCGGGATGGGCCTCGACGGCCTGCTCGAGGGCCTGCTGGTAGGCCTGTAGGAAGACCTGGTTGCGCTGCATTCCGTAGATCAAGGCGAGGATGACTTCGCCCGGGGGCAACTCGGAGTGGGCTTCCGCAGCCGTTTTAAGGACGTCCAACGCCGTGTCACGATCGCCGGTGTTGAGCGCGTCCCAGGCGTTCTTCACCTCGTCGTACTTGTCACGCATGGCGCGCGGATCGAGCAGTCCCGGCTGCGGCGGCGTTGTCTCTTCCGATTCCGATTCGCTCCCGGTACCGGCAGCATCCGGAGCGTCCGGGGTGTCTTCTTCGGCGAAGCCCGACGGGCTGAGGACGGCGAATGCCGCGCTCAGCAGGAAGAGTATCAGAAGCGATTTCGGGCCGCTGGGCGGACGATGTGCCATGTGAGAAGACCCCTGTAGTTGATGTCCAGCCAAGGAAAACGCGCTCTTGCGGGTGCTCGACCCGGCAGCGTGTCGGGAAGGGGGCCGAAACGGGTGAGTTCGACGGGATTCGACCAATCACTCAATGGTTGCCACTTAGGGACCTACTGTCAAGCAGCGGGCTGTCAGGCGGCGGGAGCTGGCCGTACCGGCTGCCCGACGCGGGACGGCGCGGGACTGCGTCGGGCAGACAGCAAAAAAAGGACCGACGCCGCACTTGCGTGCTGCACCGGCCCTTGGAGAGTGGCTCGAATTGTTCCGCTGGAGCAACAGAGACTGAACTAGCGGATGCGAATTCCGTTGGCCGGTTCCGTGGCAATCTTGGGGACACTCTTCGACGGCACCGCCTCGGCTTCTTCCTGAATCGGAGGCGCGGTGGCGTCCTTGACGATCGATTCCACCTGGCCCGCCGCATCGAGCAGGTCTTCCTGGCCGGGGATGCGTCCCGCCGAATATTCGACGCGCTGAGCGACCTTGCCCGAATCGTTCCACCAGATCCACTTGCCGTGGGGCGAGCCACCTTCGAACTCGCCGTCGATCGACTTCTGTCCGTTGGCGTGCCACCAGGTCCAGCGACCCAGCTTGCTGCCGTCTTCGAAGTGACCTTCGACCGACCGTTGGCCGTTCTCGTACCACCAGGTGAAGTGTCCGTTCGGTTCGCCATGCTCGTAGACGCCTTCGCCGCGGAGTTGGCCGTTGCGGTACCACTCCTTGTAGATGCCGTGACGTTCATCTTTGCCGACCGTCTTGAAGCTGGCCAGGCGGGCGTTCCACCAGTCGTCTTCGCCGTCGAGCTGCTGTTTGGCGAGCAGGTACACGCCTTCCGACTTCTTCTCGTCCTTGGAGAAGTACTCGGCACGGTCGATCAGTTGACGGCCGGCCTGGAAGACACCCTTGCGGACGATTTGTCCGGTGCTGTCCCAGGTAGTCGACTCGCCGTCCAACTCACCTTCGTTGTACTCGACGCGAGTCATCAATTGGCCGTTGGGGAACCAGGTGCTCCAGCTGCCGTGGCGTTGGCCGCGGACGTAGTGCCATTCGCAGATCTTGCGATCCTGGTTGTCGTGGATTGTCCAGGTTCCGTCCATCAATCCTTCGTCGAAGGTCGTCTTGGAAACGAACGGTCCCTCGAAGTGCTTGAAGGGTTCCTCGCCGAACAGCTTCGACTCGTTCGCGTGGAACCAAGAAGTCCACTCGCCCTGACGCTTGCCGTCGCGGTAGTTTCCTTCGGCCACGAGTTCGCCGTCTTTGTCCCACATCTTCCACGCCCCGTGATTGACGTAGTTGTCGTCGGCGTCGCGAATGACCTCTCGTTCGATCTTGACCGTGCGATTGGCGTGACGCTCGCGGATCGTTTCGACGTCGGTTGCGGTGGCGAACTCGGACACCGGCGACTCAATGGCGTCTTGGAGAACCGGTTCTTGGGCCAATGCGGGGGACGCGCACAGCGCGCCTGCCACCACGGCACCGCAAATGACTTCGTTGAGGTGGGCAAGTCGCTTCATGGAGGGCTCCTTGGGACGGCGGCGGACGGTGCAGCGTCCGACGTAGCGCGCAGTGGGCGGAGATTTTTTGGGGAGGGTTGGTTGCGGGGGCTTGCTCAACATGCCGGGCTGGGGGCGCCGTCGGCATGGGCGCAGCTAGCGAAAGCCGCACAGTTGGTATCGAGATTCGCACGGTGCGGCCTTTAGTAATTGTGCGGAATCTAGGTAGAGTCCGAGAAACGCCGGTTTTCCCGCAATATCCGGATGATACCGTTCTGCCAGCAATGCGGCGCAAGCGACGCTGTCAATGGCCGGGCAATCGGTGCAATCGTTGCAAACCGTTCGCGCGGGCACCGTGCAGCACCCGCCAGCGCCCCATTGGAATCACTCTCGATGTGACCGAGTCGACGAGAATTCGTCGACGAGCTCGAGAAGCTGGCGGCCCGGGACGAGTGAGAGTGCCGGTTACGGCGAGCTTTCCGCTGCCGCTTCGGAGTCGAGCCGCTTCAGCTGCTCTTGCAGCTTTTCCATTTGCTCGCGCAGCTGCTCGACTTTCTTCGAGAGCTCCTGCGAATCCTTGGCCGACTCCGACAGCTCGTCGATGGCCGAGCGGATGTCGCGCTTTACCGCGAAACGTCGCTCTTCGTCGAGCCGCGAGCGGAGTTTGCCCAGGGCGGATGCCTGACCCGTCTTGCCGAGCGCCCGCGCGGCCGCCCGCCGCACGCGCTGCAGCGGGTGGTTGAGGTGCTCGGCGAGCTTCTCGACCGTGTCGTCCAATTCGTCCCGGGCTTTGCCAATCTTTGCCACCGCGTTCATGACGGCCGCCCGCTGATCGACGTCTCCTGTTTCGGCGAAGATTTTCATGACGGCCTGACACCCCTCGGGATGTTCCAGGTCGGCCAGGGACTCGGCCGCCGCCCGCAGAATCACCTCCTTGTCGCTGCGTTGCGACAGCGCGGCGATGAGGTCGGCCGCACAGTTCTCCTCGTCCACCTTAGCAAGGGTCCGCAGGGCATCGGCGATCGCGTAATAGGAAGGGTCGTCCGCCACGATGGACCGCAGGACCCCGCGCGTTTCGTCATCCTTGAAATCACCCAGCCCGTTGATCGCCGCCCGACGCACGTGGGCGTGGGGATCCTGTTGGGCCAGGTCGAGCAGCGTACGGCGCACCAGATCGCCCTCGCGTCCGTGCAACTGGTTGACCGCTTCCTGACGAACGCCGTAGAAGGCATCTCTGCGGGCGACGTCCGCCAGAGATGCCGTTGCCTCCTCGTCCTCCTTGAGCTTGCCCAATCCTTTGGCGCTGCGGACCCGACAGAGCATGTGCGGTTCGTTCCGCAGCCCGTCGATCAGGTCCTGCTTGCTCTTGGCGAAGTCGAGTGTTTTGAGGATCCAGTTGCGCGGGTCGAAGTTAACACGCCGGGGGCGCTCGTCCAGCTGAAAGTGAAACGTCTCTTCCGCCTGGGACACCGTAACGCGATGTCGTTGCGTGTCCTGCGAAGTTACCAACTCCAGCTCGACCGGCATGCGGAACAACGGCGTGCGGCCGCCCACCTTCTGGGTTTGTCGAATCGTGACCGCGACCGACTGGCTGTCGTCGTTCCAGGCGTACTCGACCTGGTACTCGGGATAGCCCGCGTGGTGCAGCCACTGATCGAAGAACCAGTTCAACGAGCGTCCCGTCGACTCTTCAATGGCGATGCGGAGGTCGGCCGTTTCCACCGAGCTGTTGGCGTGTTTGCGAACGTAGTGCCGCATCGCCTTCCAAAACAGCTCGTCACCGAGCACATGCCGTAGCATGTGCAGCACCCGTCCCGCTTTGGCGTACGAGTGGCCGTCGAACATGTCGAAGGGCTTCTCGTAGCGGTACGTCACGATGGGGCGGCGGATGCGGCGGTCGAGTCCCTGGTAGCCGAGCTCGTCGTTGTAGATCTGCCAGGCCGACTCGTCCCAGCCCTTTTCGTGCTCGACCCATAGCTGGGTGAAGTACACGGCGAAGCCTTCATTGAGCCAGAGCTCGCCCCAGTCCTTGCAGGTGAGCAGGTTGCCGAACCACTGGTGAGCCACTTCGTGGGCGACGAGCCCCTCGCTGTTGCGATCGAGGTAGGCTCGTTCATCGTGCAGGAAACTCAGGTTGATCGTCGTCGCCGAGGTGTTCTCCATGCCGGAAAACATGAAGTCCTCGACACTGATCTGGGCGTACTTCGCCCAGGGATAGCGATAGTCGAGCCGCTCGGAGAAGAAGCGGATCATGTCGGGCGTCTTGCGATACGACCAGGGCGCGTCGGCCAGGCGGCCCTTGGGAACGTATGAGACGATCGGAATCCCATCCCACTCCTGGCGGTAGGCTTCGAACTCTCCGGCCACCAGGGCGATCAGATAAGAGACGTGCTCGCGGCGCTGTCGCCAGTGCCAGGTCTGCGTGCCGTCGTCTCCCTTGGTCTTGCTCTGCAGCGTACCGTTGGAGAGGACAAAGAACTCGGCCGGTACGGTCGCAATCACTTCGCTAGTGAGCCGGTCGGTTGGCGAATCGAAACAGGGAAACCAGTGCCGCGCATACTCGGCCTCGCCCTGCGTCCAGGCAATCCGAGGACGGTCGGGATCGACCTCGGTCGGACCGAGAAAATAGAGGCCGTCCTGTGGCTTCGTCCGATAGTCGATCTGCAGGGTCACCGCTGCGTCCGCGACGAGATCCTTCTCGAAATGAACGAGGAGGCGGTCTTCGCGCGTCTCGAAGCGGAGCTCGCGAGGATCTCCATCGGCGGCCGATGTCAGCCGCCGAACGGCCTGAATCTCCATCTCCGCCGCGTCGAGTTGAATCGAACGTGTCGAGGCGAAGGGGCGGAGCGTGATCTCCGCCTGCCCCGTCAGCTCGCGCTTCTCCCAGTCGAGGGAGAGCGTCAGCTTGATGTGCTGCTGATCGATTTGGCGGCTGCGAACGCTCCGCTTGGGACGCTCGAACTTCGACTCCCGATCCTCCGCGACGACCGCGCCGCAGACCAGCACGGCAACGAGCAACCCACCCAGGCACGTCCGCAGAAACGCGTGCGCACGTTGAAAGCCAATGAACATCGCGGGGAGTCCGTGGAAAGGTTCGAGGAAGCGAGGAAGGGAAAGGGGGGCTGCGGCAGGTTCCTCTATGATAGCTGTCAAAAAGTCGGCCGCAAAGCGGATCGCCGCCCACCCGGGGCACGTACAAGGCGCATCGCCGCGAGCGAAACGGGGACACTCACGTCGTGCGTTTCAGCCAGTCGTAGTAGAGCAGGCCGACCAGCGTCTTGGCATCGCAGATGCGCCCTTCGCGAATCTGTGCGAGCGCTTCGTCCCAACGCAGCGGCCGCGTCACGATCTGCTCACCCGCGTCCAAGCAGGTTTCACCTGGCATTAGATCCGTAGCGACAAACAGGTGCATCCGCTCGTTGAGAATGCCCGACGACGTGTAGAACTCGTGCAGCTTATCAAGTTTTCCGGCTCGATATCCGGTCTCCTCGGCCAGCTCACGGTGCGCCGTTTCGCGCAGGTCTTCACCCGGTTCCAGTGTTCCGGCCGGCAGCTCGAGCAAGGTCTCTTCGACCGCGGTCCGCACGTTCTCGATCAGGCAGACGTGATCCTCGTCGATCAACGGCAGGATCGTCACCGCACCCGGATGATCGACATACTGGCGCGTCCGCGTCTTGCCGTCCGAAGTTTCCAGCTGTCGCCGGACGACGCGAAACAGGCCGGCGTCCCAAACGGTTTCGCGATTGCCAAACAACAGCCCACTCCGATCGTTTGCTCGCCCAACCAACTGCTGTTAAGATAACGGGGTCGCAAACGCAGCGAAACCGCTTCGCCTGTCCGACCTCCGCAGGGTAGCGAACGGACGCCCACACGGTAGCGAACAGACGCCGACCCGGCACGCCGTGGGAAGCGTGTCCGCATCGGTTTGGCTGTGGTTTCGGTCGATTGGAGACTTCTAGGTGCGCGATCTCACCGATAGCAGCATCGGCCTGGGGCAATGGCTCGGCATTCCGGTTCGATTGCACGTCGTTTGGCTTGTCGTGGCGCTGTTCGTGATGCTCGTCACGACCCACGGTCCCGGTGACGGCAATTTTCACTACGGTCTGCTCACGCTCGCGATTTGGTTCGCCTGCGTGGTCTGGCACGAAGCCTGGCACTGCGTCGTCGTGGCCCGCGTTGGCGAAACGATCGAGTCGGTCGTGCTGACGCCCTTGGGCGGGCTGTCGCGTTGGAGCGCTTTCCGAGATCCGAAGTCGGAGATCATGGCCGCCTGTGCGGGCTGCTTCGGAAGCCTGGTCGGGATGCTGATCTGTGCCAGCATGATCTACGCCCTGACGTACCGGATACCTTGGGACCTGTTCAATCCTCTCTACCCGCTCGCCCTGTTCGCCGACGGCGATCCGTGGCTGGCCGCGGCAAACCTCGGCTTTTGGATCAACTGGCTGCTACTGCTCGTCAACGTAATGCCGACCACGGCCACCGACGGGGGAAGATTGCTGGGCGGACTCATGTGGGCCTATCGGCATCAACGGCAGTTGGCCGACGGGCTGGTGGTCTGTTGCTCGTTGGTCGTGGCCGGAGCGCTGTTGCTTTTCGCCTTTGCCGTGCGACATGCCCCGCCGAGTGTGGTCGTGCCGGCCTGGTTGCCGCTGACTGGGTTGGCGTTGTTCTTCGCCCTGCACGCCTTCTTTGGCGTTGCCCAGACGCCCCGGGAAGAGCCGGAAGAAGAAACGCTTGGTTACGATTTCTCGCAGGGCTATACGAGCCTCGAAGAGCCTGCCGAACCCCAGGCAAAGTCGATCTCCGCTTCGCTCAAAGGGTGGATCGAGAAGCGACGTCAACGCCGCATCATCGAGCTCGAGCGGCAGGCCCGCGAGGAGGAGCTTCGCGCCGACGTGATCTTGGCGCGACTTCATCGTGACGGCATCAGCTCCCTCTCGGTCGAAGATCGGGAGTTGCTCAATCGCGTCAGCGCTCGTTATCGTGAGCGGATTGGCAAGTAACGCCCGTTCGAGCTGGCGCCTACTTCGAACATTCGGCCGCGCGGTCGCCGCCGAGACCGGGGCTCTTTCTTCTCTGCTGCTTCCTGCACTGCAGCTGCTTCGCCAGCCCTTGGCGCTTGACGGCGGGTAGCGAGGTTCCCGCTCAGGCATCGTCTTGCCGTGCTTCTCCCCGCGCTTCTTGGAGCAACTCGCCCCGGCGGGGCGAAGGGTTTCCCAAGCCCGCAGAATCCCTACCCGCCGCAGAATCCACCAGGGGCGCCCTCGACTCGGTCGAAACTTCCTGACAGCTCCCGCTTTAGGCCGAATTGGCGTTGCGTCGTTCGGGCTGTGACGTACCCTTCCCAGGTGCCAGACGGAGGCTTCGGTGTCCAACCGAGGCTTCCGACGGGGTGATGTGCCGGACGGGTACGTCGCGACGTCGCACCCCACGTTTTGGCCCCCAGCAAGTCCTGAGCTTGACCCCCGCGCTCCAGTGCCATGTCGACCGATACGCCAACCGCAGCCATTCCGACCGTCGTCCCGCCGGTGCAGGTAACGACGAGTGACGTCTGCGCTCGCGGCCTGGCCCTGCTTGCCGAGTACTTCGAAGAGCCCTTCGCACTGGTTTCCGGTCGCACGGGCGACGTCGTGCGAAACGCCGGCGACGGGCGCCAGATCGACTGGTCGGTACGAGGTTGTCTTTGCCAGGCGGTTGCCGAGCGCGGTCGCCCCGAGCTGCTCGAAGAACGGAATCACACGTTCACCCTGGCGATTCCGCTGGGCGAGGGCCGCTCGGACAAGTCCCGCGACCCGGACGCGACGTACGTCGCGGTCGCCGACTTTCGCTCGGCCCACGCACCGGCCGATCCGGACCCGGCCCAGCTGGCCGCGGAATTGGGTCTCGATGTGGAAGCGGCCGGCACGTGGTACGCCGCCGCCACGCCGTGGGATCCCACGGCCATCGTGCGGATGGCCGAGTTGAGTGTGGCCCAGCTGTCGGGCTCGCCGCGGATGGAGATTCTGCAGCGGAACATCGACGACCTCTCGCACAACCTCTCGGCGACCTACGAAGAAATCACGCTTCTCTACCGTCTCAGCGAGAACCTGCGACTCGGCGAGGATCCGGCCGCGCTCTGGCAAACCGCGCTCGAGTGGCTCGTCGAAATCGTCTCCGCGGAAATGACGGCGATTTGCTTCGACGATCAGCAGGTGATCGGCTCTGAGGATGCGACGAGCGAGTCGCGCTACTTCGTCGACGGAGACAAGCCACTCGAAAAAGCCGTCATCGATCGGGTCCTCGAACGCTTCGGCTCGCAATGTCACGAGCAGCCGCTGGTGCTCAACCAGCCCGTCGAGGGACCGGTCGAGGCCGATCTCGGCGAAGTGCGGCAACTGGTCATCGTCCCGATTCGAGCGGGACAACACCGCTACGGCTACTTGCTGGCCGCGAATCGCCTCGATGGCGGCGAGTTTGGTACCGTCGAGGCGAGCTTGCTCTCCAGCGTGGCCTCGATTCTGGGCATTCACTGCAGCAACGTCGGCCTGTTCAAGGAGCAGGCGGAGTTGATGTCGGGCATCGTCTGCGCGCTGTCGAGCGCCATCGATGCCAAGGACCCGTACACCTGCGGTCACAGCGACCGGGTGGCTCGGGTGTCGGTGCGAATCGCCGCCGAACTGGGACTCTCGCGAGAAGAGCAACACACGATCTACTTGTCCGGCTTGCTCCACGACGTCGGCAAGATTGGCATCGCCGACAGCGTGCTGCGTAAGCCGGGTCGCCTGACCGACGCCGAGTACGAGCACATCAAGCTGCACCCGACACTCGGCCACAAGATTCTCAAGGACATTCGCAAGATCGGGCACGTCTTGCCGGGCGTGTTGCACCACCACGAAGCCTACAACGGCAAGGGTTACCCTGCCGGTTTGGCGGGGGAAGACATTCCCTTGATTGCTCGAATCATTGCCGTGGCCGATTCGTTCGACGCCATGGGCAGCGATCGCCCCTATCGTCGCGGCATGGACGAAGAGAAGGTCGACCGAATTCTCCGCCAGGGGGCTGGCTCGCAGTGGGACGCCAGCGTGATCGATGCCTTCTTCGCCGCTCGGGAAGACATTCGGAAAATCGTCCGCAACGAGCGTGAGTCGCTGCATCTCGAGTCGCAGTACTGGACATAGCCCGGCAGCTGCCCGCTCGCCGACGTCCTGACGGACGCCGCGACGAGTCGCGTGCTTTCCTGGCCG
>ERZ869936.2099-NODE-2099-length-12275-cov-4.770704_pt1 | contig 12275 bp, 5 predicted proteins | sample MGYA00520876_ERZ869936 | MGnify/ENA primary metagenome ERZ869936 (study PRJEB32218, sample SAMN09650985) | biofilter metagenome | isolation source: enrty point of leading RO module | place: Saudi Arabia: Thuwal, RO plant located on Red Sea | collected 2016-02-17 ... | reverse complement strand
ATAGCATCGTGTGGACCATCATAAAACGGTTCAAACGGAGCAGTAGTTTTTTTAGCCGTGTAATCCTTTACAGTGTACATATACACTGGCTCGTTTGGATCTGAAAGAGGAGCATATTCATACGCTGTATCCCAAGTTTCGTCTCCAGATGCTGCGATAAACGTCATTCCAGACGAACTCAGTGTTAAGCCTCCTTCTGCGATTCCAAACGGATTGGGGTTGTCTTTTGAGTACCCGTACCCCGAAAGCGACAGCGTGTCCTCATCGTTTGTCTTGACCTTCCCCATCGCCATAATCATTTGGCATCTATTAAAAACGGTTATAGAGTTTTCACCGCTTTTGTAGAAGCCAGAGTATGCGTGTTTATTGTTACCAGACTGATCATAAACTACTGAAACTCTAACTGTTGACAGATAATATTTTGTTTGGGGTTGCGTATAAAATTCCTCTAAAGGGTTTATTCCATTGTCTTCTTGCATCTGTTTGCCAAGTGCATAAAATGCCTCAATATCTGATTTCAAATTTTCTTCAGAACCACTCCAGTACATATCCTGAACAAGCATCTCACCGCGCTCTATGGACAAACCACTGTTGCTATAAAACTTTTGGATCGAAGGATTCTTTATAAAAGATGAAGAATTACCTCTATTGTGGCCAAATCTCTGCCCCCCACCTAAAGTTAAATTTCCAGGGTCAATAAAGTTTTCATCAGTAAAGTAATTTACAGGCATAAATACTCTGAACAGAGGTCTTGTACTATGTCCGCCTCTAAGGAGTCTGTTTACAGAGTACCCCCACTTCATGTCTGGGATATGGTCGTACACCCCTTCGTACAAAACAACATCGTTGTCATCTTCTACTGAGCAAATCGTACCCACATACTCTCTAGCAAGGAGTCTGTCCTCATCGTTAGCAATACCGTCGCCATTGATGTCGAATTTCAAAGGAACATTAGCTCTAGAGTAGATTTGGTCAATGTCGCTCAATGACACCACCCCATCTCCATCTACGTCCAACATACATGGGCTAAAGTTTACGTCATTGATAGGGGTCTCTACTTCTTTCCTTACAATCTTGTTTGAAACATTTAATCTCTTATCGTCGCTGTAGTAACTGACTGCGTCAACATTTACAGAAAACGTTATGTCCCCTAGATTTTTTGTTTCAGGATCTTCTAGCTCATCTCCTTTTGATAGAAACGAAACATAGCAAACAGGCATACGGACGCTCTCAAACTCTTCCGAGTTGAGATTTACTGAAAATGATTTCCCGTCTTGAGATATCTGCTTACTCATGATCCGTACTTTTCTAAGTATCTATTGTAGTTGTTTATCACCTCTTCTTCGCTGAGTGCTTCGTCATAAACTCGTAGCATAAATATATCCAAACCATCAGGAGGACTCCACCCACCCTGTGGGCTCGTTCCAATGACAAATGCTGCGTTTTGTTCAGGCAGGCCTATGCCAACAGGTGTTTTTATTTCTGCAGGCTGTTCAACCCCATTTACGTAAAGCTTAACGGTCTGACTCGATGGAGACACAACGTATTGAACGTAAAATACAGATCCGTCACTCAGTCCACTTTGAGAATTTAATCCAAGGCTAAAGTCTTCTAGCTCGGCACTACCTCCTCTGTATCGATTATTAACCCCAGTTCCTATTTGTAGTACTTTTAAAGAATACGGTAGAGGGTTTGGGTAGTCAGATGGATGCGGAAAGCTATTGTTATAAGACCCAGGCTCTGAGTCAACTCCCCTTCCAGCATAAGTCGCAATCTTGAATCCGTGATAAGGAATAAAAGACTCTGGGTCATAAGCATATTGATAGCCGTAGTAGCCTGATCCAAAATTATATCCACCAAATCCGTAGTTGGCATAACCAAAAACCTTAAATCTCCCCTTAGTATCAGAAAAACCTCCATGAGGTAAGTTGTCTGTAAACTTGAATACAAACTCAAGAGAATAGTCTTGATCTACATCTGGAATATATTTTTCCCTGTACACCCCCTCCGTTGTGGCCGTTTCGTTCTCTATGTTCTCCGCTGTAAAGCTTTTGTTTGATTCATACTCCACCACGTTAAGTCTTTCAAATATTCTAAGGGCGTCATTTGGATCTGAATCCAATATTTTGACCAGCCCAACTGTGACACTACCATCCTCGTTTTTAATTGGAGGAAAATGTCTATCTTCACCCGTGCCGTTGCTAAAGGTTTTTCTAACTGAAAAATGATAGTTATTTCCAGAGGCGTCAAGCCAAGTTTCTAACCCGTCGTAGTTTGATCCATCTAGATCAAGCACAGGCATAACCTTAGGTGGGGGTGGTGGTCCAATCTGACACACCGTACCTACGTACTCTTTGGCTAGCGTAAAGTCTTCTGAGTCTACTATCCCATCACCGTTTACATCAAACCTTGGGTCAACAAACGGGATGTCCCTATACACCTTCTCTACATCCCTAGCGCTAATAACCCCGTCTTTGTCAAAGTCGAGATAGCACGGTCTAAATTCACTATCATCAACGTCAACCTGTACCTGCTTTACAACGAGCTTGTTGTTTATTGTAATCGGTTGATTTTTAGACGAAAAAGATTCTCCAGTTGCCTCAACACTAAAAGACAGACTACCCAGATCAGAGTTCCCTGTAGGCTCGTTTAGCATAAACTCTCCAGCAGGAGGGTACACCAAGGAGCACACAGGAAGCCTGATCGATGTTCCCCCTGGTGGAATCTGACCAGTATCTGACCCGTCAACCTCTACATTGAAAGATTTGTTATTTACAACAATCCTCGGCATCAAAGTGACGTAAATTCAAACCCATCAAGAGAGTTCATGATTTGACCAGTAATTTGAATTTTGTCTTGATCGCTGATCTCAATGCCCAAACCTGGAGAGAACTGCAACTCTACTTCAAGCAAAGATCTAGTTCCGCTAGGTGTGTCCGTAGAGTCAGTTGCATAGCTGTTGTTTACGGCTTGAATAATGTTGTTTTGATCAACCGTCACTGTCCAAACCCCATTGTCTTGAGCAGCGAATTGCTGATCTATTAGTCTGCCTCCTAGGTAGAATTTAACTTCAACCTCTGATGGGATTGGAGCTGGATCTTCCCCGACAAAGTCTTCTACTTGTCCGATGGCTGCTCCTTGAAATGCCTCGGCCCCATCATTGCTGAAAAATGATAAGTTAGCCCCCTCTGAATATCCTCCAGTAGGAACAACATACGGGTTTGCAATCAAAGTAATATCGGCAGTGCCTCCAGGAGGTATTGTGTATGCTTCTGTAGGTATATCCCAAGAGAGTATGGGGGGTCCGCCTGGATTGCTGTAGTTGGTCACAAAAGAAGACTGAATATACCCAAAAGCATCACCAACGTTTTCAATCCTTATTGTAAACACCTCTGCTGTGTCGTATTGTGTTACCGTTGGTACAAACTGAGGCGGATAAACGACAGAGGACAATCCGTCATATGCAGAAAGCTGTCCTGGAGATGTCACCGATGTTATTCTAAGATCAGCACTTCCATCTTGAGGATCACCTGGGTAGAAGCAAGTACCGTTGTTGGCAGTCGCGTCTGGGTTGTAATTAACAGCTTCAGGGTCTGTACACCCGTATACCAGAACGTTGTCGTCAGAGCTGCTGGTGTTGATCGCCTTTGGAGTCAATACAGTAACTAGGTACTCTTGCTTTACAGGGTCAAAGCCACCTGGGATTCTTACGTCGTTGCTGTTTGGTGCAGCTGAGTATTCTATTGCTTCTTTAAACTTCGTTCTGAGATAAGCCCCCATGTTGGCATCAGAGATCTCCTCGATACCCTGACCTTCAATGAATCTGAAGATCTTGCCAAGGCTCTTGTGAACGAAGTAGTAGACAGTATCTACCCTAACTACAGACTCTGGATTGTTGTCACAACCAGCTGTAACAGAGAACACCCTCTCTTTTCCAAGGATATCATTTGATGCTATCAGCTGATCTTGCCCAACTGCATTTGTAAGCATCGTAGCCTGAACGGGCACAACGGTACATCTGTCTTGCTGGATTACAAACAGGTTACCACCAAGCTCATCCATGAAGTTGATGTTACCGAACCTCTCCTCAAGGTCTTTGTACGGGAACACAGCAGCATTGAATGAAGAGTAGTTAAGCTTACCAGACTCAGGAGAACTCTTATCAGAGTAGATAATACCAGACTCACGTCTTACAGTTCTTGCGTCAGAAAACTCAACGTTCGGTCGACCAATCTTCTTCATCTTGGACGGGAACAAGTCTGTTGGTCTTGTGCTCTCCAAGAATGCTCTTGCAAAGTTGCTCAGAAGGTCGTTAGCGCTATCCGTTATATCTACATCTGCCTCCAACAAGTCTTTGAATTCACCCCCAACAATTTTGTTTAGGTTGACGGCGTGAGGCCTGAAGAAAACATCCCCCTCAAAAAGCTTTACTGGGTTAGTGGAGTAAGATGGGACACCGTTAGAGTCCCTTATTACAGGGAATACTGGACCTATTTCGTGGTATACCTGAGTGCTTACGCCTGTCGTCTTTTTAGGAGAGAAGATCTCAAATATTACGTTTTGAGCCCACTTTGGGTTGTTGTCAATAAAAGAGGCAAAATTAAATCCATTGACCTCCTCATTGTCTTTTAATACAACGAACTCACCAAAATACTGAGCTGGCTTGTCTATTTGCGTGCCGTTAAATACTGGCTCCCAAATGGGGTTTTGGTTTACGTTGACAAGTGGATCTATGTACTCAAACTCAAGAATATCAAATACAGCATCCTTTGGGTACACTCTGTCGCTCCCTTCTCCATAGGAAAGGATTCTAAGCTTATCCCCTTCAGAGAACTTGTAAATAGATAAGCTCCCGTCTTCACCCCTAGCACCAAACTCCTTTGCGTGAGAAAGGCTAGAGTGCTGAAGCATGTTTAGAGACATGTATATCTTACCTGTATCCACCAATACAGTTGCACCTACAGCAAATGGATCTTCAAAGCTTGTCTTCGGCTCAATAAAGGCGTTGTTTGTGCTGTATTGCACAAAATCAGTAACCGATTTGTTCCCCCCGTATACGATTTGATATTTCTCTGCCCACATTGGGGGAGCCCCGTCAAGAGTTATCTCAATGGAGGTAATACCCTTGGCGTTACCTCTTTCTTCGTCGCTGAACCCAGGCACATAAACAGATCCGAGCTTGCTCACAAAAGACCTCCTTCCTAGCTTGTCGTAGAAAACAACCCCAAACTCGTGGTCAGAGCTAGACTTAAACGATCTGTTGTACAAGTTTTGTTCTTCAACTTGCGCGTCAGATGATTCAATAGAAATGGTTGGGCTATTTGTAAACGGGAATGAATTTGAGTTCACATTGAACCTCATTCCAGTCTTACCCCCTTGGTGCCAATATTTAAAGCCACCACCATCTGGATCTAAAAGGTATGTTGTTGGAGTTGAAAACACCAAATTGGGGCTAGTCATCTTAGTCCCTAAGGAGTGTAATCCTCCCAACGAAAAGTTTTTTCCAATCACGCCACCCACATTACCCTGTATAAAGGGCATGACTGTCCTCCCCCCAAAAGAGGTTGTGTTGAATCCTTTGAGCTGACTCAGGCTACCGCCACCTGGCCCAGCAAAAGGGGTCACTCCATCTGCGTATTCAGAGTTGAACTGATAAGAATACGCTGGGTCTATTACGTAGAAGTTTCTTTCTATAAGATCCTGAAATTCTACGAAATCATCAAAAGTGTCATCACCAAAATCGAAATTGTAGAAGAACGTTCCAATTTGACCACTTACATCTGGCTCATTAGCCTCTGCTATGTAAGTTCTGTGTATGGCTGTATTGGAGTGTATCTTACCTGTGAACCAAGGCCCAAAAAATGAAGGTCCACCCGTAGAGTATCCACCAATAAACCCGACACCTCCAGCGCCTGAAGGAGGAATTGTAAACGGAGGTTCTCCCTCCAGGGTGTCCATATCTGCAAAAAACCCAGGGAAGTCTATGGTTTCATTTGTCGAAGCACTAGGCAGCCCAGGATTATCAATTCTTGTTACGTCATCAATCGGGACTGGTGTTGGGATACCGTCGTTATCACCATCTGTAAAGTAGCAATTTCTAGCAGACGGGTATTCGGCGAGGCCATATGCAGAAGAAGCCCTTTCAGTTGCATTTACTACTGGGTGCCTCATGGGTTGCCCAGCCCTTTGTCTGCAATATGGAAGGGAAACAATTCTGTTGTTAGCAAGGTCATCTGCCGAAGCGTTATTCCCTGCAGAAGCAATAAAATGATTCTCAGGAAGTCTGCTTTCTGGCCCCACACCACCAGGGCCTCCACCGCCATCCATCAGGCTCCAAAGCTTCCCTCTGGGGTCATTGAGGGCAGTATTGTTTAGCATATGCTCTTTTGGTCGAGCGGAGCATATAAAGTATTGACCATCGATCTCATCATTTATTGTGGCGTACCCAATAAATGTGTTGGTATGGAGGTGAATGTTTTTGTTCTCCCCATCCTGAGCAAACGGATAGTAAAGATTTGAAAAATCATTAGGCACCCCAGAGGCGCCCTCCAACCCAAAATCCGTTATGATTGCTTGAATTATAAGGTTACCTTTTGGGACATTAAAATCCCTGGCGTCATTGTATTGCTTGTAAAAAAGATTACCCCTTATATCTTCTGGGATAGATGTATCATCGTTGTCAAATCTTGGGTAACGACCTAGATTCTTTACAGGCTGAAAGAAACTGCCACCAGAATCTTGCGTAGCCTGTGTATAGTTGACCCCAGGAAGGTCTCTTTGCCCAAAACCAGAAGTGCTGTAAAATTCATTCAGATTTGCATTCTGATTGGGATTAGAGTTAGATATTTCTACTGGGTTCAGAGCATACCAAGGAGACCCTGGCAGCCACTTCCTTAAAAAAGTCCATAGCTCTAGGCCTTCCGTTGGAACGCTGTCAACAAATATTTTATAGTCTCTTCTAGTGACGGCTCCATTTGAACCACTTCCAAAAACACCCGCTAGTTGATCGCTTTTTCTTACACCAAAAGTTGCCTTGCCTTTCTTAGCTACAACGCCACCTCTACATCTCATCCCGACAATGTCATTACCAGGACTGTTCGCGACCATGCTTATAAGCTTCGTTTCGGGATCTCCTTCGTTAAATTGAGATCTATGCTTGATGCTGCTAACATCCCATTCGACATCATCGTAAACATTAGATCCGTCTGCGACGAATTTAAAATGCGAATTCTGAATGTTTGATTGATTGTAATTAAAGGTCGGATTATCTCCTCCACCGATATCAAGAGCTTGGTCAAGCACTTCGTAAAATGCATCACGAGCAACATTTCCCTCGGCGTCTTGAAGAGCTTCAAATCTTAATTTAAAACTGAGAAGCAAGCTGGGTATAATGAATGGATTTGCTGCAGATGTTCCAACAAAAACCTCCATAGGCTGAGGCTGACCCATCTGACCCGTCCAGTTAAAATTATCTACAGTTGTCCAAGTCAATCTAGCTACACCCCCATTATCCTTAAATGCATGAAATGACTTATCATAAGCCTCGTGATTTCCTGCTGCAACGCCCTGCTGAGAACCACTTCCCAAGCCGCTTCCAGGGGGGATGTGAATTAGATTTCTAGCACCAGCCTCTTCTGGGCTTACGTATTCGTTTGAGTTGAAAGTATCAAAAACAGCTTCTGCGTTTAGTGATGGGTTAATGTTCTTCCCAATCTTTCTTGTCTGGTGATAGGAGTTGATTGCATTGTAGACATGAAAGTTCCTTCTGGGATACATTCTAATCGTGAGCTCAAGAATCTCTCCCTGTACGATTTTAGGAAATGCGTTGTCTTCAATACGAACCCTAAAGCCACTCATGTGCTGAATCACATCGCCATTATAACCATCGTTACTCCACTCGTCGTACTCTCTAGAGATGATTGGCTCCACCAGTATTCTCTCTGAGAAGTCACCAGCAAACTCATCACCAAACTCAAGTGTAAATGTTGCCTCTACTTCGGGAGTTGCATACCCCTCAACGTAGTTACCAAACATGAGTCTGTTGTCAACAACAGCTTGAGCCTCAGCCTTTTGCGGTACGCTATCAAAGTATTTATCTTCTTGGCTTTGTGCAACGGGGATACCGAGCACATCGTTTTTGAAGTCGATGCTAATTGTGGTCTGAGGTCCAGACCCTATCACATCATCAAATGATCCTGAGTCGACCTCTTTGATGATTTTGTAAGGGCCATCACCTTCTTGAGCAAGCACATTGATCTGCTTGATATAGTGAAGTGGCCTCGCGTCAACGTCACGATTGATGTATTCGTTTTTAATGAATATTCTGCAGACGTTGTTTTCCTTGTGATTAGGGTTGAGATCTTTACCCTGAAACAACAGACTTGGGGTTACCGCAATCTGAGACTTAGGGGATATAGCTGATACACTCCCGTCACTAAAAACAATCTGATATGCGAACTTAAACCCTTCGCTCTTCTCAAAGTTACTTACCTCACTGTCTGGGTCTTGAACCCAGTCAAATGTTGGTCTAGAAAGAGGTGTTGGCCTGCATGCATAAGAGAACAGGATCTCCTCTAGCTCGTTGCCAGGAGAGGGCAGCTTGAAGTAGCCTCCGTTAGAAGAAACAAAAGCATTTTCCTGCGTACCCCTAGCAAACATGCTAGCAGTTACATCAATCTTTTTGGGCTCGTTTTTATTGTCCGTGAAAAAGAGGTGAATGCTCTTTTCAAAGATGTCCCTCTCAGTAGTCGTTACCGATATAAGAGATGGTTCACCATCAAGGGCTTTCTCCACCTCTACTGGGAAGTTCAGTCCATTACCATAGACAACACTACCCTGAACAACAGAGTGTTGCTTGAACTTGAAGAAAGGACCCTTTGCTCCACACTTGAGTGTGTCAGGAGCCCCTGGATCAAGATCAATGTCAGCTTGAGATAGGTTTGAGTTTTCATAAACTCTGTACTTGTGAGGCAAAGACAGAACACCATCCTTGTCGTATACCCATACCCCCTGCTCAGCTAGAATCTCATGATACACATAGATGTAAACCAGCTTCAGCTTTCTATCTACGGTAGTTCCAATGACCTTGTAATCACCATTGGCAATGATGTCATCCTCCCTGTAGAACCTAATGGAGCTGTTCCCCTTCAGATTCTTAATTACACCTCTATCACCACCATCATCCCCTTCGTTGCTCTCGTCCTCAGTTAAAGAGACATTGACGGCATCGATGAATGCAGTTGAGGGTACGAGCTTATGGTCCGTAGCTTTGTCAAGAGCACGGGGTGTAATTTTATTTATTGCCATCAGTACTTAGGTGCTTGCTTAAAGTTCTTGCGAATAGTCTTCAAGGCCTCTTCTTTTGTAAATCCGCTGAGGCGAGCGTTAGCTTTTCTTCTCTCGTTGTAGTATTCAGTTCTAGCTCTCTGCTTCTCCCCCATAGGGACGCTAGACTTGCGCTCAATAATCTTGTAGTAGATGTAAGCTCTCAGAGCTTCTTCTACATACACATGAACTTCTGGGTCTCCAGATCTTGCTTCGTCAGCTACATACTCCATGACAACCTCAGAGTAGCTGTTGTTTGTGTCAATCTCTATTCTGTTTTGATCAAGATTGATTCTGTATTGCCCGACGCTCTGCCCGCCACCAACACCGTACAGTCTCCCGAAGCCACCGTCATAGAGGTAGTTTTCAAAAATGTAATGCTCTCTATCTCCAGCATCAGCAACTCCCCCTCCAAAACCAGTCGTTGATGTCTTGTCGTCCACTCGGTCCCCAATAGAGTTGTCAGCAATATCCATTGGTGATGCATCAAACACATCAGTCAGGCTTCCATAAGTCGGAAATGGTGGTGAACCAGGTGGATTCCCCCCGTACTTTCCACTATCATCAAGCTCAGTGTCCGTAGTCGTCTGAAGACGACGAGACATGTTGAGGTTTTTATTTTGACCAAAGACATATACCACCCCGTCGTCACCGACAACTCCAAGCTTTACCACATCAACATAGTCGTCTGGCAAAGAGACAGTATTGTTGGATGAGTTTATGTCTATTTTGAGTGACTTGATTTTCTTTCCAAGATCAAAACCAATCTCTCTAATTCCTCTCAACGCAAAGTTTCTCAGAGCACTATCTGACACATTGTTTGCGTAATCATCACCATCTGATGTGATGATAAAGTCTCTTATGACTTCGCTAAGCTTTACTTTGTTGTGGCTCATCTTCTAGCTTCTTCTTGTGTTGATACCTGAACTATAGCCCCGTCATTGATGCTGATTCCAATAAGCTTGGCAATCTCATACACAAGCTCTGAACTAAAGTGCTCTGGCAACATGAAATCAATAGAAGCAGGTGATGCAAGCTCAATCCCCATATTGTTAAACTCCTCAGCAATCCACTGCGGATCTGAGTCTGTGAATGACCCATTTTGCATACCACCAGGTGTTCTGTAGTAGGTGATGTCAATAGACTCAATACTTTGATCTGCTGGGAAGACTTCAATCTCTTGAGAGATGAGGGCTACAGGGTAGTCCGATGTAGGGGATGACAAGTTGCTCCCCAAGATCCTATCCATCTTCTCTACGTCGTACACAATCTCAAACAGAACCTTATTGTTAGACTGCTTTGCCCCTGGGCCCCCAACAGCCATAGAGATCATTCTGGAAAAGTTTGATGGCTTTAGAAATATGTTGTCACTGTCCCCACTCAGTGTGGTGGTGTAGTTGTGATTCCTGACAACAAAATTGGACAGATCCTCTAGTGTTCTTTTTCTAGGAGACTTATCCCTGCCTAGGTCAATGTTTTACCTGATCCCCTTGTTGGCCTCGATAAGCTCCGTAAACAGCTCATTGTAAATGTTCTGCTGAGCTATGACAGCAAAGCGATTAAATACTGCAGGGGTAATGAAACCCTTCTGCTCCTTATTCGCTAGGTTCTTTACGGTTCTGTATACTTTATCAATACTTGCCATACAGCAAATATACGAAAACAAAAGAGGCCCCGAAGGGCCTCTTGTCACGCAAGGCGTTCAAGCCTTTCTTCTAGAGTCGCCAGTACTGACGCCCCTTTTTCAGTTAGGCAGAACCGAGTCAAAACGTCTATTGGATCTTGACCAACAGGTACAGATACAATCAACTTATTTGTATCAAACCACTTTACTGCATCGTCTTTGACATTGATGATCTGATAGTCAGAAGACTGTTGCAGGATTGATCTAGTTCTCACTTGAGGAGAGTCAAATGACTGAACAAACTCTGATGTCTTCTTTTTTGCAATCTGCAACAAGTTGTATCGAATGTCCGATACAGAGGAGTTGATGTTTACTCCGAAGTACAATGCCACTGGGAGAAGATCTTTGATATCCTTATCCCTGACCATTGCGATTGCATCATTCAAGGCAAACTCTTTTTTGAGTTGGTCTTCAGCATCTTTCTTCTTGTTAACAAGTCTAAACTTATCACCTCCGTTTGCTTTGTTGTATGGGTGGTTATCAAGAAAAAGCTTCAAGTTTGGCTGAGTCTTTGGCACAAAGATTCTACCATCCCTAAAGATCACTGACTGACGAGTAGCATTTTCTGACTGCTCATCTCTCCACACAGATGGCTCATTAGGGCAGTACCTAAGCTCTCTTACTGTGTCCTTCTCTTTATCGTATACAGTCACCCCCTTTTGAGGGAGCATGAATACGATACCAGCTTTTGTCGTGAGCTCAAACTCAGCATTCTGGTTTGCAGCCTCTTTGCGACGAATAGGAGGGGCCTTCGTTGTTGGCTTAGGCTCTACGGGAGCTTCCATCACGGCTGATTCAACAGCTTTTTGTTGGGCTTTAGGCCGCCCAGGGCGCTTTTTTTTTTTTTTTTTTTTAATTAACTTATATAGATGTTTTGTTTTTTTTCTTTAGTTCTTTTTTATTTTTTTTCGTTTTAGATGTTCTTTTTTTTTTTGTTTTTATGTGCTTTAGGCCGCCCAGGGCGCTTTTTTGTTTGTTCCATTTGAATTAAATTATCTGGATGGTGTGTATTTATGCGAAAGATCTGTTATAAGTTGCTTCGCTGCAGAAGCTCCTATATCTCTAGGTATAACGCCAAATCTGGATATATTGCCTACAAATTTTTCTGCAGCGTTTCCATTGCCAAGGTGTTGAATAACAAGATTCCCATCTGTTCTGGCTGAGTTCCCTTTTGTTTTGGCTAGTTCAGTAGCGACTATCTGTTCGTTGTCATAAATAAACAGATTGTTGTATTCATCTCTTCTAAGCAAGAAAACGTAAGCCGTTT
>ERZ869936.2098-NODE-2098-length-12281-cov-4.116310_pt1 | contig 12281 bp, 19 predicted proteins | sample MGYA00520876_ERZ869936 | MGnify/ENA primary metagenome ERZ869936 (study PRJEB32218, sample SAMN09650985) | biofilter metagenome | isolation source: enrty point of leading RO module | place: Saudi Arabia: Thuwal, RO plant located on Red Sea | collected 2016-02-17 ... | reverse complement strand
ATGATGTTTTAATAGAGGCTTTTTGTAAAGCATTTGAAAAATCGGATGATGTAGAGTTGGTAATGCTTGCCAACAATCCTTTTTTAGATGAACAAGAGATGAGATATTGGTATTCACTCTATAAAGAATCTAAATTAGGTGATAAAATCATCTTTATAGATACTATTTCTAATCATTCACAAGTGGCAGATTTAATAAGGTCTTGTGATTGTGGGGTTTTTCCATCTAGGGCAGAAGGTTGGAATTTAGAGTTATTAGAATGTATGTCTTGTGGGTTAGATTGTATAGCAACAAATTATAGTTCTCATACAGAATATTGTAACAGTAATAATTGTAATTTGATTGAGGTTAATGATTTAGAAGATGCTTATGATGGAAAATGGTTCTTTGGTAATGGTCAATGGGCAGAGGTTGAAGTAGATAATATTGTAGAATTAATGAGAATATGTTTCAAAAACAGAAAAATTAATTTAAATGGTGTTGAAACTTCCAATAAATTTAATTGGTCTAATACTATAGGAATGATAAATGCAAGTATTGAAATATGAAAAAAGGAATAATATTCAGTTAAGTTTAGATGATTATACAAAAATTGCAAAAAAGATTGTATATTCTTATTTAAAAACAAATTCTTCATATATGTTTATGATGAAAGATGATGATTTATTAACAAATGTAACAACTAGATTAATTTGGGCTGATAGTGAGTGGAATGGAAAAGGTACACTAGAAGGTTTTAGAAAAACATTTTGTGTTTATGCAATAAAAAGTTATATTAAAAATTATAAAAAACATGATAAGTTAGAAATTATGTTTGATTTACCTGAGCAAGTTAAAAATAAAATTGAATTATTTGATATAAATGAAGATTTAAAAGATTTGTTATCTAAAACAAATTATGAGAGATTTTATTTGAGATATTTCCTAGGATATAAACTTAAAGATATAGCAGAAAAACATAATGTTTCAAAAGCAGCAATCCAAATATCTATTGCAAAATCTTTAAAAAAAATAAGGGATAAATATGAGTTTTCATAAAGGTAAATTAGGAGAATCTATAGTTTTTGATTTGTTGGAAAAGGCTGGATTTTCTTGTGTTTATAATGCCGAAAAGAATTATAAATATGATATACTTGCATATCTTAATGATGATATATCTTATAAAATAGAAGTAAAAAACGATGAATATTCTTTACAGAGTGGAAACGTTGCAATTGAAACTTGGAATACAAAACAAGATAAAAAAAGTGGATTAACGTCAACAAATGCAGATATTTGGTGTCATATTATAGATAAACCTTATTTTACTAGTGTAAAGAGATTGAAAAGTTTTTGTAAAGATAATAAACCTTTTAAAAAGGTGGAAAGGGGTGGAGATAAGAACGCAAGACTTTTAATTTATAAAATAGAGAAAATTAAACCTATATTTTATTCTTTAGAAGAAGATGAAAATGTTATACATCTTAAAGAAATTTTGGAGGAATTAGTTTGTGAGTAGAATAGTACTAGAATTAACTAAAGACAATTCTATAGATTTATTTTTAGAAGATTTTTCTTGGGAACAATCTATATTATTAGCTGATGCGTATGCGTTATTTATGTATACGTGTGTTCCTCATGATTTACATAATAAATTATTACAAGCGTTAGAAAGCTTGGATGAGAATAGTTTGTTATATCAAATGACATGTAAAAATTTAAGTGATTTTATTACTTTAGGAAAACTTGATAAACCTTTAGTTCAACCAAGAAAGGCTTTGGAGTTAGCAAGAGATGGATAGTTATATAAAAATATTAAGAGAAATACAGTGTAACGGACAAATTAAAAAAAATAGAACTGGAATTGATGCGTTAACAGTAATAGACGTAGATTGGAAACATGATATGTCTCTAGGTTTTCCACTTTTAACTATTAGGAAAATGCCAGTTAAAGCTATGTGGAAAGAATTAGAAGGTTTTATTAAGGGGGTTTCTCATAAAGAATTTTATCAAGTTGGAAAAACGAATTTTTGGAAGTGGTGGGCGAATCCTAGAGAAGTTAAAAATAAGATTCATAATTTGGGTCAAAATGTAGATAGCGATACAATAAAACAACTTCAAATAGAAGAACGAGATTTAGGTCCAATATATGGATATCAATGGAGAAGATTTGGTCAAGCTTATGATTGCGATGATAATGCTCCAACAAGAGGGTTTGACCAATTAAAAGAAATTGTAAGATTATTAAAAGAAGACCCTAATAATAGAAGAATGGTTTGTTCGGCATGGAATCCTAATCATTTTGGTAGGATGGCATTAGAACCATGTCATATCTTATGGTCTGTTGGCCATCTAAATGGTAAGTTATCATTGTCTTGGTTTCAAAGGTCTTGTGATGCTTTAAGAGGAATTCCTAATAATATTGCAAGCTATGCTACTCTTTTATTATTATTATGTAAAGAAGCAAATATGGAGCCGGGAACTTTATCTGCTAAGTTTTTTGATTGTCATTTATATGTGAATCAGTTAAATGCAGCTAGAGATTTGATTACAAGAAAACCTAGAAAATTGCCATCTTTAAAGATTGATAATTTTACTAATATATTTGAATGGGATTCAAAAGATTGTTCTTTGATTAATTACAACTATGACGATACAAAAATTGATTTTGGAGAAATTGCAGTATGAAACATAGAATAGTTTTCAAGAAATGGATTGACCCATTAGATATAAAAACAGAAGAAGCAAAAGAAGAAGATAATGAAGATTATTATTTAGAAAATAGTTATGAAGATATAGCAAATAATTCGATTGAAATTGATGAATCAAATTTAAAAACCCAAGTATTGGTATCTCATAATTTAGGTGTTTTTGCTATAAATGAAAATTCTGTTTCTAGTAAAATATTTAATTTTTGGGTTGGTCATACAAATTTTAGTTTATCATCTCCAATAGTTAATATAATAGAACAAACTGATGGAGTAGAAACTCTTGATATTTTTACTAGATATAGATTTAGAATAGGTATTGGTACTTTATTTAAAGCTGGCAGCGTTTTTTCTGACATAGAAGAGAGGGTTTTATTATGTCTAAGAAAATAAGTGAATATCACAAGAAAATTTGGCTGTATGTAATTAGAGAATTAAAAAAAAACTACCAATTGAAGAAAAGGTATATGTAAGAGTAAGAAAGATAAGGGATGATAGTTATGGAACTGCTTATGTTCGTAAAGATAAAGATAAATGGTTTATTGTAATTAGTTCTGATTTAGATTTTGAAGGAAGAGTAGATGCTTTAGAACATGAATATGCACATGTGTTAGATAAAAATCCTCATATTGGTGAAGATTTTGATGAAGAACATAGGGATTTATGGGGTGTTTATCTTAGTAGGTGTCATAGAGTGTGTAGGAATGCTATAGATAATTTTGGTGTATAATTATAGGGATTGGACTAATATTGTGGGAAAAATATTGGAAAAATTAATATAATTTTAGAAAGATATAATAAAATGGCTAATTACAAAATTAATCCAAACAGTGCAGATATTAAACAAGCTGCTGCTGGTCATGCTGGAGTTACAGAAACATCTACAGTTTATAAGAGTGTTGATAAAGGTTTAGGTTCAAATCAGACATTACTCGATAATCAGAAGCATGGTGCAAAAGTAGATATTCATGGTTCTCAAGTCTATGAAGGTTCTAGCGATGTACATAAAGCTAATTCTTCTGGTAATTTTGCTAAAATGACAGCAGAAAAATATGTTATGAAAAGAGTAACTACAGAATTAGCAGGCATAGCAAATACTGATTTGCGTTCTGGTGGTCATCATAATCCTGGTGTTATAGAAAGTATTAAAGAAGCTAAACATCAATATACTACTAGAATAGCTACAGCTATTCGTAATGGCGATTGGAATGAGTACACTGGTGAATTTAGTTCTACACCAACAACTGCTGATGACCAATCAACAATGGGTAGTGACCATGCAACTACAGTAGATGCTTCAAGACCTGGAAGTCTTACTTATAAGATTAGTAAAGCATTACCAGTTAATACAACATATGAAGCCAAAACTAATTATTAATGTTTGATGCAATAGTTCCCGGTCATGTATTTTTTACAGTTATTATTGCTACTAGTATAATTTTAGTTCTTAATATACTTTCTTTTTTACACTTAAAAAAAGTACATGACTATATTTTAAAAGTAAATCCTCAAAACGACACATCTTATCTACCTGATATAAGACAATTTGTGTTAGGAGATTCAACCTTACCAGACTTGCTTATAAATGCTTTGCCACAAGCATTTTTATTGGTTAATTCAAATGGTGTAATTACTAGAGCAAATAAAATAGCATATAAATTATTTGAAACAAGAGAGTTAAAACAAGAACATATTGCACAATTTGTCCCAAAAGATAAAAGAGTTCAGCATGAAGAAGGAATGAAAGAATATTTAAATAATAAAAATCCCCAAGATTTAGGTTTAAGAAATATAGATTTACTAACAAAAAAGGGAAATATAGTTAAAATAAATATGAAATTTTCTGTTGTAGGAGAAGATGATGAAAGAAGGATAATAATTTTAGCTGATAAAGTTTAAGGGGTAGAATTTTGAGTGACAATGATAAAGACTTTTCAAAGTATAAGGAATTAATACTACATGAATTAGAAAGGATGAATAATAAACTTGAAGAATTATTAGATAAGTATAATTCTGTACACATAGAAATTGTGACGTTAAAAACAAAGGCTGGAATTTGGGGTGGGATTGCTGGTGGAGTTATAGGTGTAGTTTCTGCAATAATAGGTGGATTAGTAATAAATTTAGTATCAAAATGAATATAAAATACAAAAAAGCTTTAAATATGATAAGAGAGGGGGATGTTTTATTATATAAGAGTAAATCAGCAATAGGATGGATAATAGGAAAAGCTACAGAAAGTCAATATTCTCATGTAGCAGTTGCTTCTAAACATAATGGATATTTTGAATGTGTAGAATTTAGAGAAGGAAAAGGTGGAAGGTCAGTTAATCTTAAAAATGAAGTAGATTTACATAGTAATAATATAGATGTATATCGTCCTATTCCATATATATATAAATATAATTTTAAAAATAATAAAATAAGATTAAAAGTTAAAAAGCTTAATCAAAAACATGTTACTAATTGTATGCGGTCTTTAACAGGATTACCCTATGGATGGAAACGTATATGGTGGATTGCTAAACATAAGCTCGCAGGATTTAGACTATTCTTTAAAATGAAAGATTTAACAAATGACGGAAATGGTTCTATAGTATATCCAATATGTAGCTCGGCTTGTGCTTGGGCTTTTTCCCAAAGCGGATTTGATTTAGTTTCTAATAAAGGTGATAACTGGACCACTCCAGGGGACATTGCACGGTCGCCATTATTAAGTTATCTTTTTACTCTGGAAAAATGATATGGAAATTTGTAATTCTTTAAAAGATTGGAAAAAGGTTCGTATAAATACAAGGAAAAATCCTAAAAAATTCCCTGTTATCATTTATAACGTTTATACAGATTTTGGTATAATGGGTGATGGTTTTGTTACACATTATCACATAATTCCTGAAGAATTTCTAGTAAATGAACAAACAAAAAATATATATACACAAGGATTTATAGATGCAATTGGAAAAGCTGTTTAAGACTAAATGGGTTCATAAATATATGAATCTTGCAAAAAGTTTAGCCGAAACAAATGATGCTTGTTATTCTAGAAAAATAGGGTGTGTTTTGGTTTCAAAAAACAACAGAGTTATATCTACAGGATATAACGGTGCATTACAAGGTATTTCTCACTGTGATAGTGATGAATGGATAGATTATATTAAAAAAAGTAGACCAAAATATAAACAACATAATTTTTGTAAAAAAGAATGTCCTAGAAGAAGTTTAAACATACCTTCTGGAAAAGAATTAGATATATGTGCTTTATGTTCTCATGCAGAAAGAAATGCTTTATATAGTTGTGCTAGATATGGTATTGAAACGAATGATTCTGTAATGTATTGTTGGTGTGGAATACCGTGTATAGATTGTACTCGTGCAATTATTAGTTGTGGTGTTGTTGGAGTTGTTTGTTTAGAAAGTGAATATCCAGATTATAGTCCAGATTCTAGACAAGTATTTAAAATGGCAAATGTTAAGGTATTAGAAGTTAGTACAGGTGTATTATTAAACAATGATTAATTTAGATAATGACTCTCACCGTTTTGAATTGGTTTTGTGGCACCGAGATGTAAATGGAAACCCAATTCGTAAAAAGTATCTTACCGCAGACAGTGGTGGTGAACTATATGATAAATTTATGAAAAATAGGTCTATCAAAAAAAAGAAACAGTTCACAAAAGCAACTACCGATTATAAAGCGAGTAAAATTTTAAAACAAATGTATGGAGATTAAAATTTGAAAGTTTATTCATATGAAGAAGCTTATGAAAAATCATTAGAATATTTTAACGACGATGATTTAGCAGCAAATGTATTTGTTAATAAATATGCATTAAGAAATGAAAAAAATGAGTTAGTTGAAAAAACTCCTAAAGATATGCATATTAGAATTGCTAAAGAATTAGCAAGAATAGAAAAAAATAAGTTTAAAAATCCATTAACAAAAGAAGAAATATTTTCTTATCTAGATAAGTATAAATATTTAGTACCACAAGGTAGTATATTATCTGGTGTTGGTGATAAATATAGACAAATTTCACTAAGTAATTGTTATGCAATTCCTTTATATGACAGTTATGCAGGAATATGTACTACTGACAGATATATAGCTAGTATATCTGCAAGAAGGGGTGGTGTAGGTTTTGATATATCAAATTTAAGACCTAAAGGAACACTAGTAAAAAATTCTGCTAGAACAACAAGTGGTGCAGTTTCTTTCATGCACAGATTTTCCAACACAGGAAAAGAAGTTGGTCAAAATAATAGACGTGCTGCCCTGATGTGTACCATAAGTATACATCATCCAGAAATATTAGATTATATAAAAGTAAAAAGAAATAAAGATAAGGTAACAGGTGCTAATATATCTGTTAGAATTAGTGATGAATTTCTTTCGGCATTAAAAAAAAATGAAAGTTATGAACTAAGATGGCCTGTTGATAATGAAGTGTGTCCAGACTATAGTGAACAAATTTCTGCAAAACTAGTGTGGGATGAACTTATAAAGTCTAATACAGATTGGGCAGAAGCAGCAATATTGAATTGGCCACATATAATTAAAGAAAGTCCAGCAGATTGTTATAGTGAACATGGTTTTAAAACAATAACAACAAATCCATGTTCTGAAATACCATTATCAGAATTTGATACTTGTAAATTGTTAGCAATTAATCTTACTAGTTATGTTGATGAACCGTTTACTAAAAACGCTAAACTAAACGAAGATAAACTTTATCAACATGCAAAAATTGCTCAAAGGTTAATGGATGATATTGTAGATTTAGAAATAGAATGTGTAAAGGGAATAATAAAGAAAATAAAAAGTGACCCTGAACCTGAATATGTAAAACAACCAGAAATATATTTATGGAAAAGAATTTTAGATGTTTGTATTAACGGAAGAAGAACAGGAACGGGAATTACGGGATTGGGTGATTGTTTAGCTATGTTAAATATAAAATATGGAAGTCCAAAAAGTATAAAACAATCTGAAGAAATATATTCTATAATTAAAATGGCATGTTATCAATCTTCTACAGATATGGCTGAAGAAATAGGAGCTTTTCCAGTATGGAAATATGAAAACGAAAAAGATAATCAATTTTTATTAAGAATTAAAGAAGAAAATCCAGTCTTATATAACCAGATGAAAAAGTATGGCCGAAGAAATATAGCATTACTAACGTGTGCCCCAACTGGTAGTATTTCAACACAGACTCAAACAACGTCTGGAATAGAACCTGTTTTTATGTTAAGTTATAAAAGAAGAAAAAAATTAAATCATGATGAGAAAGATAAAAAGGCTGATTTTACAGATGAAAGTGGAGAAAGGTGGATAGAATTTGATGTAAATCATCATGGTTTAAATAAGTGGATAGAAAAAAATGGGGATAAAAAATCACCTTATGACAATTGTACAGCTTATGATATTAATTGGAAAAATAGAGTTAGGTTGCAAGCAGCTATACAAAAACACTGTGACCATTCTATATCTAGTACAATAAATTTACCAAAAGGAACTGATTATTCTGTTGTTGATAATCTTTACAAAACTGCGTTTAATGAAGGATGTAAAGGTTTGACAGTTTATGTAGATGGGTCTAGAGAAGGTGTTTTAATTAGTAAAGACAATAATGAAAAAGATAGACCTAGGGAATTAAATTGTGATGTACATCATATACAAGTTAAATATAAACCATATTTTGTTTTAGTTGGAATGTTAAATGATAGTCCATATGAAGTATTTGCAGGTAAAAATGGATGTATTGATAAGAATGTTAAAACTGGAAAAATTGTAAAGATGAAAAGACCTAGACAGTATAAAGCAATATTTTCAGATGATAGTGAATTATGTCCTATTACTGCTGCTTGTACAGATGAAGAAGAGTCTTTTACAAGAATTATTTCAATTGCATTGCAAGGTGGAACTCCAATTAATGATATAGTAACACAATTAGAAAAGTCACAAGGGGAAACAATGATAGGTTTTGCTAAAAGTATATCTAGGGCATTAAAAAAATATATACCTGATTGTACAAAAATTAATGATATTTGTCCTGAATGTAAAACTTTCGAATTGATTCGTGAAGAAGGTTGTAGGAAGTGTTTGTCTTGTGGATTTTCTTTGTGTTTATAAATGATAGAAAAATATCAAAAAAAACGTAAAATCTGTGGAAAAACAGATAATCAAATAGAATATTTAAAGAAAATATATTCTAATGATTTAATTATAGTCAATGGGCCTGCTGGTACAGGTAAATCGTATTGTGCTATAGGAAATGCTGTTATATCTTTACAAAGAAAAAAATATGAAAAAATAATAGTTGCAAAGCCAATGCGTGGAGCAGATGTTAATTTAGGGGCATTACCAGGAAATATTCATCAAAAAATACAATTTACTTTTCAACCATTTATAGATATATTCTTAGATTTTATTACTGAAAATGGATTTAAAGAATTGTGTCAAAATAAAATCATAGATATGTTTCCAATAACTTATTGGAGAGGATTAACTTTTAATGATTGTTATATCATAATTGATGAATTACAAAATTGTACTGTACAACAATTGAAACTTATAATTTCAAGAATGGGTCAAAATAGCAAAATGTTGTTATTAGGTGATGTTGAACAATCAGATATTACAAGCAAAAATGCTATGCAGTTATGTTTAGAGAAAAAGGAAAAATTAGAAGGTATAGAGGGTATAGCTTTCCAAGAAATGACTGATGAAGATTTAATGCGTAATAAATTGATAAATCATATTAATAAAGCTTTATTTAGTGTATAATATCATGCCTACTTTTACATACATGTGCAATTCTTGCAATAAGATATTTGAAAAACAACTTTCCTTTAAAGAATATGATACAATAAGTGTCTTATGTGAATGTGGTTCAAATGATTTACAAAGAGATTTTCAAGCAGATGTAGCTACTGTTGTTGAATCGCAAAAAACTGTTGGGAGTCTTGCTAATAAAAATACATCTAGAATGAGTGATGATGAAAAAGAAAGTATAAATAGAAAAAATAATGCATATTTAAATAAAGAATTTACTGGAAAATTACCAGAAGGTGCTAAAACTTTTGAAAAAAAGAACGGAAAAAGAGTGTTATGAAAAGTGTTAGAGAACTTAAAGGGGATTTGTATAATCCTTTTGATAAGAAAAATGAAGAAACATATGATGTTATGTATACTGTTTTTGGTAAACATGATTGTTTAGTTGATAAATATCCAGTTATAGATACAAACGATAAGAGTAATATAAATATATATGCTTATAAAGTTGTTAAAAAAAGAAGTGTTTTGTATTATGTAAAATCTGGTAAAAATGGATTCCTATTTAATCCTATAGGTGATAGTCAAGGAAATGAAAGAAAAGCAGAATGGGATTTTAAAAAAACAACAAAAGAAAGATTTCTTTTTTATATAGATTTTCTTAGAACAAAAAACTTAAAATATTTACATCAAGCGGAGAGAATGAGATGAAACGAAAAATAACAATTAAAGATAGATATGCAATTCAAGGTATGTTGCATAGTGGTTTATCAGAAGAAGAAATACTTGAGTCTTTTGAAAAAGATTATTATAAAAAATCATTACTTGATTATTTAGAAAATTTAGATAATATACATGAAACAGTTGCAAAAATTCAATCTACTACTATTCCCCAAACAATATATAATGCTGTTTTAGATAAGTTAAAGAAAAATATAAAAATAGAACATGAAGAAGCTGTTGATAAATTAAATAAAGTTTGTGAAAATATAAAATATAATGGTGAAACTGTAGACGATATATATAATAAAGTTGTAAAGACTATATTAACAAAATTAAGTATGAGTAAAAAAACAAAAAATGGAGAAGGTAATGTAACTATTATGACAAAAGAGGCATCTATGAGAACGGATTCTAGAAAAAAATCAAAACAATTATCTGGAAATATGAAAGGAAATGTTTTCAATCCATCAACAGGAGAAGTTTTATAATTGTCTAAAAAACAAACAGAAAAAAGTAGATATAAATCGAAATATTCTCCAGGAAAATTTGTAACTGCTGCTCAATATATAACAGAATTGGTTTGTGAAAAAAAGGCAGTAAAAGAAAAAACTACATTACCTATTAAATTTTGGCAATTAAAAGATTGGAAAAATTTTTATAGATATCAAATATCTGTTGCAAATAAATTAATAGCAAAACATAAAGAAGAATTTATAATTAAGGCTTTAAAAGATTCTAGGTCTAATAGAATATATTCATTAAAAAATCCTTATATATTAATATTAATAAAACAATTTGAAAAATATGAAAAAAGTACACAAAATAATCTAGAAGAAGAAACCGTTTGTGATAAAGAAATTAATGATATAAAATTTAGGAAAAATAAAAGTAATAAAAAAAACTTATTGGATGAATTAGATGAGTAATGATTTTGCAAAGCACTTTATAAGTGGTTCAGATATTATAGATAGGGAAAGGGTTATTATTCCTTTTAGTCCTAAGATTGATTTTATTATAGGTGGTGGAATACAAGAGGGTTCTTTTGTTGTATTAACGGGGGTGCCTAAACTTGGTAAAACAACAGCAGCTTTAACCTTTGCTGCATCTGCTCAAAACGAATTATATTCTACAGAAAACTATCCAACAGGTAGAAAGGTTTATGTATACAATATAGAAGGAAGAATCAAATCAAGAGATTTAGTAGGTATTAAAAATTTAAAAACAGATAATAAACATTTAGAAGTAATAGAATCTATCAAAGGAAATATTTTATATGCAGAAGATTACTTAGATATAGCCGAAAAGAAAATAAACGAAGAACCAAATAGCATACATATTATAGATTCCTTTTCTCAGTTATGTACAAGAAGTAGGAGAGATGCAGACATTGGTGATAGATTTAGAGATGATACACCATTGTTATTATCTAATTTTTGTAAAAGAGTAGCAAATGTATTACCAGTAAATGATACAATTTTAATTGGAATTACTCATTTAATAGCCAATCAAGGTCAAGGAATGAAAAAATGGGTAGAAGCTTCTGGTAGAAAAATTCAATATCAGATGGATTATAAATTAAGAGGTACTCATATAACGCCTTGGATGAATGGTGATACTCAAGTAGGACAGACAGTACATTGGGAATGTGATACTTCTGCTTTAGGACCACCAGGAATGAAGTGCGAATCTTGGTTAAGATATGGTGAAGGTATAGATATATATGCAGAAACATTTGACATATGTAAACTTTTAGGAATAATTACTAAAAAGGGTTCTTGGTTTGAATTTCCAAATGGAGAAAAAGTTCAGGGTTTTGAAAAAGGTTGTGATTTTATAAAAAATAATCCTGATATATTTAAAGATTTAGAAGAACAATATAAGAAACTTTTATTTAATGAATAAACATGGTTGTTAAAGATTTAAATGGCGAAGAATATATATGGAAACATAAAGGAAAAGAATTAAGTAAAAATGCAAGTCAACTACATATTAAAGCTAGAGATTTATTAAAAGAGGTTTTTCCTACATCTAAATTTATAGAAGAAGTTGCATTTACTCCAAAATTAGGATACCGAACAACTCTTTTCTTGGATTTT
>ERZ869936.2097-NODE-2097-length-12287-cov-3.527387_pt1 | contig 12287 bp, 16 predicted proteins | sample MGYA00520876_ERZ869936 | MGnify/ENA primary metagenome ERZ869936 (study PRJEB32218, sample SAMN09650985) | biofilter metagenome | isolation source: enrty point of leading RO module | place: Saudi Arabia: Thuwal, RO plant located on Red Sea | collected 2016-02-17 ... | reverse complement strand
GGCACTGAGGGATGTACCTGCTCAGGATGGCTTTCCACATACTGTTACTTGGCCTACTGAGCCTGTATAAATGGCAGCAGAAATTATAGCAGCCGTATCAGCCTGCTCTACAGCCTACAACTTTATGAAAAAGGCTGTAGAAGAAGGACATGAACTAGCCGATATGACCAAAGCTATAGGTAAGTTTTTTGACGCTAGAGAAGAAGTAAGCGTTTTAGAGCAGAAAGCAACAAATCCTAGTAAGGTTCAGAAGCTGCTCGGAGGGTCTTCTATAGAGGCTCAGGCGTTAGAAATTACACTACAGAAGCATAAGGCAGAGGTGCTAGAGAAACAGCTTAAAGACCTTTTCTATTGGTCTGGACAGGCTCCGCTCTGGCATCAAATGCTACAAGAAAGAACTAAACTTAGGAACATGAGAATAGCCGAGGCTAAAGCAAAAGCTCAGACAAAAGCAGCAATGATAGACATTGCAGTAATTAGCGCTATACTATTCACGTCTATGGGGTTAATTTTATCTGTTACTAACTTAGCAGTAGGATAATTAAGGAACACTATGACTTACTTACAACTTATAAACAATGTGTTAAAAAGGCTTCGAGAGTCTGAAGTAGACACTGCTAATGAAACTGAATACTCTGCTTTGATTGGTGCGTTTGTTAATGACGCTAAGCAGATTGTAGAGGCTTCTCACAGCTGGTCTGCTCTACGCACTAGTATAGAGTTTGATACAGTTAACGGTACGTCTGAGTACAGCCTTACAGGTGCTGGTCAAGAGACTGAAATTAGAGATGCTTTGAACAAGACATCTAACAAAAGGTTTAACGCTCGTAACAGGACATACATGAACAATGTCTATCACTTGCGTACTCCCACGTCTGGGACTCCTACAGAGTTTGCCTTTAGTGGTGCTGACAGCAATGGAGACATTCAGGTCAAAGTCTATCCACAGCCTGACGGTATCTACTCTTTACTGTTTGATGCCTTTGTGCCTCAAGCAGAGCTGTCTAACGACAGTGACAAGCTAAAGGTTCCGTCAAACCCTGTAGTACAAATGGCCTTTGCTATGGCTCTGAGAGAGCGTGGAGAGACAGGTGGACAGTCAGCAGCAGAGCAGTTTGCTATAGCTGACTCTATACTGGCTGACGCTATAGCCTTCGATGCTAACAAGTATCAAGAAGATACTACTTTTATGGCGGTCTAATATGGCTCAAAAGCTACAAAGCATCACAATTACAGCTCCAAGCTATGCTGGGATCAACACACAGGACGCTCCGTTGTCCCAAGACCCCACATTTGCTGCTGTAGCAGATAACTGCATTATTGACAAAGAAGGGCGTATAGCGTCTCGTAAGGGCTATGAGATGGTGTCTACTAACGGCTCTTCTGTACTAGGCAGCTCTGACGGTATTGAGGCTGTACATCAGTTTAGAGATTCTGGTGGTAATACCAAGATATTTTCTGCTGGTAATAACAAAGTATTTTACGGTACGTCTACGTTAACAGACGATACGCCAGCTAGTTACACTATCAGTGCTAACAACTGGAAGATTGTTAACTTTAACGATGTTGCTTACTTCTTTCAAAGAGCGCATGAGCCGTTACTTTATGAAAACTCTGTAGGTGATATAGAAACAATGTCATCTCATGTTCATGCTTCAGGAACACCACCACAGGGTAATGAAGTACTGGCAGCGTTTGGTAGGTTATGGGTAGCTGACTTTGCTACAGATAAGTCTACTATTTACTGGAGCGACTTATTAAGTGGTTATAATTGGTCTGGAGGCTCTTCAGGCTCAATAGACATATCTAAGGTATGGCCTAACGGGTATGATGAGATCGTAGCTCTAGCGGCTCACAACGGCTTTCTAGTGATCTTTGGTAAGGACTCTATTGTTATTTATCAAGGAGCTGACGATCCTACCACTATGAGCCTAGCAGACACTGTAGTTAACATAGGCTGTGTGTCTCGTGATGCTGTAGTGTCTACTGGTAAAGACTTAATATTCTTAGATCGCTCTGGTGTTCGTAGCTTAGCTCGTACAATACAAGAAAAGTCATCTCCTATTGGAGATATATCTAAGAACGTAAACAACGATATAAAGAACCTTGTAGCTGCTGAGACAGGAAACATATCAATACACTACTCGCCTAAAGAGGCTTTTCTGCTTGTTAATTTCCCTGAATTGGCTACTGTATACGTATTCGACACTAGATTTCCTCTACAGGACGGCTCATACAGAGCTACTACGTGGTCGCACATGGCTCCTTTGTGCTTTACTAATTTAGAAGATGATACTATTTACATAGGAAACTCAAGCGGCATTGCTGAGTATAAAGGGTACGACGACAACGATACGTCTTATCAGCTAAGTTACTTTTCTCATCCTTTGAGTTTCGGCGACAGCTCAATCTTAAAGTTTCTTAAAAAGATTAACTTGACAACCTTTGATGGCGCTGAGGCTGTAGTTGTATTGAACTGGGCTTACGACTACTCAGGAGCTTACAAGAAGCAAGCATACACGCTTCCAAAGAGTAACGTAGGACAATACAACATATCAGAATTTAACACGGATGCAGAATACAGTTCTTCTATTTCGTTAATCCACAGACAGAAGATCAATACTAACGGTCATGGAACTGTAGTGTCGGTAGGCGTAGAAACCGCTGTAGACGGTAATTCTATAGCTATACAAGAACTTAATATTCATGCTCTATTAGGTAGGATTATATAATGTCAAACTACACGCGAATCACTAATTACGCCAGTAAAGACGCCTTAGTCTCAGGCAACCCTGCAAAGGTAATTAAAGGCACAGAGATAGGAGCTGACCTTGACGCTATAGTTGTTGCCGTAGCTACTAAGTCTGACTTGGCTTCTCCTACCTTTACAGGCACTGTTACAGTAGACAACATCACAGCTACTGGCACTGTAGACTTAGGCACAGTAGACGGCGGTACGTACTGATGCAGTTAAATACTACTCAAATAATTTCTACAGTTATGGCTGGTTTAATAGTTACTGGTATGGTAGCTATAATGACTCAGATCAACAACTTGACTGTAAAAGTAGAAGTAAATACCTCTCAAGTCAGAGAGCACTATGAGACTGAACGGGCGCGTATGGACAGCTTTGAAAAAGAATTGATAGTTCAAGGCACAAGAATCAGCGCTCTAGAAACAATGACAGCTGTCTTGCAGGACAGAATAACACGGGAGCACGGTGGATAAATGATTACTTGGTTGAGCGCAATGTTGGAAAAATGTCAGGATTCTCTAGCTGATGCTAAAGAGTGGCTGGATACTGAAGTACCTGTAAAGAAAAGATGGATAGTACTGGCGGGTGTGCTTTTTGTATGCACTGCTGGTTTGATATTTGTAGTTTAAGGACTGAACTATGCTTTCACTAATTTCTAGTTTAGTCGGGCCAGTATCAGACATCCTTGACAAGGTAGTACAAGACAAAGATGAAAAAGAACGTCTCGCTCATGACATTGCCACTATGGCAGAGCGACACGCGCATGAAGTCGTAAAGGCTCAGATTGAAGTAAACAAGACAGAAGCTCAGCATCACAGTATGTTTGTTGCTGGCTGGAGGCCTGCTATAGGCTGGGTGTGCTGTCTTGGCATGGCTGGTAACTTTTTAGTAATACCTTTTGCAAACATGACTCTAGAGCTTCTAGAAACTAATGTGATCATTCCTATGATAGAGCTGGACTTGATGATGCCGGTGTTGATGGGAATGCTAGGCTTAGGAGCTATGAGGACAGTAGAGAAAGTTAAACAAGTAGAAAGGAAGTCATAATGCCTGCAAAGAAGAAAGACCCTAGATTAGCTAGAGCTGGCGTATCTGGCTACAACAAGCCTAAGAGAACGCCTAATCACCCTACCAAGTCTCACGTGGTAGTGGCTAAAGAGGGAGATCAGATCAAGACTATTCGATTTGGTCAGCAAGGCACGTCAGGGTCGCCAAAGAAGAAGGGAGAGTCTCAAGCGTACAGGAATAGACGCAAGAGCTTCAAAGCCAGACACGCTAAGAACATTGCTAAAGGCAAGATGAGCGCAGCGTACTGGGCCAACAAGGAGAAGTGGTAATGGCTAAAGCAGTTCCAAATGATTCAGCTCTGTGGTCTAGAGCTAAAGCAGCAGCTAAACGTAAGTTTGACGTATATCCATCAGCCTACGCTAACGCTTGGGCAGCTAAGTGGTACAAAGAAAAGGGTGGTACTTGGAAGGGTGGTAACAACAAGGTAGCTAAACGTGGCAGCAAGAAAAAAAAGTAGTACTAAGAAAGGCGGTCTAGGCAAGTGGTTCAGCGAAGAATGGGTCGATGTCAAGACAGGCAAGGCTTGTGGCAGAAAGTCTGCTAAAGGCTCTAAGCGTCCCTATCCAGCCTGCCGGCCTAAGAAGGTAGCAAAGAAGATAACTAAGAAGGAAGCTGGTAAGAAAACTGGTTCTAAACGAGTAAAATGGTCTACAACCGCTAGCGGTAAAAGGAGAAAGTAATATGCCAATGGTAAACGGTAAGAAGTACGCATACACTGCAAAAGGCAAAGCTGCTGCTAAGAAAGCCAAAAAGAAAATGGCTAATAAGCGAACGGCTAGGCGATAGGAGTATAGTTAATGGGTACTTCAGTATCTAGCAGAAGTCCATACCTTATTACCGTAACGGGTACGAAAGGGGGTGGTCTAGGAACTAGCTTAGGCGGTATGGCTGATGTCTACGCTCCTCCAGCGGGCGGCATGGGTACAGGTCTTCTTGGCGGAGGCATGATGGGCTTCGACCAAGATTCAGGTATTCCAAGCGATACTGTAGACCCTTCTAAGGCTCCTAAAGCCGACATGACTAAGGAAGAGTACGATAAGACTATCGGCAAAGTGGACGCTATTAAAAAGGGCGTTCTGTCTGATGATAAAAAGAGAGAAAAGATTAGTGAAATTCTTACAGAGGCTGGTATACCTCACGACCCAGCTTCTCTTGATCTGAAGATGAATGTTGACAAGCATGGCTTGATTAACAAAAGGGTCAACATTACTGATCCCGTTGCCGGTGAGCAGGCCGGCGGAGGCGGTGCTAGTAGTGATCTTATATTTAACACAGCAATAGAAAACATTACAGGAGAGTTCGGAGGGGACGCCTCAGCAGCTGCTGTAAGACAAGCTCAGGTTATTGATCTGGCAGGAGGAGACTCTGATCTAGTTGGTGACACAACTAAGATAGGTGACGACATTGAAGACGAAGGTTTACAAATAGGCGACATTGTTACAGATGACAGAATATCTGGAGACTACTCATTTGTGTATGACGCTGAACAGAACGTATTCCACTATACTCCATTTGATGAAGCAGGCAATAGAATATACACAGGAGAGACTATAGATGCCTCTACTGTAGCTGGCTGGACAGGTACGAACACTGGAGAGACTGCATCTATTTTGTTTGAAAACGGTAATCCATACATAGAAAGCAGTGCAAAAACTACCGACGGCAGTACGGACGGTACTATAGATATTACTGTTAACACCACAGGCGCTGTTGGTGCTGATGCTGCCAATATTATTACTGGAGCGACAGGCGGTACAGCAACAATAAATAATACTGGCTCTTTAGGCACTACTACTACAGGTACAACTACAGGCGCTGCTACTACAGGTACTGGAGGCGGTGCAGTTACTTTAGGAGACGGAGCTGGCCCTGCTATTGGCCCTACACGAAACGGTGGCGATGGAAATGTTACAGTCATTAACGGAACAGATGGTCAGGACGGTCGTGACGGTGTTGACGGTACTGATGGTCGTGATGGTGTGGATGGGCGTGATGGCGTTGACGGCGCTGATGGGGCAAAAGGCGACAAAGGCGACAAAGGAGATAAAGGTGAACGAGGAGCCTCTGGAGTGATAGCCCTTACCGCTCCTATAGCAAACAAGTTATTTGGAGATCAATTTGTCTTTGAAGACGTGATAAAGCCTGAGTTTCTAGGGCTACTAAATTTAAGAGGGAGAAGATAGCAAATGAGTTTACTAACTGATGCTTTGTCTGGAGCAGCAGCTATCTACGGATTTAACAGAGGCATTGAAGATGTCCAACGAGTAGGTAGAGAAGCGTTACAGACGGCAAGGACAGAAGGACAAGGACTAGCTCCTACTACGGAGTTTAGGCCGTTTGCCGTAACGTCTGCTCTAGGAGGCGCTCAAGCTACTCCCACAGCAGGTATGGGTTTTACTTTAACGCCTGAACAGGAAGCAATACGACAACAGCTCACACAGGCCGGTACAGGGCTTATTGGAGGCAGGCAAGCACTTGCTGACGTCTACCAACAGGCAGCTGGTGAGTTTGGTGTTAGCGGTGCTCCAGCTATGGGCAGAGACGTTCTGCTGGGCTTGGAAGCAGAGCTAGGAGGTCTTGGACTAGGAACTTCTAGACAGCGAGAACAAGACTTGATAAATATGCTAGCTAGCCAACCAGACATGGCTAGGCAGCAACAGATTTATCAAGAGCTTGAAGCTATGCAGGCTCCTGCAAGAGAGCGAGAGCAGCTGGCTCTAGAGCAAAGGCTGTTTGGTCAAGGCCGAGGCGGTGTACGGACAGCGATGTTCGGCGGTACTCCGGAGGAGTTTGCTAGAGCTAAGGCTGTAGAGGAAGCCCGACTAGGAAGTGCTGTACAGGCTCGACAGTTGGCAGAACAAGAAGCTGCACGTAGATCAGCACAGACTCTAGAGGCTATACGTCAAGGACAGGCAGAGACAGGTATGTTTGGTCAGCTTGGTCTAGAAGGGCGTAGAATAGGCCTGTCTCAGGCAGAACTGGAGTCTAGAGCGCGTCAGGCGGCCTCAGAGCAGGCTCTAGCGTATCAAGCGCAGCAGTTGGGTCTAGGTACGGCTTTGCTTGGCGAGGCTTACAGGCCTCAGCAGGAGCTTCTAGCGACGGTTCAGCCTTCTATAGACCTTGCTTCCATAGGAGGAGCAGGTCAGCGTCAATTGGCACAGCTGCAAGCCGCACTGATTGAGGCAGGTCTACAGTCTCAAATAGGAGTAGAAACAGCAGCGTCTAATCTAAGGCAGCAGCAGATTCAGGCTATCAGTAATCTTATAACTGGTAATCGACAAGATGGTACTAAAGGCCTAATCGACGCTATACTAAATAGAACAACCAGCGCTGGAACTGTTCCTAGTTTTGGTAACTACACTGACGCTGATTTGGATGAACTAACCGGCGGCGCCCTTAGGTTTTAGGAGCAGATATGGCACAGATAGATATTCAAGGATTATTCAAAGACGTCCTGCCCAACGAAGCAATAGAAGACAAGGCTGAAGGACTACGTCAAGCTGATCTTGTGGGTACTTTAGGAGGCATGGCTGCTTACTACGGCCCTCAGAGGGAGCGTCAGCTACGTGGGGCTGCTGGTGGACTTCTTGGTGTAGACCTTCGTAGTGAGCCTGAGAAGGCTCGTGAGGAGCTACAGAAGCTAGGTAGACCTCAGACTGATGAAGAGCATCGAAGGTACGCTGATATTCTAGACCGAGTACAGGCTGGCGCTGGTGTTCAATATATGATGGGAATAGCTCAGGAGAAGAGAGAGCAAGAGAAGGTAGAAGCACAGACTAGAACCTCTAAGGCTCAAAAGATGCAAGCTGAGACTTCTAGAATGAACGCTAATCTACAAGCCCAGTTAGAGCCTATAAAGGTAAAGCAGCAAGAAAGGAATCTAGACTTGCTTGAGCAGGGTCAGATAGATGAAAACGCTTATAATAGCCTACAGCTTGCTATGCAGCAGCGCAGAAACAACATAGACGAGTTTAATGCTCAAACGGCTAGAAATCGGTTAAACTATGATGTAGAAAACTTGACTACTTATCAGCTACAGCAAGTAAACACGGCTGTTGATGCTTCGACGTCGGCCGCATTAAACGCCACTAGCGCGATAACCCTTGCTCACCAGTTTTTAGAGCTGGCTCCTGACATGAGCGCCGGTAATCTTAGTATTCTAGAAGAGCAATTTAAGGAATGGATGGGAACGGAAGACAATAAAACACAACTGATAAAGGCTTATGAAGGACTAGTCAGTAAAATGACAGGAGAGGCTCTACCGCCCGGCTCCGCTTCTGACGTGGACGTACAGCTGGCTAGGAAGCAATTTTTACCCGCTAACGCTAGCCCAGAGCAAATCGCTTCTTGGCTTAGAGGATATGCTAAACTTCAAGCTGCTCAGGCCGTGTTCGAGAGAGAAAAAGCTATGTACCTTTCTGAGAATAAGGGAAATGCTTCGGGCTGGCCTGACACTTGGGAAGAAATGGTTAAAACTGAAGAGATTATTAACGATATAAATACTCTTAGCGGTCAGTCACCAATAGGAGCTGAGCCTTCTAGAGAGGGAGGCGTCTCGATTCCGGAGGCTAGACAGGCTCTTATTGAAATGAACGCAGGAGGTAACGTCGGTGTTCCAATTTTCAGCACGCCCGAGATACAAGACTTCTGGACAAACAGAGCTACAGAGCAGCAAGTAGTTGACAGTTTTAATATGCTGGTGGATCAACTCAGATCACAGCAAGGAGGAGGCCAATAATGGCTCTTAGTTATGAAGACATTATAAAGATGGGGAAGATAGAAGCCCCAGCACCTCCTGTTGAAGAGGCCGGTATGCTGTCTCGTATAGGACAAGGGCTAACCAGTAATTTAGATATTCCTGCCTCTATTGCTGGAGGTATTGCTGGAGCTACCTATGGCGCTGCTGCTGGGCCTGTTGGTGCTGTTTTTGGAGGGATTGCTGGAGGAGCCACAGGAGCCTTTGGAGGTTCTTTAGCTTCTTCAGTGATTGACGACGGTAGGATCACAGGAGGAGAGCTAACAGAAGCCCGTAACGCAGCAGCTACTTCAGCCTTGTTTGATGTGGCTACTCTCGGAGCTGGTAAAGTAATCAAAGGGGCAGCTAAAGTAACAGGATTAGACTCTGCTCTTTCAGCAGGAATAAACAGCGTTAAGCAGTCTCTTGGTTTTGCTTCTCGTCCTAGTTTATCGTCTCAAATACCTCAGCTGTCCAGAATGGACGAGCTTGACGCTCCTGCTGCTACAAAACTAGCCCAAGATGCTTTTACAAACGTTAGTAAAACAGCTACTCTTACTGCTGCTCAGACAGGAAGCTCCAGTTTCTTGAGAAACTTAGGAGAAGGCATCGCTAGAATGGGCTTAATTTCTGGACGTCGATTCGACAAGATTGACGCAGCAAATATTGCAGCCGTTAAGAAGGCAGCAGACGACACCATAGGCCTGATGTTTGGTGGTAATAGACTTAACGACTTTCAAGTAGGAGAGGCTATAGCCGGTACTTTACAGACGGCAAAGCAAGCAGCAACTAAGGCTTACGGAGACGCTCTTGATGATATTAAAACAAAGTACGGGAGTGAGAAAGTAAGTCTAGGAGAGGTTAGAGCTGCTATAAATAAGTTTGAAAAAGAAGCTATAACGGATACAGGCTCTAGTCTAACTGACGAGACTCTTAAAGTTATACAAGATGTAAAAGACATGGTTCTTACTGGTAAAAAAGTAACTAGAGTCAAAAGAAGCGACCTTACTGGTATTCTTAATCTAAGCAAAACTATAAGCACCTTAATTGCAGATGCTGGGGTCGTTGGTAAAAACCCATCTCTGAGACGTCAACTAATGGAACTAAAGGAAGCCATTAGTCCCTCCATCACTAATACAGTAGCTAAAATAGACCCTAAAGCTGCTAACGCTTGGAAGGCTATGGACTCAGAGTACAGCACAGCTGTTAACGGGATAGACCTGACAGATGTAGCAAAGCTGAGTAGTTTGGTTACTAGTGCTAAGTCTCCTGTCGAAGTAGGTCAGAGCTTAGGTAAGCATTTCCTAAACTCTGATATAGCAGATGCTAAAACCTTTATGAAGGGTATACAAACCAGCTATAACACTATAATAAAGAACGCTCCTGCAAAGCAGAGGAAAGGACTTCTAAAAGAAAAGGAAGAAGTAATAAATAGCGTCAGAAGAGGCTACATGGCTGACAAGCTAGAAGCATTGAACAGCATAACGAGGGTTACTGACTTAAACAAAATTGCTGACAATTTGATGCAGAAGGAGAGTATGGCACAAGCCCGTGAGATTCTTGGAGAGTCTTTTCCTGATTATAAAAGACTAGCGGTAATGATGAAAAAGGCTAGTTTTCAGCCAGAGTCTGGGATTCTGTCCCTAGCTTTCAAGAGCCGTGAGGTCACAGGCATATCTCAATTAGCTGCTCTAGGAACTCTAAATGTAGGGGCAGCAGGGGCAGGTATGCTTGCAGGTGCGCCAGCTCTTTTAAGCGCCGTAGCTGTACTTACTCTGCCTTCTGTGATAGGAAGGATAGCGACAAACAAGACTGTTGTTCAAAAGCTGGTTAGTCTTGACGAGGCCTCTAAAGGAGTAGATATAAATAAACTACTTGAGTGGAGTGATCTGGCGTCCTTAGCTGGGAGTAAAATAGCACAAGCAGAATTTAAGTCTTATGAGAAGCGCGTAGAACAGATGGAAAAAGAAGCTAAGGCGTTTCTTGACTCTATAGGTAAGGAAGGGTTAGAGGACGTAGCTAATCTAATTCTTATGTAAAGAATCCTTTGTGCTACCTTAGGATCGTGCTGTTACAGGCACAAAAAAAGCCCACTAGAGACTTCCATATCTCTAGTGGGCTTTACTATTGCTACACTTCGCAAGCCCCAGCCACACAGGCTAGGTTCTGAGCACCCTCAGTCATGTCTTCGTACTCATTGATGTCCCAGTTAATAGTCTTAGGCATCGTCTTCAGCAGTTCCTTGTACGCTTTCTCATCTATCTCCTCGTAAGGAGCCTGTACATAGGAGTGATCGCTGTAAGGCAGAAAGCTAATTCCACTCACTGTATCAAAGTTATTGTACACCCACTGTCCTATTTCCAAGAACTCAGAGTCCTTGTAGTACACAGTGATTGACGGCTTGTGCTCACACCAGTGCTCCTGTAACACACTCCAGACACGGAGCTGTTCCATAGCCCCCATCTCTGAGGTCGTCACAGAGCGTGCAGGAGCCTTCATAGGGAAGCTGAATACCCAAGTAGCTGGGTTGAATTTGTCTTCCTCATACGGGACTCCAGCGTCGATCAGAGCAGTGCTCATAGGGTCACGCTTGTCAGCTCGTACACGTCGGACGTAATACTTGCTGAATCGTGGGTGACACCCTGAGGCGCTGTTGACCAACTGACTCACTGTACCGCTTGGCTTAACGCACGTGATAGCAGTGGACTGATTGATGCCTAACTTAGCCGCCCATGTCTCGTTGACGGCTACAGACAGCTCTCGTGCCTCTGCTAGCAGCTCAGCGTCTCCGCTGATCTTGGTGTTGTCCATAACACCCGTGATACTAACACCCAACAACGCCTCGTCCTGTGTGTTGTCAGCCCAGCACTTACGCAAGTACCGGAAGTTAGTAAGTGTAGCCTGTAGAGTGCCTAAGATTGTCGCTATCTCCACCTTCTGTAAGAAGCGCTATCTGGTGTCGTTACTACGCAGCACGATCTCAGACAGGTTACAGAACTGGTTCGGTCTTAGAATGATCTCTGAACACGGGTTAGTGCCAAAGTCATAGTCGGGGTCTCGTCGTCCGTTCCTTGCCGCTATCGCTTTTGCAGCTGGACGAGAGAACAACCCACGCTCTCCACTCTTACTCTCAAACAGACTAGTCCATTCAGCTAAGAAGCTCTCAAAGTCAGGCTTCTCAGTGTAGCACACGCTGTTGTTAGCCAAGCCTCGATGCGGCGATTCCATCCACCACTCTCCAGACTTAGCCCTCCTCATCCTGTCATCAGTTAAGTTAGACAGGCTTATCAACGCACTACGCCTCACGCCACCGACTACCACTATATCGGCAACCTTACAGCACAGGTCGTGACACTCGATAGAAGACAGCTTACGCCCTGCTGCCTTCTTGAACACTTCTACGGTGAACTTGAACAGGTCTACCAATGGTTCAGGCCCAGAGGATCGTCCTCCAAACGTCTTCAGAGGCTCTCCAGCAGGCCGTACCTTCGATACGTCCCACTTGGGTACTTGGCCGCTGTACAGCAGCGATATAAGCTCTCTGAAGCTCTTAGCCCACCCTATCTTACTATCTGCTACCTGTATGACTGTCTCTGTGTCAAAGAACTCCTCAGCCACCTCAGGCATCTTGCTGACGTATTGACGCTCCACACTGAAGCCTACGCCAGTACCACACAGCAATATGAACATAAGCTCGTCGAAGGCTCGTGGGTTATCTATCGGGAGATA
>ERZ869936.2096-NODE-2096-length-12297-cov-5.327152_pt1 | contig 12297 bp, 13 predicted proteins | sample MGYA00520876_ERZ869936 | MGnify/ENA primary metagenome ERZ869936 (study PRJEB32218, sample SAMN09650985) | biofilter metagenome | isolation source: enrty point of leading RO module | place: Saudi Arabia: Thuwal, RO plant located on Red Sea | collected 2016-02-17 ... | reverse complement strand
TAATCGCACAGGGAAGACGCTACCCCCAGCGAGTTCGGCAGCTCGTGAAAATGACCGCCTTCGCGCTCGAGCTGCGCCAACGCGTTCTGCCCGGCGAACACCAGCATCGGCGCCGATTCCGAATAAGCCATGCCGATGCCGGTCAGCGCGTTCGTCAGCCCCGGACCCGGCACCACGAAGCAGGCGGCGATGCCGCCGCCGGCGCGGGCGTAGCCGTCCGCCATCAGCGCCGCGCCCAGCGCGTGGCGCACCGTCACCACGTACAGCGCGGCATCGTCGTACGCCCCGTCGAACAGCGGGCTGCAATGAGTGCCCACGATGCCGAATATCTGGCGCACGCCCTCCGCTTTGAGCGCGGCTGCCACCGCCTGCCCGCCCGTCATTCGTTTCATGCCCCCTCCCGATATGTCGTTCGCGTTGTGCCCGCTATGGTACGCAAGCGCGCAGCGCCGCACACCCGTCTTCATCCGGTTGCGGGCAAAAGTCTGCGGCGCTTGCGTTAGGATGCAGGCCCATCGATCACAGACGGGAGGAGAAGCCTGCCATGGACATGCAGCTTGATAATCGCCGCGCCCTGATCACCGGATCTACTTCAGGCATCGGCTACGCGATTGCCCGCGCGCTGGCCGCCGAAGGCGCGCGCGTCACGCTCACCGGGCGAACGCAGGCCCGGGTCGACGATGCGCTGGCACGGCTGAAGCAGACGCTGCCCAGAGCGCAGGCCGACGGCGTTGCGGCCGATTGCGGCAGCGCGGAAGGGGCCCGCCAGGTGTTCGAGCGCGTGCCCGAGGTCGACATCCTGGTCAACAACCTCGGCGTCTACAACCGAAAGCCCTTCGGCGAGCTGACCGACGAGGACTGGCAGCGGATGTTCGAAATCAACGTGATGAGCGGCGTGCGGTTCACCCGCTTCTATGCGCCGAAAATGGCGAAGCGCGGCTGGGGGCGCGTGGTGTTCGTGTCGAGCGAATCCGGCCTGAACATTCCGCCGGACATGATCCATTACGGCATGACCAAGAGCGCGCAGCTGTCGATTTCGCGCGGATTGGCCGTCGCCTATGCCGGCACCGGCGTCACCGTCAACACGCTGCTGCCCGGCCCCACCCGCACCGAAACCAGCCAGCAGCAGCGCGCCCAGCGCGCGCAGGCTGCCGGGGTGACGGTGGCGCAGATCGAGGCGGATTTCTTCGTGACGCACCGGCCCAGCTCGCTGCTCAAGCGCTTCGCCGATGCCGACGAGGTCGCCCCCGCCGCCGTGTACCTGTGCAGCCCGCTCTCGGCGCTCACCAACGGCGCCACGCTTCGGGTGGAGGGCGGCATCGTGAATCAGATCATGTAACGGCAGGCGCGAGACGCCCGGCGCGAGGCTCCAGTTGGCTGCCTTCGGCGGCGAAAAAAGCGTTCACCACAGAGGTCATAGAGGAAAAACTAAGGGGGAGATTCGCCGCTCACATTCTGGCTCTTGCATTTCCTCCGCGCCCTCCGCGCCCTCCGCGCCCTCTGCGTTGAGAGCTTTTTTGATTGCCGCGCATCGCACGCCTGGGACCTGGCGCCTCGCGTGTGGCGCCTGGCGCCGGCCACTCATTGGTTCATCGACCGCCCGAAGAAAAAACGGTCGAACCAGATCTGGGCTCTGTAACGGGCCTCGGCGACCTGGGCTTCGGTCATGCGGGCCGCAATGCGGTCGGCCTCGCGGGCGGCCACCGGGTCGAAATTGACCGTCGAGGCGAGGTAAAACCACTTGTAGGCTTCGACGTCGCTGCGCATGACGCCGGTGCCGTCCCGGTAGAGCAGCCCAAGGTTGTACATGCCGAAGGCGTAGCCGCGCGCGGCGGACGCATGAAACCAGCGCGCCGCCTCCGCGGGGTCTCTGGTCACGCCGAGGCCGTCGCGATAGAGCACGCCCAGCCCGTTCTGCGCGCGGGCATGACCCAGGTCCGCGGCTGTGCGCCAGTGCTCGGCCGCCCTGGCGTACTGGCGCAGGTCGAAAGCCGCGTAGCCGCGCTCGAAGGCCTCGTCGCCCCGCTCGGCCTGCGCCGCGACCGGCATCGCGCAGGCCATCAGCGCTGCAAGACAAAGGAGCCGGCGGCGTGCATGCATCGGTCAGCACCAGGACAACTGGTTGGGGTCGCTTTCCAGCAACTCGCGGATGTTGGCCTCGATGATGCGATAGCCCACGTTGCCGGTCAGTCGCTGGCGGCCTTCGTTGAACAGCAGCGTGGGGCTGGCCTGCACGCCCTGGGTGCGCGCCAGATCGATGTCCTCCGACAGGGCGGCATGGGCGGCACCGGATGCAATCCGCGCCTCGATGGCGGGCACCTCGAGGCCCAGTCTTTCGCACACGCCCAGCAGCACGTCCCCTCGCGAAATATCGGCGGCGTGCGCAAAGAACGCTTCGCGCAGCGCCCAGGCGGCGCGCGGAAGCTCGCGGCTTCCCCGTTCGGCATCGAGCAGCCGCACCGCGCAAAGCAGAAGATGGGCCGGCATCGAGGACGCCGGCGTGGCGCGCAGCCAGGCTTCCGGATGCAGCGTTACATGGTCGAACCGGGCCGCGACTTCGCGCACATGCTCGCCGTAGCCGCGCACCCCGCCCCGATCCTTCCAGCCGGTTTCGATCTTGCCCGGCACGTTGCCGAACACATGGACGTAACGGATGTCGATTTCCACCGCGTCCGGAAACTTTCTGACCAGCTCGTCGATGCGGATTTGCGACACATAGGCCCACACGCACAGAGCGTCCGAGAAGTGGGTGATGCGTATTCTTTGCATGTTTTCCGGCGGTGCCCCGGGCCTGGTTTGCAGTATGCTGCATTTTCCACTCCAGACCGGACGTCGCAACCCGACGATGCAGGTACCTCGGTTCCATCTGCGCAGGACCGAGCGGGCGGCGTCCCTGCCCGCGCGCCGGCCGCTGTCCGACAGCCCGGAAGGCCGCATGCTGCAGATCGGCCTGTTGCTCGGGATCGGCGTGCTGGTCGCGCTTGGCCTGGGCTGGCACTTCCTGCCGGAGCAGACGCTGGTGTTCGCGGCGATGGTCGGGCTCAATCTGCTGATCGGGCGCGCCGCAGGCATGACTTTCGGCTACGCAAGCGACCTGGAGCACCACCAGGTAATTCCGGTCAACATGCTGATGGAAACCATCCAGGTGCTGGTGATCTATCCCCTGTTCGTGCTCAGCGTCCAGAACCTGCTCGACCTGCCGCGCCTCAGGCCGATGATCGCCCGCATGCGCGCCGCCGGCGAAGTCCGTCACGGCACCGTGCGCCGGTTCGGCATCGCCGGCGTGTTCGTCTTCGTGTTCATACCGTTCTGGATGACCGGCCCGGTCGCCGGTTCAGTGATCGGCTACCTGATCGGCCTGCGGCCCTGGGTGAATGTCGCGGTCGTGCTGAGCGCGACCTACGCGGCAATCGGCTTCTGGGCGCTGCTGCTCAACGAGCTGAGCAGCTGGGCGGCGGCGTACAACCGGCTGGCGCCCCTGGCGCTGGTGCTGGCAATCGTGCTGATCGCGCTTGCGGCCCGGCTGATACGCCGGCGTCGCGACAACGGCCACGCGCACGACACGCCGGAGCACCTCTGAAGCCGCCGCCCGCGGCGGGTTCCCGCGCTACAGCCAGCCCCTGCGCCTGAACAGGCCGTAGGTGAACAACGCCGAGCCCAGCATCAGCAGCAGCGCCGCCGGATAACCGAACACCCAGCCGAGCTCGGGCATATGCCCGAAGTTCATGCCGTAGATGCTGGCAATCAGCGTCGGCGGCAGAAACACCGCCGCCACCACCGAGAAGATCTTGATATTCGCGTTCTGCTCGATGTTGATCTGGCCGAGCGTCGCGTCCAGCAGGAAGGCGATCTTGTTGGTGATGAAACCGGCGTGGTCGCCCAGCGACTCGACGTCGCGGCTCAGCGTGCCGATCTGGGCGCGTACTTCGCCGGAGCTGTGCCGCTCCACCGCTCTTAGAAACGAAAATAGTCGCGATAGCGTCATAAGGCTTTCCCTGACGCGTGACGCCAGGTCATTTTCGCGCCCGAGACGCTGCAGGATATCGCCGAGATCCTTGCGTGGCCGCGGCGAGCAGACCTCGCGAGACATGCGGTCCACCGATGCATTGGTCATCTCAAGCACGTCGGCCACCCGGTCGACAACGGCATCGAGGATGACCAGCAGCACATCGCGGCCGTTGGCCTGCTCGGAGGGCAGCGACTTGGCCAGCTTGCCCACCGCCACATTGAACGGGCTCAGCTCGGCATAGCGCACGGTCACCAGGGCGTCCCCCGCCAGAAGGAAGGTGACCGGGGTGCTCTCCGGCTGCTCCGACTGAGATCGCGCGATCACCGTGGCGGTCATGTAAAGCGTGTCGTTCTCGCGGTAGAGGCGGCTGGATACTTCGATCTCTTCCGCCTCCTCGCGCGTCGGCACTTCCGCGCCCAGCGTTTTCTCGATGCAGCGTTCCTCGCCCTTGGACGGATCGACCAGATCGAACCACAGGACATGGTCGGGAACCGCGTCGTCCTCCGAGAGTCGGGTCCGCTTCAGGGCGCCGTCCTTCATCACATGCGCAAACAGCATGCAAGGCCTCCTTTCTTATTGTTCGGATTGACAGCGCGCACAGCGCCGTTTACGCCGGGGCGCAGCGGGCACCGACGGCGCGCCGGTTACTCGGCAAGCGCTGCCCAGCGCCCCGATAACTGTGCCAGGCGGTGCTCGGTCAGGCGTCCGTCGGACAGCGCCTGCGCGATCGCGTCGAGCGTGGGTTCGGCGGGCGGCTCCGGGTGCTGCGCCACGACGAACTCCCTGACCGCGGCGCGCAGCGAGCGCAGAAAAGCGGTGTTGCCGCCCTGATGAGCGCCAGCGAGCCGGCGAAAGAACGCCTCGCGCACGCCGCGGTGCTCGCGCCAGCACCCCGACGGAATGCGCGCGCCGATCATCTGCCGGTTCCACGCCACGTAGGACCAGGCCAGCCGAGGGCGGTGCTCGCCGGTGTCGATCCGCACCAGGGTGCGCACATACTCGTTATCGGGACGGCCGTAACCGGCAAAATCCTCGACGGCGTCGAGCGCCTCTACGGCAGCCTCCAGCGCCGTCACGCCCATGTACTCTCCGCGCACCTCGCCTTCGTCGGCGGCGGCACCTAGATCCATCATCGGATAGTCGCCGGCAGTCTCGTGCAGCCAGCCGCGGCCGCGCGACAGCAGCACCCGCGACAGGCCATGCGCGGCGATGGCGCCGAAGCGCGATTCGCCGCGCATCAGCGTGCCATACACGAAGAAACCCTCGACCTCGGCCGGCGGCCGCTCGCCGCGCGCCGCCGCGTCGAGCTGAGTCGTGGGCAGGCCGTGCGCCGCCAGGCCGCGGGCAACGGTATCGACATACTCCGGTCGCGGCGCGACGAACGACTCGATTCGCTCGCGCACCACCTCGTAGGTGGTGACCGGCACTACGGCGCCTCCGGGGACAATCGCCCTGCGGTCGCTGCGCCGGTAGCGCCCGGCGGCCACGCCCTCCTTGGTATCGAGCGCAGCCCAACCCTCGCTGCTCGCTTCGAACAGGACGCCGTGCACCACCTGGCCGCGGCGCGGCGCCAGATTCAGCGCGCCGCCGTCGCGCGCCGCCGAACGGTAGTTGAACGCAAGCTCGCAGTCGGGCAGCACCGCGGGGCCGACCGCGCATATGCTGGCGGGGTCCGCCCCCTGCCGGGCGCAGAAGCGCGCCCAGTCCTCGCGGTCGAGATTGGAACCGTAAGCGAAGTAATAGTCCGACATAAACCTTTCGACCGCGCCCGGGCCGCGCCCGTTCGCACCGACCAACCGTCCGCCGCCTACTCGGCGGACGACAGCACGAAGATCTCGCGCTTGGCGATCAGGTCCTTCACGCGCGCGCCATACGCCTTCATGTGCGGCGCCACCGCGTGCGCGTTCAGCGCCGCAGCATCGGCCCACTGCTCAATGACGAAAAACGTGTCGTCGCCGGCTTCGGTCTGGAACGCGAAACCGGGCGCGTCGATCGCCGGCAGGTATTGAATGCAGCCTTTCTCGGCTCGCACCGCCGCCAGGTTCTGGCGGGCGGCCTCGAGCACCGCGCCGCGCTGGCCCGGTTTGGCAGTGATGATCGCAATGACGTGGATCATGATCCTTCCCCCTTTTTTTATGGCTTCCCGTTGCCCGCCGGCGCCTGCCCGGCGCTCCCGCACCGCTTGGTGCCAATCGGCGGGCGGGCTTGATCCGGCTCAAGAGCGGTGCGGGTAACAGCTTATAGCATCGCGCTGTCAATCAACGGAGGGAAGCAGCCGATGAATCGTGTGGCATCCAAGGTGGCGGTGGTGACCGGCGGCGCGCTCGGCATCGGCCGGGCGTGCGCGGAAAGGCTGGCGGAAGAAGGTGCCGCCGTGTGTATCGTCGACGTGCTCGACAAGGAGGGCGAAGCGCTTGCCCGGACGCTGAAACAACGCGGATTCCGGGCGAGCTACCGGCACGCGAGTGTCGCCTCGGATGTCGAGTTTTCCAGGGCGATCGACGCGGCCGCAAAGGAGTTCGGCGGGCTGCATGTGCTGGTGAACAATGCCGGCATTTCCGGCGCCAACAAACCCACCCATGAGCTGACCGAGGCCGAGTGGGACCAGGTGCAGTCGATCAACGTCAAGGGCGTGTTCCTCTGTACCAAGCACGCGATTCCGCACCTGAAGCGCAGCGGCGGCGGCAGCATCATCAACCTGTCGTCGATCTACGGCCTGGTGAGTGCGCCCGACGTTCCGCCATACCACGCCTCCAAAGGCGCGGTACGGCTGATGAGCAAGACCGACGCCCTGCTCTATGCCAGCAACCGCATCAGGGTCAACTCGGTGCATCCCGGCTTCATCTGGACGCCGATGGTCGAGAACCACCTGAAATCGCTCGGCGATGTTGGGGCCGGCCGGCTGGCGGTCGCTGCGCTGCATCCGCTCGGGCATCTTGGCGAACCGGATGATATCGCCTGGGCAGTGGTCTACCTCGCCTCCGACGAATCCAAGTTCGTCACCGGCAGCGAGGTGGTGGTCGACGGCGGCTACACCGCGCGCTAGCCGCAGTCCGCGGGCGGGGCCAACCGGTCGCTACGCCGCGTTGCGCAACGCCCGCTCGACCCTCTGCCGCACCAGGTTCAGGTGCTGGCGGAACATGTACAGATTGTCGGTATACGCGAGAGGCGTGTTGATGTGATTGACCACATCCTCGATCTCGTCGAGCCGGCCCATCAGCGCCCGCAAGGTTTCGCTGCCCGGTTTGCGGTCGAGTTCGAGTTCCACTTCCTTGAGCTGCGCATAGCGCCGATAAATGCGCGAGCGCACCCGCCAGCGGTAGACAGCCGGAAGGATGCGGGCCAGCGGCACCAGCACCGCCAGCGTGGGCAGCAGCGCGAGCCACAGCCGGTCGACCAGCACTGCCGCCCAGTACGGCAGGTAGCGCTGGAGAAAGGGCGGGCCGGACTTGTAGTAGCGCTCCGCCTCCACGCTCAACGGAAATCCGGCGTCGAGCGGCGCCGGAAACTCCCGCGCGCGGTTGAGCAGCGCCGAGCCGCCGTGAATCTCGGTGGCCGCGCGCATCAGCAGATAGGCCAGCGCCGGGTGCAGTTCACTTCGGGCCAGCAGATTGGCGGTCGGCGACACCAGCCCGATGTCGCGCCGGGGCACGTTGTTGATGAAATCGAACACACCGCGCGGCAGCAGCAGCCGGGTAAGCGATGGAAACCGGCGCGTGTAGGCCTCGGCGCGCGCCAGGCTCATAAGCCGGATGCCCGGCGCCGACACCAGTTCCTGCACCAGCGGCGATTCCGGCGGCGCCACCATGAACACCGCGTCGATGTCGCCTCCCAGCAGCTGGTCCACCGCCTCGCGTCCTTCCAGGGCCAGCAGCTCGGTGGGCGGCAGCACTACCGCGTTGATCGCCAGCATCTGTAGCGCCAGCGACCGGGTGCCGCTGTCCTGCGGCCCGATGGCGAGCCTGCGGCCCGCCAGACCCGACAGATCTTCGGCGGGCGCGCCGCGGTGGAAGATCCACAGCGGCTCGTAGTAGATGGCACCGAGCGAGACCAGGTCCGGTGCGTTCGCCGCATAGGCCGAGCCGCTCTGGAAGAACCCGACGTCCACGTCCGATGCCGGGTCCATCAGCCGGCCGACGTTCTCCTGCGAGCCGGCCGACTGCCGCAGCTCGACGGTGACCCCATCGCGCGCGAGGATTTCCTGATAACGCTGTGCGAACATGTGGTAGCCGCTGTCCGGCGCGCCGGTCGTGATGACGATTCGATCGGGCGGCGCCGGCTTGACGAAGTAGAAAGCAGCCGCCAGGGCGACCACCGCCAGCGCGGCGCCCGGCGCCAGCGCGGTCCACAGCAGTCGGGGGCTTATGCGGCCTGTCTTGTCGCTATTTGTCGTCATGAGCTGCGTTCCGATTCGTCGCGGCGGTGCGCGTAGCACTCAAGCGTACCGTCAGCGGCGAGAGCCTGCATCAGTTTGCCGCGTGAACGACATTGTCATGAGAAATCGGATTATCCTTGTCCAGACGGACTCGGCGTCCGCCCGTCCCGGCGTCGCCTGCAAGCGACGCCGTCTCCGAAATGCGACAGTTTTTCTTCTGCCCGCCTCTTGTGCAGGCAATCGTTCCGTACTAAAAATGAATCAAGGGAGAACGGTGCAATTTGCGGAGGAGCTTCACCGATGTCAGACAGCACACAACTCGACTACAGCAAGGTGGTGGACGCGGCAACGCGTCACGCCTATGACGTGCTCATCAAGCATAACCTGCGGCCCAACAAGTATCGCGTGCAGCTTCATACCCGCGGCGTGTCGAGTGACCGCGCACCGCATTCGCTGACGATCTCGACCGCGGACGGCAGCGTCTCGGTGACGGAGCCCAGCGTACCGTTCAGTTGCATCGAAGACATCGACCCGTTCGGCACCGATGCCTTCGGCACGATCGTGGCCAGCCGCATGGCGGAGCTTATCCGCAAGCTCAAGCATTCCGGCCGGCCGATCTGAGTTTTCACGCCCCTGCGCTCGCCCGGCTGGTTTCCTCCCTTTCCGGCCGGACCCCTCGACGCAGGGGCTTTCTTTTCTCTTCTCCGCAGCAAGAAAAGAAAACGGCCGGCAATGGTGCCGGCCGTTGTTCCCTGTCCAGGACCCGACTGAACTCAGCCCGCCCGCTTCGGTTCGGGAAAGAACGCCACCGGCACCATCAGCTTGTTCGACTGGCTTTCCAGCGCGCCGAGCTTCGCGCTTTCCTGCGTGTAGGCGATCCAGTCCGGATCGGACCACATCGCGGCACGGCGTTTTTCCCGGTCGCCAGCGTTCTCGTACATCCAGATGTGCACGTACTCGTTGGGATTTCCGGTTTCGCAGGTGAGATAGGCAACCGGTTGGCCAAGGTGGCGCGTTTGCGGGCCCTTGCCCATTTTCTCGTACAGCTCCAGGTGCTTCCTGATCGTGCCGGGCCGGCAGGTGTAGGTACGGATGTCCAAGAGCATTTGACTGTCTCCTCTGAAGTCAAGTGAGCGGCACGAGGCGCGAGGCGCGAGGAACACGTGCGCCAGGCGCGTGCGGCGATGACCTCACGCTCGACGTCTTGCCCCGCGCCTCGCGCCCGTCCTTATTTGACGATTTCCAGCAGTTCCACTTCGAAAATCAGCGTCGCGCCAGGCGGGATTACCGGCGGCGAACCGCGATCGCCGTACGCGGTGTCGGGCGGGCAGATCAGCTGCGCCTTGCCGCCGACCTTCATCTTCTGCAGGCCTTCCACCCAGCATTTGACGACTCGATTGAGCGGGAAGGTCACCGCCTCGCCGCGCTTGACCGAGCTGTCGAACTCGGTGCCGTCGACCAGCGTGCCGGTGTAGTGAACCTTCACCACGTCGCTCGCCTTGGGCTGCGCACCGCTGCCCTCGGTCAGCGGCTGCACCACCACGCCCGACTCGGTCTTGATCGCGCCGGCCTTTGCCGCGGCCTTTGCCAGCATCTCGGCGCCGGCGGCTTTGCCGGCCTCGGCGGCCTTGTCCATGCGCGACTGCGCCATCTTCTGGATCATCGGCCCGTACTGCTGCATCTCGACTTTCGAGTCTTGCTTCAGCACGCCGTCCCTGAGGCCGGCCGCGACCTGCGTCAGCTCTTCCTCACTCAGCGAAAACGGCTGCAGCGTTTCGCTGAGCGCATAGCCCAGCGCGTACAGCGTTTTCTGATCGTCGTTGTCCAGCTTGGCCTCGGGAATCTCCGAGGCGGTGCAGCCTGCGAGCACGAACGCGAGCAGGCCCAGTACGGCGGATTTCATTGGGGATCCTTCCGGGAAAAGCCGCGATGGTATCTCACTTCCGTGCTGCTGCCGCGCGGGCAGTCCGAGCGCAGGGTCCCTTTGCCGGCCCACAGCGCCGCCTGCGCCCTAGTCTTCGAGCCCGGATTCGTCGCCAGCCTCGTCCACCGCCACGGGCGCGGAGGCCAGCATGCCCTGCCGGCTTTCGGGCGTCTCCAGGCTGATACGCCCGAGCTTGCCCTGCCGGTAATCGGTGAGCAGGACGTTCGAGGCCTTTTCCAGGTCGATGCCGCCGCCTTTGAGCATGCAGCCGCGCCGCTGGCCGATCGCCTCGATCAGCGCCGCGGCATCCATGCCGGCCGCGTCGAAACCGTAGCGCGCCTGCAGCCGCTCCGGGTAGCGGGTCATCAGCAGCCCGCCGAGGTACATCGCCACTTCTTCCGGAATGACCGCGTTGGTGCCGATGGCGTGACTCGCGGCAAGCATCAGTCCGTCTTCCGGATAGCGGATCTTCGGCCACATCAGTCCTGGCGTGTCGATCAGCGACATGCGCTCGTTGAGATCGAGGCGCTGCTGCTGCCGTGTGATCGCCGGCTGGTCGGCCACTACCGCGACCCTGCGCCTGATGAGCGCGTTCATCAGGGTGGATTTGCCGACGTTGGGAATCCCCATGATCATCATGCGCAGCGGCCGCGTGCCGTCCTTGCGATGCGGCGCGATCTTCTGGCACAGCGCCGGAATGCGCGCGACATCGGCGGCGTTCTTGCACGACAGCGCCACCGCGGTCACGCCGTGCTGACGATTGTAGAAATCGAGCCACGCCCGGGTGGCCGCCGGGTCGGCAAGGTCGGCCTTGTTCAGCACCTTCAGGCAGGGTCGCTGGCGCTGCTCGCGCAGCGTGCGGATCAGCGGATTGCAACTGGCTTCCGGCAGCCGCGCGTCGACCAGCTCGATGACGACATCGACCTGCTTCATCGTCCGCGCGGCCGCCTTGCGCGCCGAATCCATGTGACCCGGGAACCACTGAATGCTCATGACCTGCCTGCCCTCGTTCGGGGGCGCCATTATCCATAACTCGGGCCCGCCCTCCCATCCCTCGCTGACCGGCGCGGGCCGGGCGCAGGAACGTAAAATGGGCCACACTGGCCTCATGCCCAATCATTGCAGTGCCGGCGGCCTAGCCGCCGCCGGCGATCGGTTTCGCTCCCGATGGCAGGGACGCAGCCGGGCGCGGCCGGTGCCGGCGGCGCTGTGCGCAATGCTGCTCGCGGCGCTCATTGCTGCGGTACAGCCGGCAAGCGCCGAAGGCAATGCGCGCGGGCCGACGCAGCTCTCCGCCGATTCGCAGGCGATGACGGCGTCAATCGATGCCGGGGCGGACGCCGAGGGATTTGCCGCCGGCTATCCCTGGCGCGACCCGTTGCCGGCGCAGCCTCAGTGGCGAGGGCTCGCCCGCGATACCGGCTATTTTCTCGGTTATCAGGTGCTGGTGGTCGGGGTGCTGTACGTGTCACCGGAGTCGGTGTCCGGCTGGAGCGAGCAGAGCAAGAACGAGTTTTCCTTCGGTGTGTGGCGCGACAACGTCAGCAATCCGCATCGCGACAGCGACGATCATTTCATCAATTACGTGCTGCATCCGTACTGGGGTGCCACTTATTACATCCGCGGGGTCGAGCGCGGCCTGGACGGCGCCGCGTCCTTCGCGTTTTCGGCGTTTCTGTCCGCCCTGTTCGAATTCGGGCTGGAGGCGCTGTTCGAACAGCCTTCGTACCAGGACCTGTGGACCACCCCGATGCTCGGCACGCTGATCGGCGAAGTCTGGTTCCGGCCGCTGCGCGAGCGCATCCGCGCCAAACCCGGGCGGCTGGACTGGCGCGACAAGACGCTGATGGCGCTGACCGATCCGCTGGGCGTGGTCGGCGCGGAAACCGATCGCCGGCTTGGCCTTATGCCTGAGCTGCGGTTGCACGCGTTCGACGCCTGGCGCCGCGCGCAGGACTCGCCCTGGCCGGGCAGCCGGCTCTACGCCCC
>ERZ869936.2095-NODE-2095-length-12300-cov-9.340874_pt1 | contig 12300 bp, 13 predicted proteins | sample MGYA00520876_ERZ869936 | MGnify/ENA primary metagenome ERZ869936 (study PRJEB32218, sample SAMN09650985) | biofilter metagenome | isolation source: enrty point of leading RO module | place: Saudi Arabia: Thuwal, RO plant located on Red Sea | collected 2016-02-17 ... | reverse complement strand
TGATGAACCGGTCGCGGTCCGGCCAGGTATGGTCGGAGGGATCGACCTCGATGAAGCGGTTGAATAGGACGGTCGCAACATCGGCCAGACCCATCGGCGCGCCTGGGTGACCTGAGTTTGCGGCTTGCACTGCATCCATGGCGAGGACACGAATGGCGCTCGCCATGCGGGCTTCGTTGGAGGTGATGGGAGTCTGTTGGTTCATTTTCCTCTCCTCACTGCTTTTTCGAGTCGTGGACCAACCGCTGGATCATCGGGGTGAAGATCAGCTGCATGGCGAGGTCCATCTTGCCACCGGGAACCACCAGGCTGTTGGCGCGGGTCATCCAGCTGTCGTGAATCATCGAGGTCAGATACTGGAAATCGATACCGCGCGGGTTCTTGAAACGGATCACCAGGAGGCTCTCATCGGCTGTCGGAATCCAGCGTGCAACGAAAGGATTGGACGTATCGACAACCGGCACGCGCTGGAAGTTGATGTCGGTCTCCGAGAATTGCGGGCAGATGCAATGCACATAAGCATGCATGCGTCGCAAAATGGTGTCGGTCACCGCCTCGGTCGTATAGCCGCGACTTGCTTTGTCGCGGTGTATCTTCTGAATCCATTCGAGGTTAATGACAGGCACAACACCGATCTTCAGGTCAGCAAGCGCAGCCAGGTTGACGTCCTCGTTCACAACCGCGCCGTGCAGCCCCTCGTAGAAAAGGAGATCTGAATTCTCTGCAAACGGCGACCACGCGGTAAAGTTGCCCGGAGGAACGCCGTATTTCTCTGCTTCCTCGTCGTCATGCACATAATGACGTTTCCGGCCTTTGCCGGTCTCGCCATATTCGCGGAACACGCGCTCCAGTTCGCCAAGTTCGTTTGCATCGTAGCTGAAGTGACTGAAGGTATAGTCGCCTTCATCCATCCGCTTCTGCAATTCGGCCTTCATCGCGGTGCGATCGTAGCGGTGGAAAGCGTCGCCCTCGATGGAGACGGCATCAACCCCCTCGCGGCGGAATATTGCGTCGAAGGTGGTCTTAACCGTCGACGTACCTGCGCCTGAAGACCCAGTGACAGAGATGATCGGATGTTTCTTCGACATGTTTTCTATCCAGTTTTTTATTGGGCGCGGAAGAGGCCACGTTTGCCAAAAAGCGCGGAGGCCTCTTCGTCCGGCAGATCGTGATAGCCAGCGACCCGCATAACCTTGTCGGCCCCGCCGAAGACGAGTGGCGAGCGGGCGTGCAGTTCGTCAGGCAGAAGATCGAGGATCGGATCCGACCCGTTCGAGGCTTTTCCGCCTGCCGCCTCGACCAGAAAGGCGATCGGTGCGCATTCATAAACCAGCCGAAGACGGCCTTTGGCATAGCCATCACGTGCGTCGGATGGATATAAGAAGATCCCCCCCCGCGTCAGGATGCGGTGAGTTTCCGCAACGAGCGATGCAATCCAACGCAAATTGAAGTTGCGCTCTCGGGGTCCTTCGGCGCCCGCGACAAGGTCGTCAATGTAGGCACGAATCGGATTTGGCCAATGCCGATAGTTCGATGCGTTGATCGCGTATTCCGGCGAGTCGATGTCGACACCGGTGGGCGACGCAACCTGGACGAAGGCCTCCGTTTCCGGATCGAGGACGTACTTCAGGACACCGTCGCCGAAGGTCACGACAATACAACACTGCGGGCCATATATTGCGTAGCCTGAGGCAATCAGCTCCCGGCCCGGTCGAAGGAATGTCGCGTCGCCATTCTCCGCCACGGGATAAATGCCGAAAATTGTTCCGATGGAAACATTGGTATCGATGTTGGACGACCCGTCCAGCGGATCTATGGCAAGGCCAAGGCTGCCATTCTCGTTCAACTCGACCACACTGTCCTGCTCTTCGGACGCATAATATCGGACGTCGCTCCCGGCGAGAGCAGACATGAAGGCCTCGTCAGCGATTACGTCGAGCGCTTTCTGGGCGTCGCCGCCGGTATTCGTGCCCGCCGCTTTCGCAAGGTCCGCTTCAATCTCCCCCCTGGAGATCAGGTGTGCCGTCTCCAAGAATACTGTCGCCATGCGCTGCATCACGTCCGACAATCCTGGCTGACCGTCGACAGACGGGAAGCAGATCTTGCTCACCTTTGCCAAAGCGTTTCCTCCCGATTTGCGCTTTTCGCAAAGGTTGCATATTGCGGGCGTTCACAAAATTTAATAATATGGACATGTCATTAAATTTTTTGGAATCTACTGTGTTCAATGCTGTTACGCTTAAACAACTGCGGAGCCTGCAGAGCGTCGCTGAGACGAGGTCGATCACGGATGCCGCCGCGAGGCATTCACTCAGTCCTCCGGCAATTCACAGTCAAATCAAAAAGTTGGAAGGCTTGCTCGATGTCAATCTGGTCGCAAAGGACGCAGACGGCGGTGGGCTTTCAGCGACGGCGGAAGCTCGAGTGCTCATCTCGGCATTGGAACGGATCGAAGGCATCCTCGGCTGGGCCCGCGACAATTTGCACGCCTTGGAAAGCGGCAGCGCCGGTCACGTAAAGCTCGGATTTGAGTCGACAGGTCGCTATTTCGCGCCCCGCGTTGTAGCGCTGCTCCGTCACAGCTGCCCCAATATCCAAGTTAGTTTCGACGTCGCGAATCGCGCCCAGGTAATCGAACGCCTGGAGCAGGAACTGCTGGACCTTGCGATCATGGGCCGACCGCCGCGATTGGCCGCAATCGAGGCAGCGCCGATTGGGGAACATCCATTTGGCCTGTTCGCGCCGGCAGGTCATGAACTTGTCGGGCGTGGGGACTATGACCCAGAGGGTATGCTGAAGCACACGATGTTCGCCCGCGAGCCAGGCTCAGCGACACGGATTCTGCTTGATCGTTATCTGGACCAGATCGAGGGTTATGGCTCGCCAACGCTGATCCAGCTTGATTCGAACGAAACGATAAAGGAATGTGTGATGGAGGGGTTGGGTGTTGCCATGCTGTCCTATCACGTTGTGCAGAGAGAATTAAACGAAGGGCGCATGGTCGAGCTGAAGTGGCCGCGTCTGCCCATAATGCGGTATTGGTATCTAGTCTCGCGCCGCATCGAAGACGTCGCCGAAAGTACGCAAAGCGTGCGTCAGGCATTATTGGACGACCACGGTGCCTTCATCGCGAAATAGAGGTCAGTCCCGGAACTTGACCTGTCGGGTGACCTGGATCTCCGAGACGAAGACAACGCCGGAGTGTTTCGAGAAAAATGGTTCGAGGCCTTCCAAAATCGGGTCCACGCGCTCTTCCGGGATCGCAGCTATGACCATGACCAGAACGTCGTCCTCGTTAAACATCAGGTGCCCTTCGTGGAAGCCTTGGCTGCCTTTGCCGGAAAGGTTGTTAATGATTGTGTAACCTTTGACCCCCGCCTGATCCAGAAGGTCCGTCGCGAAGCCGACATGCTCCCCGCCGAGTACGATTTCGAGCTTCTTGAGAGAACTGAGTTTAATCTTGGTCATGCTATTTGAAGATCCTCTAATTTATTAAAGGGAAACGGGCATGTCGTCCACTTTGCTTCGTCATACACGTGAGTCTTCTCTGTTTGTGGATCGAGAACGATCATGCGTATCCATCCATTGACGACGAGGCGTTTGATCGAAACCACGCCATTTATGGCTTGCTTTGCATGCTCGAAGGGCGCTTCTATCAGCGTAATCAGGCGAAGCGGCTGGTGGTAGGGCTCGCCCCGGTTTAGCACGGTCTGCGACGGCAGTCCGGTGCGCAGATCACTGAGGTTTCCGGTCATGACGCCAAACTGACCGGTGACGTTCTGGTAAACCTTCGATCCCGCGCCGAAGCGCTCGTTGTCGACTGTTGAGAAGTAGTGTTCGAGGTTGATCCACTGGCCGACAACGAGGGGACCGGTCAGGATGTTCTCGAGCAGCCGCCTCTTCGGATCCAGCCGGTAGTCGTAGGAATGGAGGAACGCGCGACCATCAAGAGCGGTATCCTTGGTGAGGGCGCGGCGACCTATCACGAAGTAGGCGTTGCCCGATAGACCCCATTCCGGGCGCGCTTGAGACCAATCGACTGCGTTCCGCTGTGTGCGGCGATACGCTGCGCCCGGATCGCGTTCGTTGTCGCTGCGGAACCCCAGTGCAGGCAATCGCTCCTTTGCGCACAAACGGCTTGCTGAGGCCAGACCGACACGCAGGCGATCAAGGTAAACGAGATGTGTCGCCGGCAGGAGTTCGAGGTCGTGAAGAGCAATTTCATCGGTCGTCGTGTTATGCATGGCGGGCAGGAACCACGTGTCGTCGGGGATATCGATCCCTTTCTCCGCTAGTCTGCGCCGCACCGTGTGCTTGTTGGCCATGCTTGCAAGGACCCGTGCGCTGGACAGGCCGTCGTTGCCGCCGCAAGCACCGCAATCAAGAGACGACTCGTAGGCGTTGTTCTCTGATGTGCTGCCGTGACCAACCAACAGGACGAAACGCGAAAAGTTTTCGGTCAGGCCTATGGAACTGAGGGCCTGGTGAACGAATGTCACCTGTTCTTCCAGACCGAACCCGACCCGACCGAGGTGCTCCATCTGCAGATCGGCGAACCGGCGATTGATACGGTAGACGTCGCGAAGTCTCGTGACAAAGGCCGTCAGGCCATCGGCGTCGGTCCTGAGGCGTGTGGCGAGATTTTCGGAAGCATCCGCATTCCCTAGGGCAAACTCGCGCAATTCGCGCACGGTTCTGTCGGTTACGTCTTCGGTCGGCAAACCCAGTTCGTGTTCCGCTGCTTCAATGATGACAGCACGCTGGACGGCACGGACGATGGAATCCGCCTGGTCACGGCTCAACTTGTCGAGGATCAGGTGCGTGCGGGGTTTCTTCGCATCCAGACGCTTACGAAGGCTGTGATAGATTTGCGGCGCCAAGGTTTTGCCGATCATGTCGAGACCAAAGAGAAGGCCGATGGCCTCAACGGTCACGAACGGCGAAATCACTGTCTCTTTCAGCTCGTGCATGACTTTGTCGAGCAAGGTCACTGCAGCTTCGTCGGTCCAATCGGCGGCCGACATCTCCAGAACAAGGTTTTTGGGCGTCAACAAAACCGGGCAGAGGTGTTTTTCACTGCCTTTGCCAAGCTCCAGCAAGCTGACCGGAACTCCGAAAAAGCCGGCAATGCCGAACGTCTGATAGTCGCCGACACTTTCCAGATGCCGACGGATCCGCTCCGACCGAACATCGATGCAGAAGGCGGCCTGGACAAAGGGTCTTTTGTCGCGCGGCGGCATTGGCTCGAGACTGATGCCGTTCATTAACGTGTCGAGCGCCGTCGCCTCACTGGCGCGGAGCCAAATCATGCCTTCCTTTTTCTCGATCCGGCCAAGCGCCTTTACCAGATCTGTGACTTTTTCTGCAGAAAGAGACATCAGCGCATCCAGTTGACCAGTGGTCCGGCCCAGATCTTGCAGGTCTTCGGCTAGCCGCAGGACATGCGCGCGATTGCGCTCCGCGAGATAGCGCTTAGCAATGTCGTCGATGTCTTCGCATCGACCGAGCTCCAGAGCTGTATGAACATTCCGGATCATCGCCGCTGGAATGCGCCTCTCGTGAAAATCTCGGCGAAGCATCATTTCGAGAGGTTTTTCTTCTAAGAGATCGCGCACTGTAGGCAAGGTACCCGGAAAATCCGATTGCTCACGCAACAACGCCAAGCCGAGTGTTGCCCGCACGGCAAGTAGATCTACAAGATCGCCGGGATACTCTCGCGACCAAAAGTACCGTTTTGCCTGCGCCCGCCACCGGATGAAACCTGACCAGCCCGGAAGCCGCACCAATTCTCGCGTGAAGGAGGAGGGCCAAACCTCCTGCTGGATGCCGAGTGATCCCAGAACATGATCAATCGCACGCTCAGGTCCAAGAGGCTCTCCTGCGGGCGCGCTTGCCTCGATCTCCGCGAGGATGCGCTTTGCGCCTGCTGGGGCGATGTTGCGCCACGCGGTGAAGAAACCCAGTTCCCTGTCGGGCATGGACCACACCGATTGCCCTTCGTCGAAGAAGGCAAGACAGGCGCGTATGACATGTTCGTCGAGCTGTTTGCCCACATCCGTCCCAAAAAGTGCATCAATGACCTCGTAAATCGGGCGCTCGTCAGGAAATGCATCCAAGAGCTCCGACCGGATTTCAGCATTTGAAGGCACACGGGCCGATATCGACGTTCCATGCAGGGCGGTGTAAAGATCCGTCCCGCTTGGCATGGGTTCCGGTGAGATTACCCGGCCAAAGTTCGCAACGAGACTGCTCACCCACGCGTTTATATCGATCCCGGGAAGGTCAGCAGCTTCGGTCGCTTCGCATATCTCGCGCTCGAGTGCTTCTTTCGAAATCTTTCCCGCGACCAAGTATTGTTGGTATTGCCCGCGTGGCAGGAAAGTTTGTGCTCGGAACAGATCGCCACCCTTCGAAAGGGCGTCCTTAAACGGAAGGTGCTCCAATCCGTGCAACGGATTGCGCTTCACGAAAGTTCGCATCGGCCAGAAAAACGGAACGACTTCACCCGCGACATAGGCGGTTGCGCGAATATTGAGATGACGGCCAAGGTCTGACTTCATAGCATCAAGGCTCCGAGAAGGACCCCAATCAGTCCCAAACCAACGAATACGGCTGCGTGTAACAATGCCAGGCTGTCCGCGATATCCTGGGTCCGGGTGTGACGTGGACCAACCGCGATCCCAGCGAATATGCGTGCGGCGGACCATGACCACAGAAGCCAACAGCCCAAGATAGCAAGCGTGGTCGGCACCGAAGTGCTCGCCTGATCCACGACGAGTGCGATCATTGCAAAGAACGAAGGTGATACTGGCATCGCGATAGCGGCAAGGAGGGCGACGACGAAGAGTCCGGACAGCTTTGGCGCAAGTGTGGCCAGTCTCAGTTCGAGAGCAATATGGGCGGCACCGAAACGGCGTTCTATCAGGTCAACGAGCATGCTCATCGTCGCAAGCGGCAAACCGAAGCCAAGCGCTTTTAAGATTAGATTGTCGTGGCCCGCACCTGCCCAGAGAAGTGCACCGGACGACACGACAAGGAAGACGACCCAGAGTCGTACATCCTGTAAAGCTATCGCGCGCCAAGCGTACAGAACTGCCGTCAGCATCGCCCATGCCAGCATCCAGGCTGGCGGCGGACCGTCTGCAATGGTCAACAATGCTGCGCCGGGCATAAAAATGACAAGCAGGATAGGCGCTCGCAACCTTCCGACGTTGACCCGTTCGAAGAAGGCCACCAAAAGAATTGAGAACGGAAAAAGCGGCAGCAGTAACGTAGCAGCAAGAAAGGCGAACAAAGGCGTCATCTTAGCGCCAACCAAGCAGCGCATTGAGACGACCCGCACCGCCAATGGCGATCCTTGCGAACCTGACATACACCTCGCCTACATAAAATTCCCGCGAGGCAGCGGCGTAGAACAGCCGCCGCAAACGGCGAGTCCAGTCATGTGTCGCCAACCGCTTCCGCTCGGCGTAGTAGGCGAAGAGCCATCCAAAGACTATAACGGCAGCTAGAAGCGCAACGAATACATCGAAGTAGATCAGCTTCACTCCAGCTGCTGCGTAGAGTGCTTTGCGGAATGCAGGATCCGGGTAAAGGAAGAGATCGAAGTTGTGTGCAATCACCGAATAACCAATGACCACGATGGCGAACGAAACAAGGATTAGTGAGAACAGCCTCAGTGGATTCTCGGCCCGCATATGGTAGGTGGCAAATATCAACTGTGCGCCCGTCATCCAGCCAAAGAACAGCAAGATTACTGCGCCCTGTTTCTCCAAGAACGCCTGTTCAACGAAATAATGGGCGAGGAAAAGGATCACCGCAGGCACGATCAGAGTAAAAATTGCCATGGCCAGCCAAGGCCTGCGCTGACGTGCAGCCCGGCGCTCCACGACGAAGGTGTAGAGGTCTTCAGCCGGAACGCCGTCGTCGTTCCGTGCGGCACGGATGATCCCGGCGGCGTTCAGGAACAGCGTGCCTTTGAACATGCCATGAGCGATCAGATGATAGATCGCAAGCGAGAACGCACCGACGCCGCATTCCATAATCATGAAACCCATCTGGCCCATGGTCGAATATCCGAGCGACTTCTTGATGTCATGCTGTGTCAGCATGAGGACTGACCCGACGATGGCGGTAAAGAGACCAACGACAAACATCAGGTGCAATACCTCACCGGCGTGCACGTAGATCGGCGCAAACCGGTTGATCAGAACACCGCCTGCGTTGACTATTCCCGCGTGCATTAATGCTGAGACCGGTGTCGGGCCACTCATCGTGTAGGGCAGCCAGGTGTGGACAAGGAACTGCGCGGATCGGGCAAAAGCTGAAAGCGCGACGAGGAAACCAACGACGCTCGGCAGTGGCAGACCCAATGCAGTCACTTCCGGTCCCTCGGCAAGGCGCGCGAAAATCTCCGGCATTGACCAGGTTCCAAATGCGTGAAACAGCAGAACTGCCGCGAGGACCATAGGCAGATCGCCCAGCCGGTAAGTGAAAAATGTTGTAAGCGCGTAGCGCTGCGCGGACCGGCTCTCCAGGTCCTGACCCAGCAGCAAGTAGAGCAAAACACCGACAAAATGCCACGCAATCAGGAGCAGGAGCAGATGGCTGGCTGACACCATGACCAAGAGCGCGGCGGTCATCAGGTTCAGGAATATGAAAAAGCGGACATAGCCGGGCTCATCCGCCATGTAGCGTCGCGAATAGACGTGCACGATCAGGCTAAAGCCCGCGATCACCCAGACGAGGATGGCGCTCAACGGGTCGCGAAAGAACGTAAGCCATCCGCCCAGGACAATCTCCTCTCGGCCCTCCCAGCCTCGGACGGCAGACCAGAGCTCAAGAGTGGTCAGGGCAAAGGTCAGTGCAATCAGGACGACGCTGATGTCCGATACCTTCCGTCCCATGCGCGCGGAAAGGAAAAAGGTCAGGACCGCGGAGGCCAGCGGAAGTGCAACGATTATTGGGAGAAAGAGCGTCATGGGCGGCACCGACATGCGTCATACGTCGTGGTCGCGAAGGATTACGCCGTGGATCCCATTTTCACCCGGTCTGGCGTGCAAGCAGGATTCCGCGAAAACGTAGACCGGTGCAGATGAGAAGCTTTCGGCCATTGGACGATCTCGCAGCAGGATGACCTCGGCCTGAATGCCTTCGTCCGAGACGGGGTCGATGGCTGCGTAGATCAAGCCAGACCCACGTTTGTGCTTTCTCCTCGCGGACAACGTCGACAGATCGGCACCGACGCGAGCTGCCGTGCCCGACGTCCCGTCGATCCAAAGTGCAATGCTGTGTTGCCGAAGCGTGACTTGGAGTCGTCCTGCGAGGGCGATTTGCTGTGCGGAAGGGAGCCGGCGACAGGCGAAGAACACTGCACCAGCGGAAACCGCCCTCGCACGACGCCCGGTTTCTTCAGCCCAGGCCGCTACGTCTGTAAAAGGCGGATCAGCGAACAGAACGATCTGTGGCAGCGACAAGAGCATCAAGGCTTTTGCGTTGGACCCCAATACGGGGGCGACTTGCGGTTTGTCTGCGCAAACCCAGTCCAGCCTTTGACCCTCACGGCCCTGGGGGATGCCGGACCAATCCGTCGCCTCGAAAATCGTTAGGTTGATGCTACGTCTCTCAAACCGGTGAGAATAGTGGGTTAGAAACCTCATATCTCGCGCGGCGAGGCCGGTTTCCTCGAGCAGTTCGCGTCTCGCGGCTTCCGCAGCCGTCTCGCCTGCCTCGACCTTGCCGCCCGGAATTTCCCAGGCGCCCGGCGACATCTGGTCCGCCCTTCGCTGGGCCATGAGGATCCGGCCCTCCGCGTCGCGGACGACACAAGCCGCAACATCAATTGCCCCGAAGCGTTCCAAAGCGACTGGCACGGACCCTGGCGCGAAATGATGCGCAAGGCCATACATTAGTCTGGCCAGACGGCAAGTTGGGTGGGGGTGACGGAGCCGACCGAAGCCTTCGCTTTGGAGCTTTCGGAAGATGCCGTCGAATTATCCTCGTCAGCCTTTGACGTGGTCCGTTGCCGGGTGCCCGGGGCAGGCGTCTTCCGTGGTTCGGATTTCTTGTTGCTCATGTCGGGGCTTCTCCGTTCGCTTCGTTGACTTGCCGGGCAAAGGCGTCGCGCTTTGCATGTTCCGGAATAGTCACGTTCACATAAGTTGTCGCGAAGCCGAGGTCAGGGAACAAACCAGTCTCTTCTGACAACGCATTGACTCGATCCAGAAACGCGCTGGTGGCGTTATAGTCTGGGAACTCGAACCGTCGCGTTATACTACCTGTCCTTCCCACCGCCTTCCAATCGCGTGGCGGTTCAGATGTATTCATCCCTACCTCCGGTTCGATTGTAGCCATTTTTGTCATGGTCAAAGCCTCCCGTTCATCCTCCGCCGAGTCCGAGGACCCGACGAAGGTGCTTGAAACGAAGCCAGACGTCCGGTGTTGACCGGTTTACGCGGTTGCTTCGGTTGGCAGAACGTTTTCGACTTCGGAATGTGGACGCGCGATGATGTGTGCCGCGGCGAGACCATCGCCCACACGCTCACAGGCATCGGCGCCTGCACGAACTGCCGCGTTGACCGCACCGGTTTCGCCACGGACCATCACGGCCACATAACCGCCACCAACAAATTGGCGCGAAATCAGGCGAACTTCCGACGCTTTCGTCATTGCGTCCGCAGCCTCGATCGACGGCACAAGGCCGCGCGTTTCAATCATTCCCAGGGCGATGCCCGTTTTCTCACTCGCCATTGTTTTCTCCTCTCTGGCTAAGCTTCTTCTGTTCATCGCGACACCTGGACCGTCCAGGGGCCGCAGATTCCTTACAACCCGGCCCTTGCCGGTTCGTGCCATTTGTTTTCGCTCCAGTCGTCGATGATTCCGCCAATCGTCAGGTCGGTTGTAACGCGCGGGTCGCCTGTAGCGATCCGGGCGGACGAGTAGGCGATAGTGATCACGAAGTCGCCGACCCGTGCACCAACCGCGTCGACAGCGACCTCTAAATTACCTTTGGCATCCTCCAGCACTCGGAGTTGGCGAGCCTGAAGGCCGCCCACCCGCTGAGTGGTGACGAGATCCCTGACGACGCGCATAATGTTCATCGCGCACCCTTCCCGGGTCCTTCGGCATCCCAATAATCAATGATGCCGACGATCGTCAGGTCGGACGGGTACTTCGCGTGGCCTGCGGCATCCTTTGCCGCGCTGCTTCCGACTGCGATCACCCAGTCGCCTTCCTTGCAACCGACGGGATCGACGGCGACGGAGCGGCTACCGCTTGTCTCGCGCACGACCAGCAAACGGTGATTCTCGAGCTGTGTGATCCGTGCCGTGGCGACCAATGTGTTCTCTACTTGAAAGATTCTCATATCTCGGCCTCCAGGAACTGCAAGGCGCCTCCGTTTTGCGGCCGGATCGCGGCCTCAACGGTTACGGGAGCGTCGTTTTTCATGTCGAGAACCGCATCACGCATCCGAAGTGCGACCTCGGCCGCATCACGATCATCGCCCGGGATATCTGGATCGAATGTCCGCAAGACCAGTACCGGGACGTTCGGGGGTGTCGTTTTGCCGAGGATGTGCAAACCAACTTTCAGATCGCTGGCGCCCGCCTCGACCGAGGTCATCTGTGCCTGAAATGCAAGATTCCGCATTTGCACGTCATCCACAGCATCGCCGATCACGATGAGTTTTTCCGCGTGACCCGAAACGGAGTAGGGGCCCCCGAATTTCCGCAGCACTGCATCGACCTGTGCGATGTTGTTCTTCAGCAGATAGCCGCAGAACCAGCGCATACCTTCGGTAGCGATGTCGTCTGGGCTAACCCCGGCGGCACGAGCTACTTCGTCGCGAATAGCGTCCTTTGCAGCATCGCGCTGCATATCCCGTGTCATTGTGTAAAGTTCGGCCGCGTCGAGATAGCGAGTGTCATCCATTCGTCCAGCCGCATCGGGAACGTGCACGCGAATAGCGTCGGTGTCGGTGTCGAGGCCGACCATCAAAAGTGCGATTTCATCACCCGCCCCGTGCATGGCCTGTGCGGCAGTCTGGAACTCCAAAAGCCGATTGTGCAGGGTCGAGATCGCACGCGCATCGTCGCTGCAATGGGCGGCGCAGCCGTCATGGGCGGGATCGACGCTTGAAAAGTGGTAGACGCCAACCTTCAGGTAACGCGTTCCGGCGGATGGAGCGTTCGGGATGCCCTTGCGGTGCCGGGTCAGTTCGACCTCTTCCCACTCGTGCAAGTTCTGCGCGACGTTGAACATAGCGCCGGCAAAGGATTTGCGCGCCGTCACGATGCTGAG
>ERZ869936.2094-NODE-2094-length-12304-cov-5.155768_pt1 | contig 12304 bp, 11 predicted proteins | sample MGYA00520876_ERZ869936 | MGnify/ENA primary metagenome ERZ869936 (study PRJEB32218, sample SAMN09650985) | biofilter metagenome | isolation source: enrty point of leading RO module | place: Saudi Arabia: Thuwal, RO plant located on Red Sea | collected 2016-02-17 ... | reverse complement strand
GACGTGGTCGGCTACCAGGTGCGCTTCACCGACAAGTCGAGCGCGGACAATCTGGTCAAGCTGATGACCGACGGCATCCTGCTCGCCGAGACCCAGTCGGACCGCTTTCTCAATGCCTACGACACGCTGATCATCGACGAGGCGCACGAGCGCAGCCTGAACATCGATTTTCTGCTCGGCTACCTGCGCCAGCTCCTGCCGAAGCGGCCGGAGCTCAAGCTGATCATCACCTCCGCCACCATCGACGCGGAGAAATTCTCCCGCCACTTCGGCGATGCGCCGGTGATCGAGGTGTCGGGCCGGCTGTACCCGGTGGAGGTGCTGTACCGCCCCTTCGACGAGGACGACGAAGACACCCACGACATCGACCTGCCCGAGGCCATCGTCAACGCGGTGGACGAGGTCACCCGCCTCACCGCGAGCGGCGACGTGCTGGTGTTTCTGCCCGGCGAGCGCGAGATCCGCGAGACCGCCGACGCGCTGCGCAAATCCGGCCCGCGCGGCGCCGAGATCCTGCCGCTGTACGCGCGCCTGTCGGCGCAGGAGCAGGAGCGGGTGTTCCAGTCCGGCGGGCCGCGGCGCATCGTGCTGGCCACCAACGTGGCCGAGACCTCGCTCACCGTGCCGGGCATCCGCTACGTGATCGACTCCGGCCTCGCGCGCATCAACCGCTACAGCTACCGCAACAAGGTCGAGCTGCTGCAGGTGGAAAAGATCTCGCGCGCCTCGGCCAACCAGCGCGCCGGCCGCTGCGGCCGGGTGATGAACGGCGTGTGCGTGCGCCTGTACAGCGAGGACGACTTCAACGCCCGCGGCGAGTTCACCGACCCGGAGATCCTGCGCTCGTCGCTCGCCTCGGTGATTCTGCGCATGCAGGCGCTGAAGCTGGGCGAGGTGGAGGACTTTCCCTTCGTCGATGCGCCCGCGCCCAAGGCGATCGCCGATGGCTACCAGCTGCTGGCCGAGCTCGGCGCGGTGGACGACAGCCGCCGGCTCACCGAGGTGGGCCGCCAGCTCGCCCGGCTGCCGATCGACCCGCGCATCGCGCGCATGATCGTCGCCGCGCGCGACTTCGGCTGCCTGAAAGAGGTGCTGGTGATCGCCGCCGGTCTGTCGGTGCAGGACCCGCGCGAGCGGCCGGCCGACAAGCTCGAGGCAGTGAACCAGGCGCACGCCTTCTTCGCCGACGAGCGCTCGGACTTTCTCGCCTACCTCAAGATGTGGGCCTGGTTCGAGGACGCGCTGCGGCTGAAGGAATCGAACCGGCGGCTGGTGCAGCAGTGCCACGAACGTTTTCTTTCCTACCTGCGGCTGCGCGAGTGGCGCGAGCTGCACGCCCAGCTCGCGGCGATGGTGGCGGAGATGAACTGGCGGCCGAACGAGAAGGACGCGCGCTTCGAGGAAATCCACCGCGCGCTGCTCGCCGGCCTGCTCGGCAACATCGGCTTCAAGTCCGACGAGGCCGGCGCCTACCAGGGCGCGCGCGGCATCAAGTTCTTCATCAACCCCGGCTCGGGGCTGAAGAAGAAGGCACCGAAGTGGATCGTCGCCGCCGAGCTGACCGAGACCACGCGCCTGTTCGCGCGCTGCGTGGCGCAGATCGAGCCGGAGTGGATCGAGCGCCTCGGCGCGCACCTGGCGAAGAGCAGCTACCGCGACGCCCACTGGTCGAAGGACGCCGGCAACGTGGTGGCGCTGGAGCAGGTGTCGGTGTACGGGCTGATCGTGGTGCCGAGGCGCCAGGTGCTGTACGGGCCGGTCGACCCGCCCGGCGCGCGCGAGCTGTTCATTCGCGGCGCGCTGGTGCACGGCCAGGTCAAGGCGCGCGCGCCGTTCCTGGAGCACAACCGGCAGCTGATCGAGGATGTGCAGACGCTGGAGCACAAGTCGCGCCGCCACGACGTGCTGGTGGACGAGGCGGTGATGTTCACGTTTTTCGACGAGCGGGTGCCGGAGGGCATCTGCAGCTGGGTGGACTTCGACAAGTGGCGGCGCGAGGCCGAGCGCGAGAACCCGAAGCTGCTGTTCCTGACCCGCGACCTGCTGATGCGCCACGAGGCGTCCGATGTCACCGAGCAGCTCTTTCCCGAGCAGCTCAATTTCGCCGGCCACCGGCTGCCGCTTACTTACCGTTTCGAGCCGGGCCATCCGCTCGACGGCGTGACCATGACGGTGCCGCTCGAGGCGCTGAACCAGATCGACGAGCGGCGCTGCGAATGGCTGGTGCCCGGCCTGCTGCGCGACAAGCTCACCGTGCTGATCAAGGGCCTGCCCAAGGGGCTGCGCAAGCACTTCGTGCCGGTGCCGCAGGTGGTCACGCGCATGATGGAGGTGGTGCGGCCGCAGGAAAAACCGCTGGCGGCGGCGCTGGCCGAGGCGCTGCACCGCACGGTGGGCGTCGAGGTGCCGGTCGACGCCTTGCAGGCGGTGGAAGTGCCGGCGCACCTGAAAATGCACTTCAGCGTGGTGGACGAGGCCGGGCGCGAACTGGCGAGCGGGCGCGACCTGGTCGAGTTGCGCGCCGAGCTGGGGGTGAAGGCGCGGCGCAGCTTCACCGAGTCGGCCGGCGCGCAGTTCGAGCGCAAGGGCCTGCGCGGCTGGGATTTCGACGAGCTGCCCGAGATCATGGAAGTCGAGCGCGACGGGCGCAAGATCGTCGGCTTTCCGGCGCTGGTGGACGAGGGCGAGGCGGTGTCGCTGGTGCTGGTCGACACCGAGGCGGAAGCCGAGACCGCCACCCGGCGCGGGCTGCGCCGCCTGCTGCGCTTCGCGCTGCCGGAGCAGATCAAGTACCTGTCGCGGAACCTCCCGGGGCTCACCGAGATGTCGCTGCGCTACGCGCTGCTGCTGGAAGACCAGGGCAGCCGCGGCGACAAAGCCTCGGTCACCGACCGCCTGCGCGAAGAGCTGATCGCCGCCGCCTGCGACCGCGCCTTTTTCGTCGACGATGCGCCGCTGCGCAGGAAAGCCGACTTCGACGCGCGGGTGGTCAAGGCCAAGGCGCGCATCACCGAGGTGGCCAACAAGCTGTGCCGTCTCACCGGCGAGATTCTCATCGCGTACCAGGCGGTGCGCGGGCGGCTGCGCGATGCGCGCTACGCGGCTAGGCCGCGGGCGGTGGCCGCCACCCGCGCGCAGATGAAGGCGCTGCTGCCCGACGGCTTCATCGTCGCCACGCCGTTCGAGCGGCTGAAGCATCTGCCGCGCTACCTGCGCGCGATCGGCGGCCGCCTCGACAAGCTGCCCTCCAACCCCGACCGCGATGCGAACTGGCAGCAGCAGCTCACCCGCTTTGCGCAGATGCTCGCCACCCGCCAGGAGCAGGACCGCCTGCGCGGCGTGCTCGACCCGAAGGTCGAGGAGTTTCGCTGGATGCTGGAAGAGCTGCGGGTGTCGCTGTGGGCGCAGCAGCTGAAGACGCCTTACCCGGTGTCGTTCAAGCGGCTGGAGCGGTATTGGGCGGAGCTTTAACCTGCGGCGGCATTGCGCCGTGTTTCGCAACGAAATACCATCTCCCGCGACACGCAGGGGACGCACGAATGGTTGAAGGAAGGCGCAATAGGGTGCGGGGCAAACAACCAAAGTTACCGAGTGCGGCGCATGCTCCGGATCGTCCGACGAGCCGATCGAATGGGGCTCATGGGAAGTGGGCAGAAGCGAGGGACAAAGAGATCGTCGCGCGGCTGTCCAGGATCGACATGGGAGAGGCCCGGTTTATCGGTCGTCACGAATTCCAGCGACGCATGCGGGCGCGTATTGGTCGGCGATAGCAGCCTGCACTCAGCTCTTGAACGGTGCGTCCGGATGCATGACGGCGAACACTACTCAGCCAGCTGAGTGGAATGTAATCGGGCGAACCACCAAGGCACCAAGAGCACCAAGAAGCACTGGATTGAGGAGACAATGGCGCCCTTGGCTTTGCCCGGCGTCTATCGGCATGGCGGAAAAGCGCAAATGGCAGTGGGGGTTCGCGGCCGACTCCGAATCGGAGCGCTGGTTTCTGACGAGCCTGGCGGTGTTCACGCTCGGCGTCGGGGCGGGCATCTTCCTGCTGTCGTTCGGGGTGCTGGTGCTGGAAAGCATCCCGATGGCGATCGGCGCCTTCGTGCTGATTGGCGCGGGCGGCCTCGCCGCCGGCGGCGTCGGTCTGCGCAAGTGGGCGCTGCTCAACCGCGGCCACCGTTTCGCGGCGCTGACGTTTCTGGTGGTCGGCATTCTGATCCTGGCGATCACCGCGCGGCTGGCGACGCTGATCGGTTGAGTCCAGGCATACTGGGCCGGATGTCGGCCCGCGCGCTGGTCCGCGGGTTCGGAACCCCGACCGGTATCTCAACGCATGTCGAAGAAAGGGCTTGCGCCTTGAATGAATCGGAATCGAGTTCGTCCTCGTCGCGCAAGGTGCAGCAGGCACTGGCGGCGGCAGGCATCGCGACCCGCGTCGTCGAGCTGCCGCAGTCGGCGCACACCGCCGCCGAAGCGGCTGCGGCGATCGGCTGCCGGCTGGAGCAGATCGCCAAGTCGCTGGTGTTCCGGCGCCAGGACAGCGGCGAGCCGGTGCTGGTGATTGCCAGCGGCGGCAACCGCGTCAACGAGCAGCAGGTGGCGCGGCATCTCGGCGCGGCCATCGACAAGGCGGACGCCGGTTTCGTGCGGGCGCTCACCGGGTTCGCCATCGGCGGCGTGCCGCCGCTCGGCCACGATACGCCGCTGCGCACCCTGGTCGACGAGGCGCTGCTGGCGTTCGATGTGGTGTGGGCGGCAGCCGGCACGCCGCGTTCTGTCTTCTCGATATCGCCGGCGCAGCTCGTCGCGGCGACCGGGGCTGCGGTGATTGCGGTGGCGGCGGACGATCAGCGCTAGCGGCGCGCGCATTCGGTGTGCGCCGTCGATGCACGATTCAGGATCCGACCCCGAATGTGGCCGCTAATCTCCGCATGAACTGCGGAGATTGAGACAGCCTATCTACGCACCGAGGCTTGCCGCCGCCGATAAGTCTCTGTACGGAATATGTTTACCAGGGGCGGTACGCATGCGCCTTGGCGCGTCGACCACCGGCAGACCTGATCCATGTGACCTATAACTCAAGAGTGGATCGCCGGTGTTCATGGGTTGCCGGCATCGGTGGATCGCAGGCACCGGTGCAACCCAGAGCATCGACACGGGGAGGATCACACATGAGATCCATCTGCTCACTGATCCCGTCGCGATCCGGGGTGCTGCTGGCCATGCTGGCAGCGATGATCGTGTGCTTCACGCCGGCGCAGGCGACCGCCGCCGAGGGTGACAAGGTCTACGTCGTGCTGGCGGTGAAGTTCAAGCCGGGCAAGGCGCCAGAGGCGCTCGCGATCGTGCGCGAGCATTTTTTCCCGGTGGACAGGACGATCGGGCGCAAGCCGATTCCCTTCGACTTCATGACCGGCGAGTGGGACCACGTCGTGTACTTTCCATTCGATCCGGCGAAAGGCGACACCGTGCCCGGCTGGGACGTGTGGATGAAAGCACTCGCCGCGCAGGAGGGCGGCATGGACAAGGCCCTGCAGCTCTTCGACCGGTTCTGGAGCCTCGCGCAGGATTCGAGAACCGAGATGGCCACGCTGCCCGCCGCTTGGGCGCGCTAGCCTTCGGCATATCGGGCTAGTCCTTCGACGCAACCGCGGGCCCGGCCGGCGCAGCGCGACGCTGCAGCGATTCCGGGCCCGCATTCCTCACCGGCATTTCGCAACCCACCCACATTATCGGTTGCGCGCACTGGCGAATCGCGTTGAGATTGGCGCCGGCGGCCCTCGCCGCGCCCGCATGCCGTTCGCATCGGCGCGCGGGATCGGCCGCCGGTTCAAAAGTTTTTCGACAAGGAGGGGCGAATGGCGCAGCAGGAGCGTAATCCGTTTGTCAGCATTGCCGGCGTCATCGGCGGCATCGCGGTGGCGATCGTGGCGATCATCGCGGTGCTGGTGCGCGACCAGCTCTGGGTGTCGGCGTGGATCGTCGGCGCGCTGGCGGGGATGGGCATCGCGCTGGGCTATTTCGCCGCCAAGGGCTCGAAGCCGCGCTAGCGGCTGCACGCGTTCGAGCCGCAGCGGCCCGGAAAGGAGGGGGTCATGAAACCGGAGTTCCTGTATCTCACCTGGGTGACGGTGCTGACCGGCGTTCTGTGGGTGCCGTACATCCTCGACCGCATCCTGGTGTGGGGCCTGCTCGATGCGGTGGGCTACCCTGCCAACCCCAAGCCGCAGTCGGCCTGGGCGCAGCGCATGATGAAGGCGCACGCCAACGCGGTAGAGAACCTGGTGGTGTTCGCCGCGCTGGTGCTGGTGGCGCACGAGCTTGAAATCGCCAACGCTGCCACCGCCGGTGCCGCGGCGACGTACTTCTGGGCGCGGCTGGTGCACGCAGGCGCGTTTACCTTCGGCATTCCCTGGGTGCGCACCCTGTCGTTCGTGGTGGCGTTCGTCGCGCAGGCGATCTTCGCCTGGCAGATTCTGGTGGTCTAGACCGCAGCGCCCGCGGCCGGCGGGTTGCCGCCGGCCGACCGCCCGGCCAGGAGTGGACGCGCGCGCCCGGGCCTCGTATGCTTCGCGCATTGCCGCAACCGGATGGCATGCGCCAGCCGGCCGGTGGAGCACGCTGCATCGGGAGCCCCGGCATGAAACCGCGCGTCACCCTGATCACTTTGGGCGTGGACGACCTGGAGCGCGCCCTGCGCTTCTACCGCGACGGCCTGCGTTGGCCGACGCGCGGCATCGTCGGCACCGAGTTCGAGCACGGTGCGGCGGTGTTCTTCGACCTGGCCGGCGGCGTCAAGCTCGGCCTGTTCGCCCGCGAGAACCTCGCGAGGGACGCCGGCCTGCCCGTGGCGCCGCACAGCGCCACCGAGTTTTCCCTCGCCCACAACGTCGCCTCGAAACAGGAAGTCGACGAAATCCTCGCCCAGGCCCACAAAGCCGGCGCCCGCATCGTCAAACCCGCGCAGGAAACCTTCTGGGGCGGCTACGCCGGCTACTTTCAGGACCCGGACGGGCACCTGTGGGAAGTGGCGTGGAACCCGGGATGGAAGGTGGAGCAGTGAGGGTTGGGAGTTTGTGCCGTGACGGCCTAAGTGGAAAACATCGCTGTCGACGACAGAAAAGACCAAGATCGAAGAGAGGAGCTACGTTGAGACAGATCTTGATGCTTGTAGTTATTTGTGCGCTGTCAGCTTGCGCTTCCGGGTCTGCAGTCGTTACCGGAACGAAGCGACCGCCAATCTCGCCGACTGACGTTCAACTCTATACGAAGCCTCCAGCAGACTACGAAGTCATAGGCATCGTGAAGGCGTCATCTGAAATGGGGTTCACGGAGCAAGGCTCTATGAACTACGCGGTCGATGAACTCAAGAAGCGCGCCGCGTCGATTGGTGCGAATGGTGTGCTGCTAACTGTAGTTGGAGAGAAGGGCGGCACCTCCTACGGAACCTTTATCCCGAATGCTTCTGGAGGAGGATTCTTTGTCGGGGGTGGAGATGCTGCGCAGACAGTTTCCGGTGAGGCCATCTATGTTCCAAGGTGAGGAGAAGTCCTCCAGATTCGTCACGTGAGTACACCCGCAGTGTCGAGTACCGTTAAGTTAGTCAGGGAGCTCGCTCCAATATGGGAAGTACCAGGTGCAACCAAGCGATCATGAGTCCCCGGGTACCTCGCAAACGATGGGCGCAGAGCGTTGCTAAAGCAAAAGACAAGGCCTGAGCTGCCCTGCGGAGCGCGCGGACGGGCACCTGTGGGAGGTGGCGTGGAATCCGGGGTGGAAGGTGGAAAGTTGAAGTAGCCAATTCTCTTAGGTTAGCTGCGCACGATGCATTAGCGTAGGCAGGCTGGTTGCCATGCAAGACCGGCGCGAGGAGGCAAGCCATGCGAGCGTATCTGCTCTGCTTGATGTTATTGGGTCAAACAGTAGCTGTTGCACAGGTGGGCGACACAGTCGACGTCGGTCGCGTTAGTTGCAGTTACTTTGGTGAGAAGTTGCCAGAGCGTGTGACAACGTTTGCGTCCGATGAAGAGGCGGAAGCCGTAATAAAAGACATCATCCGCGTTTCCGGCCTTGCTCCCAACTTCGAAATTAAGGCTGCAGGCGTTCCCAATGCGGCGGCCGCAATTTACGGTGGGAGGCGCTTCATTCTTTATGACCAGTACTTCGTCCGCAGTCTTACACAGCAAACTGGAACGAAATGGGCAGCGGTAAGCGTAATGGCCCACGAAATAGGACATCACCTAAACGGCCACACGCTGTCGCAGATCGGTAGCCAACCAAAATTCGAACTTGAGGCAGACTATTTTTCTGGTTTCGTCCTGGAGAAGTTGGGTGCAAGTCTTGATGAGGCAAGAAGAGCGATGGAGCGATTCGGCAACCCAACCGCGTCCCCGACCCATCCGGCAAAGCATGACCGCTTAGCTGCCATTACGAACGGGTGGACAGAAAGTTGCAGTACTAATCCAGCCTGCAGAAAAACTCCCCGTACTACAGCTCGCACGATTCCAGCCCATTGTCTTGTAGATGGAAATGCGGGGCGCGTACAGTTGACTGTAGATGTGCGAAACCTGGACGGAAAGTCTCACGCATACGGAGAGTGGGTGTCACGGCAGGAGGGCGAGTGGCAATTGACCCCGACGTTTGGCTTTGAGGTGCCAGGCAGTTCGGGCACGAAGCAGGGCGGCGCCTCGTGGCGTTGCAGCGGCTCGCCGGCAGCGACGGAAGGAAACTGTCGGGACACGGCCGGAAATTACGGGAAGGTTGAGCTTGCGCTCTCAATACTAAACGTCGATGGGTCCTCGCATTGGTCGGAAGGAGGGGGCTGGCGGCGTCTTGCAGAGAACGCGTCAGCGATGACGTCCCCGTTCTTGTTCATAACTCCAGAATCTGTCGGACAGAAGAAGCTTGGCGCAAGATGGCGGTGTATTCGGTATTGACGTGGTGAAGTTCTAGAACTGGCACCGCGATAGCAGAGGCGGTTGATCACGGCTACTCTCCGCGCTCAAAGAATACAAAGGTGAAGGGTTCTTCACGTTTCCAAAATGAGTGAGGTCAAGGGCGCGTTTAGCAACAACGCTTGGCCACAAATCGACACCGACGCGAGTAACACCAATGGTAGATCGCGTCTGGTCGTAGAATATAGTTCACCATTAAGAAAAAAATCAGGATGCTTTCGAGCTTCACGCAATTATGATTACTAGTATAAAAGTTGACGGCTTTCGCTCCCTCGTCCGTTTTAGCCTTGATCTTCGTCCAGGCCTCAATCTACTTGTAGGGCCTAACGGCGGTGGCAAGACAAATATCATAAGCTTTCTAGGGTTTCTTTCTGAACTCGCTAAGAGCGATCTTTCTTCAATCGTAAGTCATCTCGGCGGTAGCGGCGCGGTATTTCGGAAGCTTGGCGCAAATCGATACCAGTCGAGAATTAAAGCGACAATAGAAGGCCACAGCAAAGCAGACGTTCAGTTTAGATTGCGATTTCGGGACAATTCTTCCACGCCCGAGGACAATCGGACGCTCTACTTCCAATACGCATTTACTCTGCAGCTTTCCGAAGATAGAGAAAGTGTCTTCTTTGCCCAACAATCCTTAAAGCTCAGACTCACTGAGGCGTCGAATCTCGACGCCAAGGACATTAAAGAGTGGGATGCACACTTATCGGTATCTGGGCGACCCGATGGGAGTGTGAGTTGCCAACAAGCTGATATGACTGCGGAGTTCAAGCAGGAGTTCCGGCCAATTAGGTCGACTCGAGAGTCGTCTCCAGAGCAGGCGATATCGCAGATGCTAACTTCAGATGTTTCTCTGCTAGTTGTTTCCTATTCCGTCCTGCCTTCAGAATTTGGGGTGCCGTTCCTGAGTGATTTTAGAAGAGGAATGATCTTTAACCCTCATCCATCGCGCATTCGGCTTCCAGAGGATTCCGCGAAGCCGCCCGGAATTCGGGCGGACGGCTCGGGACTGTACGCGAGTCTATTCGCGATAAAGCGGGGCATACCCAAGACTGGTGCCGCGTACCGCACGATGTGGTTTCGTGCACAGGAAGAAGTGTTCGTGTCATCAGTAAAGCTTGACAGGCTTATGGAGTTCTTTCGCCTTGCATACCCTCAGATGGCTTCGCTGACAGTAACCAATGACCAGTTCGAGAACACCATTCGAGTGAGGGTAACGCTTGAGGGCAGAGAAAAATCGCAGATTCCGTTAGCAACCCTTTCGGACGGCACATTGAAATGGATGGCTTTTGTAACGGCAATATTCAGTAATTCGAACATTCTGGCCATCGAGGAGCCGGAGAATTTCGTGCATCCGTTTGTTCAAAGGGAAGCGATCAAGTTAGTGCGGGATCATCTTCAGAACACTTCGTACATGTTCATGTCCTCCCATAGCGAAACAATACTCAATGCGGCCGAACCAGAGGAAGTTATTGTTGTGGGTTCAAAGGGTAGCCGAACCGTAGCTCGAAGAGTAGAGAATCCTGGGCACCTCAGAGAGCTCATTGGGGAAACTGGATTCGGGCTTGGCTTTTACTATCTGGCCGGAGCGCTAGAAGATGCCTAAGGGGAAAGTCGTCTTTGTGGTCGAGGGAGAATTAGAGAAGGATTTTCTACAGAAACAATGTGGAACACAAAGCATCATTAGAAGAGTCCCGTCAAACGGAGAGGATGTTGCTCTCGGGCGACTGGCCTTGATGGTAAGGGCAATTCTTTTGACGATAAAGAATCCATCTAAGGTCTTTGTAATCTTAGATCGCGAGATGCGCGATAGAGGCGCGAGTGAATGTGAAGCGGAGTTGCTCTCTGAGCTTCGGGGGCTTGGGATCAATACTGATATATCCGTTCACTTCGCTGATCGCATGGTTGAGAACTGGATTATCGCGGATAGCCGTGCACTCTTGTCTGAGGACCTCATCGTAGACGTCACTGATGGCGCGGAGGGCTTTGGTGGGAAGAGTCGATTGAAGCAAGCGTTCCGCGTACGCGAACTTACGTACTCCGAGCGGGTGGACGGCGTGCGCCTGCTCAACAAGTGTTCGGCATCGGCAATCGCGCAGAAGTGCGAGTCGTTTGCGCGGCTTTACAACAGCGTCAAGAATGCTGAAGTGCATTGCGAATGGATTGAGCGATAGCCGGCAGATTAGTCGTTCGCCGCGCAGTCAACGATGAGCAAGGTTTAGCGACGTTCTACCTGCGTCCGGGTCGGACCACGCTAAGTGACTGACCGATTGCAAGCAGAGCCGGAATCTGTCGCGCTTTGCGAGCTTAGACAGGCTTTTCTTACACTGAAAACGACGTTCTAACGGACTCCGGCTGCGGTCATAGACAGAGGATCGATGCGACCAACGACCGAGATCGACGTTCGCGCGCATTACGACGAGATTGTTCGCATTGTCGAGCGCTATGCGCTGCCGATGGAAGCCATCGAGATCGTGCCGAGCATTCAGGGCTGGTGCCATGAGCGCGGGCTTTCGGAGGACGACCGATTTCGAATCGCGCGGATCTTTCGCAACATTGAGACCGGCCGCTACGTGATTCTCTTTGCGGAGCGGATGTCCCATGCCATGGTTGGCGCGGTCATCTCGGCGCTGGAGGAGCGCGGGTTTGAATCGGAGGTGAACCTGCTGTCCAATGCGCGAGCTGTCGTGCGCCATCTCACGCTGCACGAGATCGCGCACGGGCTGGACAAGTCGCGGTCGGAGTACGAGTGCGATCGCTGGGCGTTCGATCAGCTCGGCGCCGCTGCTCAGGGCGTGCGGTAGCACCGTGGATGTGTCGAGCGACTGCTTCTTTACACGGCCCTTGCAATGAAAGCGATCGTCTACGACCGGTACGGCTCTCCCGATGTGCTCAGAATGGAGGAGGTGCCGACGCCGTCGCCTGAAAACGGCGAAGTCCTGATTCGAATCCACGCGACCACGGTATCGTCGGGAGACTGGCGGCTGCGCAGCCTGGATATGCCGGCGGGCTTCGGGCTGATCGCGCGGCCGGTGTTCGGGCTGTCCGGGCCGCGGCAGCGCATCCTCGGCAGCGAATTCTCGGGCACGGTGGCATCGGTCGGCGCGGGCGTCAGCCGGTTCAGGGCCGGGGACGCGGTGTTCGGCTTCGCGGGCGTGAAGCTGGGCTGCCACGCGGAGTACCGCTGCATGCCGGAGAACGGCGGGCTGGCGTTGAAGCCGGGCAACCTGGAGTTCGACGAGGCGGCGGCGCTGTGCTTCGGCGGCACGACGGCGCTGGATTTCTTCCAGCGGGCGAAGCTGCGCGCCGGCGAGAAGGTACTGGTCAACGGTGCGTCGGGGGCGGTCGGC
>ERZ869936.2093-NODE-2093-length-12309-cov-4.352293_pt1 | contig 12309 bp, 10 predicted proteins | sample MGYA00520876_ERZ869936 | MGnify/ENA primary metagenome ERZ869936 (study PRJEB32218, sample SAMN09650985) | biofilter metagenome | isolation source: enrty point of leading RO module | place: Saudi Arabia: Thuwal, RO plant located on Red Sea | collected 2016-02-17 ... | reverse complement strand
ACCGGCCGGAACGCGCACTCTCCCTGGATGACTACCCACCGGTCGACAATCGCGGGCGTGCGCGGACCGCGGCAGTTTCGCGGCCGTCAAGCAGCGGCGCAGCGTGCCGCGGCCGGTGCTGCGCGACGTGCTGTCTTTTGTGCCTTGTTGTCTCGTGTCTGTTTGTTTCGCCGGATGGCGTTTGTCCGTTCGGCTGGAGAATGAACGAGGGGTGAAAATGCCTGGACGCGCATCGCCATTGTCATCGGTGCAAAAGGCCTGTCGCATCCTCAGCACGCTGGCCGACAGCGGCCGAGCCCGCCTGACGGATATCGCGGCCGCGGCCAATCTCAACAAGGTCACCACGCTGCGCATCCTGGAAGTGCTGACCCGCGAAGGCTTCGTGCGCCGCGACGAAGTCAGCAAGACCTATGCGCTCGGCGACCAGTCCCTGGTGCTGTCCTCCGCGGCGCGCAACCGCGACGACCTGCGCGCGCGCGCGCGGCCGGCCCTGGTGCGGCTGGCGCAGCATTCCGACGACACCGTGCTGTTGTCGGTGCGGCAGGGCGCCGAGGCGGTGTGCATCGACCGCGAGACCGGCAGTTTTCCGATTCGCGCCGCCTATCTCGATATCGGCAGCCGGCGCCCGCTCGGCGTCGGGGCGGGGTCCACGGCGCTGCTGGCCTGGTTGCCGGATGAGGAGATCGACGCCCTGATGCCGCAGACGGCGGCGGCGCTCCCCCGCTTTCCGCGCATCGGCATCGACGACGTGCGCGAGAACATCCGCCTTGCGCGCGAGCGCGGTTACGTGCTGGTGGTCGACCAGGTGGTGGAAAAGATGGGCGCGGTCGGGGTGCCTGTGATGGGCCTGGACGGCCGGCCGGTCGCCGCGCTGTCGATTGCGGCTTTGTCGGACCGGATTGCCTCGCGCAAGGACGAACTGGTACGCATGCTCAAGCAGGAGGCGGCGCACATCGCCGACCCGCGGCTTCCCGCGCCCCGGCTTGAAAGCGCCGCGTGAGCTGGATTTCCGGAGTTGGCCTGATCGCGTACGGCAAGCACCCGGGACGAACCACGCTGGACCTGATGAGCGACGCGGCGTCGCGCGCGCTGTCCGACGCCGAACTCGAGCGCAAGGATATCGACGGGCTGATCTGCGGCTATTCGACGACCCTGCCGCACCTGATGCTGTCCACCCTCTTCGCCGAGCATTTCGGGCTGAAGCCGGCTTACGCGCATGCCATCCAGCTTGGCGGCGCCACAGGGTTCGCGATGGCGATGGCCGCGCACCTGCTGGTCGAGGCCGGCGCCGCGCGGCGCATTCTGGTGGTGGCGGGCGAGAACCGCCTCACCGGGCAGAGCGGCGACAGCGCGGTGCAGACTCTCGCCCAGGTCGGCCACACGCGCTACGAGGTGCCGCTCGGCGCCACTATTCCCGCCTATTACGCGCTGGTGGCGTCGCGGTACATGCATGTGCACGGCACGACCGAGACGGACCTGGCGGCGCTGGCAGTATTGATGCGCCGCCACGCCGGCGAGCATCCCGGCGCGCAGTTTCGCGAGCCAATCTCGACGGACGCGGTGCTCGCGTCGAAGCCGGTGGCCGCGCCGCTCAAGCTGCTCGATTGCTGCCCGGTGTCCGACGGGGCGGCGGCTTTCGTGGTATGCCGCGAGCCATCGAATCCGCGGCTGGTGCAGATCCGCGGCGCGGGCCAGGCGCATACCCACCAGCATGTGAGCGCCGCGCCCAGCCTGACCGAGTTCGGTGCCGCCGAATCGGCCGGCCAGGCACTGGCGGCGGCCAGGGTGTCGCTGGACGATATCGGGTACGCGGCGATCTACGACAGCTTCACCATTACGCTGACCCTGCTGCTCGAGGAAATCGGGCTGGGGCCGCGCGGTGGCGCGGGCCGGCTGGCAACCGAAGGTCACTTCTCCCGCGGCGGCAGGCTGCCGCTCAATACCCATGGTGGCCTGCTGTCGTATGGTCACTGCGGCGTCGGCGGCGCGATGGCGCACCTGGTCGAGGCGCATCTGCAGTTGACCGGCCGTGCCGGCGCGCGACAGGCCGGGCAGCCACGGCTCGCGCTGCTGCACGGCGACGGCGGTGTGCTGTCTTCGCATGTGTCGCTCGTGCTGGAGGCGGCATGATCGGCGCGGCGCGTTGCGCAAGCGGCTGCACGTTACGCGAAGGGAAGCGGGGATGAGCGCACACGCCGAACCTCCGGACTGGACTGCCGGTGCCGCGGGAATCGCCTATCAGCGCTGCGGCGCCTGCGAGGCGGTATGGTACTTTCATCGCGATTTCTGCCCGCGCTGCGGCCATGGCGAACCGCAGATCCTGGCCGCCAGCGGCCGCGGCACCGTCCATGCGGTCACGCTTGTGCATCGCGCACCCACCGAAGCATTGCGCGCGCTGGCGCCTTACGCCATCGCGCTGATCGACGCCGAAGAGGGCTTCAGGCTGATGGCACATGTCGCACCTGATCTCGCGATCGGCGACCGGGTGCAGGCGCGGTTCGTCGATTTCGGCGGCACTCTCGTGCCCCGGTTCGAGCGCGGCTGAGTCCCGACACCGCGTCAGGAGAACACATCGCAATGAGCAAAGACGCAGAAGCCCGGCGCGCCGTCGCCCGCCGGACCACGCGGCGGGTTGCCCGCATTCGGAAAAATCGATGACCACTCACGACGAAAAGCGCGAAACGCTGCGTGCCGCCCTCGAGCCGAAGTCGGGAGCGGTGGGCGCGCGGACTCGTTACCGGCGCAGCCGGCCGTTTGCGGGAAGCGCGCCCGATTCACCGCACACCAGGAGGTTCCAGGGACACGGAAAGCCGGGTCAACCTGTCGTGGACATCGGAGAACCGGGAGCGGTGAACGCGCGGACTCGTTACCGGCGCAGCCGGCCGCTTGCGGGAAGCGCGCCCGATTCACCGCACGCCAGGAGGTTCCAGGGACACGGAAAGCCGGGTCATCGTGTCGTGGACATCGGAGAACCGGGAGCGGTGAACGCGCGGACTCGTTACCGGCGCAGCCGGCCGTTTGCGGGAAGCGCGCCCCATCACCGCGCAGCGGAAGGATCATGAAGCCGGATAGAGAAACCCTTAGAGCGGCTCTCGAGCCGAAGTCGGTCGCGGTGATCGGCGCGTCGGAAAACCCGAACAAGTTAGGCGGGGCGCGCGAACACGTTAGCCGCAGGCCCGTTTGCGGGAAGCGCGCCGTCGCCCGCCGGACCACGCAGCGGGTTGCCCGCATTCGGAAAAATCGATGACCACTCACGACGAAAAGCGCGAAACTCTGCGTGCCGCCCTCGAGCCGAAGTCGGTCGCGGTGATCGGCGCGTCGGAAAACCCGAACAAGATAGGCGGGCGCCCCATCCACTATCTGCAGAAGCACGGGTTCCGCGGGCTGATCTACCCGGTCAATCCCAAACGCAGCGAGCTGCAGGGGCTCACCGCTTATCCGGACGTTCTGGCGCTGCCGGATACGCCGGACGTGGCCATCATCGCGGTGCCCGGCGATGCCGCCGTGGATGCGGTGGAAGCCTGTGCAGACGCCGGGGTGAAGGTCGCGGTGGTGATGACTTCGGGCTTTGGCGAGGTGGACGCCATAGGCGGCAAGGCCAAGGAGGCGCGCATGCGCGCCGCGGCCCATGCCGCCGGCATGCGCATCGTCGGCCCGAATTCGCAGGGGCTGGCCAATTTCGGGACCGGCACGGTGCTGTCGTTTTCCACCATGTACCTCGAAATGCCGCCGCAGGACGGCCCGGTGGCGGTGGTCAGCCAGTCCGGCGCGATGAGCGTAATGCCCTACGCCCTGCTGCGTGCGCGCGGACTTGGCGTGCGCCATTCGCACGCGACCGGAAACGACTGCGATGTCACCGCGGCGGAGCTCGCGTCGGTGGTGGCGGAAGACCCCGACATCCGGCTGTTGCTGCTGTCCCTGGAAAGCATCGCCGATGCCGGTCCGCTGGCGCAGCTGGCGGAAGTTGCCCGCAGCCGCGGGCTACCGGTCGTGGCGCTGAAATCCGGGCGCAGCGCCGCCGGTCAGGAGGCGGCGCGCTCGCACACCGGCGCACTCGCCAACGAGGACCGCGTGGTGGATGCCTTCTTCGAGCGGCACGGCATCTGGCGCGCGCAGAGCTCGGCCGACCTGGTGGCGGCCGCCGAGATGTATCTCAAGGGCTGGCGTCCGCGCGGGCGCCGGCTGGTGGTCATCAGCAATTCCGGCGCGGTGTGCGTGATGGCCGCCGACGCCGCGACGCAGGCCGGACTGCCGATGGCCCGGCTTGCGCCCGACACCCTCGGGCGGCTCAAGCAGATCCTGCCGAGCTTTGCGACCGCCACCAATCCGATCGACATCACCGCGGCCTTGCTCACCAACAGTCGGCTGTTCTCGGACATCCTGCCAGTGCTGGCGCGGGACGCCGCGGCCGACGCGGTGGCCATCGGCATCCCGGTCGCGGGGCAGGGCTACGACCTCGAGGCCTTTGCGCGCGACACCGCGTCCTTCGTGCAGCAGACCGGGCGGCCGACGGCGGTGTCAGCGTCGCAGGCGGTGGTTGCCAACCCTTTCCGCGCGCAGGGCCTGCCGGTGTTTGCGACCGAGGGAGAGGCGGTCGGCGCGCTGGCGCAGTTCCTCTCGCACATGGAGCTGATGCGCACCGCGCAGCGCGCGGGCAGCCCGGTACGCGCCGGCGCGGCCGGCGAGGGCCGGCGCCTGAACGAGGCGGCCAGCCTGGCGCTTGCCGCGCGTTTCGGCGTACCGGTGGTCGATCACCGCTTGTGTCAGGACGAGTCGCAGGCGGTGGCGGCGCTCGCGGAATTCGGCGCTCCGGTCGTGCTCAAGGGCTGCTCCGAGGCGGTGGTGCACAAAAGCGAACTCGGCATCGTGCGACTCAGGCTTGGCGACGCTGCAGCGGTCAGCCGCGCCTTCGGCGAGGTGCGCGACGTCATGGCGCGGCGCGGTCTGCCGTTCGAGGGTGCGATCGTCGCCCGCACCGCCCGTGGCCGCCGCGAGCTGATGCTGGGCGGGCGCATCGACCCCGCGTTCGGCCCGGTGGTGATCGTGGGCGACGGCGGCAAGTACGTCGAGGCGATGCCGGACGCGCGGGTGCTGTTGTGGCCCTTCGACGAGGAGGAGGTGCTGCGGGCGCTGACCCGGCTGCGCATCGCGCCGCTGTTCGCCGGTGTGCGAGACGAGCCGGCGCTGGACGCTGCCGCCTTTGCCCAGGCCACGATGGCCGTAGGCCGCCTGCTGGATGAAGGCGGCGTGGTCAACCTCGATCTCAACCCGGTGCTCACGGGCGCGCGCGGCGAAGGCTGCGTCGCCCTGGATGCGGTGGTTTATCGGCGATAAGAGAGAGGCACTAGGCTCTAGGTTCCAGGCTCTAGGTTTTGAGTGCGCGGAGCGCACGCTTTATTCCTGGAGCCTAGCGCCTAGAGCCTAGTGCCTGGCTTCTGGAGCCTGATGCCTGGCGGCTGAGCCTTTACCAGCTTCCCGACGCGCCACCGCCGCCGGAGCGGCCGCCGCCGCCGGAAAAGCCGCCGCTGGTGCGCAGGTCCTCGGCCGCCCTGCGATACCACTGGCTGCGGCGGAGCAGCAGCTTGGTCACGGGAAACGCGAGCAGGTAGACGCCGAAGATCACGATCGCGACCCCGCTGCCGAAGATCGCCAGCGGAAACATCGACCAGAACGGAATCAGGAACAGGTACAGGAACCAGCCCGCGCCGCCCGGCGTGGCGAGGCCGATCGCGGTGAACAGCCCGATGATGCCGAACACGAAGGCGCTCACCAGGATACGCTCGGCGATCGACATGTCGGGGGCGTTGATGTGCAGCCCGCGACCGTCCTGCGGTTCCGGCGCGATGTCCCAGCTGCCGAGCTTGCCTTCCAGCGTGGCGATGATGGCGGTCACACCCTGCTCGACGCCGGCATCGTAGGCGGCGTCGCGAAAGCGCGGGGTGATCACGTTGCGGATGATGCGCGCCGCCTCGGCGTCGGTGAGATCGCCTTCCAGGCCGTAGCCGACCTCGATGCGCATGCGCCGTTCCTGCGGTGCGATCACAAGCAGCACGCCATTGTCGCGGCCGGACTGGCCGAGCTTCCACGCCTCGAACACCCTGATCGCATAGTCCTCTATGGAGGCGGACGCGAGCGTGGGCACCGTCAGCACCACCACCTGGTTGGTGGTGCGCTCTTCATGCGCGCGCAGCTGCCGCGCAAGCCGCTGGCGGGCGGCCGCGGACAGGATCTCGGCGTCGTCGACGACGCGACCGCGCAGGTACGGCACTTCCGCCGCCGGCACGGCGGACTGGGCAAACCACAGCAGCGCGAGGGCCAGCGCGCGCATCACCGGGGCCGCTCCAGCTGGATGATCGCGTCCGGCAGCTCGTCGTGGATGCCGGGCTGGCGCGTGACACCGTGCCGGATGGCCAGCCGCTCGAGCTCGGTCAGACCGTCGACGAGGGCCGCGCCCGGCCGGCCGCGGCGCAGTTCCGGCTTCATCTCGGCGATGATGCGCTCAAGGGAATCCGGTGCGATGCGGCTGCGCAGGCCGCTGTCGGGCAGCACCACGACTTCGCGCTCGAGCAGCGACACCAGCAGCAGTACGCCGATGCGCCCGCGGGTGGCGTGCAGCTCATGGGTGAGGAACAGCGACTGCGCATGCTGGCGCACCTCCAGTTCGCGGCGGTCCCGGTCGATGAACAGGGCGCCGACCGGGGCGATGAACACGGCTGCGGCGGCGAGCAAGGCGCCCGCCAGCAGCACCACCGCGAGCGACCAGAGCAGGGCATTCAGGCCGACCCAGCCCGGCTGCGTCACCGCGCCGCCCGCCACCACGAGGGCGGCCACCGAGCAGCCGAGTGCGAACGCCTTCCAGGGCGCTTCCGGATAGCTGTCGGAGCGGCCTACCACGGCGGCCACCACCTGGACGCCGGTGCGTACTTCGATGCGCCGGACCAGCGCGCCGATCCGTTCCTGTTCCTGCTCCGAAAGGTGCATAGGGAATGCCAAAGTCATTGTCGTTACTGGCCGGATGCGCGGGCGCCACAGCCCCCCGCCGCCGCGGCCCGCTGTAGCGCCGGGCTCAGGCAGCGCGCCACACACCGTACAGGCCGAAGCCGACGATCGCCAAGGCCGAGGCGAGACTCGCCCACTGTGCCCAGTGTAACGGCAGGCCGCGGTGAAGAAGCGCCCCGGTGGCCGCGTACCCGAGCTGCAGCGGCAGACTGCCGAGAAAGATCAGCGCGGCATAGCCCAGCACTGCCTCGGGCGCTCCGGCCACCGGCAGCTGCGCGGAAAAGGCTGCGAACAGCAGCACCGTCAGAGGATTCGCCAGGGTCAGCAGCCAGGCGCCGGTGAAGCCCCCCGACCCGGCCGCCGCGACACCCCTGTCATGGCCCCGCCGCGCCGAGGCCGCCAGCCACAGTCCCAGGGCCGCCAGGATCAGGCCCGACGCCTGCTCGAAGACAGTGCGCCAGGGTGTCAGCAGGCGCTCGATCTGTGCGCCGGCCGCCAGCGCGAGCAGCGCATAGGTGAAATCGGCGCATGCGACGCCGAGCGCACAGGCCGCGGCACGGCGGAAGCCGCGCCTCAAGCCGATGCCGACGATCAGCAGGGCCAGCGGGCCCACCGCCAGGCCGAGGCTTGCGCCGAAGGCGATGGCGCGCAAAGCGGAGAAGTCGGTCACGGGCGTGGGCCTGGGTGATGATTCCGGAATACGCCGGAGGGCCGTCGGTCGCGGTCGCCGCGCGGCGACACTGTCGCGCCGCTCGCAAAACACGCCGTTTTCCCTCTAGAAACCTGTTGACAACGTTTTGGGTGCTGTGCATTCTCTGCACCCATGCCGGCGTACGGCACGATACATCATCTGTCATCGCGACATTTCATGGGAGATTGAATATGGCAACTGCGAAGAAGAAGCCTGCGAAGAAAGCTCCGGCGAAGAAGAAAGCCCCGGCGAAGAAGAAAGCCCCGGCGAAAAAAGCCCCGGCCAAGAAAGGCGCGGCCAAGAAGGCCGCCAAGAAGCCGGCAGCGAACAAAGCCCCGGCGAAGAAAAAGAAGTCCGCCACCAAGCGCAAGCCGAACGCAGCCTTCATGAAGCCGATGAGCCCGGACGCGGTCCTGGGCGCCGTCATCGGCAGCTCCGCAATGCCGCGCACCGAAGTGACCAAGAAGATCTGGGCCTACATCAAGAAAAACGGCCTGCAGGACTCCAAGAACAAGCGCATGATCAACGCCGACGACAAGCTCGCGGCGGTGTTCGGCGGCAAGAAACAGGTGTCGATGTTCGAGATGACCAAGCTGGTCTCCAAGCACCTGAAGTAACCGTTCTCGCTGCCAGGTTCAAGCAAGCCGGCGGGCCGTGTGCCCGCCGGTTTTCTTTTGTGCCGGCGCCGGCAGCGACCGACCGCCGGTACTTCTCGCCCCGGCGGCCAGATGCGAAGTTGACGCCGTCGACGTTGCTCGGATAATCGAAGGCGGGCGTGCGATCCCCGCGCGCAGCCGATACCGCACACCTTGAGCCAACCCTCTGAGCTGCTGACCAAACCCTCCGCGACCGACGCGGTTCCGCATTCCGCCGGCGAGCTTGCCGCCCGCGCGGGTGCGATCCGCCGTGCCGTGATCGCGGTGGCGCTCGGCGTGGCCACCCTGCTGGTGTTCGCGGCAAGCGGCCTGAGCCTGCAGTGGGACACCGCGACCTGGCTGCTGGTGCACGGCGTGGTCGAGACGCTGATCGTCGTGGTCTCGGCGCACATCGTGTCGATCAGCTTCGGGCTGTGGTACACGGGGCGCGACTCGCGCTGGCTGGTGCTGAGCGCGGGATTCACGGTCGCTACACTGTTCAATATCGCGCACCTGCTGTTCTATGGCCGTCTGGTGGCCGGCGATCCGGGCGGGCTGAGTCCGCTGTTCGTCTGGGCCCATGAGCATGTGGCCTGCCTGGTGCTGTTCGTCGCGGCGGTGGTGTTTCGCGCGCGCCCGCCGCGCCGCGGCGAAACCGCGGCAGTGATCGCGGTGCTGGCCGGTTACTCGGCCGCGCTGCTGGCCTTCGGCGGCTATGCCCAGCAGCTGCTCGAATCGACCTGGCATGCGAAGGGCAACAACCTGGTCAACATTCTGCTGTGCCTGTTTGCGCTGCTGATCGTGGGCATGCGGCTGGCCGGCGGCGACCGCACCCGCGGCCTGATCGCGCTGGGCACGGCCATCGGGCTGGAAATGGTGGCCCAAGTCGCCTATCTCGCGACCATTCAGGCCAACGATGGCTTCACCACGCTGGCGCACCTGTACAAGCTGGCCGCCTTTGGCGTGCTCTACGCCGGACTGTTCTTCGCCAATTTCCTCCGCCCCTACGAGGTGCTCAACAAGACCGGTGCGCTGTTCCGCACGCTGGTGGAACGTTCGCCGGCCGGCATCGTGCTTTCGCGGCGGGGCCACATTCTCCACGCCAATCGGGCGTTCCTGAACATCTTCGGCTTTCCCGATTTGGCGACCGCCAAGCGGGTGCGGCTGTGGGAGCTGGAACCCGAGGATGCCTCGGGCGGGCGGCGCGAGCCGCCCGAGCAGCCGGAGGAGGAGGGCGGCGGTGCGCTGTCGCCGCTGGTGCGCAGGGCGATGCGCTATGACGGCTCGGTAATCCATGTGCGCGCCGAGCACGAGGTCGTCGACATGCCGGACGGACGCGCTACCCTGGGCTATTTCGTCGACCTGTCGGAAACGGTCAGCGCGCAGCGTGAGCTGCAGCGACTGGCGAATTACGATCCGCTCACCGGGCTGCCCAACCGCAGCCTGCTGCGCGACCGGCTGGAGCAGTCGCTGCGCGTGGCGCAGCGCGCCGGCGATCTGGTGGCAGTGCTGTTTATCGACCTCGACCAGTTCAAGGCGGTCAACGACACGCTCGGCCATGCGGCCGGCGACGATCTGCTGAAGCTGGTCGCCGAACGTTTGAAGAGCGCCTGCCGCAAGGAAGACACGCTCGGCCGGCTCGGCGGCGACGAGTTCCTGGTCATTGCCCAGCGCCTGAACAGCCAGGAAGGCGCCGGCACGCTGGGGCAGAAGCTGATTCACGCGCTGGATACACCCTTCGATCTGCACGGCCACGAGGTCTACGTGGGCGGCAGCATCGGCATTTCGCTCTATCCGCGAGATGCGCAGGACGTATCCGGCATGATCAAGCACGCCGACGTGGCGATGTACCAGGCCAAGCGCGGCCGTGGCGCCCGGATGTGTTTCTACTCCGAAGACATGAACGCCCGCGCGCTGGAGCGCCTTGAACTCGGCACCGAGCTGCGGCGGGCGCTGGAGCGGGACGAGCTGGAGCTGTTCTATCAGCCCAAGCTCGACCTCGAAACCGGCCGCGTCTCGGGCGCGGAGGCGTTGCTGCGCTGGCGCAACCCGGCGCGCGGCCTGGTGCCGCCGGCGCAGTTCGTGCCGATTCTGGAAGACACCGGACTGATCGCGGTGGTGGGCCGCCAGGTGCTGGCCCGCGCCTGCCACCATGCGATGGAGTGGCGCTCGGCCGGGTTCGGCCGGATCCTGGTGGCGGTAAACCTGTCGGCGGCCCAGCTGCGCAGCCCGCAGATCGCGGAAGAGGTGGAGCTGGCGCTGCAGGCCTCCGGACTGCCGCACGAAGATCTCGAACTCGAAATCACCGAGAGCGTGCTGCTCGAGGATTACGAGCAGGCGCGCTCGCCGCTTGCCAAGCTGGTTGCGCGGGGCGTGCGCGCCTCGCTGGACGATTTCGGCACCGGTTACTCGTCGCTGTCGTCGCTGCATAACCTGCCGGTGCAGTGCGTGAAGATCGACCGCTCCTTCGTCCAGGCCCTGCGCCCGGGGCGTAACACCATCGTGGCGGCGATCATCAACGTGGCGCGCACGCTGGGCATGCGGGTGGTGGCCGAGGGCGTCGAGACCGAGAGCCAGCGCGATATCCTGCGCGAGATGGGCTGTCACGAAATGCAGGGCTACCTGATCGCGCCGCCGATGCCCCATCACGAGTTCAACGAATGGCTGAAGGCGCATCGGGCGCCGCACCTTGCGATCGTGCCGCACGAGGGCGCCGGCAGCGGCAAAAAGCGCGACTGAGCGCCCGGCGCCGGCTCAACGGGCGGTGTCGGCGGGGTCGAGCTTCAGATAGGTGACCGGAAAGCCGACCCGGCGCGCCAGCGCCCGGGGGTCCATGCGCGGATAGTCGTCCGGGGCGCTCACCCGGTGAATGCCGAAGCGCGCCATGTCCTCGACCGACAGGTAGTAGAAACCGCGCACGCCATAAGCCTCGTTGCCGATGCGGGTCACGTACTCGTCGACACCGATGCGGTGAAAGAACGCGCCCTGCTTGAGAATCGCGCCGGTGAGATAGGTCTCGTTGGCGCGGCGTGCCCGGGCAAGCTCATCTGCACGCTGCGCGGCGGACAGGGCGCGCCGGCCGATGTCGCGCTCGACGGCGGCATGCAGTTCTTCGAGCAGGCCTGTCTGGCGCGCGCTGCCGTGCCAGGCGACCACCGCGCCCGGCGCGATGACCTTGTTCCTGCCCGCAGGAAACACGTAGTTGGCGCATGAGGACAGGCAGGCGCGGTTCACGCGTACATCGAGGCCGAGGTCGTGCACCCACAGGCCGAACTCCATGCCGGCGACGATCTCGCCGCCGGCCGAGTCGATTTCCAGCACGCCGGTCTCGCGGCCGCGCGCGAGTGTTCTCAGCGCGTCGAGCCCGTCCTCGGTAAGCGGGCCGCGGTAGCGCAGGATGCCGGCTTCGCGCTCGGCCAGCACCCCGCCCGGGAGGCGCAGGCGCTCGATCCGGCCGTCGGCCTCTACCGGCGGCCGGGGCGCGCAGGCGGCGAGCATGGCAATCAGCAGTGCCATCAGAGCTTTCATCACGCGGATTGCCTCGGAAATCGGCATCAAGGCGCGCGCCGGTGAACCCGGCGGATGACGCGCTGCCAGTAGAATAGCGCCCATGACGAAACTTAATGACAAGCCTCACCTGATCCGCCCGTTCGCCGGGTTGCGGCCCAATCCGAAATTTGCCGCCGACGTTGCGGCGCCGCCTTACGATGTGCTGTCCACCGACGAAGCGCGCGAGCGCGCAGCGGGCAAGCCATGGAGCTTTCTGCACATCTCCAAGGCGGAAATCGACCTGCCTCCCGGCACCGACCCGTATTCGCCGCAGGTGTACGACAAGGCGGCGGCCAATCTCGATCGCATGCTGAAAGACGTGGTGCTGCTGCGCGACGACCGGCCCTGCCTGTACGTGTGGCGCATGGTGATGGAGGGCCTTACCCAGACCGGGCTGGCAGTTGCGGCCTCGGTCGCGGAATACGATCGCAACCG
>ERZ869936.2092-NODE-2092-length-12309-cov-6.131957_pt1 | contig 12309 bp, 19 predicted proteins | sample MGYA00520876_ERZ869936 | MGnify/ENA primary metagenome ERZ869936 (study PRJEB32218, sample SAMN09650985) | biofilter metagenome | isolation source: enrty point of leading RO module | place: Saudi Arabia: Thuwal, RO plant located on Red Sea | collected 2016-02-17 ... | reverse complement strand
GGCGATCCAGCGCTTGACATTGTGGCGGCCGTCATGCGCCAGGCCATTAAAGACGCCAGGAAGGGCGATAACGACGCTGCATGGTTTTTGGATGGTGTGCTTCCTGAATGGCGGGAGATTGCCGGTGGCAAAGGCGCAGGAAGCGCTAGGAAGCGCGAAAAGGGCGCTAAGGTAGGGTAAGACCTTGGAACGTGTTTTCGTTCAATTTCGGCCGTTTTGATAAGGATAAATCAATGGGGTACGAACTAACGCCAGAAGAACGGGAAACCCATCTCAACATGACAGGCGATAATCATGACGAATGGGAAGTGTTCACCGACGATCCATACTGGATACGCCGATTTGAGAAACTTGGGGTTGAACCATTTCAAAAAGTCGGCTGGGGCTATAAGTATCGCTTGCGCGCAGACCAGGTATTGATTAGAAAAGGCAAACCACAGATTAGCGAAGCAACACGCCTAGCGAGGGCTGCAAGGTTGCGAAATCCACACCGTGCCGAAGTTTTGGAGACATAACAAAGCATTGTGGTGTGTTTGGACGTTTGAAGTATGTAGCGCTGTAGAAAAGCGTTTTGTTTGACAGTAAAGGAGATAACCTATGGCACGAATAGCGGTTAGCGCCCAGCTGGGGCGCATGTCCGAAAACAAAGAAATTGGATACCGGGTGTTGACGGTGGGGCGCGCTGAGTACATTCCGTTCACAACTGACGGTGTGGTCAAAACGGGTGTTCCGTATCACTTTGCAGTGCCTGGCGTGGACGTTCCCAGCAATGGCGGCTTTATCATTTGGGGAACCGTTGACCAAGACATGGCAGAGGCCACGATTGAGCCGATGGCCGTTCAGCCGGCAGCGTTTCAGGAATTGGTGGACGCTGTGCGATCTGGGCTCTCTGCTCTACGCGCTGACCTTAGTTTGCTGCAATCGGCCGGCGCCCAGCGCACCGCGGAAATGGAAACGTTGTTCAACCGGATTAACGAAGCCGCGGCAGCGCTGGACGGTGTGAGCGAAACATTGGCCACCAGGAAACTACTTAGCGACATGCGCAGCCTGTTAAACAGTCCACTGGCCGGAAATGCGGCACCGGTGCAAGGTACGCCACCGGCACAAGTTGCGCCAGGCCGCCCGGCACCGGATCTGGCGGCATTGGAGCGCAAGCGGATGTTACGCTTGCTAGATGGCTTTTTGGCTAAAGTAGAGGGCCACTATGGAGACTGAACAACAGATCGCCCAACAAGTGGCGCTAGTGCAACGGGTGTTATCGGAAATGCGCAAGGTGACGTTATCACCAATAGCTACCATGGAACTGTTGATACATTGCGCATTTCTGCTAAATGATGCAATGCGGAGTATAGGTGAAATCGAAAACCAGCGAGCGCGCTGGAACTAACAGCCGGATACCCGGCAAGGAGATAAACAGTATGAGTATTCGCAAAACTGCAAATTCTGATTTGCTGAGCAGACCAAGCGATGAGTTGCGCAAATCGATTATCAAGTTGATAACCTCTTTTGCGCCAGAGGTGCAAACTGAGATTATCGCAGAGATTCAGGGGAAGGGTGCCAAAGTGAATTATCGGCAGCTTGTGGATACGCCGGAGGCCCGCGCCGCGGCTGTTCGTGAGTTTGGCTTTACTGGCCTATTTGACGAATAAGGAGCGAACCATGGCACTAAACTTATTCCGGCGGCCGGTAGTCGGTCCGCTAACCCTTGCACCGACAGAACCCAAGCCACAGGAAATACCGGCAGCGGTGGCAGCCACACAGAAGCGTGTGGAAGTCCTTACCGCCGAAGCTGAACAACTGCGCGCCGACCTGGTTACACTGCAAGCGCAAAAGGCAGCAGCCGAAAAGACACTTGACGGGCATTACGTCCACGCCGAGCGCAACGCCACGCCAGAAGCCCAGGAAGCCGCTACAGCTGCCGAAGCCGAACGTGACAAGCTTGTGAACCTGGTCCGACGTAAACAGGTGGCATTGGCAGCGGTTGAGGGAGAATTGGCAAGCACTACGGCCGACCTTGCCCAGGCCAAGAAATATGCCGCGGCTGATGAACTGTTGGCCATACATGCGCAGATCGGCAAGCTTGCAAATAGTTTGGACAAGAATATTTTCGACATGGGCAAGTGGGAGCAGATCGCCCAGCTTACCCAGCAAGGCAATCAGCTATACTTATCGGCCGACTTGCATCGTGGGGGCGGATTTAGCGCTAAGCTTTTTAAGCCACCGGCAGAGATAACGGGGCATCTGTTCGCAGCGTTGCAAAGTCGGGTTGACCATGCCGTGGGGCTGCGCAAGCAATCGCCAGTACATTTGACGGTGGTCGGGGCGCTGGAACTGCCCCAGGTTGGGCAGCGGATCCGTGCGCTGAAAGTGGAAAAGAATACAGCCACCAAGTAAGCGCTGTGGTATACTTGTGGTCCGAGGCTCCTGTTTATACTTCGGCCGTTACAGCTATCACCGGTGTCCCGCGGGGAGCCGGTGATTTGCATTTAGGGCGCTCCGCGTCGCTTGCGCTTGCGGGTAACGTGAGAAAACGTGAGTTTGAGCGCCGAAAACCTCATAAAACCTCAGATCGGAAATTGTTCCGACACCCTTATAAAACCTGAAAAAACCTGAAACCAAAACGTAAAAACCTGACAAAACCTGACATTTTACACATTGTACACTTTAAAAAAGAGGCAACCCCGAAATGGGTTGCCCTGTTGAGAAATGTTGAAAAATGTTGAAACAATCTTAGGTTTTCTTAGTACGCTACTCCTGTCGGGCCATTCCCCGAGTACGCCAATTGCCTTGTCAGCGCTTTGACAGAAGATACACCATTTGTCTCATTCACTTCTAGCTAGAAGTATGTTATAATAGGTGTATAGAAGCAAGCAGGTAGCGAAAGGACAAGCAAGATGTGGGAAGTAAGAGTAAAAGTCACAATGAGCGTACTGGAAGAGGTTGAGCGGTGGATCGAAGAGGGCGAAGAGCTGGTAAGCAAAGAGTGGAGCGACGAAAAAGCAGCGGCAACCCTGAAAGTCAAGATTGACCACACCGGCGAAGATGCAGAAGGGCGATACTTACCAGACGATGAAATCACAGCAGACGCAGTAAGCGAAGCCTTTGAAGAGTGGAAGAGATTGACCGGATTGAGCGAAAACGACGAAACCGAAATCAATTACTACTACGAACCAGAACGGGCGAAGTGGCTAAACTAGCAGAGAGGGGGGCGAAAGCCTCCCGATCCTTTTTGGGAGGCAAAATGTCAAAGAGTCGAGTAGGACAGAAGCAATACGCGAAGACTTCCCCTAAAGCTTTTTACTTGGGGAACGATGAGGATAAGCAGCGAAGTATCGCCAATTTGGATGAAGCCGCCCAACTGCTCGGGCTGCGCGGTGCATCAACGATTGTCGCTCTGGTCGCTGATATTCCGCCCAGCCGGTTGGCTGAACTCTTAAAACCGTTTACAGAATAAGAGGCAAAGCGCAGCGTGTGGATGTAGTTTGTCCCTGCTGCGCTTTTGCGTTACAGATGCAGCCCGAGCACGTCAGACGGTGCTTTGGTCAAGTCTTGCCGGGCGCCGATATATCTTTCTGTTGTCTGTACGCTGCTATGCCCCAAGCTAAATTGTATCTGCTCAATTGGTGCGCTGCCATTGTGGGCGAGTTTGGCGAAGGTGCGCCGTAGGTCATGCGGCCGGACGTTCACGCCGATCTGCCCGGCATAAGTCTTGACTACATCAAAGATAGCTTGTGCTGTCATTGCCTGGTTGAGCAAATTATCGCCTCTGCGCATGGCCAGGAACAATGGGCCGGCAGTGAGGCCGGCAGCTTCGGTGTAGGTGTCAATGGCATGTTTCACCCAGCTATCGACCGGCACGCTCCTTGTCTTGTTGCGCTTGCCCACTAGATCCACAATCACCCAGCGTGCGTCCCTCATCTGCAAATGCTCAACTGTAAGGCTTGCGCACTCTTCACGGCGGAGCCCCGCGCCCAACAGAACGGCCAGGATTGCCCTGTCACGCAATCCCTTAATGGTTGTGACGTCCGGCAGCAAAAGTAGCTGTTGTGCTTGCTCCCTGGTTAGCCAGTTGCCGAGCCGTTGCCCTTCGCGGCGGATGCTTTCCACACGGCCGATAGCTTGTGCTGTGGCTTCGGTGATTAGCCCATTGTCGGCTAACTCTCTGGCCAGCTTGCGCAGGGTGCTAAGCCGCTGGTTGATGCTAGATGCACTTACACCGGCAGCGCGCAAGGCAGACACATGTGATTGCACGGTTGCCTTATTCAATGCTGTTTGGCCAGTCGATTGATACCAGGCCATAAATTCAGTTAATGCCCGGCGGTATGCTCGTTTGGTGTGGTGGCTGGTAACGGCATTGGTGACCAGATCTATGACCGGCTGTATGTCTCTGGTGGTAACGGCTAATTCTGTCATTGCATTATTCCTTCGGTTTCGGCAATTTCCAGCAGAGTATCATGGTCTAGTGTCTTATGCTCTAGCAATGCTTCTGCAACTCTGCCTACCAAGCGCCAATTGCGGCTGATGACTTTTCGGGTTTCGGCAAATTTGGCTTTTATGTACTTTTCAGGATTGCGTGAGTAGTGCATAGCAATTTCATCAGCATGAAATAAATCATCAGCCGATCCGTTTTTATCGTACAATCCTGCAAACTTTTCTTCTGCTACCGGACCAGCCAACGAGATCAGGATAGCATCAATGGCTAGTGAGCGGATCTCGCGGCTGTTGTTTCCCATGTTCATGTTAAGCATTACGCTTGGCCCATGGTTCCATCGTACAGCGCCCTTATAATCATCGTTGGGCACAATGGTTACATAGTCAATCGGGATACTGCGAACAATGTGCATGACAGCATGGCCGGCTTCATGGTAGGCTGTGTTAGTTAGTTCATTCATACTCATTTGGTGTCCCCCAAAATGAAGTGAGGCGCCCGACTGGACACCCCATCTGAATCCTATCGACGGTTGCGCCGTCCTTCTGCCCAGCCACGCCGATACTCGCTAAGCTTGCGCCCTACGAACAAATGATAGCCCGTATAAACGCTTTTCCCATTCGCGCCATCCTCAAAGCCCCAGGCCCACGCTACCCCCGTTACACGCTTTGGATTGACAGCTGCCGATTGCTGCATTACAGTACTGGTGTTCATAGAAGTTACCTTTCTTTGAACGCTGGCCGGTTGAGTGTTTGCCCACTTGACCGGCTTTTTTATTGTCGGTGTTAGCCTTTGATTTCTTTACATATCATAAGCTAACATAGCTCATTCTAGCACACATCCGGTAACAAGTCAAGCACTAATTTTACCAATTTGGTAACTTGGCTATTGACAACGTTTTGAAGTTGTGTTACCATTTCCTTATCAAAATACACAGTTGCAAAAAGTGGAGGCGATGGTAACACATGGTCGAAATGACAAGAATGAACTTACGTGTTCCGAGTGATATACCGGGCATGTTGGCGGAACTAGCCGGAAGCAAGAATAAAATGGGTGACTACCTGGATACGGTAATCCGGCAGCTGCACGCTGGGCAAACCAAAGTTGGGGAGCCTGGCGAACTTGAAATGCTCGCGGGGTCCATCATGCATCTATCGGCCAAGACCAAGGAGCTTGATGGAAAGTTGCAATTGCTCGACAGTCGGTTACAGAAGTTGGAAGCAAGATCGGAGTAGAATCACTCAGCAGTACATCAAATGATAGTAACGGGGTGGATTGGTGCTTGCGACACCTCCTCACCCCTCACTATACGCCGTTGTAGCCCTTAGGAAGGCAACGGGCATAGCTGGGAATATTTTACCACATTTGCCCATACAACGGTTTTCACAATCGTTTTGTGTGGGCTTTTTGTTTTCCTCAAAGCTCACACCTACCACACTTCGGAGGTGTGCAAATGTCTACTCTCATTCTCACGCAGGAAAACAACCTGCAATCTGTCGTGTGGACCTTAGCCGCGGGGCTGTGGTCCCTGGTGAGTGCGCTGTGTGTTGTGGCGTGCGTGTTGAGCCTGGTTATCCTGCTAGGCGCTGTGTTTGCGTTTGTGGTTGCCCATTGGGTGCTGTTGGTGCAAGTTGCCGGTGCTGTTATCCTCGTTGCGCTGTTTGCCCTGGCCACCTATCCCAAGGCGGTGCGCAATGGCTAGTTTCGATTTTAACCCCAACGATTTTGACAAGATGAGCGATGCCGAGCGCAAGGCGCTACTTGCCAAACTACGCAAACGACACGCGGAACTAAAGCGGCAGCGCGAGGAAGATGACGAAGCATTGCTTGATGAGCTGCGCAACCGGCATGAAGAACTAAAGCGCTTACAGGCTGAACGCAATCAACTATTGGACGATCTGATTGCCCAGCCACAAAAGACGCCTACGCCCACACCGGAACCGGAATCAGTCTATGCTCTGCCCACCAAGCGAATGCACCAGGCGCTTGAACGCTTTGACGCCATGACAGACGCTGCCCAGCTGGACCACTTGCGCGGATTGTGGGGGCGGTAATGGAAATAATTCTATTACTGCTCCTATTCACCTTCATTATCCTTATGGCTTGGTTTAGCCAGGCAAGCACGCCAGAGGATAACCGCGAACCCTACGTGCGTGATGCTACAGGCGCGGTGATGGCGCTTTATGTGGCCGGGCCGGTTGCTGATGTGCCTAACCATGAAAGCTATATCCATGACGGCACTGCTCATCAAAATCCGGCAGTAAGGGAATATACCGGAGTATATTGGTTCATCTTGCCATGGCCGGAGGATCGCCAAGAACGCTATTACCCGCTTACCGATAATGGCCCCGGTGTTGACCTGGTGGCCATTCAGAAACGCATTGACCGCGCCCGGTTACGCCGTGGTCAAGTGGTTGAACTGGTAGCCATGCCACGCTGGGCTGAAAAGATGGCTATTCGCCGCGAGCATGGCGAACAGTTAGGGCGCGGCGTGCCATCAAATAAGCTACACCGGAGAGGCTTGTGATTAACTTATGGAGGATACCATGAGCAATCGTTATGATCAGCAAAACAATTTTGTGCCGGCAGTGCAGCAAGTGACAACCACACCAAACCGCAAGCAACAGTTAGCCCAACGCGCCGCGGATATTGCCAGCGCACCGGCGACTGTGTTTGTTGATGAGCCATTGCAAACGCTGGAAGGCGCAACAGAGCGCACAACCGGCAAAGATCGAGCAATCGCCTTGGTTATCCGTCTTGCGCCTTTTTCGGCTGTCTGGCTGGTTCTGGCCATTGGCGTAGCGTGGGCGGCCGGCATGGGCGGCTGGTTTGTTCTCTGCGCGTTTTCGGGGCTGACGGCTGTTACCTACGCATGGCTTGACCGGCAAGAATATCAGTTTAGCCGCACCGGGTTGGAACGCCACAAGGTTGACACCCTGGCCAGCCTGAAACGCGATGAAATGACCCACCAACAAGAATTGCGCCGGATGGCGTTAACGGCCCATCTAAAGATGCTGGGGGTAGATGATGACGACAATGCTTAATCCTGTTGTGTTGAATGGCCACACCGACCACTATCAACGCCAGGCCGAGCGGTTAGCCGTGGAAGTTGAGAATCTACGTAAAGAGAATCGCCAATTGCGCCGACGCTTACCAGCATCGACCGGCGACATGCGGCGACTACGCCAGGCACATAGGGACGCCAAAGCGATGATATTGCACCGATTCAATGGATACAGTATCAGTCGGCAGAATTGTTTAACGCTGGGGATCTCGCGCCGTCGCTGGTCAAATGCCCGCGCCTTGCTGCAAGTGGCCAGGATTCATGACGGCGGCGATATTACGGAAACCGACTTCGACGCAGCAAACGCAGCTCTAGATAACACATTCGGCACCATGGAAAAAGCCGGTAGCGCTGAACGGTTGCGCCTTCGCTTGCCGCCCTCTCTCCTGTGGGGGCGCTAGTCACAAAGCCGGTCACGGTTTCGGTCACGTATTCGGTCACAACTCTGTTCAAAACGTGACCGTACACCGGATAGGGGGGTATGGTGGGGGAGTAGCCAAACAGGGAAAGGAGGTGCAGCAACGGGACAAAAAACAGGTTCGTATACGCACGGGCAAGACGACCACACAAACACCCGTGCATCTGACTTTTGGAATAACCAACAACCAAACAACTCAATCCCAATCAATTAATCTTTTGGGAGGATTTGCAGCAATCATTACGAACGCCCTCCCCTTTCACAATTAAGGGGTCAAATATGTCTAACGTCAACGTTTGTCAAATTGTGTTTGAACGACTGGATAGCGAATGCATGTTCAATGACGATTCAACAGAGTTTGAACAACTCTTGGATCAGGTTCGCAATCTCATCGGCCACGAAATGAGCGAAGCGATTTGCACCGCGGCCAATATGCGAGTGGCACGATCCGAACACAACGCCTTTACTCTTGGTTGGCAGTTGCGCGGCGAGTGCTAATCATGTGAGGCGACCGGCGTAATAGGTGGCTGTACTTGTTGCGCCGGTCCTATAAGTCATTTTAGACAACGTTTACACCGTCTACCAATATTAAGGGAACATACACAATCAGTTGCCGAAAACTTGTATCAGTGGTATAATCCTGTTGTATCGCTAAGCGTTATACATCGAACTGGAATACTACAAACCAGACGAATGTTGCAGAGCGATAACACAAAGTACCAAGTATCCATCGTACAAAGTAATCCATCTTAAATGGTACTTGCCCAATCATTGCTCTATGCGGCAGTGATTGAAAAGGCGTATAATTGTAAAAATATAATATCCAAGTCCAAGCGGACAGCACAAACATTTATCTTGCTGGTATAGCAGCGATAACGATAAATGTAACGGCTGTTAGTGATCTGGACTGAATGCTTGCACAAAGCTCGTCTACAGCCGTTACATGGTTGGACGGGCTTTTTTATTTGTTGAAAGGAGCAAAACGTGTTGGAATGCATCGCTTTCAAAGTGCAATCTAATGAAAGAGAAAAACTGGATACTTTAGCAAAAACCCTTGGAGTCAACCGAAGTGAAGCAATTCGGCAGCTCATCAATGCTGCTGAAGTAAGACCAGCGAAAATCAACTTTCGCCAGAATACAGAGAACCGCAACGCTCAGAACTTGGTCGGGACGGGCGAAGCGGTTCTCTAGTGAAATCCATCGTCTGCCTATGTTCAAAAAAAGAAAAGCCGATGTTGTTAGCATCGGCAGCGCTGGGCGGCGCACTTTCTTGGACATGGGCATAAACCAACGGACAAATTAATTATGCCAAAGAAATTTCTTGCCGTCAAAAAGCAAGATGATCCGCAATCAACCCGCTGCTGTGGTTGTTTCACCTTTGACGATTGGCACAAGTGCCACTTTTGCCCCACATGTATGAACCACTGCAAATCTAATTATCGGCAACGAACACTGATTCTTAGAAATGCCGCGGAATACCTGGGCGTGTTCGCTTGGGAGGTGGGCGCATGACGACCACACTCCTTGCGCGGCTACACCAGGCCGCACGCAATTATGCTGAATTAGGATGGGACGTTTTTCCACTCCAACCCCAATCAAAAAAGCCTGCCACTGATCATGGGCCTATAGACGCCACAGCCGACAAAATCAAAATTGATACATGGTGGAATGACAATCCACAATATAACATTGGGATTCGTGCTGGCAAGAAACTAGTCATTGATTTTGACATGTATAAGCCGGAATATGCCGGACATGAGCTGTATGATTTGCTGAGCGCTGACTATCCAACGGCAGAGCAAGAAACACCTGGCGGAGGCAGGCAAATGATTTACATGTTGCCTAATGGGTTCACTTGGGGCAACGGAAGGGGCGACCTTCCAGCCGGAATAGATATACGCAGCAATAATGGCTATATTGCGGCCGCTCCATCCATCCATCCTAATGGCGGCACCTATGTGTGGTTGTCCGGCAGAAGTCCCAAGGAGTTTCCGCTCCAACCTTTGCCCAAAATTGTAATTGATTTGCTGACAGCCAAAGCTGAACGCGCAGCGCACCAGACAACCACACAAAAAGCGGCGGCGCCACTGAGCTTAGATGATAATGCACTACTAGAGGTTATGTGGCGATGTAAACCACACACGGTGGCGCTATGGGAGGGAAAAATAGACGGTTATTCAAGTCCATCAGAAGCAGATCAAGCGCTTTGTAATCAGTTAGCCTGGGTTACAGGTAGAGATCGGCAACGGATTGACCGGCTGTTTCGGCAATCCGATTTGATGCGTGACAAATGGTTACGTGATGACTATAGGGAGATAACAATTGATACAGCAATTAAGGACACACATGGCGTTTACGATCCCAACTATCGAAGCAACAGTGATCCAAGCGTTATTGATGGCAATCCCGCCGATCTAGTCGGCAATCCCACAACATTCACCAATGGCCACACGGCAGCGGGCCAGGCTGGGCAAAACAAGACGTCCACACCGCCCCCGGCAAGCAGCGGACCAACAACAAACTATTTGCTAACGTTACCCTTTGATGACGAAGGGGTGGCAGAATGTACATTGTCTCGCTATGATGGGCAATTCTTGCATACCGAATCCCACGGATGGTTACAGTATACGGGAACGCACTGGAAAGCAGAGGGCGCCGAAGCTGCTGTTGAACGGGCAATCACTGAAACCCTAAACGCACGAATCCAAGCGGCGCTTGCGGCCGGAGCCCAAAATTACAGCGAACTTATCAAACGTTCGGCTCGCAATAGTCGGGGCGTTAAGGCCGCAAAATCGCAACTGCAAAGCCACGTACACACCGACATTTCCAATTTCGACAACGATCCCAATCTGCTGAATTGCAAAAATGGCGTGGTCGATCTGCGCACTGGCCAGCTAAACGCGCATGATAAGAATCAGCGGTTTATGTACTGTATCGAGTACAACTACAACCCCAATGCAGACTGGGTTGACTGGGTAAACTGGTTATCAAAGGAAGTCGGCGCAGATAACACAGATTGGCTACAGATGGCGCAAGGGTATAGCTTGACTGGCCACACAAACGAGGAAATTTTGATTTACTTCTATGGGCCAACGCGCAGCGGCAAAGGCACCTATACCAGCGCTATTCTAAAAATGCTAGGGAAACCACTAGCCAAAGCTGCTCAATTTAGTACGTTTACTGCTACCCGGGGCGGCGATGATCAGAACTTTGACCTTGCACCATTGAAACCTTGTCGGCTCATTGTCGCTAGCGAATCGAACCAATACGAACGATTTAACGAAGCCAAGATTAAGCAAATCACCGGCGGCGATGAGATACGATGCGCATTCAAACGCCAGACACATTTTGAATATAAGCCGCAATTCACAATTTGGTTATCTTCCAATCATCCGGTAAACGCAGATCCTGACGACGATGCGGTTTGGGGCCGTATCCGGGTGATTGAATTCCCTAACAGTTACCTGGGCAGAGAAGATAAAACCCTAAAATCCAAAATGCAAACCGAAGCAATGCTTGAAGCGATTCTTGCGTGGTCGGTGGCCGGTGCTATGCGTTGGTATGCGCTTGGAAGTAAGGGACTGCCAGAGTTACCCGCTAGCGCAGCCATTAAGCAAAAACAACGGATTGAACTCGATTACGTCCAACAGTGGCTTGATGAATGTTGCCTATTTGACGATCCGAATAATCCGCCCCAAACGCCGTCAGTCTGTCCCAATGAGGATATTCGCAAATCGTATGAATCTTGGTGTTATGACAATGGCGTTACTGCCAAAGGCAAGAAAAACCTAACTCAAGCTTTGCGGAAAAAAGGATTCAACAACAACGACGGGAAAGTTATCAACTATAACGATTTTCTTGGAAACCGGCAGACAAAACGGGGATTCTACGGAATTAAGATCAAGTAACACTATGAAGTGTTTCAAAGTGTTTCAGTATTTACTCGAGTATTTGAAACACTTAAAACACTTGAAACACTTTGAAACACTTAGTTTAGGGTTAACCCTATATGCACGTCCAAAGGTTAACCCCAAAAGTAGTGTTTCAAAGTGTTTCAGCTTCCGAAGTGTTTCAACGCTTGGCGTGTGGAAGTCAATCCCGGGCGGCAACGCAAGCGGGAAACGAGCCCAAAAAAAGCCGTCTAGCACGCATGTGCGAATGACACAATGACACCTAAAAAAGGTTACAAGGCGACACCTAAAAAAGGGGTGACAGGGTAACACCTAAAAAAGCGTACAAACCGACAAAACCGACACTTAAAAAAAGCGCACATATATCACACCCTAAAAAAAGGAGATTAGCCAAAGTAGCACTTAAAGAAACGGAATGACCCCCACAATCGACGATGGTATAATTGAGAAAAATTCTCAACTGTGTTTTGTAGATTGTGGAGGTGTG
>ERZ869936.2091-NODE-2091-length-12310-cov-26.327540_pt1 | contig 12310 bp, 13 predicted proteins | sample MGYA00520876_ERZ869936 | MGnify/ENA primary metagenome ERZ869936 (study PRJEB32218, sample SAMN09650985) | biofilter metagenome | isolation source: enrty point of leading RO module | place: Saudi Arabia: Thuwal, RO plant located on Red Sea | collected 2016-02-17... | reverse complement strand
TTTGTGCGCCATTATGAGGAGCATTAAAAAAGCCATACCTTGCGCCCCAGTTATTGTTTTTGCTATCCCCATCAGCTAGTATTGCTCCACTATTTACATTGAAATTAAATTGGGTAAAGTTCATAAGTAAATCATTGCCATGTGTATTCCCTTGTTGATATAAATGCAAATGACTTAAAGTAGATTCTTTAAAAAAATACTCCCATTTTTTGGCTCTTTTGTGTAACAATACACTATTAATTCCAATGTACTCATTAATAGTAATTGAGCTAAATGAAGCTCTAGTTGATGTGCTTGTAATATCAGCAGTCAATGTTAGAGTATAAGCAAATCCATTAATTGAATTTATTAAAGTTAATTCATCTCCACTCTTTGCAGTAGTAAAGCCAGGCGTAACAATATCCAAATTAGTTATTGAACCGCTTTGAACTGGTATTGAAACCACTCCTACTGCGTCTTGATAAATACTTGCCGAAATTCCGTTAATTATTGCCATATCTTTTAATTATGCGCCCACCCAGTTTTTTTTGGTGGCTTTGGGTCTTTACCCTTATCTTCTTTTATTTTGTCATCTCTATTGATGTTTGTACTATCAGCAGAGGATTCATACCATTCTCCACTCCATGTATCTCTTTCCCCATTAAAAGTACATTGATGGGGTACATAATAAATGGAGTCAACTTCTACTCCGTTCCAATACTCGAAAGAGTTTGTGCTTGTATTTTTTATTGAGCCATTGAATATTTGCGCCCCTTTAACTTGACCTTGTAATATTTCATCAACTAATAAAGAACCCATTGCTAGGTTAGTAGTATTGGCATAAGACCTCCATTTACTTCCAGCACTTATAAAATTAGTGCCGTCAAAGACTTTCATGTCTGCTATACTGTTTTCATCTCCAGCAGTTCCAGCAAATATAGTACCCACATCATATTCAGTTCCGTTTGTTATTGTAGTTCCATCAGGTTGGTTTAACGCTTCATAAACTTGAAGTAAAGTGTTTGCCCCATCTATTTGGGTAAATATACCATCTTCTTCAGTATCTTCTGGAGGACTAAAGATTAAGATTTCATCCTTTTCAACATTAGTAGTAGTTTCAGTAATTTCAGTTAATTCAGAGTCATCATAATCATTAGCAATCCATAAAATATATCCTTGATAGCATCTAGAGTAAAGTTCTAAATGAAGTGTCCCATTTTCAGGAAGTTGAGATGTAACAAACTCTATATTGACCGCAGTTAAATCCATTTGGAATCCAGAGCTATTAGCTGGAGCAGAATTAAAAGCATGTATTATATCGGTAGGTGCACCAAATTGGGTGTTATCCGTTGTCCATTCACTTATAGTGTTAAGACCTAAAAAGGGTGCGTAATGGGTGTTTGAAGTACCTACTATTTTAAATCTAATGTAAATTCTAGCTAGTATTTGTTGAACATAATCAGGGTCTGCAACGCCTCCAGTTGTAAACTGAATAGGACCGTCTGAATTTGTCATATAGAAAGTCCTTTTAAATTTAAGATTTGAACCAGTTGGAGCAAATACATCACCTAAATTAACCGTCATCATGTCGGTATTAGATTCGTTATTTATACCCCCATAAATTGCAGAAGTATTAACACCAGCAGAACTTACCAAGCCATTCCATGCTACTATCTCATTGGCATAATTTGGAGGATTTGTAGCTCCTAATCCATTTGTAATACTAACCCAGTCAAAATCAAATCCGCTCTGGTGGTCATAAGTTGCGATTGCATTTCTTAAAATTGGAAGATAATCAAAGGTAGCACCGTTTAACCTATGTAAATAACTTAAAGAGTCTTGAGATAAATTTAAGCTAGTCAAAGTTCCACTTGCATCAGGTTCTAAAGAGTCTTTATAGTAATCTCTAAAAAAGGGAGCGGTTGTTTGTGCAAAGTCATAATTATTGACCTGTATAAATTGAAATTTACCATCAGATAAAAACCCCCTCATTCCCCAAATCTTGCAAATGTTGTCTAAAACTGTAAAGCCATCTTCATATTTAAATTCGTTGGTATCTTCATCAAACTCTCTAAAGACCATTATATTAAATTTAGATTGCTCTAAAGGGTCTCGGTTTTGCGCCCTAGTCATATCCGAAGTGGTCCAATCTACTGAAGTTCTAATGAAGGTATTAGTAGCACCCCATGCAAAATGTGTTCCAATGTCATTTATTAAGGCATTTCTAATTATCTGGATGTTTTTATATTGAGCGAAATTATATGGAGTGTTATCATTAAAAGGTATCTCTGAAAGTTGAGCTAAACCGCATGAAGCGGTCAATGTAACCATTGTAGGTTTTGAGTCATCTTTTTCTGGATTTATGTCATTTAGGACATTTCCAGCCCACCATGTTACATAAGAAGCTCTATCGACTCCTCTTTCTACAAGGACTTGGAATTTCTTATAAGGAGCTTGTCTTATTTGTAAAATCTTTGCAGTTAACAAAGATTCATTAACATCAGATTCTATAAAAATATCCCATTGTAATTCAGAAGGTATTAAACCAGTAAAGCGATTCTTATCATCAGTTTTATAAGTTAAATCGAAACCCCTAGCACTTAATGTAACATCACTAATAGTATAATCTGAAGTTGCATCATTTTCTCTGATGGTTATTTTATAAAATAAACCAGCATCACTTTTAAATTCGCTTATTATTGTTCCTGTTGGCATTAGTACCCTCTTGTTCTTGTTCTATTATTTTTTGCTCTATCACTACTTAAAAGTATATCAGCTCCACTTATTGAACCAAATACTTCTACCGCACCGCTAGACCCCCCTATCATATTTTGTAATTTATCTAATGGAGCGATAACTTCTGGATTGGTTCTTGCGCCAGGATATTCTCCAATTAAACCCATTGTTGGACCGCTAACGATACCCCCATCAGCAAAAGCTGGTAAAGGAGTAGAAGCAATAGTAGCTATTTGAGTTGCTCCGATACCAGCAACCGCCCCAGCTAATGCTAAATTTGGCAATGCTTCAACTATTGCAGAACCAGTATTTACAATAGCATCCATTATAGCGATTTGTTTTGTTCTAAATGCTTGTTCTGCATCTAAAGATTTTTTCTTTTTAGCAAACTTTTCTTCTAGCTTTTCTTTTGCTTTTTCTTTTTCTTCTTCAGATAAGATGCTATTTTCTATCTTTTCTAATTCTTTTGCCTCTTCATTATCTAATCGTAGTAGATTGTTCTGGTGGTTTTGTTCTAATAATCCAGCTATTTTAGAACTAAAAAAAGAGAAAGTTTGAAAAGCATCTTGCAAAGACTTTTTAAAGCTTTCAGAAAAGTCAAAAAATGCTTCTTCAAATGTTTCTAAATCGCTATCAAAATCTTTTGGAAGCTCCACTTTTTGCATTGTATTAACAACCTCTTTAGCTGCTACATTTAAAGCTTTTAAAGAGTCAACTTGCTTTATAGTGCTTTTTTCAAAAGATGGTGCTGATGTTTTTTGTTTTTTTGGAGTGGTAAATGCTTTACCAGTAACTGGATTCTTTGTATCTCCAGACATCATACCCCCTAAAATACTATTAGGGTCTACTTTTTTAGATTCATCATTAGTCTTTTTTATTTCTTTTCTGAAAAGACCTAGTTTTTTTGCCACTAGCGTCAAGCTACCAGCCACCGCTGCACCCAAAGCAACCATTGGATTAAACACCGCTACTAGCTTCACAACCAATGGAATGATAGCACCTATTGAAGTTATTAAGCTTCCTAGTATTATAACTATTGGTCCTATTGCAGCAGCAAGAGCTGCGAACTTGACAATGTTCTCTTTTTGTTCTTTTGTTAAATTACTTAATAAATCAGCTAATTTTTGCAGTCCCGTTTTTAATGGTTCAATACCTTCTAAAACTATTGAACCAAACTGTTCGGACACATCTCCTAATTGATTTTTTAATTGTTCTAATGGTCCAAGTCCAACTTTAGAAATAGCTTGAGAAGTGCCTCCAAAAGCAGTAGTTAAAGCATTGACTGCGCTTTCTAGTCTTTCGGTGCTTCCTACTTCACCCTCTATTGTTATACCGTATCTACTTAAAGCGTTTGTACTTGAGCCAACGGATTTAGCTACTAATTTAGCAGCGTCAGTTAATTGGATTCCTTGAGCTGCTGCAAAGTCTTGAACTAATGGAGTCAACTTTAAGATAGCACTTTCAGTTAATCCTAATTGAGCTAAAAACGCTTGAGCTTCAATAGTTGCCTCATCTCCAAATAAAGTAACTTTTTGAAGTTCTTGAGCTTGAGCTTTTAGTCTTTTAAAAGCATCTTCATTACCCTTTAATGATGTTCTTAATTTTGCTTCTGCTTTAACTTGGTCATCAAAAGCTTTGACACTTATTGCGCCAAATGCTAGAATTGGAGCGGTCAAAGATTTGCTCAATGTTTGACCTGTTCTTTTCATTTGGTTTCCAAATTTATTAATAGACCTAGTTGCCTTTTTTAAATTGCTTTGGAATTGCTTGTCATTAAGACTTAATTTAATCGATAGATTCTTCTGTGCCATCTTCTATTTTATATTTTTTTAAAGCGTATTCTGCTCTCTTTTTTCTTTCTTCTTTATCTATCTTCTCAACCTTTTTTTCCCATTCAAACCTCACTAATTTTTGAGGAGTTAGATTGCTATTCTTTTTTGTATGCGGTTGCAATAATAAACACGCTAACCATCTAGTTCTTTCCCATTCAGTTCGCATTGCCATCTCTAGTCTATCATTGCGCCCCTTTTGTATGCAAAAGAACTCATGGAATGTTAAGTCCCAGAAGTCTTTAGGAAGCAAGTCTAAACCATAAGCGACTGCTTCCAAGTCATTCCATGTTACTTCTTTGCTTTCGCTCCTTTCGGAGCTTTCACGTTTCCCTCCTTATCCTCTTCAGAGAATTTAGCAGAAAACTGCTCACTAAAAACTTCTAACACTTTGTTTAGTGCTTCAAAATCCTCATCAAGCAAATCAGCAACTTGGTCAATATCTAAAGAACATTCTTTACCGCTAACTCTACAACCGTCTTTGATTCCATTTAAAATCAAATAACAAGCATCATCTAGACTCATATCTTGTCCGAGCTTATCTAAATCTTGTAAAGTTCTTCCAGTATCTTTGCAGAATAATCTTAATGAGTTCATTCCAAATCTTACTGGATAATCGTTTTTATTTATAACTACTATTTCGTACATAATTTTGTTGGTTATATTAAGTTAGCGGAGCGTACCGAAGTACAACTCCACCAACAAAATAGATTATTAGATTGCAGTTTGAACTAAATCCCCAGTTCCATCTATACTTACACTAAATGTAGGAGCATCTTCCACACCACCAGTGATACTTAAAGAAGTAATAAAACCGCTTCCAGTATGCTTATAACCAGCTTGAGTATTTAAAGCGAAAGTGAATGTTACCGCAGTTCTATTGTCTAAACTTGTAAAAAGTTCATCTGGGTCAGTAGTGGTTGCTTTACTTGTGTAATCCATTAGACCATCAGCACTTAGAGTAAAGCTCTTCTGACCGCCTATGATTTCTCTGTTTCCAGAAGAGTCTTTTGTTGAGATGTCTATTGTGTCCATTGCCACATCTAACGTGCAACTTGTGGAGTGCAATATAACAAACTCATCAGCAGAACCAGCAGCAGCTTGAACCTTTAATACTAGGTCTGTTCCGTTAAAAATTGCCATTGTTTATTATTTTAAAAATTAATATATTAATTATCTAAATCTTCAAGAGTTACCTCTTTTTTAGATTTCTTTTTAGTGTCTAAAACCCCTTCAGATTTTAAGACTCTAAATACTTTTATACTTACTTCGTAAGATTCGCCTTTTTTATAATCGACACCTCTGAAGCTATAATCCTTTTTAAGTTTTATCTTATACATATCTATCTATTTATGTTAAATCTATAATCTTGAGATATTTGATAAAGTCCAACGCTACCAGCGTTTTCATCAAAGACCTCAACACTATTTTCAAAAAATATCTTATCTACTACTACACCCTCATAAGTTCCACTTGTATAGTCTAAAGCGGTTCTTACGTTTTGAGCTAATGTTATAACATCATTATAACTATTCCCTACTATGTTAATTTGAGCAGTAGTATAGTCATAAGTGCTAACTCCATTCTTTGTGTTATTAGGTTCTACTGAAACCACTTGATAAGATATAAATGGAAGTTGATATTTTCCAGATTCATCAATATATCTACTAGGAAAGATTCTAGTACCTACTGAAGAACTTACCGAGCTATCATTACTCAAGATGCTATATATTGCTTTCCCTATATTCATTTCATCCTTTTATCAATCAAAGCTTTCACTTGATTTATTACATCATTTTGAGCTTTTGCTCCTTTTGAACCAGCAGCTTTGTCAAGGTATCTCTTTCCAGTTTTACCATTAAATCCATACTCTAAAAAGAAAAAGTAGAAGCCACTTTTAGACTTATCTCTATAAGCTCCTTTTACTCTTGGACCAACAAAAACCGAAGGCGGTACTCCTTTTCTATTCTTTCCATTTATAACCGCTAGAGATTTTCTCAAGCGACCAGTATCTTTAGGGACTAAACTCTTTAACTCTTGAAGTAATGGCTTTGCTGCTTTTCTCATTCCTTGTCTTAATAGAGTTTTGTTTCTAGTGTCCGACATATTAAGACTCTCTAAATCTTTCACTAATCCCCTTAACTCTTTTTCATCTATACTAACTCCAACCATTATTCAGATAAGTCTTTTAGTTCAATAGTTAGTAACATATAGTCTTTTCGACCTATTTCTCTAATGCTTTTTATAGTATAAACATCAGAACCTTTTTTTAATATATACTCATTAGAAGCTCCTATATTAGTTCTAAATCTAATCATTGCTTGGATTACTTGAGTATTCTCTAAAAATTCCGCTTGATATTTAGTGCCTCCAGCTTTATAATCAAAATCAGCATAAATGAAAGCAGAAGTTTGAGTGTCAACTGTCCGCTCTCCGTAAGCATTTTGAGTATAAGTTTGCTTAACTAACTCTAATCTTGTATCTAGTTTGCCAATAATCATTAAAAGTCGTAAGCTCTATAAGGAGTTAATAATCTTTCGACCATCAATGGAACAGTATTTACTTGACTTCCTACTATTACATCCTGACGGTTTTCGTAATATCGACCTACTATAATTAGTATTGCGTGTTTGATTGCATCAACTACATTAGTAGCGTCATCTTTACCAGCTTTGAACTCTATTACAACCGCATTAGGAGTGTCAAAAGTATCTGGGTATGTTTTGTTGTCAGCTAAATATACTAGACTTGGTTTACTTTTGTCATCAAGTACATAGTTGTCTGCTGATAGTGTTTGTTGGGTATTAGTGTTGTCTTGATATTTAATAGATTCAATAGAAGTAACTCCAGCCACTTGCAAAGTCATTAAATCGTAAAAATTATCATAAGAAATAGTTAAAGTTTGCTCCATTACTTTAATTCTTGTAAACTCCTCGACCATATTAGTAGCCACTTTTATTAAAGTAGTAATATAAGTGTCATCAGCACTAAAGTCCGAGTCTATCCTTAAATGTGTTTTAGCTTCACTTAAACTAACTGCGGTTAGAGTTGGAGCAGTTTTAAGCTCTAGCTTTCCATAAGGAAGATATGTATAGTCGTATAAGTTTCTAATCATTTCTTAAAAAATAAAGGAGGGGGGATTAACCCCCTCCAATTATAAAAATATATTAAGATGCAGTTTCGATTTCTGCAAATGCAACAGTATTCTGAACCGCTTTACCATCAACTAAAGCAGTAGCTACCATTGAGCCAATACCTTGTCTTGACTTTGTATAAGGGTCGAATAAAATATCTAACCCACCGAACATTCCAAGCTTCACTTTAGAGAAGTCTCCAAATAGAACTGAATCATAGTTCGTTGTTTTGTTTCCTACATTAGAAGAAACGAAAGTCGGATAAGAGTTAGTCAATTTGTCAGCGTTGTCATAAATAGGACTTACTGAAGCAACTTGAGCTAAACCTTTAATGATTGCTAAAGCATCTCCATTACATAGGTAAGCAAATTTAGCAGTCAAAGGATTTACATTATTATTTAGAACAGTAGTTTCTAAAGCTAAAAGAGCAGAAGCGTCTAAAGTAGCACCGCCATCAACAGCATCAGCAAAGATAGAAGCTGGTCCTGCAGCAGCGTCAGCAGAAGCTAATAAGTTCTTTTCTAATTGGCTCATAATTGAAACTGCTAGGTTTCTACGGATTGCATCCTCTAAACCAGCGTTTTGAGTCAATGCCTCAACTGACATATCTACAACAGAGATAACTTTGTTTGGCTCTAATGTAATTCCAGCAACATCACCAGCAGAAGCAGTGTCAGAACCAGGAGCTTCAGCAACGAATGAAGATGCAATGTTCTCAACGATTGGGAACTTCATGTTGTTAAGTCCTGTAAACATTTCAGCACCAGCAGCAACTAAAACTGAAGAAGCGATTAACTGGTCAGTAAAGCTCATTACTTCAGTACCGTTTACATTAGTTTTAACAACATCTCTAGTTTCTAAAACTGAATAAGGAACTGCTAAACCTCTAAAGCTTTGAGAAGGATTTTCTCTTCTTGCTTCTTGGTCCATTTCAGCGTATAAACCTTCAATTTTTCCAGTGTATGCTTGACGCATAGCTTCTTGAAAAGAGTAGTTTTTCAACTCTTTTGGCGTGTTTTCGTTTCTTTCTACTTTCATAGCTTTATTAATAGTAATTTCTTCAAATTTAGAAGCTCTTTCTGCTTTAGCAGTTAAGTCTTCTACGATTTCATTTAAAGAGTCAAATTCAGTTTGTTCTTCAGTTGTCAGCTCTCTTTCTTCAGCTTTAGCCAATTCTACGATTGCTTCCATCTTCTCAACATTGACTGCTCTTTCCTCTATATAAGTTTTCGAGTTTTTCATTTTTGAAAATTGGTTAATTAAAATTTTTTGTTTATGATATTCAAACGCATCTCAGCAAGAGAGCGCTTTGTTAAATCCTTTTCTTCTTTTGCTCTTTCTTCTTTCTCTTTTTCAAGATTGGCTTTTAATTGTTCTTCTTTAAGAGCTTCTTGCCATTTTTCCATAGAGCGTAAACCAACACTAGCTTCTTCATAAGCTGGATAGGTTACTGCGCTAACATCATATAAACGCCCTATTTTATTTATTGTTCTAATATTAACACCGTCTTTAACTTCCCAAGAGTCATCTTCTACTATAAAAGCAAAGCTAGACTGGTTAATAGTGCCATCTTTCATTAAGGTCAATAAATCTCTACCTATTGATGTATCGCTAATTTTAGCTTCATATTTTAGACCTCTTTCATCAGTTGAAAGTGTAAGAGTTCCATTTGTAGTTCTTGCTAATGGTAAGCCATCATGATTTATAAGGAATCGAACGTCATCATTTAAGCGACCTTCAAAAGCTCCTTTTGCTATATACTCTCTAAACCCTCCAAGGTCATTACTTTCGCTATCATATACCGAAGCATAACCTACTACTGTTTGACTATCGCCATCCATTCTCAATTCTAAATCTTGGACATCAATAGTTCTTATCTCTTTGTTTTTCATATCGTTATATTTTTCTTCCATTTCTAATCTTACTGGATGCTCTTTAGGGAGTAAATCGGTGTCATGTTTACCGCCTTGAAATCTTCCTTTTTTCAAAGCAAAAAGGAATGAATTTACCCTTGAATATCCCCATTGCTCTGGGCTTGAAACATTAGGTCTTACGCTTCCTGGATTGGTTTTATACGCTCCGATTCCACGCTCCATAACCTCTTCTAAAGTTTTCAAGGTTACTCTTGCGTTCCATTTAACATCAAGGTCTTTAACCTCTTCATTGTGTTCTTCTACTTTATTCTCAAGAGCTTTAGTAACTGTTTCGCTTAACTGCTTCTCTTCTTTTTTGCCTTCTAGCTTTTTTGTTAATTCAAGAATAACATCTTTCATCCCTTGCTCTCCTAGAGTTCCAATTACTCCCCATTTCATTTGAGCTACTACTCCTCCAACATTAGAAAGATTTGGCTCGGTATCTCCTTCAAATTGTTTACCATCTTCAAAGTGCCTCTTTGCCCATGATTCTCTTTCCTTAATCCATTCTCTTATCGCTTCAGTATCTTGACCATCTCTAGCTCGACCCCAAAGCATAAAGGCATCATTGCCTCTTACATTGCCACCAGCACCCCAAATTTCTGGAGTTTGCTCTTTTACATTTAAAGCAAAATCATAATCAAATTGAGGTTCTTCACTATTCCTCAAAGAGATTTTTTTGTCATCTCCTTTGTTTGGAAAGTTAGTCATTTTCGTCAGTTTTACCGATTGGAGCAAAATTCAAAGGGAAGTAATGAACATTCCCCTCTTCTCCAATGTTATTTAAATCTTCCATTCTACGAACCTCATTAATAGACAAAGCTCCTATTGACATCATTTCTCTATAATATGTAGCTCTACTGTTACTGTCCCCTCTCAATAACCCATTAACATCTATCTTAACACAATATTCATATTGCTCCGATTCTCTAAAAAGCTTTCTATTAAGCTCTTGCTCAATGCTTACTAAATAAGGCATTAATGTAAATCTTACAAAGTCAATGCTTAAAGCTTCTATTGAATTGTAGTTAGCCGACTTCTCTAAATGGCCAATCAAACTTAAAGGACATTTGAAGATACGAGCTATCTCTTCTACTTGGTATCTTCTTGACTCTAATAGTTGATAATCATTAGCATTGATTTTCGACTGCTCAAATGTCATGCCCTCTTCAAGGATTGCAGTTTTTCCGCTAACGAAGCTCCCACCGTATTGAGTGTTCCAGCTATTTTTTAATCTTTCAACTGCTTCTTTAGATAGTTTGCCAGGATGTTTAATAACTCCTCCAACTTGAGAACTATTTTTAAAGTAACTGAAAGCAGTGTCATTTGAAGCTATTGATGTTCCAATAGTATTCTTTTGAGCCGATATTACGCTAACTCCTTCAATTCCATTAAATGAAAGATTAAAGAAGTGGAGCATATCCTCTTGCATGATTCCCATTTCATAACCTTTGACATCATAGTAAACCTTATCTTCATACTTTACTACCTTAACATCTTTTGGGTTTATGGGTATTAATTGGATAGGTCTAGCACTAGCATCTCTTTCAATGTAGAAATAGCTGTTACCATCTAATAAGATGTTTGTCATTAAGACATCTAGAAAGGTATAAGATGTCATTAAATTATTAGGATTCCTAGCTACTAGTTTATATATTGGATGGGATATGTCAGTTATCTTATCTTCGTCTGCTTCAATTCTATAAACCTTGATAGGTAAAGAAGCTATTGATTCGCTAATTAGTCTGACACAAGCATAGACTGCTGAAAAAGTTAACGAACTATCTTTAGTAACTGCTGAAGTATTGCCTCCATAGTTACCGAATGTCGCACTTAAAAAGTTATTACTACGCTTTTCAGAGCGTAGGAAGTCGAAAAATCCCATAAGTTAAATTGCAATTATACTACAAAGATAACGAAAAGGGGAAAAGTCAAAGCCATAAGATACCTCTATCATCATAAGCAGAGTCATCAGAATCATCATTTAAATAAGAACCTAAAGCCATAACTAGAGAAACCATAAGGTCAATTTTTTCAGTTGACTTGCTTTTATCCATTTTAATATTTCCAGCAGGGTCTGACTTTATTGCAACATTAGAGCAACACCATCTTAAAACCTTATGCCCACCATGATTTATTTCTTTAGCTAGAACTTTTTTCTCCAGCTCTTTCGTGGGGCTTGATAAACTTGCGAAACCTTGACCGAAAGGACTCATTGGTAAACCATCATTTACTAAATCAATAACTAACTGACTAGAGTTCCAACGGTCATAAGCTATCTCTTGAATGTTTACTATTTCAGCTATTTCTTTTATTCTCTTTTTTATGTAATTGTAGTCAGTAACATCCCCTTCAGTTAGTTCCAAAAGTCCTTCTTTGGACCAGCCAATGTAGTCAACTTGGTCGCGTCTACTTCTTATAAAAGCATTTTCTTTAGGAGCGAAAGCATAAGGGATAACTGTTAGCTTGTCATCTTCTGGAAAGATTAAAACAAATGCGCTCAAATCCCTAACTGAAGCAAGGTCTAATCCAGCGTAACATTTTTTCCCTCTAAAGTTTTCTATGTCTATTGGAGCTAAATTACACGCCTCCCATTGCTCATCTGATAGCCATTTGCTAACGCTAGTGGTCCATTGATTCAAATGTAACATCTTAAAAGTATTCTCATAAGATGGCATTTTGATAGCTTTCTCTTGCTCTCTTTTTAAGTAGTCTAATT
>ERZ869936.2090-NODE-2090-length-12323-cov-3.493968_pt1 | contig 12323 bp, 10 predicted proteins | sample MGYA00520876_ERZ869936 | MGnify/ENA primary metagenome ERZ869936 (study PRJEB32218, sample SAMN09650985) | biofilter metagenome | isolation source: enrty point of leading RO module | place: Saudi Arabia: Thuwal, RO plant located on Red Sea | collected 2016-02-17 ... | reverse complement strand
GGGATCTAGAATCTTCATGATTACCGCGATGTAGGCGCCCTGGTAGTCCTGCCGGGGACCGTACACGTTCATGTAGCGCAGACCGGCGAATGTGAACTTGCGATCGGTGCCCTTGTAGCGGTGATACAGCGAACGGATCATGTGCTCGCCGGCGATCTTTGTCGCGCCGTAGAAGTTGTCGTTGTTGTAAGGATGATCCTCGGTCATCGGCTCCTGTACGGCGTCGCCATAGACCGATGCGGATGAGGAGTACACGAGCCGCTGCACGCCATTGTTCATGCACGCTTCCACGACGTTGAACGTGCCTTCGATGTTCACCTTGCACGCCGACCGTGGATACTCGTGACAATGCAGCAGCCACAGGGCGGCAAAGTGAAACACACCGTCGATGCCGCGCATGGCGGCGTTGAGAATGTCGGTGTGGAGGATGTCGCCGCCGAGGGGGAAGATTTTCACGCGCGGGTCGCGCAGGGCGTCGCGCAGGTTCTCCTCGCTGCCGCGGGAGAAATTGTCGTAAATGCGGATTTCCTCGACATCTTCCTTGGTCAGCGCGTCCACGGCATGAGAGCCGATCAACCCGCCGCCGCCAATGACGAGCAGCCGTTTGCCTTTCAGATCCATTTGATCATCGTCCCCAACGTAAGTGGATATTGAACAGCAACGTATGGTACGCTTCGCGACATACGCACGCAAACGAATAGCCGGTTCCCACTTGTCTCAGCCATCTTTCCGAGCGATCGAACATGCGCGTTTTCCTAGGGATGGTTGAAATCTCCGGTTGCTACCGAGGGCTGAAGCAGGGTTTCGACGAACTGGGCGTTCCCTGCACGTTCATTGACCTGTCAGCACATCCATTCGGCTATGGCGGCGCCAGCAACGGATGGCTGGTGCGCGCGATCCGGTACGCGGGACACCGAAGACAGCTGCTTCAGCTTCGCGCAATGGTCCGACCGTTCCTATGGCGCGTCATTCGCCTGATGTTGATGGCCGTTTTGTTCCTGGCAGCCGTTGTCCGACACAAGGTCTTCATCTTCGGGTACGGCAGCTCTTTCTTCGCCGGGTGGGACCTGCCGGTACTCAAGCTGCTGGGCAAACTGGTGATCCTTCAGTATAACCGCAGCGACGCGCGGCCGCCGTTCACGGATGGCTGGGCCACCAGCGAGAGGGATGATGCTGCCATTGGCCGCTGCATCGCGGCGACGGCGCGTCAGAAGAGGCGGTTGTGCCGGATGGAGCGATGGGCCGACGCCGTGATCGACATACCACCACAGGCTCTCCTGCGTGAGAAGTCGTTCATCCAATGGCTGCGCGTGGGGTTGGCGTGCCGACCCGTCGATGCGACAGCGCACGATGGCGGTGAAGCGAATCAAGCGAACCCGGAGAGCCGCCAGCGGGGCGTGCGCATTCTGCATTGCCCGTCCAATCCGCGCGCCAAGGGCTCGGACCTGATTCGTGCGATGATCCAGCGACTGCGCGACGAAGGACGACCAATCGATTATGTCGAGGTGGTCAACCAGCCCAACGCCGTCGTTATGGATGAGATGAAGCGATGCGACATCGTGGTTGATCAGATGTTCGCCGACTACGGCATGCCGGGCCTGGCGACCGAAGCGGCGTGGCTCGGCAAGCCGGTGCTGATCGCCGGCTATGCCGCGGACCTGTGGAAGAAGTGGCTGCCCGCCGAGAATCTGCCGCCCACCGTCTATTGTCATCCTGATCGCGCCGAAGCCGAACTGCGCCGCCTCGTGGACGACCGCGAACACCGGCTGGCCGTGGGCGCCACGATGCACACTTTCGTCCGAACGCAGTGGAACCCGGCCCAGATCGCCAAGCGCTACCTTCTCATCGCCCGACGCCAGGCGCCGTCTGACTGGTGGTACGACCCGCAGGACATCGCCTACACGCACGACTGCTGCCACAGCGAATCGGCGGCACAGGACCTGCCCGCACGGGTGATTCAGGTCGGCGGCATCGAGGCCCTTTGCCTGTCCGACAAGCCGCGTCTGGAACAGGCGATGCGCGACTTCGCCGGGGGCGTCAATCCTTTGGCGGGCCAGGCGCTGTAGTGATAACATCCCCCTTCCCGTTCCGATAGCCGCACGGAGTCCGCGTCACTTGATCGAACTCACCCGACCTGTTTTCGACCAGCATGAGCTTGATCTGCTCAAAAGCTGCCTGGATTCCTGCTGGGTTACCCAGGGGCCGCTCACGCAGAAGTTCGAGGCGCTCATCGCCGCCGAGCACGAGGTGCGCCATGCGCTGGCGACGACCTCCTGCACTGCGGCCCTGCACCTGGCAACGATGGCGATGGAACTGGAACCCGGTGATGAGGTCATCGTCCCGGCATTCACGTGGGTGACCTCGGCACACTGCGCCGAGTACGTCGGCGCCAAGGCGGTGTTCGCCGATGTTGATCTGGACACCTTCAACCTTTCGCCGGCGGCCCTGGAGGCGGCGATCACCCGACGCACACGTGCGATCGTCGCCGTGCATCTGTTCGGCCTGCCCGCCGACATGGACCCCATTCTCGCCATCGCCCGACGGCACAACCTGCGCATCATCGAAGACGCGGCCTGCGCGATCGCCACGCGGTATCACGGGAGGCCTGTCGGCAGCATCGGCGACATCGGCTGCTTCTCGTTCCACCCGCGCAAGATCATCACCACCGGCGAGGGTGGCGCCGTCACCACGAACGATGACGCGCTGGCGGATCGCGTGCGGGCACTGCGCAATCATGGTGCGACCGGTTTCCTGGATCCCCAGCCCCAGCGCCCCATGCCCTGGCACATGAGCAGTTTCAACGTGCTCGGCTACAACCTTCGATTGTCGGACATCCAGGCCGCCGTCGGCGTCGCGCAGTGGGACCGCCTTGAGGGGCTGGTCAATGACCGTCGCCGGCTGGCGGATCGCTACAACGATCTGCTCAAAGGTGTCGCCGGTGTGGTGACCCCCAAGGTGCCCGACGGCTGCACCCACACGTACCAGTCCTACGTGATTCGGCTGCTCGAAGGCGGGGTCGAACGGCGGAACCGCGCCATGACACACATGGCAAGCCAAGCCATTCAGACACGCCCGGGAACCCATGCGGTACATCGCCTGGGCTACTACGTGAACAAGTATGGACTCCATGCCGACCAGTTCCCCAATGCCGTGCTCGGCGAGGACACGACGATCACGCTGCCCCTGTTTCCCGGCATGTCTCAGTCTCAGCAGGACCTGGTGGTAGAGCAACTTAAGATCGGGCTAGGGCAATGACAGCGTCTTCAATCGAGCCGGCGACGCGATGGGTGGATGCATTCCGACAGCGCCATGGGCGTGACCTGCGCGTCCTGCATATCGGCAACATCGCCAACAACGCCTACCGCATCGCAGGCATGCTCCGGCAGCGGGGCGTTCACTGCGACGTGCTGTGCTACGACTACTACCACACTATGGGCTGCCCGGAGTGGGACTCGGCTGACTTTACCGGCGAACTGAAGGACCAGGCGCGACCCGACTGGCGTCAGGTGGACCTCAAGGGCTTCAGCCGGCCAAGGTGGTTTGCGCAGGGGCCGATGATGCTGGCGGTTCAGTATCTGAGGTCGCAGTTTGAAGGTGATCTGGCAGACCCTGAGGCATTGTGGCAAGCGATGTCGTTCCACTGTCAGCTACCTGATCCTGCGACCGGGGCGGCTGATTCAGGACGTTCCCGGGGTGACTTCGACCACTTGATCAGGAATGGCAAGGCGTCGCTTCTCCGTCGTACCTATCAGCAACTCAAGCGATTCAGCCGAAGAATCCCGCCGGTCGCCTGGGCGGGCCGGAAGGTAGTGGGCACGTTGCGGAAGATTCGCGCAAAGTATCACGCGCGGCGACGTCGCGACGCGCTTAAGCACGCGCGCCTGGACTGGTTGCACGAGGCGTGGTCGCAGAAGCTAGGCGATCGTGCCGATACGCTTCTGGTCGAGGATTACGAGGGCTACCGGGAAATCATGCCCGCGCTGAACGCGCTGTTCCAGCACTACGATCTGATTCACGGCTACGCGACCGATGGCGTCTATCCGATGCTCGCACGCCGGCCCTACGTCGCATTGGAGCACGGCACCATCCGCGCCATTCCGTTTCAGCCGACCGCCGAGGGGCGCCTGTGCGCGCTGACCTTCTGCCTGGCCGCCGACGTGTGCATCACCAACGCCGACAACATCGTCGCCGCCCGGCGCCTGAAGCTGGACCGCTACAAGTTCATCCCGCACCCGATCGACGAAACACACTTTGATCCGGACAGTCAGAGCGAAACCCTGCGATCCGACCTTCGTCGCAAGTTGTCAGCCGACTTCATCGTCTTCCATCCCACGCGTCAGCACTGGGAAACGTCGCGTCCCCCTAGCTGGGAGAAGGGTAACGACATTTTCATCCGCGGGCTGGCTCGGTTCCTGCGTGAGACGCCCAATGCAGGCGCGGTCTTCGTCAACTGGGGCAAGACGGTCAGTCAAAGCAAGGCTCTCCTGTCGGAGCTGGGCATCGCCTCGCGCATCCATTGGATCGAGCCGGTGCCGCATCGCTGGATGATCCGATACATGCATGCGACGGAAGCGACCGCCGACCAGTTCTACCTTGGAGCGTTCGGCAGCATCACGCCATTGGCGCTGGGCCTGGGCAAACCCGCCCTGCTGCACCTGAATCAGGAGGTTCACGACTGGTGCTTTCCCCAGCCTCCGCCCGTGCTGCCTTCGAGTACGCCTGAGGAGGTCTACGCTGCGCTGAAGCGGCTTCAGGACGACCCGGCATGGCGCGATCAGGTCTCGCGGGATTCGCGGCAATGGTACGCGGCGCACCACAGCGCGGCGGTGATCACTGAACGACTGCTGGCGATGTACGAGTCCGTTGTGCAGGTGAATGAAGGATGAAGCGCTGGATTCGACCCATCGTGCGACACGGGCTGGAGGCGGCAGCCATCCTGTTCATCGTGCTGCTGCTGCCGGTCCGCCTGGTGCGCCTCCTGTTTCGGCGCAGACGGCGAAGCCTCTGGGCCGGGGCGCCGATCATCAACATGGCGTTCAACGCGCGGGCCGAACGCCTGTTGGGCGTCAACGCACGATCGCTGGTCTATGGCACGTACTACATCACCAGCGAGTTCGACTACAACCTCAGCCGCTGGGCCGCCAAACCGTTCATCGGGCGCCTCGTGCCTTACGCCATGTTCGTCTGGGCCTGTATCTGGACCGATCGTCTGCACTTTTATTGCGACAGCGGACTGCTTCCCTCTCCGCGCCGTTTCATGTTCAACATGCTGGAGCTGCGCCTCTATAGACTCCTGCGCATCCCGGTCTTCCTCTGGACCTATGGCGGCGATGTGCGCAGCCAGACCGCCACGCGCGCCCTTGGCGAACCCAACTGCTGCACCGAGTGCGAACAGGTCGGTATGGCCTGCATCTGCGACGAGGGACTACGACAAGCCAAGATGCAGTCGCTCAGCCGGCTCACCACCGCAACCTTCGCCATGGGCGACATGATTGAATACACGCCCGGCTCCATGAACGATCTGTTCTTCTGGCCTGTCGAGTTGAGCCGCGAGGATCGATATCGTCCGGCCGTTCCACAGAACGCCGACCGGCCGCTGCGCGTGGTTCACGCACCGAATCACCGCATGTTCAAAGGCACACATTTTCTCGTTGAGGCGATCCAGTCGCTGGCTGAAGAAGGCGTGACGATCGACCTGGTCATCGTTGAGAAGAAGAGTAACGCCGAAGCCCTGGAGTTGTATCGCGGCGCCGATGTTATATTTGACCAGTGCCTCGTTGGTTTTCACGGTTTCTTCGCGATCGAAGCAATGGCAATGGGCAAGCCGGTCATGTGTTTCATTCGCAAGGAAGAATACCTGCTTCATCCGGATCAGTGTCCGATTGTGCGAACACACGTCTCCACGCTGAAAGACGACCTCCGCCGCCTTCACGAGCAGCGCTCCATGCTGACTGAACTGGGCCAGCGCGGACGCGACTATATCGAGCAGCACTTCACGCTCGATGCCTTCGCCGGGCGCCTGAGTACGGCCTATGGGCGACTGGGGGTGACGTTATGAGCATCGCCGTGATCGGATCGGGCGGGTTCATCGGAAGGCACCTGGTTGCCGCTCTGCGCGGCCGGGGTGAACAGGTCGTCACACTCAGTTCCACCGATGGCACCGGCATCGACCCGCAGACCGGGCGTCTGCCCGCAGACTTTCAGTTTCCCGCCGGCGTCAAGTCGCTCGTGTTTCTGGCGCAGTCGCCGCGCTATCGCAAGGGCATCGAGCAACTGGATCACATCACGGCAGTCAACACGCAGGCAGCGGTCGATGCCGCCTGCGCCGCCAGGCGAAGCGACATCGGGCGCATGATCTACGCCTCGACCGGCAGCGTGTACGGGCCGTCGTTCGACCCACTGGCCGAAGATGCTCCCCTGGCGCGGAGTGATGCGTACGTCCTTTCGAAGGTTCATGCCGAGGAAGCGCTGTCGCTGCTGGAAGACACGATCGACATCACGCGCGCCAGGCTGTTCGGCGTGTACGGGCCGACCCAACGACATGCCCTGGTGCCCAATCTGGTCGATGCGATTCGTCGCGGTGATCCCGTTCGCCTCCAGCCCCATCCACACGATTCGACAGACGAGGACGGCTTTCGCGTGTCGATGTGCTACGTCGCCGACGCCGTGTCCATTCTGGCGGCGCTGATCGGCATAAGAGGAACGGCCACTCTCAACCTGGCCGGTCCACGCCCGATCAGCATTCGCGAACTGGGACAGACTCTGGCAGGGCTGCTCGAGTGCGAATTGAAGATCGAGCGTGTTGCTCAGCCACGCCCGGGCGATCGAGTTGCGGATGTCAGCCTGCTCAAGAGACTGCTGAATCCCTCGTTCACCTCGCTGGAAGAGGGGCTCGCTTCGACAGTCGGCGAACTTGTGGGAGCCTCTCGTGACTGAGCCGGCCCACGAGACCAGGCTGACGGAAATGAACGCCCGGCTGGCCGATGCCGAATCGCGAGCCGTCGCGGGCTTCACCGCGCCGCGCTGGCCGGTGATCTTCGTCATCGGCGCGCCGCGCTCGGGCCATACGCTGCTCTCGCAACTCCTGTGCGACAGCGGCGGTGTCGGTTACGTCAACAACTTCGTCGCCCGCTTCTGGCAGGCACCCTATCTGGGCACGCTCATCGACCGCGCCACCGGGGTCAGCAGCAACGAGCAGCCGGACGCCGAAAGACGGTCCGACTATGGCCGCACCGAGGGCTGGGCCGGCCCACATGAATTCGGCCATTTCCTGCGGCGATGGATTCGTTTCGACCGGACCCACCAGAGCGACGATACGCAGCTTGATGTCGAAACCCGGCAAGCCTGGGCGCGCGAGTCGGCGGCGCTGGAGCACGTTCACGATCGACCGCTGCTGATGCGGAACATCATCTACGGCCTGAACCTGCCGCTGGTCCTGCAGGCGATCCCGCGCGTCATGCTGATCGTGTGCCATCGCCATCTCGTGGATCAGGCCCAGTCGATCGCGCGCGCCCGGATCAAACACCACGGCGAGCTCGACACGTGGTGGTCACTGCGACCGGCTGAATACCCGGCACTGGCCGGCCAACCCTGGCCTGAGCAGATTGTGCAGCAGATCGTTTGCACGCACCGTCGAATCGACCAGACGGTTGGAAACACTCCTCGCGAGGACGTGCAGTATGAAGAACTGTGTGCCGATCCGCGTGGCACCTGCCGGCGCATCTTTGATCACATGGCGAAGCTTGGCGCACCATCCCGCTGGGACCCCTCGCCTCTGCCAGCCTCGCTGGATATTTCAGATGCCGGCAAGTCCGACCCGACTCTGCGCGACGCGCTGACGGCGGCAGCGGCGCCGCTGCAACCAACTGATCGCCCGACCTGAACCCTCCATTGACGCCCGAGCACTTTCATGCCCCCAGTTGACCTGGCCATTATCGGCGGCGGTATCGTCGGCCTGGCGACCGCCCACCGATTCCTCCAGCGATTCCCTTCCGCACGCGTCACGCTCGTCGAGAAGGAGGATCACGTCGGCGCGCACCAGAGCAGCCACAACTCCGGCGTCCTGCATTCGGGCATCTACTATAAGCCCGGCTCACTCAAGGCGCAGACCTGCATCCGCGGCAAGCAGGCAATGATGGCCTTCTGCGAGGAACAGGCGATTCCCTTCGAGCGATGCGGCAAGGTGATCGTCGCAGTGGACGAGAAGGAACTGCCCGTGATGCAGCGCCTGTACAGCTACGGACAGGCCAACGGTGTCGGTTGCGAGATCATCGGCCCGGAGCGATTGAAGGAACTGGAACCGGCCGTCAACGGCATCGGCGCGATTCACGTGCATGACGCCGGCATCGCGGACTTTCCGGCCGTCTGCCAGCGCCTGGCCGAACTGATTCAAGAGCGCGGCGGCGAAGTGCGATGCGGGGCGCGAGCCAACGGAATCGTCAATCATGACTCGCTGGTGCGCATCTCCACCACGAAGGGCGACATCGAGAGCCGGTGCGTCGTCAATTGCGCCGGCCTGTACTCAGACAAGGTCGCGCGACTCAGCGGCGCGCGACCGGCGATGCAGATCGTGCCCTTCCGCGGCGAGTACTTCAAGCTCTCGCCCGAAGGTGCCGCCCTCTGCCGCAACCTGATCTATCCCGTGCCTGATCCGAGTTTCCCGTTCCTGGGCGTTCACTTCACGCGGATGATTCACGGCGAAGTCGAGTGCGGGCCCAACGCCGTCCTCGCCTTCTCACGCGAAGGCTACACGAAGCTGCGGATCAGGCCGCTGGAGTTGCTCGGCTCGCTGACCTACGCGGGCTTCCTTCGCATGGCGATGAAGCACTGGCGCGTGGGCATGGGCGAGATGTGGCGGTCCTTCAGCCGCAAGGCATTCCTCAAGGCGCTGCAACGGCTTATTCCGGCGGTGAAGCTGGAACACCTGTCACCGGCACCGGCAGGTGTTCGGGCGCAAGCGGTGGGCCGGGATGGAAAGCTCATTGACGACTTCCATATCGAAGAGGCCGGCCTCGTCATCAACGTCTGCAATGCGCCGTCCCCGGCCGCGACCGCCTCCCTGGCCATCGGGGATCACATCGTTGACCGCGTTGCCACCCGTCTGCCCGACATGACGCAACCTTGACAGCGCGGTTGCCGGTTCCCATGATACGCGCCTGTTCAAGTCCAACCCTCGCATCACTGCGACGCCACCTTTGGTTTCGCTTCCGCGGGGCACACCTCCATCAGGATGGAAGGGCAAAACATGATCGGCATTGCCGTTTGCGGAGCGGGCAACTGGGGAAAGAATCTCGTGCGAAACTTCTCGCAGCAATCCGGCGGCGAGCTGCGCTACGTTGTGGATGTCAGCGAGAAGACCCGCGCGAACATGGCCAGGCAGTATCCGCAGGCGAAAGTCACGGCCGAGCTATCAGACGCGCTGAATGATCCGCAGGTTCACGCCGTGGTCGTTGCCGTCGATGCGCCGCGGCACTTCGACGTCGCCCGAAAGGCGCTGGAAGCGGGCAAGCACACATTCGTCGAGAAACCACTGACCCTCACGGCCGCAGATTCGGAAGAGTTGATCCGCCTGGCCGAGGCGCGCGGCCTGAAGCTGATGGTCGGACACCTGCTGCGATACCACCCGGCCGTGGCGTATATGCGACAGATGATCCACGACGGCGAGATTGACCCGCTCTATCTCTACACGCAGCGCGTAAATCTGGGTGTCGTGCGAAGCAACGAGAATGCCTGGTGGTCGCTGGCGCCGCATGACGTCTCCATCGCGTGCGACCTGTTCAATGCCGACCCCGTGTCCGTATCTGTCTGCGGGCAGTCGTACCTTCAGCAGGGCATCGAGGATGTGTGTTTTGCGACGGTCCGGTTCGCCAACGATCGCATGGCCCACATGCACGTGTCATGGCTCGATCCGCACAAGATCCGCAAGGTGACCCTCGTCGGCTCACGCAAGATGGTTGTGTTTGACGACATGGACGCCTCCGAGAAGGTGCGCATCTACGACAAGGGCGCGGATGTGAAGGAAGGCGTGAACAACTTCGCCGAGGCGATCTCGCTTCGCGTCGGCGATATCCACATTCCCAAGATCGCCTCGCAGGAGCCGCTGGGGATGGAGTGCCAGCATTTCATCGCCGCGATCGCCAACGACACGACACCCCTGAGTGACGGGCACGACGGCCTTCGCGTGGTGAAAGTGCTAGAGGCAGGCGCCGAGTCGCTCAAGCAGAACGGCGCGCCCGTTGAGATCGCACCCATCAGCGTGTAAACCGTTCAACCTCCACGCATCATCGCGAAGATTCTGCAAGCCAACCTGAGAACATCCTCCATGGCCGACACGAAGCCGAACTACTTTGTTCATGAAAGCGCCTACGTGGACGAGGGCGCCATCATCGGTGAAGGCACCAAGATCTGGCACTTCTGCCACGTGCTGCCCAACGCCAAGATCGGCAGCAAGTGCGTGCTGGGGCAGAACGTCAACGTCGGTTCCCGCGCGGTCATCGGCAACAACGTCAAGATCCAGAATAATGTCTCGATCTACGATGACGTCATCCTCGAAGACGACGTCTTCTGCGGCCCGAGCATGGTGTTCACCAACGTGCTCACCCCGCGGTCCCATGTCTCGCGCAAGCACGCTTACGACAAGACACTGATCAAGCGCGGTGTCACGATGGGCGCCAACTGCACAATCGTCTGCGGCGTGACCATCGGGCAATTCGCCTTCATCGGGGCAGGGGCCGTCGTCACGAAGGACATCCCGCCTTACGCGCTGGTCTTTGGCAATCCCGCCCGGCAGCACGGCTGGATGTGCCAGTGCGGTGAGCGCCTGAAGCTTGACGGCGACAAGGGAACCTGCCACGCCTGTCAATCCAGCTACACCGTCAAGGGCGATCAACTCATCCCGGACGGCGAATGCTGACGCCGAGTTCCTGCAGAACACCCGCGTTTGGTTTCCGCTAACATGCTTCGTCCTGAAGGAAGTCCCCCGGACGAACAAGCTATGACACAGATTCCCACGAAGCCCGCCAAGCCTGCCATGCAAGTCCCCCTGCTCGACCTCAAAGCCCAGTACGCCACACTGAAGGATGAGATCATGCCCGTCGTCGAGCGCGTGCTCGACGGGCAGATGTTGATCAACGGCCCCGAGGTGAAGGAACTGGAGAGCGCCATCGCCGCCTACTGCGACTGCAAAGCCGCGGTCGGCATGTCCAGCGGCACGGACGCTCTCGTGTGCGGCCTGATGGTGCTGGACATCAAGCCCGGCGACGAAGTCATCACCTCGCCCTACACCTTCTTCGCCACGGCCGGCTCCATCTGGCGACTGGGCGCCAAACCCGTGTTCGTCGATATCGACCCTGTCACGTTCAACATCGATGTGACGAAGATTGAGGCGGCCATCACCAACAAGACCAAGGCGATCATGCCCGTGCACCTGTTCGGCCAGATGGCCGCCATGGACCCGATCATGGCGATTGCCGGCAAACACAAGCTGCACGTGATCGAAGATGCTGCGCAGGCGATCGGCTGCACCTACAAGGGCCGCAAGGCCGGCTCAATCGGCACCATGGGCTGCTTCAGTTTCTTCCCCTCGAAGAACCTCGGCGGCGCGGGTGATGGCGGCATTGTCAGCACGCAGGATCCGGCGCTGGGCGAGCGGCTGGCCATGTTCCGCAACCACGGCGCCAAGCCCAAGTACTACCATCGCTTTGTCGGCGGCAACTTCCGCCTCGACACCATCCAGGCCGCGTATCTGCTGATCAAGCTCAAGCACCTGGAAGACTGGAGCGCCGGCCGCCGCGCCAACGCGGCTCAGTACGACAAGCTGCTGGCGGGCATCGATCAGATCGTCACGCCGGTCATCGCGCCGGGCAACGTGTCCATTTACAACCAGTACGTCATCCGCGCTCAGAAGCGCGACGAACTGAAGCAGCATCTAACTGACCGCGGCATCGGCACGGAGATTTACTACCCGTTGAGTCTGCACGAACAGGATTGCTTTGCCGAGCTGGGCCACAAGAAGGGTGAGTTCCCCGAGAGCGAACGGGCCGCAGCCGAGACGCTGGCCGTGCCGATCTACCCTGAATTGACTGACGAGCAGATTGCGTACGTGGCGCAGAGCATCGGCGAGTTTTACGGCTGATCCGTGCAGGCAAGTCCAACCCAGACAGCTTTCCCAACAAACGTCATGCGCTGACGATGTGGTCTTTCCGCCCCGTCGTCGAACGCGTCATGCCGCGTGTATCGACGATCAATTTCGCGTTGTCCACGATCATCTGCCAGTCGTAAGCCGAGTGGTGCGTGATGATCACCACGCAGTCGTACTCACCGAG
>ERZ869936.2089-NODE-2089-length-12328-cov-5.214373_pt1 | contig 12328 bp, 11 predicted proteins | sample MGYA00520876_ERZ869936 | MGnify/ENA primary metagenome ERZ869936 (study PRJEB32218, sample SAMN09650985) | biofilter metagenome | isolation source: enrty point of leading RO module | place: Saudi Arabia: Thuwal, RO plant located on Red Sea | collected 2016-02-17 ... | reverse complement strand
CGAAACGCCGCGACGATCTGGGCCGCGTTCGCCATCTCTATCTCCTCACTTCCACGTGTACACGAGGTGGGCCTTCCGGATCTCGGATCTCGGAACACTCACCTCTTCGCCATCGGGGAGCCGGAGGAGGACCGACTCCGCGTCGGTGCCCTCGTCCGCCAACCCCAGCAACTCGCCTTCCAGTCTCGTCGCCTTGTCGGCCAGGATCTCCTGTCCGCGACTCATGACCGCGACCTTCTCGCCCTTGAACCGAACGAAGTCACGGGCACGCACCAACGGTCGGTCCACGCCCGGCGACGACACTTCGAGCACATAGCGCTCAGAAAGCGCCTCGTGCTCGTCCAGCCACGGCTCCAGCGCCCGGCTGACCTCGGCGCACTCGTCGACGGTCACGCCCTCTCCTGGAACCGAATCCTGCCGATCGATGCGAACCTTCAGCATCGGTCGCTTGCCACTGCCGCCCCAACGGATCTCGACGAGCTCGAATCCCAGATCGTCGATACGCTGCTCCATCTCGCGATCGATCTCCGGCACCGCCCGCATGTCGAACCCTCCAGGCAACAATGAGGGGTGCGCCGCCGAAGCAGCGAACCCCGGAACCACATCGAACAAAAAAGCGGGGGCGAACCGCTCCCCCACTTCGAAAAACCGCCGTGATGTCACAGCTATTTCGGCCACGGAATATAGAGGAGGCCCGGGTTCGCCTCAACCCTGGGCCCCCGAGCCTCCTCGATGGTGCCGAACGGCGCGCCGCATCGCCCCGAAGGGGTCGGGCGGGCACCGCGAAAAGGAGCTACCCGTCGTCCTCCTCGGAGCGGGCACCCTCACCGAACACCGACTGTTCCAGGTTGGCCACCCGCGCCTGAAGGGCTTCGAACGAAGCCCTGAGCGTGTCGAGCTCGCTGCGCGCGGCCTCGAACTCGGCCTGGCGGGCGAAGTCCAGCTTGCCCTTGGCATCCTCGGCCGCGCTCTGCGCTCGATCCAGGGCTTCCTTCATGACCTCCTTCGCCCGATCGGCCGACAGATCACCCCGATCCCGGGCCTCCTGGATGGTCTCCTCCAATGCGTCCTTGAACGCCGAAAGCACCCCGATGCCCTGACGGATGCCGTCTCCCATGCGTCCGCCGCGCCCCTTGGCTCCCGCGTCGCCGTCCGAGGCGGCGGCACCGTCCTCTGTGTCGTTGGCCTCGTCGGACGTCGTCCGTTCCTCGCTCATGTCGACCCTCCGTATTCGTTCATGCACCCCATTCGATGCTCCACTACGAAGAGGCAGGGCAGCGGGTTCCGCGGCCCCGTCTCGGGCGGCGAGGGCCGGCTACTCCTTCCGGGTGATCCGCGCCCCCAGGCCACTCAATCGCTCGTCGATGCGCTCGTACCCGCGCTCGATCTGACGGATGTTGTGGATCTCGCTCTCGCCCTCGGCTCCGAGTGCGGCGATGAGGAGCGCCATCCCTGCTCGGATGTCGGGAGACTCCACGACGCCGCCCCGAAGGGGGCTCGGTCCCACGACGACGGCGCGATGGGGATCGCAGAGGATGATGGAAGCGCCGAGACCGACGAGCTTGTCGGTGAAGTACATCCGCGACTCGAACATCTTCTCGTGGATGAGGATGGTGCCGTGGCACTGCGTCGCAGCAACGAGGGCGATGGAGGTCAGGTCGGCCGGAAACGCCGGCCAGGGGCCGTCGTCGATCTTGGGCACGGCGCCGAAGGCGTCCTGACGGATGTGATGGTCGCCAGCGCCCTTCACGTGGAGATCGGTGCCGTCGACGGTGCACTCGATGCCCAGCCGACGGAAGCCGATGAGCGTGGAATCGAGATGGGCCACCGGAGCATCCTCGATGACCAGGTCCGACCCCGTCACGGCGGCGAGCCCGATGAAGGAACCGGTCTCGATGTGATCGGGGCCGATCCGGAAGGTGGCGCCGCCCAGTTCGCGAACCCCCTCGATGCGGAGCATGTGGGTCCCGATGCCCGTGATCCGGGCACCCATGGCGTTGAGGAGGTTGCAGAGGTCCTGGACGTGGGGCTCGGCGGCGGCGTTTCGGATGGTCGTTTCGCCCTCGGCGAGGACGGCGGCCATGATGGCGTTCTCCGTTCCCGTCACCGACGGCTCGTCGAGGAAGAAGCTCGCGCCCCGGAGCGAATCGGCCTCGATGGAGAAGCCGCCGTTCAGCGAAAGACGGGCGCCCAGGGCCTCGAAGGCGAGAAAATGGGTGTCCATCCGACGTCGACCGATGACGTCTCCCCCGGGAGGTGGCAGTTCCACATGCCCGAAGCGAGCCAGTAGCGGCCCTGCCAACAGGACCGAGGCCCGGATCCGCCCTGCCAGATCCGCATTGATGGAGTCGGTCTCGACTCCGGCGGCGTCGACGGTGACCTCGTTGGGGCCGGTCCACGTGACCTCGGCTCCGAGGCTCTCGACGATCTGGAGGAACGTGAGGACGTCCCGAATGCGGGGAACGTTGGAGAAGTGGACCGGCTCGGCGGAGAGCACCGAGGCGGCGAGGCACGGGAGTGCCGCGTTCTTGTTGCCAGCAGGGCGTATCCGACCCTCGAGCCGGTGTCCGCCCTCGACCAGGAAGGTCCCCATGGTTTCCGGGAAGCGGGGTGAGAAGGGGGCGGACCGGTGAGTCGACGATGGGTGTCCCGGCCCGGTGAACGGCGGCCCAAGATACCGCGCCCCGTCCCGCACCGACAACCGACTCATCTCCCCTCCCGACCCACTCGTGAACGACCGTGCCCGGTGGTCCCGGGAACGGCCCCGGCGGGCACCCTCTCTCCAATGCACGATGTGTGCCTAGAAGGGGACTGAAGAAACATCTAGACTTGAGACATGCTCACGCCGACCCTCGCCGCCCCCATACAGGCTGCTGCCGCGGAGGGCACCATGGCCCTCCTGGCGGACCTGGCCCTCATCGTCATCGCCGTGGCCATCGTCGCCGTCGCCATCATGGGCGGGATGTTGATGCTGCGGTTCAATCGCATCCTCACCGAGATCCAGCGGTCGACGCGACAGAACTTCGGCCCCGTGTCCGACCGGGCCCGATCCATTTCGGACAACGTCGAGTTCATCACCCAAGCCCTCCGTACGGACGTGGAGAAGCTGAACGCGTCGGTGCGCTCGTTGAGCGAACGTCTGCAGCACGCCTCCGACCGCCTCGAGGACCGGGTAGAGGAGTTCAACGCCCTCATGGCCGTTGTTCAGGGCGAAGCGGAGGACATCTTCCTGGACACGGCCTCCACCGTGCGGGGGGTGCGCGAAGGGGCTCGGGCCATCGGAGGGGCAGCGACGCGCGAACGTGGCAGCCGCACCGAGGGCGCACACCCTGCCGGACCGACTCCGCGGCGTCGCGCCAGCGACGTCGTGGAGCGAGCGGCGCCTCCGGCCGACGACGACAAGGCGGTATCGGCGGGCGAGGACTGAGTCCGGTGCTCCCCGGCGGACGCGTACTCCTCGGTCCGTTCCTCGTGGCGGTGGGATGGCTCGTCCTCGTGCCCGACCCGGCGGCCGCATGGGGCCCGGCCACGCACATCGCTCTCGGCGAAGCGACCCTGGGGGCCCTGTACCTGCTGCCTCCGGCCATCCGGGCCGTGCTCGAGCGCTACCCGCTCCACTTCCTGTACGGCTCCGTGGCCGCGGACATCTCGCTGGCGAAGAAGTACGTACCCGAGGGACGACATTGCCACAACTGGGACATCGGCGAGGAGATCCTCCACAGCGCCGAATCGGAGCGCCTCCAGGCCGTAGGATACGGCTACCTGGCCCACCTCGCCGCCGATACCGTCGCCCACAACTACTTCGTGCCCCGCCGCCTCCTTCTGACCAGTACGACCCAGGCTCTCGGCCACACGTACTGGGAGCACAGGATGGACATGCACGTGGGCGAGGACTTCCTCAACCTGGCTCGGCACATCGTCGTCGATCACGACCACTCCGAGGCCGACGAACTCTTCGACGACGTTCTGAGCCGGACGCTGTTCAGCTTCAACACCAACCGGAGGATCTTCCGCGGGATGATCCGCTTCACCGGCCACGAGCGCTGGCAGAAGGTCTTCCAGCAGGTTCTGGCCAACTCGCGCTTCGACCTCCCGAACCCCACCTTCGACCGGTACTTCGCTCTAGCCTTCGACTACCTCATCGGGTACTTGCGGGACCGCGGTACCGCGCCGGCCGCCGCTCTCGACCCGGTGGGTGATCTGGATCTCAGGCTCGCGAAGACGATCCGGCGGCGTGCCATGGCCGCCGGGGCCGCGGCGGGCGCGGCGGGCCGGCGGGAGGTGGCCGACGACTTCTTCGAGCTTCCATCGGGCCCGCTGGTCTTCTGGCCCCAGATCCAGGACGCCGAATTCGCGTCGGGTATCAGCTCCGCGGTGGCCGCGGGGCGGACGCTCCCGAGCCCGACCTCCGCCCTGGCGCCCGGCGGCGAAGGGTGAAGCCTACCCCGCCCGCTCCCGCAACAGCTCGTTGACGCGCCGGGGGTCCGCCGACCCCTTGGACCGTTGCATGACCTGGCCCACGAGGAATCCGAGGAGCCGCGCTTCTCCCCCCCGGTAGCGCTCCACTTCGTCGGGGAACGCCGCCATGACTTCGTCGATCCAGGCGAGCAGGGCTCCTTCGTCGCGAACCTGCTCGAGCCCCTCCCGCTCGACGATCTCGCCCGGGCTTCCTTCGCCGTCGGCGACGGCCTCGAGAACGCGCTTGCCCGCCGAGTCGGAGATCGTCCCCGCGCGCACCAGGCGCACGATCTCGGCCAACGTTTCGGCCGGCACAGGGCAGTCGGCGGCGCTCTGCCCCCGGGCATTCATGAGTGCCTGGGCCGGTCCCATCACCCAGTTCGCCGCATGCTTCGCATCGCCCACATCCATGGCCACGGCCTCGAAGTAGTCGGCTCCCCCCAGAGACTGGGTGAGGACGTCGGCATCGTACGCCGAGAGACCGTACTCCACCTGGAAGCGGGTCCGGCGTGGCCGAGGCAACTCCGGGAGTTGGGCCCGCGCCGCGTCCAGAGACGTCTCGGATACCACCAGGGGCGGTAGGTCGGGGTCCGGAAAGTATCGATAGTCGTGACTTTCCTCCTTCGACCTCATGGATCGAAGGCTCTGGCGGTGATCGTCCCACAGAAGGGTCTGTGCCTCCACGGCCCCGCCCGACTCCAGGACGCTCACCTGCCGCTCGACCTCGAGGGTGACGGCCTTCTCGATGCCAGAGAAGGAGTTGACGTTCTTGATCTCCGTCTTCGTGCCGAGGGTGGTTTCGCCGACCCGGCGCATGGACACGTTCGCGTCGGCGCGCAGGCTTCCCTCCTCCATGTTGCAGTCGCTCACGTCGGCGTATTCGAGGATCTGCTTCAGCGCGGTGAGAAAGGCACGCACGTCGGACGCCGAGCGGAGATCGGGCTCGGTGACGATCTCGACGAGTGGGGTGCCGGCGCGGTTCAGGTCGATGCAGCTACGACCGGGGAGCCGATCGTGCACCGACTTCCCTGCGTCCTCCTCCATGTGGATGCGGCGGATGCGGACCTCTGCATCGCCCTCGTCTCCATCGAACACGACCCCCCCGTCCGTGGCCAGCGGCTCCTCGAACTGCGTGATCTGGTAGCCCTTCGGCAGGTCGGGGTAGAAGTAGTTCTTGCGGGCCCAGACGCTCCGGTGGTGGACCGTGCAGCCGAGGGCCAGACCCGTGCGGACGGCAAGGGAAACGGCCGCAGGGTCCGGCACGGGCAGCGCCCCGGGAAGCCCGAGACAGACCGGGCACACGTGGCGGTTGGGCTCGTCACCGAAGCGCGCCTGGTCGCGGCAAAACAGCTTGCGGCCCGTGCGCAGCTGGACGTGGACTTCCACCCCTACCACCACCTCCCACGTCATGAACCGTCCTCCACGGCCGCAGCCACGCGGATCATGGTCGCTTCGTCCCACCAGCGCGCCATGATCTGGCCGCCTACGGGAAGTCCGTCGACCTCACCCACGGGCACCGACATGGCCGGGACCCCCGCCAGGTTGGCCGTCACGGTGAAGACATCGGACAGATACATCTTCAGAGGGTCGAGGACACGCTCCCCCAGGGGGAAGGCCGGCGCGGGCGTGGTGGGCGTGAAGAGGACGTCGACGCCCGAATCGAAGACCCGGGCCAGGTCGGCCCGGATTCTCCGGCGGGCCCGCTGCGCCGCGCCGTAGTACTGGTCGTAGTACCCCGCCGAGAGGGCGTACGTCCCCAGCATGATCCTCCGCTTCACCTCGGGCCCGAAGCCGTCGCCTCGGGTGGCCTGAACCATACCGTCCATGTCGTCGGCCGCGGCCCTCCTGCCGAACCGGACACCGTCGAAGCGGCTGAGATTGCTCGACGCTTCCGCGGGGGCGATGACGTAGTAGCACGGGATGGCCAGATCCGAACTTGGCAGCGATACCCGCCGGATCTCGGCGCCGGCATTCCTGAGACCGTCGATGGCGTCGTCCATTCGCGCCCGCACGTCGTCGTCCAGGTCGTCGGGGAAGAACTCCTCCGGAACGCCCACCACGAGCCCCTCGACACCTGCGCCGGTGGCCTCGGAGAAGGCCGGCACGGGCGTGTCCACGGAGGTGGCGTCACGAGGGTCGTACCCCGCCACGGCCTCGAGAAGTCGCGCCGCGTCCCCGACGGAGCGTCCGAACGTCCCCACCTGATCGAGGGACGAGGCGAATGCCACCAGGCCGTATCGGCTCACCCGCCCGTACGTGGGCTTGATGCCCACCACCCCGCACAGCGCCGCCGGCTGGCGCACCGACCCTCCTGTGTCCGAGCCCAGCGCCATGTGGACGTACCCCGCTGCCACCGCCGCCGCCGAGCCGCCCGAACTTCCGCCCGGCACGCGGGACCGGTCCCGTGGGTTGAGCGTGGGTCCGAAGGCCGAGTTCTCCGTGGACGAGCCCATGCCGAACTCGTCCAGATTCGTCTTGCCGACGATGAGGGCTCCAGCCTCCCGAAGCCTCCGGACCACGGTGGCATCGAACGGCGATCGGTAGCCCTCCAGCAGACGCGACCCGCAGGTGGTGGGCAGGTCCGTGGTGACCAGGTTGTCCTTCACGGCCACCGCGACACCCGTCAGAGGGCCCTGGGTGGCGACCGCCCCGGCCGTCGCACGCTCGGCCGCCGCCGGCTCCGCCAGCGAGAGGAAGGCGTTCAATCCCGCGACGCCGTCCTCGGCCTCACGGATGCCATCGACCACGGAGGCCAACGCGTCGCTCATGGATCCGTGGCGACCACGCCGGGAGGCGGGGGAACGGTGAAGAACCCGTCGTGCATCTCCGGCGCGAAGTCCGCGAGACCACGCATGAGAACATCCGGCGCGGCCACCGTGTCGTCGGCCTCCGGCACGGCAACCGCGTCGTCGGCCTCCGGCGTCGCTCCGGCGAACGGCTCCCGGCCTCCCCCGGTCACCTCGTCATCCGTCTTATGGTCCGACTCGGCCGCGCCAAGGTTCCTCAAACGCTCGGCGTGATCGAGAATGCGGTTCATCTCCTCGGTGAGCCGCTGGCTCTCGTCGTCGTCCAGGCTCAACCTGGCGAGCTCGGCGATGCGTCGGACCTCGTCGCGGTCGACGCTCACGGCCAGTCCTTCTCCAAGGAGGCGTAGCGCAGGAGCAGCTTCTTCCGCCCCGCATCGTCGAAGTCCACCGTGACCTTGAGGTCACGACCGAACCCGGAGATCTCCACCACCGATCCCGATCCGAACGTATCGTGGACCACGCGCTCGCCTTTGACGAATCGGGGCAGATCCTGATTCATGCCCACGTCGTCGCCAGGGTCGTCGTCGAAGTCGTAGGACTGGGCCTCGTAGGCGCGTCGGCGGCGCCCACCCCGGTGCGGCGTGGACTGACTCAGGAGCCGGAGGCGCTCCGTCTTACGCTCCTCCACGAGATCTTCGGGGATCGCCTCGAAGAACGAAGACAAGGTGTTGTAGTTGAAGTCCCCCGCCCGTCTCCGCTGGCGAGCCCACGTGACGGCGAGCTTGTCCTCGGCGCGGGTGATGCCCACGTAGAAGAGCCGGCGCTCCTCCTCCAGGGTCTCGGGATCGTCGTAGGAGCGCCCCAACGGGAAGAGACCTTCCTCCATCCCGGCAATGAACACCAGCGGGAACTCGAGCCCCTTGGCGTTGTGGAGGGTCATGAGCGTGACCGTGTCCGCGTCGGGATCGAGTCGGTCGACGTCGGCCACCAGGGCCACCTGCTGGAGGAAGAGGTCGAGTTCGGTGAAGGTGTCCAGCTCCTCTGAATCCATGCCCTCCATGACCGTGGCGTCGAAGTCCACGGCACCAGCGATGAGCTCGGCGACGTTCCTCGCCCGGTCTTCACCTTCCGGCCCTTCTTCGTGGAGGTGGCGAACCAGGTCGAGGTCTTCGATGAGTTCCTCGAGGAGCTCGCCCACCGAGGCCTGGGTAGCCCTCACGCTGAAGCGCTGGATCAGGTCGGCGAAGTGCCGGAGGCCCCGGGACGCTCCGGCCCGAATGGACTGGATCTCGTCGGCTCGCGCCGAGGCTTCCAGGAGAGACACGCCCTCTTCCGCGGCCCAACGCACCAGGTGCTCCTGGGACGTGAGTCCGATCCCCCGCCGGGGATAGTTGATGACCCGACCGAAGGCCACCTCGTCCCTCGGATTGGAGATGAGACGCAGGTAGGCCAGAACGTCCTGGATCTCGCGGCGCTCGTAGAAGCGCACACTTCCGACGACCTGGTACGGCACCCCTTCCCTTCGGAAGGCGTCCTCCATGGCGCGGGCCTGGGCATTCGTGCGGTAGAGTACCGCCACCGACGAGTAGGTGAGCCGCGGCGTCTCGCGGATGCGCGTTTCGATCTCGCCCACGATCCAGCGGGCCTCGTCGTTCTCGTCGAAGCATTCGGCGAGGGTGACGGGCTCCCCGCCGGTCCGCTCCGTCCGGAGCGTCTTCCCTTTCCGATTCACGTTCTCGGCGATGACGTGGTTCGCGGCGCTCAGGATGCGCTCTGTGGAGCGGTAGTTGCGCTCGAGCCGAACGGTCCTCGCCGTGGGAAAGGAGTCCTCGAAATCCAGGATGTTGCGGATGTCCGCGCCCCGCCAGCCGTAGATGGACTGATCGTCGTCGCCCACCACCATGAGGTTGTGGTGTTCGCCGGCCAGGAGCTCGACGAAGCGGAACTGGGCCCGGTTCGTGTCCTGGTACTCGTCGACGAGGATGAACGCGAACCGCTCACGGTAGCGGTCCAGCAGGTCCGGCTGCGCCTCGAAGAGTTCCACCGGCTTCATGAGGAGGTCGTCGAAGTCGAAGGCGTTCTGGTGCTCGAGCGCCTTCTGATACTCCGGGTACACCCGCGCGACGTTGCGGAGGAAGAGGTCGAAGGAGCCCTCGTTCTCCTCGACGAACGCCTTTGCATCGACGAGCTGATTCTTGACGTTGCTGATCTCGTTGCGGATGGCCTTCGGGCTCCAGCGCTTGGGATCGAGGCCTACACCCTCCTGGACGCTCTTGAGCAGCCGGAGCGACTGGTCGGAGTCGAAGATGCTGAAGGTCCGGTCCCACCCCAGTCGATCGGCATGCCGGCGGAGGAGACGGGCTCCCACGGCGTGGAAGGTCCCCACCCACATCCCCGACGGCTCGGCGTCCAGGAGGCGGGTGATCCGCTCCCGCATCTCGCCGGCCGCCTTGTTGGTGAAGGTCACCGCCAAGATGCGGTCCGGGGCGACGCCGTGGTGATGGATGAGGTTGCACACGCGGGCGGTGAGCACGCGCGTCTTCCCCGACCCCGCACCAGCCAACACCAGGATGGGCCCCTCGAAGTGTTCTGCGGCTTCGAGCTGTTCGGGGTTCAGTCCCTGGAGATGGATCGCGGTGCTCGTGTCAGGCATCGGCGGCCGGGAGTCGAATCTGGAAGGTGGTGCCCTCGGTGCTTTCGAGGAGCTCGATCTTGCCGTCGTGGACGCCCTCGACGATGCGACGCGACAGAGCCAGTCCGACGCCCCATCCGCCGGACTTCGAGCTCACGCCGGGCTCGAAGATCTTGTCCCTGATCTCCGGATCAACCCCTGGCCCGGTGTCGCGGATCCGGAGGCTCACCCATCCCCCTCCCACCTCTCGCGCGTAGATGGTGATCTTTCCGCCGCGCCCCGCCAGGGCGTCGAGGGCGTTCTTCACCACGTTCTCCAGCGCCCAGATGAGGAGCACCTCGTTGCCCTTCACGCGGGGGAGCCCGTGGGGGATGTCGACGATGAGCTCGACGCCTTTCCGGGCGATGCGGGGAATGCGGGCTGCCAGATAGGTCTCCAGGTCGCGGACGACCTGACGCACCGACAGGCTCTCCAACTCCGGTTCGGTACCGATGAGCTCGAAGCGGTGGCTGATGCGCTCCAGGCGCTCCAGATCCTCACCGATGGAGGTGGCGATGTCGAGGTCGTCGAGATCGCCGGGTCGATGCCCGTGTGGGAGGCGCAACACCTCCAACCAGCCGGCCAGCGACGACAGCGGAGTGCCCAGCTGGTGCGCCAACTCCCTGGCCATGGCCGTCCACGCCTTCTCGCTCTCGGCTCGACGTTGGTACCGGATCACCAGGAAGCCGATGAGTACCGTCAGGAGGAGGCCCGTCGCCTGGAGAAAGGGCACCAAGCGCAGGCTCTGGGCCTCGGGTGAATCCCCGAAGTGGATGTGCATGGGCCCGAGGGTGTCCCCGATGGGCGCGTGCACCTCGTCCATCCGTCGGACGTAGGCCCGGATCCGCTCCTGACCCTCCGGCGTCTCCGAGTCCACGGAGAATGGGAGGTTCACGTGGCTGATGACCGTGTCGCGGGGGCCCATGACGACCATGGGCACGCCCGAGCCCGTGACGATGCGCTGGAGTTCGAAGAGCGCCTGGGTTTCCCGCGCCGGATCCTGCGACACCAGGCCTTCTTGCACCTCCGTGTAGATTCGCGAGAGGAGCTCGGAGTTGGCTTGGACCTGGCGAAAGATCTGCTGGGTGTAGAGCAGGTACCAGCCCAGCAGGAGAACGAAGAGGGTCGCGAGGGCGACGGGCCACTTGATGCGGTTCACGAGCTGGGCTCGAGGCGCTCGCTCCCAACGTACGGGTGGAGCACGTCGGGAAGCGTGACGGCGCCATCCTCGTCCTGGTACGTCTCGAGGAGGGCCGCCACCACCCTCGGCAACGCGAGGGCCGAACCGTTCAGCGTGTGAACGAACTCGGGCTTGTCGGCCTGGGACCGCCGGAAGCGGAGATTCGCCCTACGGGCCTGGTAGTCGGTGAAGGTCGTGCAACTCGACACCTCCAGCCACGTCTCCACGCCCGGGGCCCACACCTCCAGGTCGTACGTCATGGCGCCGCTTTGCCCGAGGTCGCCGGTGGCGAGGACCACCCGCCGATACGTCAGGCCCAGGCGCTCGAGGAGCACCTCGGCCTCTCGCGTGAGTTCCTCGAGAGCCTCGAGGCTACGCTCGGGGAGCTCGTAGCGCACCAATTCCACCTTGTCGAACTGGTGCACCCGCAGGAGTCCCCGGGTGTCCTTGCCGGCAGCGCCCGCCTCCCGACGGAAGCACGGTGAGTAGGCCGTGTAGCGGACGGGGAGGTCGTCGAGCTCGAGGATCTCGTCCCGGTGGAGGTTGGTCACCGGTACTTCGGCGGTGGGGAGCAGCCAGAGCCCGTCTTGTTCGGTGTGGTACGACTCCACGGCGAACTTCGGAAGCTGGCCCGTGCCGAGCATCGACTCGGGATTGATGAGGTACGGGACCCGGAGCTCCGTATACCCGTGCTCCCCGGTGTGCACGTCCAAGAAGAAGTTGATGAGTCCACGCTGAAGACGCGCGCCCGCGCCGCGAAGCAGTGGAAAGCCCGACCCGGCCACCTTGGCCCCCCGAGGCAGATCCAGGACGCCGAGGGCCTCCGCCAGGTCCCAGTGTGGCTGAGGGTCGAAGTCGAACGTCGCCGGCTCGCCCCACTCCGAGTGGATCTCGTTGGCCGACTCGTCGCCTTCCGGCACCGGGTCGAGGGGCAGGTTGGGCACCTCCAGCAGGATGGTGCGGATTTGCTCATCGGCCGACCGGACCACGTCGTCCAGGGTGTCGATCCTAGTCCCCAACGCCCGCGTCTCGGCGATGAGGTCGTCGGCGTTCTCTCCGGCGCGCTTCATCTCGCCGACCCGCTTCGAGGCCTCGTTCCTCTTCGCCTTCAGCTCGTTGACCTCACCGATGGCTTCCCGGCGCCCCTCGTCCAGGGCCAGCACCCGATCCACGGCCACCGGCAACGAGCCGTCTCTCCGAGCCAGGGCGTCCGTCACCGCCTCCGTCTCGGCACGGAGCCGACGAATGTCGAGCATGGCTCAGGTCAGTCGG
>ERZ869936.2088-NODE-2088-length-12339-cov-4.262130_pt1 | contig 12339 bp, 23 predicted proteins | sample MGYA00520876_ERZ869936 | MGnify/ENA primary metagenome ERZ869936 (study PRJEB32218, sample SAMN09650985) | biofilter metagenome | isolation source: enrty point of leading RO module | place: Saudi Arabia: Thuwal, RO plant located on Red Sea | collected 2016-02-17 ... | reverse complement strand
AAATCGGAGCTCACTGCAAAGGGCACAATCGTAATTCGATAGGGGTATGCTATTGTGGAGGCGTTGAAGCAGATGGTAAGACTCCGAAAGATACTAGACTTGAATGTCAAAAAGAAGCGTTAGTTGCTGTACTTAGAACTTTAAAAGCTATGTACCCTAACGCTGTTATACATTCACACAATGACTTTGCTAACAAAGCGTGTCCGTCATTTGATGCAACTAGAGAATATCAAAATTTATAAAATGACAACTGAAGAAAAACCTATAAGAGGTATGTTTTCTGGTAGAAAGAAAAAAAAGAAGGTTAAAGGAAACTTTAACAGAACTACTAAGCAAAGAGATAAGCATCAAATAAACTTCATGAACAGCAGAGCTAAAGGCTATAGAAAATGCTTTGGCTTTAGAGCTGACAACGGAACTTGTAGTAACCCTCAACAGGAAATAGTGTAATGAAAATATCTGAGTCAACAGAATTTAAAATAGATATTAAAACTGTAGTTAGTATTATAGTTATTACATCAATGTTTATGACAATGTATTTTACATTACAGTCAGACATAGAAGAAGCTAAGAAGATGCCAGAGGCGGTCATAGATCGCATAGAATATGATTTGAAACAGAAATGGCAGACAGAGCATATAGAAGGTCTAGAAGAGAAAGTAGATGAATTATTATACTGGGCTAGAAAAGTTGATGGTAAACTTGAGGCTGGTATATGTTTAGAGAAACAATCAAAACGTAAGTAATGGCCAAAAAGAAAATTAAGCGAACTAAAATATCTCCAGCTTGTAAAGCAGCAGCAAAAAAGAAATTTAAAGTATGGCCTTCAGCTTATGCGAGTGGATGGGGTGTAAGATGTACTAGAGCAGGTGGTCCAGGTAGATTTGGTAGAAAAAAGAAAAAGAAAAAATAATGGCAAGTGTAAAAAGTTTGAAAGAAGTTATTGCTCAGCTTAAAAAAGCAGTTAAAGCTCATGCTAAGCAAGCTGAAACTATACAGGCACATATTGACAAGTTTCATAAAAAAAATAAATGAAAAAGCGTGGCGGTGAATATCGCGGCACATTAAAGGCTAGGATATCTAAACTATATGGTGGTAGCGTAACTTGCAGTAAAGTTAAGAAGTTAAAGACACGGATGAATAGGACTAAGAGAGATACTCAACTAGCTAATTGGTTTATTAACATGCATAACTGTAAATAATGGCAAAGAAAAGACCTGAATGGAAAGACAGTAAATATGCAGATGCTAAAGGTAAGTTTAAAGACTTAGGCTGCAAAGACCTAGCTAATTGGCTTATTAAATCTAGAAAAGGAAATAAAAAAGCTATTGTTGGTAGTTTAAATCAACAAATAGTTTTTAATAGAAAAAGAAAACCTGCGTACGCTAGCAAAATGAAATGCGCTAGAAAGTTTGCAATGAAAAAACTAGGTGATGGCAAAAAGTAAAGTAAAAGGTGGAGGCACTAAAAAAGTTTGTCTACCTGCGGCGAAGGTAAGGTCAATGAGTAAAGCTGAACGTGAAAAAGTTGTTAGGGCTAAACGTTCCGCTGCGGCAAAAGGTAAGTATAAAAGATCTAGTAAATCAAATGTTAAAGGCGCTCGTAAAAAAGGTGCTACATTACGTGACTGGTTTGAAAAAGAAAACTGGATAAATGTAGCTACAGGTAGACCTTGTGGTGAATCAACTAAAAAGAAAAAACGTGGCAAAAAGAGTAGATAAAAGTAAAATGCCTTGTAATAAGCCTAGGGCTTCTACAAAAGCAAATAAAAAGAAAATGGTTAAAGCTTGCGAAGGTGGTAAAGAACGTATAGTACACTTTGGTGAAAAAGGTTATGGCCATAATTATTCTGCAGCTGCAAGAAAAAGTTTTAGAGCTAGACATAAGTGTGGTCAAAAGAAAAGTAAATTAAAAGCACAATACTGGGCTTGTAAAGTTTTATGGGCTGGCAAAGGCGGCTCAACTAAGTCTAACCCAAAAGGAAGAAAAGGTAAATATTAAAATATGTTTATGGAACAATTAAAAAAAGTAATAAACTCTTCTTGGATGAAGTCAGCAGCTATAGGTTTAATAGGTCTTTTGATGTTATCTGAAGGTCATGTATTTTATTCCGGTATAGCATTTGGTTTTGCTATAAGAGAGTTTCTATTAATATTGAAGCCAACTGTGTCATGTGGTAAATGTGAAGGTTGCGAAATATGTAATAAGTAATATGTCTAAGTTTAAACTAAAGCCTCCATATGAAATAGATAATACTCCTATATATAATATACCTGACAAACCAGGTGTATTAGGAAGAACAAATAATTGTGGAAGTATAGTAATAAATAAAGACGTTAGAGACCCAAAGCTAATAGAAGAAATAATACGTCATGAGAAAGTTCACGTCGATAAAATAAAAAGAGGTGATTTAAATTATGACAATAAATATAATTACTGGAAAGGTAAAAAGTATTTAAGAAAAGAAGTAAACGGCGATAAATCTTTTCCTTGGGAAAAAGAAGCATACGCAAAAGAAAAAAAGAAATAATGGATTCTGATATAATGAAAAAAATAAAAGCAGGTGATAAAGGTTTATTATCTATGATTCAAACTGAAGAAGGTAGAGAAGTAGTTAAAGAAAATTTTGGTTACACACATATGCCTAATGGATCTCAAATAACAAAACACTGTTATAACTCTAAGAAAAAATAATTATGTCAAAGAAAAAATTTGCAGACACTAAGGTCGGTAAGTTTTTAAAAGATAAAGCGCCTGACGTATTAAATACTATAGGTGATATTTTACCAAATCAAGGTGGCTTAGGTATAGTAAAAAATATCATAACAAGTGATAATACTATTGAGCCAAAGGATAAAGAACAAGCTCTTAAATTATTAGAGATAGACATCATGGAGATGCAAAACGTTTCTAATAGGTGGTCGAACGATATGAAATCAGATTCATGGCTTAGTAAAAATACTAGACCACTATCTCTTATATATCTAACATTTGCATCGACTATATTAATGATTATAGATTCTTTTCATACTACGTTTGACGTAGATGTTGCTTGGGTAGAACTTTTAAAAACATTACTAATAACAGTTTATGTAGCGTACTTTGGTTCTAGAGGTGCGGAAAAAATACAGAATATAAGAAAATAAAATGGCTAGAATAAACGCTTATACTAAAGACGGGACTATAAATGGCTCAGAGTTACTGTTAGGTTCAGACACTGATGGATCTACAAAGACTTTTCCTATAAGCGATCTTAAAGAGTTTTTAATATCTCAAGCTATAAGTGGTGAATTAATATATCAATTTAGTAATCAAGCTATATCAGGATTAGGTGATGGAAAATTTAAGGCAGATAGTTTAAGTTTTTCATCTATAACAAGATTAAACATTAACCGTACTTACGCAGGCGGTACAATTGTTTCAGAATACCTTGATAGCTTCTTAACCGAAGAAGTTATTTTATATAATATAAAAGACAGAAACTCATTTGGTAGATTTACTTTTGGTTCTACTTACACTAATAATTCTGTAAATGACCAATTTAGAGATGTTACGGTAACTCATGTTTCATCAAACGGTAACTTAGTTGAGAACGAATTTTATGCCTTTTCATTTGAAGGTAAAGATAAACATTATACTCATCACCAAAACAACGCATCTACGTCTTGGACAATAAATCATAATTTAAATAAATTCCCAAGTGTTAGTATAAAATTTTCAAGCAGTGATGAAATATACACTAACGTAGGCGCATTAGCTGGTGTAGAGTATACAGACAAAAATAACTTAACAATTAACTTAGTCTCTTCTGAAAGCGGCTATGCATATTTAAACTAAACAAACAATAAAAAATGGCGATTCCAATATTAAATCATTTAGATCTTAGGAGTGCAGCAGAGCTTCAGAATGCGATTTTGCACAAGACCACTTCAGCTTCTGCATCAGACGTAGAAGGTAAAATAATATATGACACGGGTAGTAATGCTATAAAATTCTATGATGGCTCTCAATGGGTAGAGCTAAGCGGAACAGGCGCAACATACGATTTAACAGTACCTTCTGAAACAACTAGTATTAGACTAGCAGGTGTTACTGGATCAGGTAATACTAACGATGATGTAGCTCTTTCAGCTGGTGATAACATTAGCTTATCAAGAGTTAGTGCTACAGAGATTAGAATAACTGCTACCGATACGAATACTACAACTACTGCAGATGTTCTTTCAGCTTTAAATGCTGATTTTGGTGGAGACGCAACATTTGGTACACAGTCAGATGATGTAGTAACTTTTACAGGTGATCTCACAGTAGGCGGAGATTTAACAGTAAACGGTACTACAACAACAGTTAACTCAACTACCGTAACTATAGACGATCCAGTCTTTACGCTAGGTGGAGATACTGCTCCTGCTTCAGACGATAACAAAGATAGAGGTATTGAATTTAGGTATCACGACGGTACTGCTGCAAGATTAGGTTTCTTTGGTTATGACGATAGTGCTAGTGAATTTACTTTTTTAACTGGAGCTACTAACAGCTCAGAAGTATTTAGTGGTGACAAAGGTAATATCAATGTTGCTGTTGCTAAAATGACTACTTTAAATATAGGTGGTACTGCAGTTACATCTACAGCTGCTGAGCTAAACATATTAGATGGTGTTACAGCTACTACTTCAGAAATTAACATACTAGATGGCGTTACAGCTACTACAACTGAGATAAATATATTAGACGGCGTAACCTCAACTACTGCTGAATTAAATATACTAGACGGTGTTACAGCTACTACCGCAGAACTAAACGTTTTAGATGGTGATAGCGAAGTAGAAGTTAACACTGTATCTAATGGCGATGGGTTCGTACACAACGACGGTGGAACTATGAAAGTAACTACTGTTGCTAGTTTAGCTAGTTTGTTTGCTGGTACAAACATAACAGCTACGAATAGTGTTTTATCTGTTGCTGACTCATCTGCGTCTACTAAAGGTGTCGTTATAGTATCAGCAGGCGATGGTATTGACGTTAGTTACTCATCTGGAACAGCAACTGTATCAGCTGAAACGGCTAGCGCTACTAACCCAGGCGTTGTTGAATTAGCTACATCAGCTGAGACTAGAACTGGTACAGACACTACTAGAGCTGTTACACCAGGCGGATTACAAGCTAGACATAGCTCAGGTACTTTTCCTGAGTCTACCGAAGCTTCAGGATTTACACAAACAGTAGCACACGGTATGGGTACTTACGTTCACGTTACCGTTATACAAACCTCTGATGGCACTATTGTTTTTCCAGAAGTAGCAATGACTTCTGCTAATAGTGGTACAGTTACAATGACATTCGCGTCTGGAGCTAGTGCTGGTGCTTACAGATATATGATATCATTAGTTGACTAATGGCTGTTAATTTTTTAAACGGTATTACAGTATCTGCTGGTGATGCTAAAGTTACAGCAGGATCTTTAGCTGTTGGTAATATTACTAACAACGCTACTGACGGTAGAATAGACGCTTCCAACGATGTGGTAGCGTTTTCTACTTCAGATGTCAGATTAAAAGGTAATATAAAACAAATACAATCCGCTCTTGATAAAGTTAATAAGTTACAAGGCGTAGAGTTTGACTGGATAAAAAAAGAAGGTGTTCACGGCAACGAAGGTCACGACGTAGGTGTTATAGCTCAACAAGTAGAAGAAGTGCTACCTGAAGTTGTAACGACTAGAGATTCAGGATATAAAGCTGTTAAATACGAAAAGATAGTTCCACTATTAATTGAAGCTATAAAAGAACTTAGCGAAAAATTAGATAACTGTGGCTGTTCCAAGTAGTGGTGCTATAAGCTTGCTTGGTATAAAAAGAGAGCTTAGTAATAATGACTATAGCGCTAGCAACACACATAGCAATATAAGTTTGAAAGATTGTTCTGATGGAACTGTAGCAACCATAAACACAGCTAACGCATCTACAGATAGACCAGACGGTGATGCACCTCATTTTATGACTGAGTTTTACGCTTATGACCACGATTTAGTTACTTTGTCTACTATAACAAACAAGTACTCTTTCTTATTAGATGGAGTTGATGAATATATAGATTTAGGAGAAGACTACCATACTATAGGATCTGACAACTGTACGGTCATGGGTTGGATAAGGCCTGACAACTTAACAGGTAATGTAGAAATATTTAGTATAGGTGAAAACACTGGTAGTAGATTTAGGATGCAAAGAAGAAGTAATAAAGTAGGAGCTTATATAGAAAGCGACACGCACTCAGGTGGTCAAGCTTTAAATGGATCTACTACTATAGCTGTTGACACTTGGTATCATGTAGCTTTAGTTAAAAGTGGTACAACTTTTACAATATACTTAAATGGATCATCAGATGGTTCATTAACTCAAACAGGAGATTTTAGTTCTTCAACAGGAATAATAGGTGCATACTGGGGTGGTGGTTCTAACTTCTTCGCTGGTCGTGTAGATGAAATGGCGCTTTTTGATTATGCTGTTTCTTCATCAGATATATACAACATATATGATGTTAATACTAGAACTGCATCAGCTGACTTAGATGAATTAACCACACCGCCAATAGCTTGGTATAGAATGGGAGATTAATTATGGGAAGTATATTTAGAAATCCTCACTGGTTATTAACTGAGAACGGTAACTCAAGCAAAGAAAGTAATTTCAGCTTAAACTTTGATTCGTCGGCTAGTGACCATGTTGATTTAGGCGTAATGGACGACTCTTTAAAGCCAAGTCCAAGTGATTTAACTAGTGATGGTTTTTCAATAAGTGTTTGGGTTTATATAGATAGTCTTTCTAGTAATGTAGCTATATGGCAAAATGACGGATTAGGTATAACTAATTATGGTGGTTTACTACTACTTGTTAATTCTACTGGAGCTTTAAACGTTGGTTATAATCAAAACAATGGAGCTGGTTCAGCATACAGAAAAAATTATTTAACTGAAGAAAGTTATATAACTACAGGATCATGGATTCATTTAGTTGTAGTATATAATGGAGCAGCAAATACACCAACAGTTTATAAAAACAATGTAGCATTTTCAGGTGAGTGGAGTAGTTCAGGAAGTGGTAATACTTCAACTATGCCTCAATATAGTACCACTGGTAAAGGAAGTATAGGAACAATAAGAAATGGATTAAATTATTTAGATGGCAAACTATTTGGTTTAGCATTATTTAATTATACTTTATCTTCTTCAAACGTGAGTACTTTATATGGTAACTCAACTAATGGACCTGGCGATCCATTATCACTTACTACAAAGCCTTTGGCTTATTATAAAATGTGTGATGATATGTTTTATAATGGAACTAATTTTATAGTTCCTAATACTGCTAAAATAAATACCGGATCTGGTAACACAATGTCTGTCAACTTCGACGGCGCTGGTAATTATGAATATCTTTTACTTTGCGCTTCAGATCGTGAAAAAGTATTTCAATACGATGACAACGCTATGACTATGAGCGTTTGGTTTAAGGCTGATAGCTCTGGATTAAGAAACTTACTAAGTGGATCTGGCTGGTTTCAATACTTTGGTATGTTAGGTTCTAATGGTTACCTGTACAATTACGATGGTGGCTGGAGAGCTTTAACAAATTATTCTATAGCAGATGGTGAATGGCACCATGTTGTAGCTAAGGTAGGAGCTGATACTCAGGTTTGGGTTGATGGTGTTAGCACTTATACAAAAAGCCCTACACCAAGCAGACATTACACTAGCAAACTTCAAACAGTAGGTAGTTATTTTACCGGAACAACAAGACATTGGAATGGAAACGTTAGCCAAGTTGCTGTTTTTTCTGGAACATCTACAAGTGTTAGTGATTTATATAATGATGGAGTACAGCCAGATATAAGTGCTATGGACAACCTAGAAATACTATATGAGCTAAATCAAAATCATTATAGAAGTCAAGATGCTTTTTATTTTCCAAGTTCAGTAAATACACTTGATTACGCTTATCTAGGTGCAGACTATGAGTCAACTACACCAAGATGCTCCTAACGGTAATTTAAACTTTGGAACAGGTGTCAATATAACTACAGGTGATTTAAAAGTTAACGGTCCTTTTTCTACTAAAAATTCTATAACTAGAAATGGTGGTAATTATAGACAACTATCACCTTTAAGTGCGGGAGATACAACTACAAGTTTAGTAACAGTTGCTGATCCAACTAAAATGCAAATGACAATGCAGACTGGATTAAGGAGTGATGCTACAAGTAAAGAAGTTTCTATACGTTTTTCAGGTGTACCTACAAACGTAACCATAGACTGGGGAGACGGCTCTACAACTACTAACCCTACAGACGGGTTTAATAACCACACTTATGCTAATCATGGTGTTTATACAGTCACATTAGGTGGAGTAAACGCGCAAGGATACGTTAGGTATAATAATAATGAAACATCTAGATCTATAGTCTCTATTGATCATTGGGGAAGCGATTATGATTTAAAATCTGCTTATTTAAATTTTAGAGGTGCTATTAATAATGATGTTTTAGCAGAAGATCAACCTACGTTTAGTTCGCCAAGTGTTTATGGCTATGGTTACTTTTTTGAGTCTAATAGAAGATTACATAATTTTAATAGATCTATAGAAGAGTGGGATATAACTTCAGGAGCAACATATTTTAGAAATATGTTCAGTGGGTGTTCAGCTTTAGGTTATTTAAATTTAGAGAAATGGGGATTAACAGGAACAGGTTATGATTTTAGTGCAATGTTTCTTACTTGTAATTCATTTACAGGTGATATAAATTGGGATTTATCTTGTAGTAAAGCTAGTCAATTTTTGATGAACGCGTATAAATTCAATAGCAATATAAATAACATAACGTTTACAGGTAATTGCTCACAAATGATTAGATCAACTAGAAAGTTTGATAAAGAAATAACATTAGGTAGTACTGTTAATAATATATATTCTATAGCTACTTACAACACTGTATGGGACGGGAACGAAATGTCTAGTTTTGATCCTTCAAATATAACCAATAAAAGCACTGGTATGCAAATATTATTTTATCAAAATACAGCTTTTAATGGTGACGTATCAGGTTGGGATGTAAGTAGTTTTACTAATTTTGATAGAACTTTTTTTAATTGCCAGTCATTTGCTAGAGATTTAAGTGGTTGGGATACGAGTAATGGTGTTAACTGTAAACAAATGTTTTACAATTGCTATTTAATACCTAGAGTACCTACTGATTTTAGCAGCGCTACAAACATGCAGCAGACTTTTTTCAATAATGATTCTGTTGCTAATAGCGATATAGCAGCTTTGCAAATTGGCTCAGCTACTACTATATATCAAATGGTTGCGTATTCTAATAATCTTGATGTAGACGCTGGCGGTTGGGATTTAGGCAATGTAACAACTGCATATCAATGTTTTAGATCTTGCGTTTCTATGAGTAGAGCTAATTGTACGAGCACACTTACTAGATGGGCTATAGGCGTATATAATGGAGATAATGCTAAGGGTGTAAATATGGGTTATATTTTTTATCAAGCAAATCAGGTTAGTGGTGGTTTTGATAATTCAAGAACAACTACTGCTGCTGGTACTACTTTTAGCTGGCCTACTACATCTGCTAATTATACTTTAAGTAAAACTGGTGAACCTGATACAAATGGTTCAGGTGATTATTGTAAAGTTGTTGAAGATGAAGACATAGGTAAAAAGTGGTTAGAAGCAAAAGATATGGCTTGTAGTAGTGAACCTGGAACTGACTTTGTAGAATTTAAAACTGATTTATTAGAAGGAAGTGTTAGTACTGTTACAGTTAGTGTAGATTACTTTTGGAATCACAGTCCTAGTTTTAGTTCAACTACAGGTGTAACAGCTGATTATTCCATAAACGGAGGATCCTGGGTAAACTTCATTGATGATACGGCTAGTGGATTTAGTACTGATTTAAATAATGGAACGTATGAAGAGCCACTAGTTGGTAGTGTAACTATATCATCAGGATTTAGCACAAGCTTTCAAGTGAGAGTAAGACTTCAATCTGGAGAAGGTAGCTCTTGCATAGCTGGTTTAGATAAAGTAAAAATAACATCTACTTACTACGGTTATACAAACAAAGAAATATACGTTCAAGACTTCTCTAATCAAGAAGTAGGCACTGGTTACGAAAACACTACTAGTGCAACACCTAGTACTGCACCACAAGGAGATCCTTGGACTAAAGCTGGAGATGCTTTAGATTATTTAACAAATCCAGTTGGAGGACAATGGTATCCATCAGCTGGAACTTTATTACAAGCTATAACAAGACATAATTAAATGAAAACATATGCGATAATAAATCTATCTGACACTGATAAAGTTATATGGAGTCAAGTAGATCAAATAGATGCGCAAAGAGCTAGAAGAAACGTAGCTAATACACAATGTATAATATCATATATAGTAGAACCTAGTTTTATTACAGATGAAACTTTAACACCTGTTTCTACATTAAACAAAGAACAAGCAATCACAACTATGAATTCTAGTGATTGGCATATTGATAGTGATGTAGATTAGTGAAGTATTGTGTGATTATATAACTAAGTTAAATTAAATATAATAAAATGGCAAAGAAAATAACAAAAAAAGAACTAACATCAGTTAAAGAAGTTAATGACAGGATAAATAAAGAAGTATTTAATCTTGGATTATTAGAGAGTAATAGATTAGACCTCCTTCAAAAACTACAAAATGCAAGAAACGAACTAAACGCTTTGCAAGTAGATCTAGAAAAGAAATATGGAAAAGTAGTTATTGATCTTGAAGACGGAGCAATAACACAACCAAAGCAAGATGAAGAATAGTATAGTTAGAAAGATAAGTATAGGTTCTGATTATAAAGACAATGCAATGCATTATGCTATTGGTCAAAGAGTTTGGGGAGATCATACTATTTCTAATATAATCTACAATGAAGAAGACGGTTCTTATGATATATTTATAACTAAGAACAAAGAGGTTTTACCTTGGAAAAGATTTAATAGAAATATGGCTGTATCTGTAGAATATGATTTAAACTACGGTGAATAGTCTTTATAATTTTATTATCAAACCTTTTAACGATAGGTATGATAATGAAGTATCAGTAGGAGATAAATCTCTTATTGTAAATACCACTATAGAAAACCACAGATTCGTGAGTAAGAGAGCAGTCGTAGTATCTGTGCCGACTGCATACTCTTCTCCTATAAGTGTTGGAGACGAGGTATATGTACACCATAACATATTTAGGAGATGGTACGACGTTAAAGGTAGAGAAAGAAATAGTGCTAAGTATTTTAAAGATGATTTGTATTTTTGTAGTTTAGATCAGATATATATGTATAATAACGAGTCTAATTTAGATTATTGTTTTGTTGAGCCTATAAGAAACAAAAGCTATTTACATACTAGACTTGAACAACCTAATGAAGGCATTGTGCATACTTGTCCTAATAATAAGTATATAAAACAAGGTGATCACGTAGTGTTTAAGCCAAAGTCTGAATTTGAGTTTATAATAGAAGATCAGAGATTATATTGTATGAGGTTAAATAGAATTGTATTAAATTATGGATGTTATAAAGACAAAGCAGAAGATTATAGAGTCAGCGCAAAAAGCAGTTGAAGAGTTAATAAAAGTAGCTAAAGAACCTATAGTAGACACTCAAGATGATGTATCTGCAGATAGACTTAAAAATGCTGCAGCAACAAAAAAACTAGCTATATTTGATGCGTTTGAAATATTAAAAAGGATAGAAGAAGAAGAGCAAGCTATAACTGATATAAAGAAAGGTAAAGAAAAGCAACAAAAAACTTTTAAAGGTTTTGCTGAAGGGAGGAGTAAATGAGCTATAAGCAAACACTTTGGAAAGAAGTTGATAACGTTATCAACGACAAGATATTAGCTAAGAATAATAGATATAAGAAATGGGAGTATGGTTACAAATCTCAATATGATTTTGTTTGTATAAGTAAAGACGGAACTATTGGATCGATCATTGAAATACAAAACCTTCGCATTGCTTTACCAAAAGCACATGAACCGTACAAACGAAGCGAAGATAAAAAGGGACAATATTGGGAAAAATTTGAATACCCAAAAGAATTACAAAAAATAAAAACAAGATTTGATTGGGAAGAATATCCAATTGAGTTTAAAGAAAAATGGTACGATTATATAGATGAAGAATTTAAACGCAGAGAACAAGGTTTTCATTTCTACAATAATGGCAATCCTGTATATATCACTGGTACTCATTACATGTACTTGCAGTGGTCAAAGATCGATGTCGGAGCACCA
>ERZ869936.2086-NODE-2086-length-12351-cov-5.354018_pt1 | contig 12351 bp, 9 predicted proteins | sample MGYA00520876_ERZ869936 | MGnify/ENA primary metagenome ERZ869936 (study PRJEB32218, sample SAMN09650985) | biofilter metagenome | isolation source: enrty point of leading RO module | place: Saudi Arabia: Thuwal, RO plant located on Red Sea | collected 2016-02-17 ... | reverse complement strand
CGCCGGCTACCTGGCCGGCAAGGCGGCCCGGGAGGTCGCGCTGCAGCGCGCCGAAGGGATCGCCGAGGGCGACTCGAGGCGGGTTGAACGCCGCCACGTGGACGCCGGCCTCACGCAGGGGCTTCCAGAAGCCCCGTGGGGTGGCCCAGCAGCCGACCCAGTCGTACACGACGTAGACCGGCACCCCTTCGCGGGCCTTCTCGATGAGCGCCGACCGGAACTCCCGCCCGACGGGATCGTCCCGGACGAGGTAGTTCTCGAAGTAGACGAAGCGCTGCGCGGACCGGATGGAATCGAGCCACGACGAGAAGGTGACCCCACCCTCGAACTGGAGCCGGATCTCGTTGCCACAGATGGTTTCGCCGCCGGTGGCCCGGGACATCCCCATCCACGGCTCCCCAGGCCTCGCCTCATGCCCTGCAGAGGGGCGGAACAGGATGGCGTGGCCAGCGGCGTCGGACGGTCCGCTCGGGGTGAAGGGCATGGCCTGAACTTCTCGAAGGCCGCCGGAGAAGTACAGTGGAGCCCAGCCCATGGAAGGGTGATCGGAAGCGCGTTCCGATCACCCTCCTGGACCTTCGCCCCTGCTACTCCGACCGAAGCGCCTGCATGGGGTCCACACGTGTGGCCCGGCGGGCCGGCACATACGACGCCGTCAGCGCCACCACGGCGAGGACGGCGCCCACCGCCGCGTAGGTCGTGGGGTCGGTGGCGCTCACCTCGAAGAGGAGCTCCACCAGGAAGCGGGACAGTCCAACAGCGGCGAGAACACCCACCACCAACGCCCCTACGGCGAGGAGGGCGCCCTCACGGAGGACCATCCCCAGGACCTGCCGCTGCTCGGCCCCGAGCGCCATGCGCACGCCGAACTCGCGGGTGCGTTGACTCACCGCGAAGGCGAGGACGCCGAGGACTCCGATGGCCGCGATGATGAGGGCGAGAACCGCGAACGCCGTGAACAGCGCCGCGTTCAACCGGTCGGCGGCGATGTCTTCCCTCCGCAACTCGGTGAGGGTGGTGACGTTGTCCACCGGGCGGTCGGCTTGCATCCCACGGACGATCTCCGTCACGCGCCGTGCCACGGGCCCGGCCTCTCCCGAGGTCGCCACGATGATGGCCGGTCCGGCGCCCTGCTGGGCCGCAGGCAGGTACAGGGTTTGCGCCCCGGAAAGGGACAGCCCGTACTCCCTGGTGTTCGCGGCGACTCCGACGATGCGCGACCAGGGACCCCAGCTACCGTTGAACTGCTGCTGGGAGATCCGTCCCCCGATGGCACTCTCCTTTCCGAAGATGTCCTGCGCCATCCGCTCGTTGATGATGACGACGGGCTCGGAGTCGGCGTCGTCGGTGATCCGGAACGGTCGACCCTGGACCATGGGAACGCCCACCGTCTCGAAGTAGCTCTCCGACACGACGTTCACCTGGCCCATGGGCGATGCCACCCCGTCCTCGGCGACCCCTTCGACCCGGAACGTCCTCTGGGTGAGGATGACCGGCTGGAACGGCGCCCGGCTCGCGTGGGCGACGGAGCGGACCTCGGGGAAGCTCCCGATCTCGTCGATGACGCGATCCATGAGCTGGAGGTTGTCGTCTCCCGACATGCCCGTGGTATTGGGCGACTGCATGGCGATGACGTTCTCGTACGCGATGCCGGTGTCCACCTCGGTGAGGTTGATGAGGCTCCTCACCATGAGACCCGCCCCGATGAGGAGCGTGAAAGAGAGGGCCAGCTGGCTCACCACCAGTCCGTGCTGCACGTGCTTGCGGGACAGCCCTACCGCACCCCGCGCCCCGGCCGCGGCACCGGCCGCGTTGCCCAGGCCCTGAAGCCCTGGAAGCGTCGGCGTCCACGCCAGGAGGACGGCGACTCCCACCGCGACCCCGATGGTGAACAGCAGCACGGGAACGTCGATGCCGATCTCCCCGGTGCGGACCGTGAACCGGTCGGCGTACTGGACGAGGAGTTCCAGCCCGAAGACGGCGAGGGCGAGCCCGAGGGCGGCCCCGGCCAGGGACAACACCAGGTTCTCGGTGAGGAGTTCTCGTCGGAGTCGCCGCTTTCCGGCGCCCAGCGCGGCTCTCACCGTGAGCTCCCGCTCCCGGCGAACGATCCGCGTGAGCGTGAGATTGGCCACATTGGCGCAGGCCAGGAGCAGCACCAGCCCTACGGTCCCCATGAGGACGAGGAGGGTGGGTCGCGCCTCGCGCGTGAGCTCCTCCTGCCACGGCGTCGCCCGAACGGTCATCTGCAGATGCTCGGGGTAGGCCGCGGGGTACGACTCGCGCAACGCACGGTTGAGGGACTGGAGCTCGGCCTGGGCCGCGTCCACCGTCTGCCCGGGAGCGAGTCGGGCGAAGACGTCCGTCATCCGATGGGTCCGGTCGTCCTCCATGGTAGCGCTCTGGTAGTGCGCGTTCGTCGAGTAATTGACGAAGAAGTCCTGGGTCCGCGTTCCCGTGTAGTGCGTGCCGGGCTCCAGCACTCCGATGATCCGTGTCACCGTGGGGGACGAGAAGGCATAGAGCCGGACCGTTGAGCCGATGATGTCGGGATCCGCGCCGAACACCCGGGTCCAATAGTCGTGGGTGAGGACCATGACGGGTTCCGCTCCGCGCCCGTCGTCGTCCGCGTTCATGGTCCGGCCGAACTGCGGCGTCAGGTCCAGCACGCCGAAGTAGTTGGCGGTGACCAACCCCCCGACGGCCCGATGGGGCTCGTCCTCGGCTACGACGGTGAAGGTCCAGTCCCCGTACTCGACGAACTCGTCCATGGTGCGGGACTGCTCGCGGTAGTCCTGAACCTCCTCGAAGGAGAAGGAGACGTTGTCGATCCCGGCGGCCATGGCCGGCTGCTGGACGTAGAGGATCCGGTCAGCGTCGGGATACGGCAGCGGCGCGAGCAGCACGCCGTGGATGACGCTGAAGATGGCCGTGTTGAGGCCGATTCCCAGCCCGAGTGTGAGGACGAACGCGGCGGTGTATCCGGGCGTTCGTGCGAGGCTGCGCAGCGTGATACGAAGGCTCTTCATCGTCGTCCACCTCCCTGGAGTTCCCGGCCGGAGCCCCTGCCCCGACCCGCCGGACGAGCCGGCCCTCAACCCAACTTCGTGAGGTACCGGTAGGATATCAGCTTGTAGGCCAGCTTCGCCACTACGAAGTCGGGGGCGGGCATCCCCGGCGTCGGTGCGAGCTCCACGATGTCCGCCGCCACGACCTCCCGCTCCTCGAAGACCCGCCGGAGGAAGCGGAGCGTCCGGTACCAGTCTCCACCACCCGGTTCTGGGGTGCCGGTGGAGGGAACGATGGACGGGTCGAAGTAATCCACGTCGAAGGTCAGGTACACCTTCGGTCCCAGCGCCTCCAGCGCCTGGTCCATCCATCGGTCGTCGTTCCACATGTCGTCGGCCCAGATGAGGGTCGAAGCGTCCGAGGACCGGGACACGTCGATCTCCTCGCGACTCACCCCCCGAAGCCCCACGCCGACCACGTCGGCCCGGTGGAGGACGCGGGCCATGGCCGACGCGTGCGAGGCCGGGGTCCCTTCGTACTCCAGCCGTAGATCCGCGTGGGCGTCCATCTGCAGAACCGAAAGGCGCTCATCGCCGAACCGATCGGCCTGGGCGAGGATGGCAGGCGACGAGACCGAGTGCTCACCCCCCAACATGAGGAGGAAGCCGTCTCCCAGTGCCGCCGCAACCCGAGCGTACGCGGCCTGCAGCTCGTCCATGGCCGGCGCCGCGCCGGCACGCGTCAGTTCGAGCGCGGGCAGGGTCCGGATGTCCAGGAGTCCCCCGGGCTCGCAGTCGAGCTCCTGGTCGTACAGCTCCACGTACCGGGACGCCTGGATGATGGCGTCGGGGCCCAGGCGGGTGCCGCCGCCCCACGACGTGGTGGATTCGTATGGGACCGGAAGGATCGCGGCGTCCGCCGAACCGAGGGAATCCGCGGCGTGCTCGAGGCCGAGGAAGGCACGAGGCAACTCCCAGGGAAGGTCGGCCAGCTCAGGCGGGACGCCCGGTGGAGGGACCGCGTCGCGCCCACGGCCGAGGGCGTCTGGATCCGGACGATTCGGCACGTCAGCGCACCGTCTCGATGGGGCAGATCAGGCCCTCGGTGGTCAACTCCACTCCAGCCTCCTGACAGGCGCTGCACAGTCCGTAGATCTCGAGGTTGCGTCGAACCGGAAGGAAGCCGTGCTCGTTCTTCACCCGGTTCTCGATGCGGTACAGTTCATTGCTCTCGAACTCGGTGACGGTCCCGCACTCGACACAGATCATGTGTTCGTGGACGGGCCGTGCCGAGAGACGGTGCTCGTATCGCTTGAACCCCTCCCCGAAGTCGTGTTCGGCCACCAGGCGGCTGCGAACGAGGAGGTCGAGGGTACGGTAGATGGTGGCCTTCCCGATCCGCTCTCCGCGGCGTCGCAGCTCCCCTTCGATGTCGTCCACCGACAGATGCTCGTCGGACGTGAAGAGGACCTGGGCGATGACCTCCCGCTGTTGCGTGACGGGTAGCCCCTGGTCGCGGAGGTACCGGGCGAAAAGGCGCAGGAACGGGGGTGTCCCCTGGTCTGTCCCGCTGTCGCGCGTCGAGCTCACGGGTCCGATGCCTCGATGAAGAGGTCGTCGAATTCCTCCATCAACTCCTCGAACTTCTGCGCCGATGCGGAAATGTCCACCTCCCGGGCCTCCCCTGCCCCCTCGTCGCCGCGCTGGACCACGCCTCGCATGACCGGCGGAAACCGGTCGGGACGCGCCTCTCCCTGATCTGTGAGGGTCGGCTCCACCGTCACACCCTTTCCGGTGTGCTCGGCCCGGTACGAAACCGTAAGCATGCCGCGCCGGTCCTCGCTTCCCTGGAACGTGCTCACGGCCACCAGCCCGTGCTCCCGCCGACCCCGACGAAGGGGCGGAAAGAGCCACAGCCGGTCGATGAACTCCACGCCGACCTCCTCGCGGATCCGGATGAGAACGCGGGGCAGAGCCTCCGGCACGCCGGGATCGGCCGATGCCCGGCCGGGCGGGGTCGTCACGACGCTCCGTCCTCGCGGGCCTTCGCCACCGCCTCGCGGGCCTTGTCCAGGACGGTCTGAACCGCCCGATCCATGGGGCCAGCGAGAACGGCGCCGGACGCCTTCATGTGGCCCCCTCCCTTGAAGTCCCTCGCCAACTGATTGACGTCCACCGGCCCGTTGGACCGGAAGGACACCTTCACGTCGCCGCCGCTGGTGTCCCGAAAGAGGAGGCCCACCTCCGTGCCTTCGATGGAGCGCGGGATGTCGACGATGCCCTCCAGGTCCTCTGCGATGATCCCGAGCTCCTCGTACGGCTCCTTCGGAATCACCATCCACGAGATGCCCGATTCGGCGTCGTGCTCGAGGGTATCGAGAGCGTGCCGGAGGAGCGCGTACTTCCGCATGGGCGCGCGCCCGTAGATCCGGTCGTGCATCTCCTCCGGATTGACGCCCAGGGAGATGACCTCGGCCGCCACCTGGTGGCACCCGGCCGTGGAGTTGTCGAAGCGGAAGCTTCCGGTGTCCGTCATGATGGCCACGTAGATCCCGTTGGCGATCCAGGACGACCAAGGCCCCTTGGCGGCGTGGATGACGTCGTACACCAGCTCGCCGGTGGCGCACGCGTCCGGATCGCGGAGCGAGATGCCGCCGATGGCGTGATCGCCCGGCTGGTGGTGATCGATGATGACCGTGGTCAGCTCCCGGATCATCTCCTGCACCCGTCCGATGCGCGGGACTTCCCCGGTGTCGAGCACCACGGCCAGGTCCGCGCTGTCGCACAGGTCGCGCGCTTTCCGTGAGCCGGCCTGGACGATCCAGTCCTCGTTCTCCACGAGGAAGCGGAGATTCTGCGGAAACGTCGTGGGGTTCACGATCCACGCTTCGGCGCCGTTGGCCCGCATCCACGACGCGATGGCGGCCTGTGACCCGGCGCCATCGCCGTCGGCGTTGAGGTGCGTGGTGAGGACCGCCCGGCGGGAAGCGAGGAGGGCGTTCTTCACTTCGTTGACCGCCGCCGCACGGTGAGCAGGCGTCCGGTAGCTCAAAGAGGATCCTGACCCTGAAGATGGAAGATGGGGGCCACCCTTTGGCGACCGCGCCGAAAGCTACCAAAAGCTCCGGGGGAGGCGCCACCGCACCTCAAGGAAGCTTCTTGCGGATCTTCGCCCACGTGGACGCGAGGTGGACCCAACGGGGAGACTCGCGACCCCCGGTGCGCGCCTGCGCCAGGGCCGCCCGGAGGGCATCGGGCCGGTTGGGATGGGCCGGCAGGGTGACGAACGCGCTGCCGATCTCGCCCACCGTATGGGCGTCGGACCCGGCCCCACGCAGTCTGTCGTGGCGGAGAGCCAGATCCAGGGCGTCGTCGTTCATCTTCTGCGAATGGAGCCGCGCGTTGAAGACCTCGACCACGTCGCAGAGGGGCGCCAGCCGATCGGCGTACGCTCCTCCGCCGCCCTTCCCCGCGGCGTATGGATGGGGCAGGTAGGGGATGCCACCCTGATCGCGGATCCGGGCGATGGTTTCCTCAGCCGGCGTCCCCTTGGGGATCTCTTCGTGGAGGTAGAGCCCGATGACGTCGATCCCTTCGGCGGTCTTCACCTCCTCCCCGGGAATGATCCGTTCGGGATGGGCTTCGGCCATGCGCAGGGCGACGTGGATCTTGTCGTGATCGGTGATGGCGATGCGCCCGTACCCCAACTCCAGCGCCCGTTCCAGAATGGCCTCGGGGTCCGACAGGCAATCGCGCGACCCCTCCGTGTGGAGGTGCATGTCGATGGTCAGACTGGCCTCTCCCGCCCGCGCCCGCAGGTCGGCCAGCACCCGGTCGGCGAGGACCTCCAGATCGGGGAGCGTGGACACGTTGTCGATGACGTAATCGCTTCGCGATCGCTTCTCCGACGGATCCATTTGTGCGTCGGCCATCCGCCTCGCCTCGTCGGGCGCCAGTCCCCGGTCCCGGACCATGCGGCCCACGCGAACGTCCAGCGGTGCGTCGACGAGGACCACAGCGTCGAAGTCGCCTTCTCGGCCCGTCTCGAAGAGGAGGGGGATCTCGGACACTGCCAGCGAGGCACCGGCGGCTCTCTGCTCGTCGAGCCACCGCTCTCGCAGCCGCCACACCACCGGATGAACGATCTCCTCCAACCGCCGCCGCGCGTCGTCGTCGCCGAAGACTCGCTGACGCATGAGCCCCCGATCGAGGGAGCCGTCGGCGGCCAGGACGTCGTCTCCGAAGGTCTCCACGACCCGGGCAAGACCGTCCGAGCCCGGCGCCACCGCGTCGCGAGCCAGATCGTCGGCCGAGATCACAGGAACTCCGAGGGTGCGCCACCGATCGGCGACGGCCGACTTTCCCGAGGCGACGTTCCCCGTGAGGGCGATGGTGAGCATCAGCCCGTTCCGGCGGCTCGGGCGGCCCGACGCCGAAGCACCCACCACGACACGACGGCCACCAGCACGAAGGCCACGGCCCCACCGACACCGAAAGCCTGCGAGATGGTCTCCCAACCTTCCCGACCGGCGAAGCCGATGGCCACATAGATGGCGGTCCACCCCAGCACTCCGAAGACCTCGAAGGAGAGGTATCGGTGGTAGCTCAGGCCACTCATCCCCGCCGCCATGGGCATGACCGTCCGGACGAAGGAGATGAGACGGGCGACCGTCACCGAATAGACGGGGTGCCGTCCGAACAGGTCCTGCACCGAGTCCCACCGGTCACCGAGAAGACGACGCCAGCGTCCCCCGTCGCGGAGCAGATACTCCCCCGATCGCCTTCCGACCCAGTATCCGATGCTATCGCCCACGAAGCCTCCGCACGCCGCGGCGACGATGAAGGGCGCCAGGGGCGTGCCCGTTTCCAGCGCGAGGATGGTCGAAACCGAAGTGGCCACGCCGGAGGGCACCACCAGACCGGTGACGAAGCACGTCTCGAGGATGGCCAGCACGAAGAGCAGCCATGGGCCGTGAGCCGCCAGCTGGTCGAAGAGAAGAGCTACCAGGTCCACCGGTCAGCCTCGGGGCGCCGCGACCCGGAAGTCGTCCTCCGTCGCCCGGACCCGGTCCTTTCCGAGAGACAGGATCCACACCGAGTCGCGGGACGTCTCCAGCTGATAGACACTCCCCCACGGGTCGCGCTTGATCTCGTCCCCCGAGTAGCGGTAGTCCAGCCAGTTCAGCCACGCCGCCCCTTCCGGCATCTCGCCGGTGAGGCGCTCGTGCTCCACCACGTTGCGCGCCACCTGTCGCATCTCCTCCTCGGTGCTCCACCGTTTCACCGGGACGACCACGGGTTCGGCCAGGTCCACCAGCATGGCACGGGTTTCCGGGAAGTAGAACCAGACCACGACGGCGAGGACGATGAGCAGGAGGAGTCTACTCATGTCGCCGACCGGACATTTCGCTCCGCATCCGGGCGGACCAGACGAGGTAGCGCTCGAACTCGTCGATGGGAGGGTCGGCGTCGGGGTCCCCGTACGCGGTGTCCAGACGCCAGCGAAGGTAGGATCGCGGCGGAAGGGGCAGGAACGGCGGTCGACGGTACCACCCCCGTGCCCGGAAGGCCCAGGCGGCACGGATCAGGTACGGAATCATCCGCGGTCGGCGGATGGCCATTCCGGCGATTCTCGCGTACAGGGTCGCGCACTCCTTCGGACCGATCACCCCCGCAGGGAGTACCTTTCCCCCTGCTCTGGACGGCGGTGGTCATCCGCCTGCCAGACTCGGCGGAAACATAACGCTTTCAACGGCTTCCGCCGCGTTTTTCTCCAGGCAACGGACCCATGCCCAACCGACTGGCCGAGGAAACGAGCCCGTACCTCCTTCAGCACGCCGGGAATCCCGTCGAATGGTACCCGTGGGGACCCGAGGCCCTGGAGCGGGCCCGGGCCGAGGACCGTCCCATCCTCCTCTCGGTGGGCTACTCCTCATGCCATTGGTGTCACGTCATGGAGCACGAGTCCTTCGAGGACGAGGCGACGGCGGCTCTCATGAATCGGCACTTCGTCAATGTGAAGGTCGACCGGGAAGAACGCCCCGACATCGACCAGATCTACATGAAGGCCGTCCAGATCATGACGGGTCGAGGGGGGAGGCCCATGACGGTCTTCCTCCGACCCGACGGGGCTCCCTTTTTCGGTGGCACCTACTATCCGCCCGAGCCCCGCCACGGGGTGCCGTCGTTCAGACAGGTCCTGGACGCCGTGGCCGAGGCGTGGCGCGAACGCCGGGACCAGGTCGATTCGGGGACGGCCCGTCTGGTGGACGCCCTCGCCCGTTCGTCCACCGCCGGCGCGCCGCGGCGGACCGGGCTTCCCCTGGTGGATCGTGCCTGTCGTGTGCTGTCGGATCGATACGACCCGGTGCACGGCGGCTTCGACCGGGCGCCGAAGTTCCCCCAGCCGGTGACCCTCGAGCTCCTCCTTCGCCAGCATCTGCGCACCGGCAATCCCCGCCCTCTCGAGATGGTGGTCCATACGCTTCGTCGCATGGCCGCCGGGGGCTTACGCGACCATCTGGCAGGAGGCTTCCACCGCTACTCCGTGGATGCCCGGTGGCTCGTGCCGCATTTCGAGAAGATGCTCTACGACAACGCCCTTCTCGCGAGCGTCTACCTGGACGCCTACCGGGTCACCGGCTTGGAGGACCTCCGCGACGTTGCCGTCGAGACCCTGGACTACCTCCTGGACGACATGCGCGATGCCGACGGCGGCTTCTATTCCGCACGGGACGCCGATTCGGAGGGAGAAGAGGGCGTCTTCTACGTCTGGACGCCCGCGGAGTTGAATGCCCTCCTCGGCGACGACGCGCCTCTGTTCATGAGGATGTACGGCGTGACCGAGGCCGGGAACTTCGAGGGCAAGAACCACCTCCACCTGCCTGCACCCGTCGACGTCGTGGCCGACGCCGAAGGTCTCGGCGTGGACGAAGTGCGTCGACGCGTGGAGGAAGCGAAAGGGGTCCTCCTCGCCGAGCGGGCGAAGCGCGAGGCGCCGTTCCGCGACGAGAAAGTCCTCGTCGCGTGGAACGGCCTCGCCATCCGTGCCTTTGCCGAGACGGGCGCCACCCTGGGCCGAAACGACTTCGTTGCCGTAGCCGTGGAGTGCGCGGAGCTCATGTGGAACGAGCTCCGGTTCGACGACCGTCTCCACCACTCCTGGATGGCGGGTGAGGCCAGGATCCTGGGCTTTCTCGATGATCATGCGTCCCTGGGCAACGCCTTCGTGAGCCTGCACGCCGCCACGTTGGACGGTCGCTGGCTGCAGCGCGCCGTCTGGCTCGCCGAGGAGATCCTGTCGCACTTCGTGGACAACGAGACCGGCCTGCTGTACGACACGCCCAACGACGGCGAGAGGCTCATCGTCCGGCCACGGGATCCGACGGACTCGGCCACCCCGTCGGGGATTTCCCTGGCCGCAGAGCTCTTCGCCCGGCTGGGGCGACTCCTCGACAGGGCTCGTTTCACCGACGCGGCGCGGAGGGCGGTCGACGCCGAGGCCGACCTCCTGGAGCAAGCAGGGCCGGCCTTCGGACGCCTGCTCTCGGTCCTGGACCGCCTCGAGGCGCCACCGGTGGAGATCGCCGTCGTCGGTCTCGTCGACGATGCGGGAACGGCCGCGCTGCTGCAGGCCGCCCACTCCGAGCTGCAGCGGAACATGGTGGTGACGGGCACGACGTCCCAGGAGGCGGAGGCCGCCACACCGCTCCTCGAAGGTCGTGGCCTCGTCGACGCCCAGGCCGCGGCCTACGTGTGCCGCGAGTACACCTGCGGCCTCCCCGCGACGACCGCGGAGGGGCTCAGGGAGCAGGTGGCGCTTCTCTCGGGGCCCGCAGGCGAGTGATGAGGCGCTCCGGGTAGAGGCGGCGGCGGCGCGCCCCGGGCGCCGCGATCATAACTCTTCGTCCTCGTGCCGAGTTGGGTATCTTTAAGGGCTGTCTCGCAGCCCCGGTCGGTTGCGCGAACCAACCCGAAACGCGAACCCATGGCGACAAGCGAACAGGAAGTCATGCAGGCCTCCGATCTGGCCGGTCTCTCCCACGCACAGCTCCTCCGCTTCTACCGGACGATGGTGGCCTCGCGCCGCGTCGACGACCGCGAGCAGAGCCTGAAACGGCAGAACAAGGCGTACTTCCAGATCTCGGGGGCCGGCCACGAAGCCGTGGGTGTCGCCGTCGGCGCCCACTGTGATCCGCACCGGGACTGGTTCTTCCCGTACTACCGTGACCGCGCCCTCATGCTGGCCCTGGGCCAGAGCCCCCTGGATCACCTCCTCCAGGCGGTGGGAGCCGAAGACGACCCGGCCTCGGGTGGTCGACAGATGCCCGGTCACTTCGGAGACGCGCGATTCAACACGCCCACGTCGTCGTCCCCCACCGGTACCCAGTTCCTCCAAGCCGTGGGTGCCGCGGAGGCGGGGACCAAGTTCGCCGCCATCGAGGGGCTCATCGAGCACGTCGACTCGTCGTTCGCCGATGACGAGGTGGTCATCGTCTGCACCGGTGATGGCGCAACGTCCGAGGGAGAGTTCTGGGAGTCGCTGAACACCGCCTGCAATCTCCGCCTCCCGGTGGTGTACGTCGTCCAGGACAACGGGTACGCCATCAGCGTTCCCATCGAGGTGCAGACGGCCGGGGGCAGCGTATCCAAGCTCGCCTCGGGCTTTCCGGGGCTCCACGTGGTGGAGTGCGACGGCACGGACGTCATCGACTCCTACCGGGCAGCCGGCGAGGCCATCGAGTACGCGCGGCAACGGAAGGGGCCGTCCATGCTCCACGCGTACACCACGCGGCCCTACTCCCACTCCATGTCGGACGACGAGCGGGCGTACCGGACCCCGGAGGAGCGAGAGGAACAGGACAAGCGTGATCCCCTCCGACGGCTGCGCGAGCTCCTGATCGGTGAGGGTGCTGCCACCGCCGACGAGCTGGACGCCGTCGAGCAGGAGATCCACGACGCGGTGGCGGAGGCCGCCGACGTGGCTCTGGAGCGCCCCCAACCCGACCCCTCCACGGCCCTGAAGCACCTCTTCTCCGAGGGCGTGGATCCCACCTCGCCGGACTTCGACACCGAAGACCGGCCCGAGTACGCCGACGACAAGCTCCTCACCATGGTGGACCTCCTGAACGCGTGCATGCGGTCGGAGATGGAGCGCGACCCCCGCATCGTGATCTTCGGAGAGGACGTCGCCGACGTCTCCCGCGCCGAGATCATCGACCAGGTGAAGGGCAAGGGCGGGGTCTTCAAGGTGACCCACGGCCTGCAGAAGGAGCTCGGGTCCGCCCGGGACCACAACTCCCCCCCGGCCGAGGCCAACACAGTCAGCCGGACCATCGGCCCG
>ERZ869936.2085-NODE-2085-length-12359-cov-5.557217_pt1 | contig 12359 bp, 11 predicted proteins | sample MGYA00520876_ERZ869936 | MGnify/ENA primary metagenome ERZ869936 (study PRJEB32218, sample SAMN09650985) | biofilter metagenome | isolation source: enrty point of leading RO module | place: Saudi Arabia: Thuwal, RO plant located on Red Sea | collected 2016-02-17 ... | reverse complement strand
TCTGGCCTCCGGTCCATGCGGCGGCGATGGTCAGGCCCCCAAGGACCAGGTAAACGAGAGCGCGAGCGCCGTAGCCCGCGCGCATGACCGGGACGACCCAGTCCGGTGCTTTGTCCGACATGATCTATCCTCCTTCGGGAGGACAAGCGCCGGGGGCCGGGTTTGGTTCCCCCCTGGTCTCAGTCGGGGCGCGGCGGGCAGCCCGGCGGCGGCGGATTGCCGTCGAAGACCTCTTCGCCGCAGACGTTCATCTGGTGCCAGGCAAAGCCCGAGCCGTCAGGGAAGATCGCGACGACCCGGTCGAAGCCGTACTGGATGTTGGGCACGCCCAGATAGGCCGTCGCCCGCCCCTCTTCCAGCGCGGTGCCGATCGCCTGGGCATCGAAGCAATCGAACCAGCCCGGCGCGACGTTGGGCACGGGGTCGTCGTAGAGGACGTAGGTTTCGGTCAGCATCGCCTCGCTGAGCGGTGTCGTGAAGCAGGCGCGGTAGCGGAGCGGTGAGGAATTGGAGTCGATGGCCTTGAAGTTTTCGAACAATATCGGTTCCGGGACGCCGGCTGCCACCGTTGTGAGTTGCACATCTTCAACTCCAAGCGGCGTCACCTCGTCATAGAAGCCATAGACCTGAAGGTAGTACATCAGCGCGCCGCCGAGGACGGCGGAGAGGACGATCACGAGGGTCAGTATCTTGCCGGTCATGGGGCGCTTCACCTTGCGTCAGGATCGGAGAGGTTCTAGGCGCGCGACCGGGCCGAGGCAAGGCGCGGTGGGCGCCCCTTGCCGGGTCCGATGGACGCAGGACGGTTTGCCTGCGATCATGGGCCCGGGCGGTCCGGACGCGGGAGGGCGACGACATGACCAATCATTTGTGCGACCTGCTGAACGTGTGGATCCCGATCCTGTCGGCGCCGATGGGCGGTGCGGCGGGACCGGACCTTGTGGCCGCGGTCTGCAATGCGGGCGGCTACGGGGTCATCCCGCTTTGGGGCAAACCGGCCGAGGCGGTCGCCGAGGGCATCGCGCAGATCCGGGCGCTGACCGAACGCAATTTCGCCGTGAACCTGAACACGTCGTTTCCGTTCGAGGAGGCGTTGCAGGTCTGTATCGACAGACAGGTCCACGGGGTCTCGCTGTTCTGGGGCATGGACATATCGGCCATCGAACGCGCGAAGAGCGGCGGTCTGGTCGTCATGGTCAGCGTGGGCGACGCCGGGGAAGCGAGGATCGCGGCCGAGGCCGGGGCCGATGTCATCGTCGCGCAGGGCTGGGAGGCCGGTGGCCATGTCTGGGGCCAGGTCTCGACCGTGGCGCTGGTGCCGGCGGTCGCGGACGCCGTACGCGTGCCCGTCGTCGCGGCGGGCGGCATCGCGGACGGGCGCGGGATGGCGGCGGCGCTGATGCTGGGGGCCTCGGGCGTCTGGGTCGGCACCCGGTTTCTGGCGAGCGACGAGGCGACGATCCATCCCGACTATCGCCAGCGTATCCTGGATGCTGCCGAGACCCAGACGGAGTGGTACAGCGACCTTTACGATGGCGACTGGCCCGACGCGCCGCATCGCGCGCTGGTCAATTCGACCGCGCGAACCTGGGCGAAGGCCGGATCGGCGCGCCCCGGCGGCCGGCCTGGCGAAGGCGAGGTCGTCGGACACCGACCGGGGGGCGAGGACGTGTTGCGGTATCAATCCTACACGCCGACGCCCGACACCGAAGGCGATGTCGAGGCGATGTCGCTTTGGGCCGGTCAGGGCGTGTCGCTGGTCAGACGGACGATGCCTGCGGCAGACATCGTCGCCGAGATCCATCGGGAGGCGCAGGCGTTGCTGCGGGACGGGTCCTCCCGGCTTTGAGGCCCGCCTGCCGGCTTATCCGCCCTGCCCGTCCAGAAGGTCCAGCACCACGCGCTGCGCCACGCCGACCGCGTCGCCATTGAACTGGCTGTGCGGTCCGTTCTCGACGCAGGCGTCGTCATAGGTGAAGGGCTGGCCCGTCTGGGCGTTGACCAGCGTTCCGCCCCTCTCGATCCGGTGGCAGTTGCGCGACGTCTTCCAGTCGGAATCGCTGTGAAGCGCGGGGGCGGTCGGATCGTCGAAGGCGTGATGCGCGCCGTCCAGCGGCGTCAGCGTGACGTCCGCGCCTTCCGCCGCAAGGCGGTCGGCATAATCCTGACACGGAGCAAGCGGGGTCCAGTCGTCCAGCCGTCCGTGGATGAGACGGACGGGCGCGTCGACGAGGTCCAGTTCGCCCTCCAGCGTGAAGTTGCAGGCGGCGTAGAACGGGACATACCCCGCGATGCGCCCCGCCTTCGGACCGAAGGCGTCGTGGAACCGCCGGAGACTGGCGTAGAGCGTTGCGGTGCCGCCCCGCGAGAAGCCCATCAGGAAGATACGATCGGCGTCGATTTCCGGCATCGTGGCCAGAACCTCGACGGCCCGGTAGGCGTCGTAGACGGGCATGAATTGCGGCGCGGAGGCCTGATCGACGGCGACATCGCCGATCCCGCGTGCGGTATAGCTGTCCAGACGCAGGGTCACGAAGCCCCGCAATCCCAGGATCTGGCTCCAGTTCCAGGCCGCGCCGCTTTTGGGCCCGTTGGCGCCGTGCAGGAGGATAACTGCGGGCTGCGGCGGACCCACGCGCAGACCGGCGAGGCGGCCGGTGATCTCGACCGGTTCGCCGGCGTCGGGCGTGCCTGCGAGAAACGCCTCGTCGGTCATGGTGCGGGAGGGGATGGTCAGCGTCTCGGACGCGGCGGCCTGACCGGCCACGGCAAGAGCGACGACCGCTGAAAGACTGCGAACGACGGCCCCGAGGGACATGCTCCGTAACTCCGAAGGAATCGTGGCGAATATACATCGGGGCATGTCGTCCTGCATCCGAAATTCATGCGCCGGGACGGTCTCAATCTGTATTCACGAATTCAGATATCGTGTTATTCTGGTCTTCTGAAACCAAGGGAGGACACCATGAAACACCTGTTGTCGCTATTCTCGGCGCTTGCGCTGATCGTCACCGTCGCCGTCACTGCTCCGGCGATGGCCGACGGCTGCGGCAAGCAGAAAGGCGTCTATCACATCAACTATGACGGCGAGGGCGAGACCTCGTACAAATCCGCGATGGGCAACATCCAGAACCACATCAACGCCGTCGGCGCCGAGAACATGGACATCAAGGTCGTGCTGCATGGCGACGGTCTGGGCCTGCTGATGAGCGCAAAATCCGACGAAGCGCTTCAGACGCGCGTGGCATCGCTCAAGGGGCAGAACGTCAAGTTCAACGTCTGCAACAACACGCTGGTCGGCCGCGAGATCTCGTGGGAAGACGACCTGTACGATGTCTGGGAGGACGACATCGTGCCCTCTGGCGTGGCCGAGTTGTCGCACCTCCAGTTGCAGGGCTACACCTACATCAAGCCCTGACCGCTGGTCCTGAGATCAAGCAATCGGGCCGATCCGCCGGGATCGGTCCTTTTGAATGGAAGGGGACGCTTTCACGCCGCAGCCCCCGCCGCCTCGGTCGTGACGAAGGCGTCGGCGCAGGCCTTGGCCAGCGCGCGCACGCGGCCGATATAGGCCTGCCGTTCGGTGACCGAGATCACACCGCGCGCGTCCAGCAGGTTGAACAGGTGGCTGGCCTTGATGCACTGGTCGTAGGCCGGGTGCGCCATCACGATGCGGCGGTCCGTCTTGGGGTCGGTGTCGGGGGCGTCCAGGATGCGGCGGCACTCGGCCTCGGCGTCCTCGAAGTGCTTGAGCAGCATCTCGGTGTCGGCCACGTCGAAATTCCAGCGCGAATACTCCTGCTCGGTCTGGCGAAAGACGTCGCCATAGCTGAGCGGGATCGGCGCGTCGGGGTCGTTGAAGGGCATGTCCATCACGTGGTCGATCCCGAGGACGTACATCGCCAGCCGCTCGAGGCCGTAGGTCAGTTCGCCCGAGACCGGCTTGCAGTCATGCCCGCCGACCTGCTGGAAATAGGTGAATTGCGAGACCTCCATGCCATCGCACCAGACCTCCCACCCGAGACCCCAGGCACCGAGCGTGGGGCTTTCCCAGTCGTCCTCGACGAAGCGGATGTCGTGGAGCGCCATGTCGATGCCGATGGCCTCGAGCGAGCCGAGATAGAGTGCCTGAAGGTCGGGCGGCGACGGTTTGATGATGACCTGGTACTGGTAGTAGTGCTGCAGCCGGTTGGGGTTCTCGCCGTAGCGGCCGTCGGTCGGGCGGCGCGAGGGCTGCACATAGGCAGCGGCCCAGGGCTTTTCGCCCAGCGCGCGGAGCGTGGTGGCGGGGTGAAACGTGCCCGCGCCGACCTCCATGTCATAGGGTTGCAGGATGGCGCAGCCCTTGGATGCCCAATAGGCCTGAAGGCGCAGGATGATCTCCTGAAAAGACCTGGGCCGGTCGACCGCTGCCATGTTCCGCTCCGCTGGCTTGAAATTCGCGTTCTCAATAGGCAACAGGCTTTCGGGGGTCAATCGGATGGCCCTTGAAAGCGCGTGCATGTGACACAGGCTTTGGTAGAAGCGACCGAAACACGCCCCGGGGGGCGATCATTTGAACAGGACGAAGATGCAGAAATTCACGCGCGTCGCCGCGGTCTTCATGGCCGTGATCTGGGGGCAGATGGCCTGGGCGCAGGCCTGGGTGCAGATCGAGGCGCGGCCGAACCAGTCGCTTGGGCTGGAGCGGGCGGCGGACTATGCCACGCGGCTGCCGGATGTGAACGGGTTCCGGCTTGCCTCGGGCTGGTTCGCCGTGGCGCTGGGGCCCTATTCCGAGGCCGAGGCGCTGGCGCGGCTGGGCCAGCTTCGCGCGCAGCGGGCGATCCCCTCGGACAGCTTCATCTCGGACGGCGCGAACTTCCGCGACCGGTTCTTCGGAACCGGCGACGTGGCCGCGTTGACGCCCGGCACGCCGGCCGAGCCGCTGCCGCCCCTGGAGCCGGGCGAGGAGACCGAGGCCGAGGCGCGCGCGGGCGAGCGGCTTTTGTCGCGCGAGGATCGCGAACTGATCCAGGTCGCGCTCAAATATGAAGGCTTCTACAATTCGATCATCGACGCGTCCTTCGGTCCCGGCACGCGCCGCGCCATGGCCGCCTGGCAGCAGGCGAACGGCTATGAGCCGACCGGTACGCTGACCACGCTGCAACGCGCCGCGCTGACGGACGCCTATCGCGAAGCGCGCGAGTCGCTGGGTCTGGCGCCGATCAGCGACGCCAAGGCCGGGATCGACATAACCATTCCCGCGGGCCTTGTGCGGTTCGACCGCTACGAGGCGCCCTTCGCGCATTACGAGCCCGCGACCGACGACGGCGTGAAGGTCGTCCTGATCAGCCAGGAGGGCGACCGCAACACGATGGCGGCGCTCTATGACATCATGCAGACGCTGGAAGTCGTGCCCACGGAGGGGCGGCGGAACCTGGGGAACGAGGAATTCACGCTGATCGGGCAGGATGACGAGGTGATCTCGCACACCTTCGTCCGCACGGTGCGTGGGACCGTCAAGGGCTTCACGCTGGTCTGGCCGGTGTCGGACGAAAAGCGGTTCGGCCTGGCGCTGGCGGCGATGCAGGAAAGCTTTCGCCCGACCGACGGCGTTCTGCCCGACACGGTGGGCGCGGGCGCGCCGCAGGACATCGACCTGTTGTCGGGGCTGGAAATCCGGAGGCCGGACGTGTCGCGTTCTGGCTTCTTCATCGACGCGGGCGGCGCGGTGCTGACCTCGGCCGATGTGCTGGGCCAGTGCAGCCGGATCACGCTGAACGAAGAGGCCGAGGCCGACGTGGTGGCGACGGACGACGCTTTGGGCCTCGCCTTGTTGCGCCCGCGCGCGCCACTGGCGCCGATGTCGGTGGCGCGTCTGTCGGCGCTTGAGCCGCGCATCCAGTCGGATGTGGCGGTCGCCGGCTATCCGTTCGGCGGCGTCCTGTCGGCGCCGACTCTGACCTATGGCACACTGGCCGACATCAAGGGGCTGGACGGCGACACCCGCGTGGCGCGGCTTGAGATCGCCAGCGAGGACGGCGACGCGGGTGGCCCGGTCTTCGACGGATCGGGCGCGGTGACGGGGATGCTTCTGGCGCGCGACGCGGGCACCAGGCAATTGCCGGGTTCGGTCGCCTTCGCGGCGGACGCGCCTGTGCTGGCCGAGTTCCTGTCGGCCCACGGGGTGAACCCGGCGGCGTCGGACAGCAGTCAGACGATGGCGCCCGAAGACCTGACGCTGCTGGCGGCGGATGTGACGGTGCTGGTGAGCTGCTGGAACTGAGGGCCTTCGCCGCGCCGGGGCGGCTGGACGGGGACTGCCGCAGCGACGGCTGAGGCTTTCGCTTTATCCCGACGCCCCGACGCCCTTCAACCCGGCGCGCCGACGGCGACGAAGCGGCAGTCCGCGGGACGGCCAGCCGCTCTGGCGTGGCGCCGCCGAAGGCGGCTTGTCCCGCGCCAGGGGTCTTTGCCCTAACCCGCCAGCGCCGGCGTCGCGCGGATGATCGTGGGTCGGCCCGCCGTGAAGGCCGCGTTGACCGTCCGCGTCAGGTCGTCCAGATCCCCCGGTTCCGCATAGCCGCAGCCATAGGCCGCCGCCAGATGCCGCCACTCGGGGTTCCTGAGCGTCACCGCCACGGGCGAGATCTGGGCCGAGACCATGTTGTCGCGGATCTCGCCCAGCGCGGTGTTGTCCCAGAGAAGGATCGGCAGCGACAGGCCCAGTTCCGCCGCCGTGCCCAGCTCCTGAACGGTGTACTGGAACCCGTAATCGCCTGCGATGGCCAAGACCGGCCCGTTGTGCCCCAGCGAACCGCCGATGGCGGATGGCAGCGCATAGCCCAGCGTGCCGAAGCCCGTAGGGTGGTGCCAGAGGCCGGGCGCGGGCATGTCCCAGACCTCCTTTGCGGCATAGGCGAACTGGGTCATGTCCGAGAAGATCATGGTATTCTTCGGCAGCGCCGCCGACAGCGCGTCACAGACCGGCACGATGCCGGGGCGCTCGGCGTCGATCTCGGCCTTCCATTTGGCGCGTTGGGCGGCGACCTCGGCCGCGGTCCAGTCGGTCTCCAGCCCCTCGCCCACCGCCTGCGACAGATCCTCGAACACGCCGAACGCCTCGCCGTAGACGGGATACTGACCGGGGCGGGCGAGAACGTCCGCGTCGATGTCGACGCGGATCAGACGGGTCTCGGTCCCCAGCCTGTCGCGCCAGAGATCGCCCTGCGCCAGTTCCGAGCCAAAGACGAAGATCACGTCGGCCCGGTTCAGGACCTCGACGCTGGAGGGCCGCGCCAGATACGCGCCGAAATGCAGGGGCGCATCCGGCGGCACCACGCCACGGCCCGCGTAGGTGGTCATGCTGGCCGCTTTCCACCGCTCCAGCACCGGACCCGCGAAGTCGATCCAGCGCGCACCGCCGCCGAAGAGGAAGAGCGGGCGTCTGGCCCCGCGCAGGGCATGGGCCAGCGCCGCGATGTGCTCGTCCCAGCCCTGACCGAACTGGCCCTCGACCATGCCGCCCGCGGGAAAGGGCGGTGCCTCGCCGCCAAGGACCGAAATCGGCACGTGCATCACAGCAGGCCGGGCGCGGACCGCGAGGTGCTGCGACAGGCTGCGGTCCACCAGCGCATAGGCCGCCTCGGGTGTCATCGCCGTCTCAGACCAGAGCGCCACCGTGCGCCCCGCCCCCTCCTGGTCGCGCATCTGATGCAACTGCCCGCGCCTGCCCGCCGTCTCGTCCAGCACGGTCGCGATCACCAGCATCGGCACGCTGTCGGAATAGGCCTGCCCGAGCGGCGTCATGATATTGGTCAGCCCCGGCCCCGAGACCACGAAACAGACGCCGGGCCTGCCGGTGGCGCGGGCGTAACCGTCGGCCATGAAGCCCGCGCCCTGTTCGTGGCGGGTCAGCACGTGACGTATGCCGGCGGTCTCGACGCCCCGATACATCTCGATGTTGTGGACGCCGGGGATGCCGAAGACGGTATCCACCTCGCGATCCTTCAGCATGTGGGCCAGTTCGACGCCAAGGGTGCGCATCAGGTCCTCCAGAATCGCGAGGTGAACAGGACGAAGACAACCAGCAGTTCCAGCCGCCCCAGAAGCATCCCGAACGTCAGCAGCCACTTGGCCGGATCGTTCAGCGTCGAGAAGTTGCCCGCCGGTCCGATGATGTCGCCCAGACCCGGACCGACATTGGCGATGGCCGTCGCCGCGCCCGAGACGGCGGTCACGAAATCGAGGCCCGTGGCCGACAGCAGCACCGACAGGATGCCCAGCGAGACGAAGAACATCGTCATGAAGGCGGTCACCGAGGAGACGACGTCCTCGGTCAGAGTCTGGCCCTGGTACTTGGGCAGAAACACGCCGTGGGGCGAGTGGATGCGGCGGATCTGGGTCGCGATGGCGATCACCACGATCTGGTAGCGGAATACCTTGACCGAACAGGTCGTCGACCCCGCACAGCCCCCCACGAGGCCCAGAAAGAAGAACAGCGCGACCGCGAAGGCGCCCCAAAGCTGGTAATCCGCGCTGGCGTAGCCGGTGCCGGTGACGATCGAGGCCACGTTGAACATGGATTCGCGCAACAGCGGCTCGATCGGGCCGCCGCCGCCGACCAGGCGGTAGAAGGTGATCGTGATCACGACGATGAGGACAAGCGCGACGAACGCGGTGATCTGGCTGTCGCGGAACAGCGGCGCGGAACTGCCCGCCAGCAACTGGACGTAGCGGACGAACGGCAGGCTGGCCAGCAGCATGAACACCGCCGCGACATATTCCGCCGGCCCCTTGAAGGCCCCGAACGAGGCGTCGTAGGTCGAGAACCCGCCCGTCGCGATGGTCGTCATCGCATGGTTGACCGCATCGAAGACATCGAGACCCACGGCCAGATAGGTGCCCGCGCAGGCCAGCGTCAGACCCAGATAGACGATCGAGATCCGCGAGGCGATCTCGGCGGCGCGCGGCAGCACCTTGCCGTCGGTCTCGAAGGCCTCGGAGCGGAAGATCTGCATCCCGCCGATCCGCAATTCCGGCAGGAACGCCATGGCCACGACGATGATTCCAATGCCCCCGAACCATTGCAGCATCGAGCGCCAGAGAAGAAGACCCGCAGGCAGGTCGTCGAGACCGGTGAACACGGTCGAGCCGGTCGTGGTCAGGCCCGACATCGCCTCGAAATAGGCATCCGTCACGCTGGCCGCCGTCGCGCCCTCGACGAAGGGGATCGCGCCGAAGACCGGCAGAACCGCCCAGACCCCCGAGGCGATCAGAAAGATCTGCTGGATGCGCAGACGCCTGGTCACGGCATTGGCGCAGGCAAGCGCGATCAGCCCGCCGGTCATCGTGGTCAGGATAGCGGATTCCAGGAACACGCCCGCATGGTCGTTGCCGGCCCAGTAATCGACCGCCATCGGCACCAGCATGGTCAGCCCCAGCGCCGCGACCAGAAGGCCGATCACATATCCGACGGGTCGCAGATCAATCATGGCTCGGAGCCTTGGCGCGTGACAGGGGCCAAGTCAATCGGTTCGCAACGCGCCCCCGGCAATGGGTCTGCCGGTGTCGTCGAACAGGGGATTGCGCCGCCAGCCGCCGGTCAGGCGCGATCTGAGCGACCGGCGGACGAACTGGGCATAAAGCGGCCACATGCCGCCCGCGGCGTCATCGGGCACACGGCCCGTCGCATGGCGGCGGAAGACGCGCGCCCTGACCGGCCCAAGGGCCTCGGGGTCGGCGAAGCGGTGGCTCATCAGCGTCAGGAACGGGATGGCGGGCGTGGTCAGCGTGTTGGCGAACGGTGTGTTGCAGCAGGTCGTGTACCACCGAAGCGGCCCCTTCTCGGTCAGCCGCATCCATGCCAGCCGGTCGGCGCCCCGGGTGATCCGCGCCGCCTCGGGCGCCACCTGGTAGAGATCGGTGCCGCCCTGGGGGTCGAGCGACGCCTCGGCGCCGGTCAATTCCGCGAAGCGCCGGCAGGACGGGCAATAGCAAACCGCCCGCGTGCCGCCCTTCGCGTCCACCTCGGCGGCGACCGCGCCGCATCTGCATGTCCATTCCATCGGCCTGCCCCCGCCTTGTTTCCGGAGCACCCTAGGACGGATCGCTGGCGGCGTTAACGTCTTTCGCGCCGCCCCGCGCTTCTTCTTTTCGGAAGTACTCCGGGGGGCCGCCAAAGGCGGCGGGGGCAGCGCCCCCTCACCCTCGATCATCCATGCCCGGCTTGAAGGCTCCACCGGAGCCTACATCGGCCCCGCGGACCGAACCGCCGCCGGCCCCGGGGCTTCGCCCGTTCGCGGCTTGAAGGCTCCACCGGAGCCTTCATCGGCCCTGCGGGCCGAACCGCCGCTCACCCCACGTGGAACAGGGTGGCGAAGAGGCGGGGGTCCAGTGAGGCGGCTTCGAAGGTCGGCCCCTCGGTCAGGACCGAGACGGCGTCGTGGCTGTGCAGGCTTTCCTGGTGCGACGCGATCACCCGGAAATCACCGATCCGGTGATCCCGCTGCAACGCCTCGGCGAAGAGCCGCGCGGCGTCCTCCACGAAGATCGGATTGGCGGCGTTCAGCTCTGCAAAGGCCTGTTCGTCCTCGCGCTTGACCATGACCTGAGTTTCGGTTGGCACCGCCCCGCGGCAGAGCGCCACGGCGTCCTCGAACCAGAGCGTCGGCGCGTCCGGATCGACCACCATCGACAGCCGCGCGACCGACCGCTGGGAGTGGGGCGTCGCCAGTTGGCCGCGCGCACGGCGGGCGTGCTCGGACAATTCCAGCGAACAGGGGCAGGTCGAGGAATACACGTAGTCCAGGTGCAGGATGCGTGTACGCACGCCGTCCTGCTCCACCAGTTCCAGCGCGATGTCGTAATACTGCCAGCCCGACAGGCCCGAACGAAGGCTCTCGACCTTCATCGGGAAGGACAGGCGCATCTGGATGCGGGCGTCGAAGCTTTCCAGGTCGCATTTGTAATCGTCCAGCGCCGCCTCGATCACCTCGAAGCTGAATGTGCGTTCGGCATGGGCATAGAAGGACCGCATGATACGGCTCATGTTGATGCCCTTCTTGTCGGCCTCGAGGCTGACGGTGCCGGTCACGGAGGTGTCCAGAAGCCGCTCGCCCCCGTCCTTCATGTGGAAGCGGACCGGCAGGCGGAAATTCGAGATGCCCACATGCTGGATCGCCCGCCTGGCGCCCTTGATGAGCGATTCGGGGCCGTTCTGAAGATCGGGCAGCGTGGCCTTGTAGGCCGCATCGACGGTGAAGTCGTGGGGATAGGCGCGGGACAACGCGGGATAGGCCGTGCCCTGCCCCGGCAGCAGGTGCCGCAGCGCCGGATCGAGCGTCTCGATCTCGGCGGCGTCGGCGGTCTCGGCCCAGCCCCGCAGCAGGCTGAGCGCGGCGGCCGCGTCGTCGCGCGTGAGGTCGCGGTCGAAATCGAGGCTGTGGATGTTCATGAAATCTCTCCCAGGTCGTCGGTCACGGTCGCTTGGGAACGGCCGGACCGATCTCCCATCGTGTTTGCGTCTTCTACGCGCGAAGGGGCTTAGCGGATCACCTGTAACGGTTTATGAACCGCCTGAGGATTTCCGGCGGGACGGTGACCTGTGCGGCCATGACGGCATGTGTCAGCGTCTCGGCCTCGGCCGGGTCGAAATAGCCCCGGTCCTTGTAGATCTCGATCCGGTCGGCAAAGACCTGGCCGTCGGCCTCCGGGTGATACTGGGTGGCATAGACGTTCCGGCCATAACGGATCATCTGGAACGGACAGCGTTCCGAGGCCATCAGGTGGACGGTGCCGGGCGGCAGGTATTGCACCGCCTCCTTGTGGCCGACAAGCGCGTTGAACCGCTCGGGCAGACCGGTGAGCAGCGGGTCGCGCCGCCCCTCGGGCGTCACCCGGCAAGGCACGGCCATGACCGGCTCGGCGTAGCGCGCCTTGGACACGACGCCGCCCAAGTGATGGGCCAGGATGCCGATACCGTAGCAGCAGCCGAGAAAGGGAATGTCGCGCCCCGTGATCTCGGGCATCAGGCCCATGATCTCGGCTTCGGCGCGGGCCTCGACGGGGTGTTTCGTCGCCGGATCGTCGCTGACGCAGCCCGGACCCCCGCCCACGATGACGCCCGCGAAATCGTCCAGCGACAGGTCGTGCGGCAAGGTCTGGCGGTCCAGCCTGACGCGATGGGTGTCGGCGGCGTCCAGACCGCCCTTCTCCAGAAAGGCGCTGTACTCGCCGTCCGAGGCCGCATCCTCGGGCCGCAGTTGCAGGATCAGGAAGGGTTTTTCGCTGGTCATGCCGATCTTGTGCATGGCGGTCCCGGATCTGGCAAGAGCCCGGGCTACCGTTGGAACGAATATGACAACGGCGCGCAAAGC
>ERZ869936.2084-NODE-2084-length-12361-cov-13.563140_pt1 | contig 12361 bp, 15 predicted proteins | sample MGYA00520876_ERZ869936 | MGnify/ENA primary metagenome ERZ869936 (study PRJEB32218, sample SAMN09650985) | biofilter metagenome | isolation source: enrty point of leading RO module | place: Saudi Arabia: Thuwal, RO plant located on Red Sea | collected 2016-02-17... | reverse complement strand
ATATATTTTACCCCTTTATTTTACCCCCTTAAATACCCCTAAATACTATGCGTTTAAGCCTTATTTATAGAGGCTTAATCGTGCCTCACTCGTTACGGAGTAATGATTATAAGACCAAGATGGTTGTTTAACGATAGACAGGAAACGATATAAGTTGTAGCTACAACTCTTTATGAAAGATATTAATATTAAATATTATCCTGCCGATGATTTGGTAATGGCTGAATACAATCCAAGACAGCTAACCAAAGACCAATATACACAACTAAAAGACTCTATTATGAGGTTTGGCTTAGTTGATCCCCTTATTGTAAATAAAAACAAAGAAAGAAAGAACATCCTAGTAGGTGGACACCAGAGGCTACGCATAGCTAAAGAGATGGGTGTTGAATCTATCCCATGTGTAGAGGTTGATCTTACTTTAGACCAAGAAAAAGAACTTAATATCAGATTAAATAAGAATGTTGGTGAATGGGATTATGATGCTTTGGCTAATTACTTTGATGTGGGGGAGCTTACAGAGTGGGGTTTTAGTAACGATGACTTACAATTCTATGAAGATGAGCCTAAACAGGGATTGATTGATGATGATGAGATACCAGAAGTAGAAGAACCTATTACACAAGCAGGTGATTTATGGATATTAGGGGAACATCGTTTATTATGTGGGGATGCGACAAAGAAAGAAGATGTTGATCTATTAATGGATGGTAAAAAGGCTGATATGGTGTTTACTGATCCCCCTTATGGAGTAACAAAAGAGGTTTGGGATAGAAAATTTACTCAAAAAGATTTAGATGTATTATTTCAAATAACAAATGGTGCTGTTTTAGTTTGGAATGCAACAAAACCAGAAATTTTTAAAAATATGTTAAATCTAAAACCATTATGTGATAGGATTGCAGTTTGGAGGATGACAAGTAGTATAAAAGGTAAAGGTGGAATGTTTTGGACTTGGCAACCTATCTATTGTTGGAAATCAAAAAATATTAAATTATGGGATTCTATGGAATTTGAATCAGATCAACCAACAAAAACAGGAGATCACCCAACACAAAAACCAATAGGTTTGATAGTAAAATGGATAAAAGGCAACGACTCTGCAAAGTCAGTAGCTGATCCTTTTCTTGGTTCTGGATCGACTTTAATAGCTTGTGAGAAAACTAATCGTAAGTGTTATGGTATGGAGATTGATCCACATTATTGTGATGTTATAGTAAAAAGGTGGGAGGAATTTAGTGGGAAGAAAGCAGAAAGAGTTGAAAGAGCAGAAAGTTGAGCCGATTAAAAACGGAAATAATCGGAATAATAAAGGGCAATTTGTTGCAGGAAATACTGCATCTGTTGGTAAAGGCAGACCAAAAGGCTCTCAATCTATTCCAGACATACTTAAAAAGATTGGTGAGGAAGAGGGAACACTTGATGGAAAGAGTAAGCTCGATGTTATTATGTATAAAGTATTCCAATACGCTCTGGAAGGTAAGCCGTGGGCAGTTCAGTTTATAGCTGATAGAACAGAAGGTAAAGCCAAAGAGATAAGGGAAGTAACTAACAAGAATGAACCCATTAAAATAATTACTATTGATTAATTGGCAAATAAACGAGATACGAAAAGAAATAATCCAGAGTCCAGAACGGATGAAGGTTGTTGTTGCAGGAAGAAGATGGGGCAAAAGTATCTTATCGGTTCTGTGGTTACTTCACGAAGAGATACAACCAGAGGAACGCAGGTGGTTTGTTGCACCAACATACAGACAGGGAAAGATGGTAATATTTCCGATGTTGCGTTCTGTATTTCGACAATGGCAGGGAGCTATAATCAACGAGTCAGAGTTATCTATTAAACTACCTAATAATGCAGAGATTTCAATTAAAGGTGCAGAGCAAGAAAACAATCTTAGGGGAGCAACTTTAAATAAAGTAGTAATGGAAGAATTTAGTTATATAAAACCTAATGTATATGAAGAGATTATATATCCCATGTTAACAACTACACAAGGTGAGACATTGTTTATTGGTACACCTAACTCATTTGATCATTTATATGATTACTACCTTAGAGGTCAGTCAGATGATCCAGATTGGAAGTCATGGCAATACACTACAGTACAGGGTGGGTTTGTAACACAAGAGGAAGTAGATAAAGCAAAAGCAACAATGGATGAGGTTACATTTAAGAGTGAGTTCATGGCTGATTTCGTATCTACAGGTAACAGAGTAGCGTATAACTTTGATAGGAAGATACATATTAAACAGGCTAGAGAGTTATCACCTAACTTATTCTGGGGTATTGATTTCAATGTGGATTATATGTCTGCTGTGCTAGGTTGTGAATATACAGATGGTTCTATACACTACTTCCATGAGATAAGACAAACAAACAGCAACACAGAGCAGATGGCTGTAGCTATGAAGAAGGTAGCTCCACATATACCATGTTACCCAGATAGTGCAGGATCAGCTAGATCAACTACAAGCCATAAATCAGATCATCAGATACTTAAAGATTATGGATTTCAAGTAATAGCAAAGAAAGCTAACCCACCTGTAATAGATAGAATAAATGCACTTAATAGAATGTTAAAAGATGCTAATGGTAGGATTAAGATGACAGTTGATCCATCCTGTAAATATTTAATAAAAGATTTAGAACAATGTCAAAGAGATAGGGCAGGTAAGATAGAAAAGACTAAAGATATATCTCTTACTCATGCTCTGGATGCCTGTAGTTATTACATAGCATTAAAGCATCCTATAGTTAAGCGTGTAGCTGTGAGTACAGAATGGTAGAGTTTTTATTGGGTATAGTAGTAGGAATCATTATCACTTTCATATTCTTACACTATTATGGTAAGCATTTAGATTTACGAAAGAAAGAACAGATGGGGGAGTTCATCAGAGAATATACAGAGGCTAATAATTATGCCACATCTTAAAGGTTTATAAATGGAATTACATGATAAAATAATGCTCCCAGACCTCGGTAAAGAGGCTGTTTTGCGTTCAGTTAAAGAGGCTGAATATAATGCACTAGATGATATTATAGCTGAAAAGAACACATCTTTAGACTTCTACTACAATAGAAACTTAGATGACCATATATCGCAGTATTTTAGTTCAGAGTCCTTATCTCAGATTCCACCTGTACTTATGTCGTTAGTTAAAAGGTTTGCTAAGAGTAGATTGATGTTACTTAAACAACCTGCTGAAAGATTTATTAATGGTGAGTTTAATGATTATTATTCTGAGAAAGCTCACAACCTAGATAGTAAAGTAAGAGAGTTTGGGGAACTTGCTTGGCTGTTAGGTAGCTGTCATCTACAGAGTATGTATAATGAAAAGATGCAACGCATTGAATATAAACTACATCCTATTGTAAAAGAGTATGTATATGATGGTGAAGTATATGGCATGAGCTATGAGATACACAGAGATCATAATGGGGATAGACAGTTCGTATTCTGGAGTAAGCCTATGGATGGTGAGCAGGGTATGCACTTTCGTTTTAAGTTAAATGGTTCAATGTCTCCAATAGGTAATAACATAGAGATGGTAAACCCTTATGATGTTATCCCTATTACAAAAGTAGAGTTCAATACAAACGCATACGATGTTACAAGGTGTGCTATTCATGCTAGTAACGCATGGACAGAGATTATGATAGCCACAAGGCTTATGATGGGTTCACCTGTGATTACAGGATTAGATTCAGAGATACCACCTTATATGAAGTTTGGTATTGATAGGCTTATCGCACTTCCAGAGGGTGCTAATATGCAGTATGTAAGTCCTAATGCTAACCTAGTTCAGATGATACAATCCGTAAAAGATTTAATTAATCAAGTAGGGCAAAACCATAGTTTAACAATCAGATGGGGTGAATCATCAGCACCACCAAGTGGTGAGGCATTAAAGATTCTATCTGTAGATAATATAGAAACCAGAGAGTCTGATATTCCAATCTTTAGAGACTTTGAACATGAAAGATATATGATAGATAGGGAAGTATTAAGAGTGCATGAGGGTGCTAACCTATCAGAGAATTACAGCGTAGACTATCCAGAGGTAGGGTTTCCTATGACATGGACAGAAGAACGCAATAAACTAGAGTTCTTGATGGAGCATAATCTTATTACTAGGGAAGAGCTTATACGAAAGTTTAATCCAGATATAGATGAGGCTGAACTTGCTATGAAGATGCAAGAGTTAGAACCAGAGCAACCAGAACAACCTGCTAACAAGTTATTAGAGGCATTACAGCGTGGCTAAAGAAACAGCATCACTAGAATATGCTAAAGCAGTAGAACGAGTACAGAAAGAGCTTGTAGAGCAGATATTTGATCTACAAAAGCAGGGACTCAGTAAGAATGAGATACTACTTGTATTGCAGGGGTTGGATATGGAAGATATTATCCTTAATCAACTTAACCTAAATGCTGATATAGATAAGCTAATGCTAGAGTATGAGAATGTATTAGGTGCTATGGAAATGACAGGTGCAGTAACAGCAGAGTCCTTAACAGCCTTACAAAGAATAGATAGAAACTCATTTGCTAAACAAGCAGGGGTAATGGGTGAGCTTATTAAAAAGGAAGTAGCTAGGGGAATATTAGCAGGTGCTACTGAGAAAGATATAGCAGATGGCATTTTAAGGGGTGCAGGAGGCGTTTTAAGACCAGATCAAGCAGAAACCCTAGCTAATACTGCCTTGAATCAATTTGAGCGTAATGTAACAGTAGAAATGGCTGAACTTGATCCTGCTAATGCTAGGTATGTTTACTTGGGTGTTATAGATGAAAAGACCAGAGATATATGTTTACTTATGGCTAGTGAAGGTTCAATGACCAGAGCAGAGATAGATGCTAAATATCCTAATACATTTAGTAATGCAGGTGGATTTAATTGCAGACATAGATGGGCAAGAGAAACATCCAGATCAGAACAATTAATCAAACCAGATAAAGCATCATCACTTATAGATAATAAAAAAAGATTTAATCCTGTAACTGTAGAAGGTATTAAGGTTGGGTAAACTAGCTAACATACCAAGATTTGATAAGCAGTTCTGGAGAGAGGTGGGTAATGAAATCACCGATGAGATACGAGTACAGACACAGAAGAAGGGTAAGGATGTATTCAACAAGAATTTTAAGTCATATAGTAGGGGATATGCAGAGCGTAAGCCTCGTATAAGAAGAGGTAGTGGAGGTAATAAAGTAAATCTTACACTTACAGGTGATATGATGAATGGGTTACAGGTAAGAGGATTTACTACAGATAGTGTAACAATCGGATGGAGTGGAGTCAATGCTCAGAAGGTACAATGGAATGAGGATATGGGCAGAGCAGTAACCACAGCTAGTAAACCACTTAGTAATAAGTCTATAAAGATTGTACAGCAAGAGGCGAGGCAAAGAATTAAAAGAAATGCAGACAAAGAAACTGCAAAGCCTATCAACTTTAAAATAGGCAGATAGATTTCATTAATATGGAGGAAAAAATGGAAGAACAAGTACAAGAGAGCGTACAAGAGTTGGCTACTGAAAGCCAGAACAATACAGACAATATAAGTGATCGTGAGTCTGAATTGTTGCGTGAGGTCATGCAAAAGAAAGAACGATTACAGAAAGCAGAATCTGAAATAGCTGAACTTAGGAAAGCTCAAGAGGCTGAGAGGCAGAAACAGTTGGAAGAAAATGAAGAGTGGAAAACACTCGCAGAAGAAAGAGGTAAACAGCTTAGTGAACTTACTCCTGTAGTGGATCAGTATAAAGCTGAACGCACAGCAGAGAAAGAGAAACTGCTTTCAGACTTCCCAGAAGAAGATAGGGAAGATTTTAAGGAATTGACTCTAACACAGCTTAGATCAGTTCATAATAAGATAATTAATCAAAAATCAAATATTCCAAGTGTAGATACATCAGATTCTACAGGGATGCAGGGTTATGCTACCTTGAAAGAGGCAGTAAAAGACCATGTATCTGGAAAGATAGATAGAACCACTTATGAGCAAATTAAAGAAAAGTTCACATCTAGAATCGGTAGATAATAACCCCACAACAGGTTTAGAGATTCAAGGGGATATTAAATCTGCTATTACGAAAGATAGAGAGCATATCTATATGGTGGGAAATGAAGAAGTACCTTATGAGGAAGGCTTTAGAATGTCTGTAGGACAGGAAAAAGTACCATTCTCTGATATAAGATCAACTTTCTCTCATATTTCACAAGATAAGTGGGATTCTATATTTGGAAGGAAGGAAAATAAATAATATGGCAACAGGCGATAGTGGAAATTTTGGAGGCTCGCTCCTTGAAGTAATTGAGGCAGAGGCTATTCTTAAATTTAGTGAGGCAAGTGTATCTGTGCCTTTGGTAACTCAAAAGAGTGAGCCAAAAGCAGATCAGATTACTTTCGTAGCTTATAACGCAGGTACTAACCAAGTAACATCAGCAGATGTAGCTAACACAGCAGAGGGTACAGTTACCCCATCTACAGCATTGGATTCTGAAAAGAAAACAATTACTTTAGATATGTATAGTGTTATGCTACCTATCTATGATGAGGCTAAGTTATCAAACGCCGATGATGTATATGCTAACGCAGGTGCATTAGCAGGAAATAGTATGGCATCTAAATTAGATTCTATTGTGAACGCCTTGTATGACGGATTTTCAAACGCTGTAGGTGGTGCAACTGAAACGATTGATGTAGATGACTTATTCCAATGCTTAGCTCACTTAAAAGAGAACTCAGCTCCAGGTCAGCCTAATGCTGTTCTTGATCCTAGACAGATATGGGGAACTTATGGTATCCATAATGACCTTATTACACAGGCTCAGTTCGCAGGTTCTGGAATACAGGATGAAGGTGCTAGAAATGGTTTTGTAAGCAGAATCGCAGGTATCGGCATCCATAGCTCACCAGAGTTTACAGTAGCATCAAATGCTGTAAAAGGTGGGGTATTCGTACCAGAGGCTATAGGATTTGGTTATGCAGGTGAAATGATGAGAGTTGAAGAGTACAGGGAAGGTTCTTACCTACGCTCTAACATTATAGTATCTAGTTTCTGTGGTGCTACAGAAATCGTAGATGGTTATGGTGTTGAAATGCACTCACAGGTTACTTCTTAATAGCTAATCAATAATATGGGGGGTGGGCAACTGCCCCCCTACTTAAAACAAAAGATTTAATATGCCAGAAAGTATAAATAGTAAAATAAAAGAACAATATGATCACGATGATAGTGGGGGATCGTTAGACACTAATCTAGGGGATTTTTTAGATTCTGAAGGTGCATCTGGTACTTCCAATAACTCTAAATGGAGAGATTGGGCATCTGGTACAGGCACTAGCTTAAATACAAGACTATTCCACAAGCATGGTGGTTCTGGCTCATTTATGACCAGATGGAAGAATTGGATAGCATTTAGTTCAACTCATTCCTTCAATTTCGATGGTTCTAATGATTATTTAGACTTAGGTAATCATTCTGCTTTTGATGTAGGTACAGGCGATTTTAGTGTATCTGCATGGATAAATGTTACTTTAGGTTCTGGAGAAAATCAAAAATCAATTTTATATAGTAGAGATGCATCATCTCCAAATGCAGGATTTGATTTTCAAGTGGATGATGGTGCTGATAGATTAAGAGCAGTTTTTGATGAAGGTGCTACAGTATTAGAGGCTCGTGGAGTTAATAATTCTTTAAGTTCTGACACATGGCATCATGTCGTAATGGCTGTAAATAGAACAAGTGGTACTTGCAAATTATATCTTGATGGAAGTCTTAATAAATCAGTAGATATATCTTCATTAACAGGTAGTTTTTCTAATAGTGGAAGTACATTCATTGGTGCAAAAAGTAGCACACAACAAAGATTTGATGGTTTAATTGATGAATTAGCAATGTGGCATATAGAATTAAGTGCCTCAGATGTTACTTCCATATACAACAATGGTAAGGTAATTGATCTTAGTAAATCAGCATCATACGGAACGGACAGAACGGATAATCTAAAATTGTGGTTACGCTGTGGAGACAAAGCAGAACCAGAATCCACTACTGCAATCGCAAGACAGGACTTCTATACAGACTTTGATGGTAGCAATGATTATGTAGCTATAGGAAGTGCAATAGGAGATATGTCTGGAAAAGATGTATCAGTTACTGTTTGGTTTAACTCGAGAAATATCAGTGACCAAAAAGGTATTATATCTCAACAAGACGGAACAGGAACAGGAAGATTTTTACTTTATAATGAATCTAATAAATTAAAATCATTTTTAGGAGGTGCTGAACATTCTGTAAGTACAAATTTACAAGCAAATAAATGGCATCACGCTTGTTATACTATGAATAGTTCAACAAATGAATACAAATTATATTTAGATGGGCAACTTGGTGATTCTGGTACAGATGCTATTGAAAGTGCTGATGGAGATTTTTTTATTGGCACATCTAAAACTCTTGGTTCGGCTGTTTTTGATGGTGCAATATCTAATTTAGCTTTATATAACACCACACTCGATGCTCAAACCATTTCACAGATGGCAAAGAGTAGATTTACCCCCATGAGAGACAATCGCTTTTCTGTAGTGGATTTTGATGGTAGTAATGACCACATAGTTCTTTCATCATCTGCATTGTATTCAACACATACATTTTCAATATGGGTAAATCCAACTGATAATACATCTGCAAATGTAAATACTATTTTACTTCAAAAAAATGATTCAAATAATTTTGTACAAATATGGCATACAGGTACAGGTAATACTTTTGGTAAAAATCATATTATGTATAGAGTAAAAGCAAATGGAGTAACCTCTAATAATCAATATAATACAGAAGAATATGCAGATGAATGGATACATATAGTAGGTGTAAGTAGTAGTAGTGGTACAAAACTTTATATTAATGGAGTTGAAAAAGTTTCTAATAGTACGGATGTTACCAATATACAAAGTGGAACTGTAAATGAATATTTTATCGGTGATGATGCTAATACATTATTAGGTAGTATATCATCCGTAGCAGTGTACAACACAGCCAAATCAGCAGAAGAAGTTTACGCTATCTATCAGCAAGGAATTACTTATGATGAATCTTCACTTAGTGGACTTCAAGGTTATTGGAGAATGGGCGATGACACAAGTAAAGCATATCCTACTATAGCAGATTCAAGTTCTAACTCAAACGATGGTACAATTACAAATGGTGCATCAGATGACATAGTACAGCAAATGGTAGCAGGATATGATTTAGGAAGTTTTGAGAGTAGTTCAGAAGAGTTAAGTGCTGAAAAAATTACTAATGGAGATTTTTCTGCATGGACAGCAGATAATCCAGATGGATGGATAATAAGTGGAGAGTCTGGAAGTAATGTAATTACTGAAAATGCAAATGGTGCAAGAATTGTATCAGATGGTACAAATGTAAATATGTATCAAAGTGTAATGACAATAGGAAAAACTTATGTTGTTACTATTGTTGTACATACTGTAACTACAGGAAATATTGCAACACAAGGATTAAGTTCAAATTTTACTATTTCTTCAGCAGGGACTCACACAAATACTGTTACTGCAACATCTACATCTCTTCTTATTAAAAGAAATACTGCTTGTGATATTGTTGTATCAAGTGTCTCAGTCAAAGAAGTCCTACAATCAGAAGTATCAGACACTTACCCTTTATTAGTGGATGTAAACAATCCTGTGATAAGCCAAGACTTACAGACAGGAACTTGGAATAATTCTGATTTAGTAGGATTTACAGGAGCATCAGCAGATGGTTTTACAGCAGTAAATACAGATAGTGGACAAGGTAACAATGATAATGCTTATGGAGATGAAATATCATTTGAAGCAGGAAAAACATATAAATTAAGTTTTACTAATACTGTTAATAGTGGCACAATACCAAGTTTATTTGTTGGAGTTACTTCTGGAACAACGGGTAGTGCTGATAATATTATGTCTTATTCTACTTTTTCTGCTACTAATGATTATTCTTATACATTTACTCCATCATCAACAGTAACACGTAGACCATCATTTAGATTTGTAGCTAATGGTACTTATGATTTTACAATAAGCAATTTTGAGCTTATTGAGTATAAAGGAAATACAGGTGTTATGACAAACCAAGCCACAAGTGATTTAGTCTATTCCTCAGTTCTACCAGACCAATCCTTTCTCACAGGAGTAAACTCTGCGTATAACTTTTTTAATTTTGATGGAACAAATGAATATATTGAAGGCTCAGATACTATTCCTGCATTTGGTACTAATCCATTTAGTGTCTCAGTTTGGGTAAATCCAACTTCAACTAATCAAGATGGTTTATTTGCAAATGCTAATAATGCAACAGGAGATTATTTCTTTTTAAGTATAAGTGCAACTAATTTCGTTGGAACAGGCACTTCAACAGCTTGGAAACATAGATTTGACAGTTCGGATACACAACTTAATACTTGGCAATTATTAACTTATGTTAGAGAAGGCACAGGAACTAATCAATCAAAATGGTATATTAATGGCGAGTTAAAAGATACTTCTACAGACACAACTAATTGGCTTACTGGAACTGGGTGGCATATTGGTGCTTATGGTGATTCAATAGGACATTTTCCTGGCAGTATAGGACAATTAGCTATTTGGAATGATGCATTAACAGCATCTGAAGTAAGTGCAATATATACTTTAGGTAGACATGGTAATCTCTTAGATAGCTACTCAGATAACCTAAAAGGCTATTGGGCAATGAGTGCTTTAGATGCTAAAACAGGATTAAGTGATGTGGGTGATGGTACTATCTACGATAGAAGTGGAAATTCAAATCATGGTACTGCTACCAATACAGAATCAGCAGATTTAAAAAGTTCACCAAACGCAGAACCTAATGGCTATGCAAAAGGTGATACTAATCGTTCAACAACAACACCTTAGAGGAAAATTATGAGTGAAGAAGTAACAAACAGATGGTCAGATGACTATAGTGGTAGGTGGCAAAACAGGGCATATATGATTGTGCCTGTAGCTGATATTGATTCAGCAGATGCACCTACAGACTCAAATACAGTAGCAGAAATAAAAGCATGGATGGATAGCTATGGTTATAGTTATACAAGCTCTATGAGCAAATCAGAGCTATTAGGAGCTATTCCTGTATCTAATGCCTTTATAGATAATGCAATACAATCAAGCAAAGAAACGCTTAGAAAGAACAACGGAGATGAGGGAGATAGCTCTAAAGCATTACTAAAGTTTCCTTGTGATAATGATGCAGACAATGATCCTGCCATGTTTAGTTCTTATACGAAGTATTCACACGCACAGATAATGGATATTTTATCTGGTGATGAGTGGAGTTCATCTATTGAGTAACAAAGGTAATAGTCTTGCTGAGTTCGCAGTTACTATGGCTATCATGGCTACTTTGGCAACTACCTCTGCTCCTGCTTTTAGTCGTATCGGTGAGGGAGCTAAAGCTAAACAAACTAAGGCTAATCTGGAGAAAATAGTTAAAGCATCCCAGATGTGGTACAACCAACAGGTAGAAATAAATGGCATGGGAAAATTCCCTTCACAGCCTCATAGAACAGTAGACATAGGTGAGGTCATTGATTACAATAATAATCGCAGAATAGAGGTAAATGAGGTGTTAGAAGGTACTTATGTGCCTGTATTTAGTGATACTAGCTTTCTGCATTTATTTGATAATGACACAATCAAATCACCTTACCAAGATGGTAGATATTTATATGCTATTGTAGGAGGCTCTGGAACAGGAAACAATATAGTAAGTCCTATCTTTGTTGTAGTGGATCAAGAAAACCCAGAAGATTTTTATAAGTATTACAAACCATGAGTTCAGACGATATACACGATTACATAAAAATAATAATGTTTTTAGCATTTGTATTTGGGATAATGATTTTTGCATCATGTGATGGAGGTTGGTCTATTGCAGGTTATGAGGTATGAGTGAGGAAAAGACCTACAGATCAGTTGGGATGGCAAAAATTGATGATAACTTTCGTATTAGTCTTAACATTAAGTGGCTTACTCAGATTATCGTGGGAGTTGGGTTTATTGTTATGGGCTACTTACGAATTGAAAACAGAATTAAATCACTTGAGCAATCAATGGAATCAGCTAATACTGAAATATCAAATCTGATAGATAAGCACATTGAAGAAGAAGAAGTTAAAATAGCAGAGATGCAAGAGCAAATAGAATGGTATCAGAAAGAATTAAATCTATCACTAAATCCCTTATCATGGGGAAAGAAAAAAAGAAGAAAGTAGTATTAACAGAAGATGACTTTAATCATAATTACTTTATTAACAGGGA
>ERZ869936.2083-NODE-2083-length-12367-cov-4.801494_pt1 | contig 12367 bp, 12 predicted proteins | sample MGYA00520876_ERZ869936 | MGnify/ENA primary metagenome ERZ869936 (study PRJEB32218, sample SAMN09650985) | biofilter metagenome | isolation source: enrty point of leading RO module | place: Saudi Arabia: Thuwal, RO plant located on Red Sea | collected 2016-02-17 ... | reverse complement strand
AGGCCCAGCAGATGCAGATGGACGTCATCTCGAACAACCTCGCGAACGTCGGCACCAACGGCTTCAAGCGTTCGCGCGCGGTGTTCGAGGATCTGCTGTACCAGACGCTGCGCCAGCCCGGCGCGCAGTCTTCGCAGCAGACGGAAGTGCCCTCGGGCCTGCAGGTCGGCACCGGCGTGCGCCCGGTTGCGACCGAGCGCATCCATTCCCAGGGTAATCTGCAGGCGACCAACAATGCGCTCGACCTGGCGATCCAGGGCGAAGGCTTCTTCCAGGTGCAGTTGCCGGACGGCACCACGGCCTACACCCGCGACGGCGCCTTTCAGCTGAACAGCGAAGGCCAGCTTGTCACCGCGAGCGGCTACCAGGTGCAGCCGGCGATCGTGATTCCGCCCGGCGTGCTGTCGCTGACGGTGGCCAAGGACGGGATCGTCTCGGTGCTGCAGAGCGGTTCCGCGGCGCCGGTGCAGATCGGCCAGATCCAGGTGGCGACCTTCATCAACAATGCCGGCCTGCAGTCCTTCGGCGAGAACATGTATCTGGAAACCGCCTCGTCCGGCGCGCCGCAGACCAATGCGCCGGGTTCCAACGGCGCGGGCCTGCTCAACCAGGGCTTCGTCGAGACCTCGAACGTCAACGTGGTGGAAGAGCTGGTGAACATGATCCAGACCCAGCGCGCCTACGAGATCAACTCCAAGTCGATCCAGACCTCCGACCAGATGCTGGCGCGGCTGGCGCAACTATGAAATCAGGCACGAGGCGCAAGGCATGAGGGACGGGACAAACGGCGACGCGCGACGCGCGCTCGACGGCTCTCGCGCCTCGCGCCTCGAACCGCGTGCCTTGCAGATATCAGGAACGATGATGAAGCGATTCGCGGTTCTTGCGGCGTTCGGGACAGTTGCGATCGGCGGCTGCGCCATCAATCAGCCGCCGATCGTGCACCAGCCGATGACAGCGCAGGCGCAGCCCGCCGCACAGCTGGCGGCCGCCGACGGCGCCATCTTCCGCGCCGACGTCTACCGGCCGCTGTTCGAGGACCGGCGTGCGCGCCTGGTCGGCGATACGCTCACCATCCTGCTCCAGGAGAAGACCGCGGCGAGCAAGAAGTCCGGCGCCTCGGCGGCGCGCTCGGGCTCGAGCGAGTTCGGCGTCACCGCGCTGCATGGCCTGCCGGGCAAGAGCTTTCTCGGTTCCGAGTTGTCGGCCGGTTCCGATATCGGCTTCATCGGCAAGGGCGACGCGTCCGCCGCCAACGATTTCACCGGCACCATCACCGTGACGGTGATCGAGGTGCATCCCAACGGCAATCTGCTGGTATCGGGGGAAAAGCAGATCGCCATGAGCCAAGGCACCGAGTTCATCCGTTTTTCCGGGGTGGTGAATCCGGTCACCGTCTCCCCGCAGAACACCGTGCAGTCGATCCAGGTCGCCGACGCGCGCATCGAGTACCGCGCCAACGGCTACATCGACGAGGCGCAGACCATGGGCTGGCTGTCCCGGTTCTTCATGAACGTGCTGCCGTTCTGATTCGAGGCATAGGGCGCGAGGCGCGAGGCGCGAGGAAAAGTCGTCGTGCCGGGTGCGAAAAGGCTGAAAAATGAAAAGTAACTGGAAATCGATCCGTTTCGGTGTGCTGCTGAGCGTCGGGCTCATGCTGTTCGCGCCGGACGGCTACGCCGAACGGGTCAAGGATCTTGCCCAGGTGCAGGGCGTGCGGCAGAACCAGCTGATCGGCTATGGACTGGTGGTGGGCCTGGATGGTACCGGCGACCAGACCACGCAAACCCCCTTCACCGTGCAGAGCCTGACCGCGATGCTGTCGCAGCTCGGCGTGCAGCTGCCGCCGGGCACCAGCCTGCAGCTGAAGAACGTGGCGGCGGTCATGGTCACCGCCAACCTGCCGCCGTTCGCCCGGCCCGGGCAAGGCATCGACATCACCGTGTCCTCGCTCGGCAACGCCAAGAGCCTGCGCGGCGGCACGCTGCTGATGACGCCGCTCAGGGGCGCCGACGGACAGGTCTATGCGCTGGCCCAGGGCAACGTGCTGGTCGGCGGCGTAGGCGCCGCCGCCAACGGCAGCTCGGTGCAGGTCAACCATCTGTCGGTCGGCAGCGTGTCGGGCGGTGCCACGGTAGAACGCACGGTGGCGGCGCGTATCGGCGATCTCGAAGCGATCTACCTGGAGCTGAACACTGCCGATTTCTCCACTGCCAGCCGCATGGTGGAGGCGATCAACCGCCTGGTCGGTCCGGACACTGCCACCGCGCTCGACCCGCGCCGGGTGCGGGTGCGGGCACCGGCCGATGCCGACCAGCGCATCGGCTTCCTGGCGCAGATCGAGAACATCGAGATCGTGCCCAACCGGGCCGGCGCAAAGGTCATCGTCAATTCGCGCACCGGTTCAGTGGTAATGAACCAGACGGTCACCATCGACGCCTGCGCGGTGGCGCACGGGAACCTGTCGGTGATCATCAGCACCGAGCCCGTGGTGAGTCAGCCCAATCCTTTCGGTCAGGGCCAGACGGTGCAGGCCGAGCGCTCGCAGATCGAGATCCGCGAGGACAAGGGCAGCCTGGTCATGCTGCACGCCGGGGTGTCGCTGGCCGAGGTGGTCAAAGCACTCAATTCGATCGGCGCCACGCCGCAGGACTTGACCGCGATCCTGCAGGCAATGAAGACGGCCGGCGTGCTGCGCGCCGAGCTGGAAGTCATCTGAGCGGGGCGCCGGCATGGTCATCGGCAACGATCCTTCCGCCCTGGGGCTTGCCGCCGACGCGCAGGGCGTCGAACGGCTGAAGCAGCTCGCGCGCGACGACCCGCGCGCGGCACTCCGCGAAACCGCGCGCCAGTTCGAAGCGCTGCTGATGGGCACGCTGCTCAAGAACATGCGCGAGGCCACCTCGCAGGACGGACTGTTCGACAACGAACAGACGCGGCTCTACACCTCGCTGCTCGATCAGCAGCTCGCTCAGACGCTGTCGAAGACCGGCATCGGGCTCGCGCCGCTGCTCGAGCGCCAGCTTGCCGCCAGCGCGGGGCTCGAGGCGCAGGACGCACCGCCTGCGACGCTCGCGTTCCCGAATACGCCGGCCCCGGCAGTCATGCACAGGGGCCGGCCGATGCAGGCTGCAGCGGCACCACCGGCGTCTTTGGCGCTCAAGCCGGCCGTCAGCGCGCCGCAGGCGCCCGCCGCGGCGCCCGATGCGGATGTGAAGGATGTCGCCGGCGCCGGGGCGCCGGCGCATGTGCGCGACTTCGTCGAGCGCATGCTGCCCCATGCGCGCGCCGCCAGCGAAGCGACCGGCATTCCGGCTCGCTTCCTGATCGGACACGCCGCTCTGGAAAGCGGCTGGGGCCGCCACGAGATCCGCAACGCCGACGGCTCGCCCACACACAACCTGTTCGGCATCACGGCCGACTTCGGCTGGCGCGGCGCGGTCGCCGAAGTGCTGACTACCGAATACATCGGTGGTATGCCGGTGCAGCGGCTGGAGCAGTTTCGCGCTTACGCCTCCTATGGAGAGGCTTTTGGCGACTACGGCCGGTTTCTGAAGGACAACCCGCGCTATGCCGAGGCGCTGGACGCCACTCACAGCGCGCGCGCCTTTGCGCGCGAACTGCAGCAGGCCGGCTATGCCACCGACCCGCGCTATGCCGACAAGCTCGCCGCGGTGATCGACGGGCGCTCGCTGGCGCGCACCATCGTGGCGTGATGAACCGCACCATCAAATCGAAAAGCACTCAACGCAGAGGACGCAGAGGGCGCGGAGCAAAAGCAAACTGACTGAACAGCGAAACACGAAGACACGAAGGCACGAAGGAATGAACAAGGCCGTCGGACTCGAGCGAGGCGTGATGCATCCGCGATGCTCGCTTGGTGACTTCGAGCCTTCGTGTGTCGCTTCTGGATTTTTCGTGTTCGGCACGCTGACGTCGAGGGGACTTCAAGTTCGGCGTGGTCTGGCCGTTAAGACGGTCATGGCGCAGCCATTATTCGGAAACAGGCGATGAGCTCGGGACTTTTCGGCATTGGATTGAGCGGGTTGAACGCTGCCCAGGCGGGGCTGCTGACGACCGGCCACAATATTTCCAATGCGGCCACCCCGGGGTTCAACCGGCAGCAGGTGCTGCAATCGAACTCCACGCCGCAGCTCAGCGGCGCCGGCTACTTCGGCACCGGTGTCGATGTCGATACGGTGCGCCGCATTTACAGCCAGTTCCTCGATCAGCAGGTGGTCTCGAGCCAGGCGCGGTCTAGCGAGCTGGACAGCTACTACGCGCAGCTGCGCCAACTCGACAATGTGCTGGCCGATCCCAGCATGGGGCTGTCGCCGGTGCTGCAGACTTTCTTCGCCGCAGTGCAGGACGTGGCCACCCATCCGGCCAACGCCGCATCGCGCCAGTCGCTACTGTCGGCGGCGTCGATGCTGGACTCGCGCTTCGAGCTGATCGACAACCGCTTCCGCGAATTGCGCGCCGGGGTGGACGCCGACATCCAGTCCACCATCGGCACCGTCAATACCTATGCGTCCGAGATCGCGCGGCTCAATCAGGCCATCGTGCTGGCAAAAGGCCTGTCGGGCGGTCACCCGCCGAACGATCTGCTCGATCAGCGCGACCGCCTGGTGCTGGACCTGAACAAGCTGATCCGCGCCACCACGGTGCCGCAGGACGACGGTTCGCTCAACGTCTTCATCGGCAATGGTCAGCCGTTGGTGGCGGGCGTGGATACGCTGCGGCTGGTGGCAGTGCGAGATTCGCAGGACTCCTCGCGGATGACGGTCGGCTTCCAGACGCCTGGCGGGGTTACCCAGCTGCCGGAATCGACGCTCGGCGGCGGCTCGCTTGGCGGGCTGCTGGCATTCCGCGCGCAGGCGCTCGACGCGACGCAGAATGCGCTGGGCCGGGTGGCGGTGGTGCTGGCGGAGCGCTTCAACGCGCAGCACCGGCTGGGCCAGGACCTGAGCGGCGTGCTCGGCGGCAACTTCTTCAGCGTCGCTGCGCCAACGGTGATTGCCGCGACCGGCAATACCGGCAACGCGATGCTGTCCGCGGCGTATGCTGACGCCGGGGCGCTGACGGCCTCCGACTACCGCATCGCTTTTGACGGCGCCAATTACACCATCACCCGCTTGTCCGACAGCACGCAGACTGTAACTGGCGCGCTGCCGGCGACCCTCGACGGTTTCACGCTGACGCTGGCGAGCGGTGCGTTCGCCGCGGGCGACAGCTTCGTGGTGCGCCCGACCCGCGATGGCGCCGCCGGGCTGTCGCTGTTGATCGGCGACCCGGCGCGCATTGCCGCCGCGGCGCCGATCCGCACCGCACAGGCCGCAACCAACACCGGCACCGGCAGCATCAGCGGCGGCAGCGTGAATCCGCCGCCGCCGGTCGATGCCAACCTGCAGCAGCCGGTGACGATCAACTTTACCGGGCCAAACACGTTCGACGTGACCGGCGCCGGCACCGGCAACCCGGTCGGGCTTGCCTACGTGCCCGGCCAGGACATCAGCTTCAACGGCTGGACGGTGCAGATCAGTGGCGCGCCTGCCGCCGGCGACAGCTTCACCGTCGGCCCCAATACCGGCGGCATTGCCGACAACCGAAACGCCCTGTTGCTCGGCGCGCTGCAGACGGCGATGCTGGTGGGCAACGGCAGCGCCTCGCTGCAGTCCGCCTATGCAGCCCTGGTTGGCGACGTCGGCCGGCGCACCAACGAACTCGAGGTCACCAGCCGCGCCGAGGCGACGCTGCTCGGGCAGCACACCGCGGCGCGTGAATCCTTCTCCGGGGTGAACCTCGACGAGGAAGCCGCCAACCTGGTGCGCTACCAGCAGGCCTATCAGGCGGCCGGCAAGGTGCTGCAGGTGGCGGCGACGATGTTCGAAACGATTCTGGAGATCGGGCGCTAAGCGATGAGAGTCTCCACCAACAACCTGTTCGAGGCCGGCATCGCCGCCATCAACCGCCAGCAGCAGGACCTGCTGAAGACGCAGCAGCAGCTGTCGACCGGGCGCCGGGTGCTGACGCCGGCGGACGATCCGATCGCCAGCACGCGCGCGCTGCAGGTGGAGCAGGCGGACGCCGTCAACGCCCAGTACGGCATCAACGGCAAGGCGGCCGCCGCCTCGCTGGGGCTGGCCGAACAGGCGCTTGCGCACGGCATCGGCGCGCTGCAGAACGTGCGCGCACGCATCATCGAGGCGGGCAACGGCGCCTTCGGCTTCAAGGAGCTGCGGTCCATTGCCGCCGATCTGCGCGGGCTGCGCGCCGAACTGCTGGGCGCGGCCAACGCCACCGACGGCGAAGGGCTGTACCTGTTCGCCGGCTACCAGGCGGGGGCGAAGCCGTTCGTCGAGACCGCGGGCGGCGTGCAGTACGTCGGCGACGACGGCGTGCGGCGCGCACAGGTGTCGGCGTCGCGGCAGATCGCGGTGTCGGATTCCGGCGCCGACGCGTTCATGCGCATTCCCCAGGGCAACGGCAGCTTCGTGGTGTCGGCAGCCGCGGGCAACACCGGCAACGGTACTTACGATCTCGGCAGCGTGACCGACCCGGCACTGCTGACCGGAGCGGATTACCGCATCGACTTCACTGTCGCCGCGGGCGTCACCACCTTCGACGTGGTCAACGTCACCAGCGGCGCCACCGTGCTGGCGGCGCAACCCTATGCAAGCGGCGCCGCCATCGAATTCGACGGTGTTCGCATTCAGATCGCGGGCGCGCCGGCCAACGGCGATCGCTTCGACATCGCGCCCGGACGCAACCAGGACATCTTCGCCACGCTCGACGGCCTGATCGGCGCGCTGGAAGGCTTCAGCGCGGACGATGCCGGCCGTGCGCGGCTGACCAACGGGCTCACCACCGCCGTCGGCAACGTCGACCAGGCGCTCGACCGGCTGGCGATGACGCGGTCGAACATCGGCACGCGCATGCGCGAGGTCGAATCGCTGGCCGCCTCCGGCGAAGACCTGTCGCTGCAGTACCAGCAGACTCTGTCGGGGCTGCGCGATCTCGATTACGCCAAGGCGATAAGCGACCTCACCCGCCAGCGCACCTACCTCGAAGCGGCCCAGCAGACCTTCCTGCAGGTCTCGCGGCTGTCGTTGTTCGACTTCCTGCGCTGAGCGCGCCGCAGCCGCGGCGCTGATTTCCCCGAATCCTTTCGCGGCGCCTGCCGGCGCACGGTCGACTGGCTCGGCCGCACCCCAGCCGCGCGCCCTAGCGCGCGCCGCCGATGTCGCCCAGCCATTGCAGCGCGTAGGCGGCGGCGTCGAGATACAGGCGCTCAAACGAGGGCAGCAGCCGGGGCAGGATGATCGCCATCAGCAGAAAGCCGGCCAGCAGGGTAATGGAGAAGCCGACCGCGAACAGGTTGAGCTGCGGCGCGGCGCGGGTCAGCATGCCGAGCGCAATGTTGGCGGCCAGCAGCGCGGCGACGAAGGGCAGCGCGAGCAGCAGGCCGGACAGGAAGATCTGGGCGCCGTAGACGACGATGCGCGCGAACTCGAGGTCCACGAAGGCGATGAAGCCGACCGGCACGATGCCGAAGCTTTGCGCCAGCAGCGACACCACGATCAGGTGCCCGTTGATGGCCAGGAACATCAGCATCGCCAGCAGCCCGTAGAGCTGGGCGACCACCGCGGTGTTGGCAGCGCTCTGCGGATCGAAAAAGGTGGCGAAGCCCAGGCCCATCTGCAAGCCGGTCAGCTCACCCGCCATGTCGATGGCCGCCGAGGCGATGCGCATCGCGTAGCCGATGCCCAGCCCGATCAGCAGCTGCTCGGCGAGGATCACCAGGCCGGCGCCGGAGGCCGGCGGCACCGCCGGCATCTGCCCGGCCATCGGCGCGATTGCTACCGTCAGCACCAGGGCAAGCAGCACCTTCACCCGCGCCGGCAAGGCGGTGTGGCCGAACAGCGGCGCGGCCAGCAGCAGCCCGGACAGCCGGGCCAGCGGGTACAGGTAGGCGGCCAGCCAGGCGTCAAGCGTCGCGGTGGAGAACTCGATCATTCGATCTGATGCCGCGCGAGCAGTTGAACAGGGTCCAGGCTCCTGGCCTCAGGCTCCAGGTAAAAGCGCGGCGCGCCGCTCCACCACCTAGTGCCTGGCGCCTCGCGCCGGGCGCCTGTCTCTATCCGATCATCCACGGAAGGTTTTCCAGCGTCTGCCGCAGGTAGTCGACCAGCACCTGGAGCATCCAGGGGCCGAACAGGGCCAGCGCGGCGACCATGGCCACCAGCTTGGGGATGAACGAGAGCGTCATTTCGTTGATCTGGGTGGCGGCCTGAAACACGCTCACGATCAGCCCCATGCCCAGCGCGGCGAGCAGCAGCGGCGCAGAGATCACCAGCATCAGCTCCAGCGCGCTGCGCGCGATGGTCATCACCGTTTCCGGGGTCATGGCGAAAAGCTCCTCACCAGCGAGCCGATCAGCAGGTTCCAGCCGTCGGCGAGCACGAACAGCATGATCTTGCACGGCAGCGATCCGCTCACCGGCGAGAGCATCATCATGCCCATCGACATCAGCACGCTGGCCACCACCATGTCGATCACCAGAAACGGGATGAAGATCAGAAAGCCGATCTGGAAGGCGGTCTTCAGCTCGCTGGTCACGAAGGCCGGAATCAGCACCTTCATCGGCAGCTGCGCGGGTGTTTCCGCCTGACTGTCGCCGAGGCGCATGAACAGCGCGAGATCGGCCTCGCGCGTCTGCTGCAGCATGAACTCGCGCATCGGCACCGAGGCGCGCGCCAGCGCTTCGGCCTGGTCGATGCGTGCCTCGGAAAACGGCTTGTAGGCGTCTTGGTAGACGCGGTCGATCACCGGCGCCATCACGAACAGGTTCAGAAACAGCGCCAGCCCGATCAGCACCTGGTTGGGCGGCGAGGTGGGCGTGCCGAGCGCGTGACGCAGCAGCGACAGCACGATGATGATGCGGGTAAAGCCGGTCATCATCAGCACGATGGCCGGGAGAAACGTCAGCGCCGTCAGGAACAGCAGGGTCTGGATCGACAGCGAGTAGGTCTGGCTGCCGCCGGGGCACGGCGTGGCCGTGATCGCCGGCAGGCCGGCCTGCTGCGCGTAGCCTGACAGCGGCAGCAGCAGGGCGGCGGCCGCGAGCAGGGTCAGCGCCTTACGCACGGCCGCGCCGCTCCAGGGTGTTCTTCAGCCAGGCGGAGAAGTTTGCCGGCGACGCGGTGCCGGCGGATGCCGCGGCCGCCTGGGGCGGCCGCGGCATGGTGTGCAGCAGACTGACCTGACCCGGTGCCACGCCGACGATCAGCCAGGTGTCCTCGATTTCGACCAGCATCACGCGTTCGCGGGCGCCGACCGATACGCCGCTTTGCACCCGCAGCCAGCCGCCGCCGAGCGGCGCGGGGGACAGGCGGCGGGCCAGCCAGCCGGCGGCCACCACCGCGCCCCGCGCCACCGCCCGGCCGAACAGCACCTTCAGGATGCTCATCGCGCCGACGCCCGGCACCGCTGCATCGGATGCAAGTGCTGCCGCGGGACTGAGCACTGCACCACAGAGGCACAGAGACACAGAGAAAAGAAGGCGCCTCACGTACCCGGCGCCTGGCGCCGGGCGGGCTCGGACCGTTGCCGGCTGCGCGCTGCTGATTCCGAACATCGCTTTTCTCTGTGCCACTGTGTCTCTGTGGTAAACCGGTGTCGCTCAGCGGTTCAGCTTGCGCATGCGCTCGGAGGGAGTCACCACGTCGGTCAGGCGGATGCCGAACTTGTCATTGACGACGACGACTTCGCCCTGTGCGATCAGGCAGCCGTTGACCAGCACGTCCATCGGTTCGCCGGCCAGGCCCTCGAGCTCCACCACCGAGCCCTGCGCGAGCTGCAGCAGGTTCTTGATGGTGATCTTGGTGCGGCCAAGCTCCACGGTGAGCTGCACCGGGATGTCCAGGATCATGTCGATGTCGTTGTTTCCGGGCGCACCCCGGGCTTCCTTGCCGTTGAAATCCTGGAACACCGGAGCCGTGGCGGCGGGTGCGCCGCCCTGCTCGGCAAGTGCGGCAGCCCAATCGTCTGCAGCGGCGGTTTCGGGCATTTGAGTCTCCTTCGGTCTGGATTGGAACGGCCGGTTCGCGAGATCCCGGCGTTCGGGAGCATCAGCCACGGGTTTCGGCCCTGCCGTCCCGCTGGCTGTGGTTGATCATTTCCAGCACGCGCAGCGCGTACTGGCCGTTGAACACGCCGTACTGGCACTCCATCACCGACACGCCGTCCACCGTCGCATGCAGTGAGCGCGGAATGTCGATCGAGATCACATCGCCGGCCTTGAGGCGCATCACTTCGCCGATCGTGAGCGTGGTGGAACCGAGCTGGGCCACCAGCTCGACTTCTGCGGACTGCACCTGGCGCGACAGCAGGTGTACCCAGCGCCGGTCGGCTTCCGCCTTGTCGCCCTGCAGGCTGGAATAGAGCAGGTCGCGAATCGGCTCGAGCATCGCGTACGGCAGGCACACATGCAGATCGGCGGTGCTGGCGCCGAACTCGATGGTGAAGGTCGTGGTGATCACCACCTCGTTGGGCGTGGCGATGCTGGCGAACTGTGCGTTCGTCTCGGTGCGCAGGTGTTGCAGCTCGATCTCGAGCACCGGCTTCCAGGACGACTCCAGGTTCTCGAACACCACCTGCAGCAGCCGCTGGACGATGCGCTGTTCGGTCTGGGTGAATTCGCGCCCCTCGGCCCGCGTGTTGAAGCGTCCATCGCCGCCAAACAGGTTGTCGACGACGAGAAACACCAGATTCGGGTCGAACACGATCAGCCCTGTGCCGCGCAGCGGCTTGACCTGCACCAGGTTCAGGTTGGTCGGTTGCACCAGATTACGGCTGAACTCGGCGTACTTCTGCACCCGCACCGGCCCCACCGAAACCTCGGCGCTGCGGCGCATGAAATTGAACAGGCCGATTCGGAACGAGCGGGCGAAGCGCTCGTTGATGAGCTCGAGCGTCGGCATGCGACCGCGCACGATGCGCTCCTGCGTGGCCAGGTTGTAAGGGCGCACGGCCCCGCCGTCCTGCGTCGCTGCGCCGGCGTCCGGCTCGTCGCTCACGCCCTTGAGCAGCGCGTCGACTTCGTCCTGGGTGAGGAATTCCTGGGTCACGGCCGGCTACTGGATGATGAACGAAGTAAACAGCACTTCGCGCACCGGGCCGCCCGGCTGCGCCGGGGCCGGTTTCGGGGCCGCGGCCGCCGCACCGGCGGCCGGACTTTCGATCGGATTGTCGACGCGCTGCAGCTTCTGCGGCGTCTTTGCCTGCGGATCGAGGAGGGTGTTGATCTCGTCGCGCACCGCCGCGGCCAGCAACTGTTTGCCGGTGACCGGAGTGAGCTGGGAGGCGCGCATCGACGACAGGAGCAGCAGCACGCGGTTGCGTACCTCCGGCATGCGTGCCTTGATGGCATCGACCGCCTTCTGGTCGAGGGCTTTCAGCGTCATCTCCACCTGCAGGTACTGGTCGCCGTATTCCGGCACCAGGTTCACGGTGAAGGTCTCGAGCGGATAGAACACCGGCGGTGCCTCGACCACCGGCTTGGGTGCGGTCTCGCCGGCCGGCTTCTCCGACAGGAAAAACCAGCCGCCGCCGGCGCCGGCCAGCAGCGTGAGCATGATCATCGTGTACAGCAGCTTGCGGCTCTTGCGCGGCGCCGGATCGCCTTCGGGGAGAGGGGCGGCAGCCGCCTGGGCTTGGGCCATGGAGCAGATTCCTCGGGAGTGACAGTGGCCATTATTGGCCCGCCGGCGCAGCGGCCTTGCGCCGAAAAGCGCCGCTAAACCGGCGCATTTCGATCAGCGGGCGCTCAGGCGAAGGTGTCGACCAGGCCCTGGGCAACGCGCTGCGCCGGCGGCGCAGCCACTGCGTCGGCCGAGACGCCGGCGTTGCCGCCGGCAGCACCGCGACGGGATTCCCCCTGAGCCTCGCGGCCGGAGGTTTCGGCGCCGACGGTGGCATTGCCGAGCTGGATGCCGGCGCCTTCGAGCATCTCGCGCAGGCGCGGCAGGGCGGCTTCGATCGCCTCGCGCACCGGCGCCTGGGCCGCGCTGAAATGGACGGTGGCCTGCCGGGCGTCCTCGCCGCCCAGCGTGACCGAGACTTCGATCGGCCCGAGATGCTGCGGATTGATACGGATCTCGGCGCTGTGCTCGCCGCGGCCGGCGATCAGCAGTACCCGCTGATTGAAGGCCTCGCCCCAATCGGGCGACTGCAGCGGGGTAGGCAGCTCGATCGTGGCTGCCGATACGGCGGCCGCCGCGACCGCGGCAAGCGAGGGCGGCCGACCTGCCGGTACCGGCAGCCCCGCCGGCAGTGCGGCGGCGCGGTCGGAGGCGACGGCCGTCGG
>ERZ869936.2082-NODE-2082-length-12372-cov-4.154583_pt1 | contig 12372 bp, 18 predicted proteins | sample MGYA00520876_ERZ869936 | MGnify/ENA primary metagenome ERZ869936 (study PRJEB32218, sample SAMN09650985) | biofilter metagenome | isolation source: enrty point of leading RO module | place: Saudi Arabia: Thuwal, RO plant located on Red Sea | collected 2016-02-17 ... | reverse complement strand
GTCTGTGAAGTCCAATTTGGTGTCCGTAGCGGTGATCTCAATCGGATTGAAGAAGTACTCGAGACCAGCGAACGAGTAGTTGGCATTGATCAGCTGTCCCGCAGGGAAAGTGAAGGTCGCATTGTCGACCCGAGCACCTGCGATAGCCTGGATGGCGCCGCTGTTACCAAGATAATGGGCCAAAGACACTGTCTGGTGTCCAGAATTGGCTGGATAGTAGGTGATCGCCTCACCAAGGTCCACTCCAGTACCAGGAGCGTTGTTCAGAGCAAAGGAAACAGTCAAATCATCAATGGAAACACTGTCTACGCAGCGAATCTCGTAGGCATTTGATGCATGCTTGACCAAAAGACCCTGTCCACGAAGGTATGTAGCGCCTTCGCCAGTGTCTACCTTAACAACCGTAGTCGTAGAAGCTGCAATCGTGTTGTGCTCAACACCTGCGTCGTCTTCGTTGCCAAAGGCTGTTTTGAGAATCATGCCGTAATTAGGAGCAGATCCTTCAGTACCTGAGTGTCTCAGATAGTGAGAGAAGGATGCTGTTGGGTTTTCTGCGCCCTGGATTGGAGCAGATGCACCCAAAGATGACTTTAATTCTGCGTTCTCTAGGGTATCGAAAGCCGGAGTTAGGCTTAAGTCGTCCTGTAGTGCCACAAAGTCGCTAGAAGCGGTCGGCAAGTTCAGGGTACCCTCGGTCGTCTCGGCCTTGACCGCAAACGAGGACGGTCTAACACTTACATTTGCCATGGATTATTCCTTTCCTAAAGATTCCTGCTAAAAGTGGCAGTCATATTAATTATAACACTTAAAATATTGTCCTTCTCTTCATCAACAGGCTCTATAGAGCTATGTCCTTGGTATAGGACATCGTGACTGCCAGATATAGAAGGCTCTTTCTCAAAATCGTCCATTATTAGCTGAACGTCTTCAAGAAGATTCTTAATCACATCATCTTTAGCGCCGACGTTGAAGTCTGGAGCTATATGCTCTCGAGTGATGATGACTTCGAAATCTGTTCTGTGCAGAAGCATACAGGACTGCTGGTCAGCAATAGACCCACCAACGACCCTGATGGTGTACCCCTGGCGGAGAAAGTCGTCGTTATTGGCCTCAATAGTGAACGGATTGGTTAGTCTGTTGTGAGACGTGAGTTGCGCAGATACTCGCGTCAGCAATCCATCATAAATGTCAGATATAGCTGTCATGACCTAAATAACCCCAAGCTTGGACGGCGCTCGAATTCATCTTTGCGACCGTCTTCGTCCATATCGAGCTCCATCACACCCATGTTGATGGCCTGTAGGTACTTTGACATGGCTAACTGACGTCTATCCTCGAAGTCTTTTCCGAAAGAAGCGAGAATAATCTCTGCTACCTTGTGGATAGCTGCCATATTGAACTGTTCCCAGTTCAGAATCTGATTTCCCGACCATATTCGCCGGTTTTTCATCAAATACCGGATGATCTCTTCTGCTGCTAGAAGGTGCTGCTCGTCCCAATCAGTTTTCCCAGATTTAAATGCACCGATAGTAGAAGAAAGAACAAGGTCTGGATAAAGACCAGCCAGATCGTTATCGTCAGCAAAATTAAAGCCCACATAATTGAGTGCCGTAGTCGCATCGAAAGACCCCGTGAATGTGATACGAGCCCAATAGAACTTGTAGATCTTAAGGGACGTCATATCGGTTATATCTTCCGTGGTATCTTCCTTGGACCACGACTTGTTACGCTCTAGAGTCCAAGAAATACGGCCTGATTGGGCAAATGCGTTAGTACCATCGCTAGTTTCATCTACAACATCGACAGCTTCTTCCCAGGAGTTGCCATCCCACTGCTCAACCTTTGAAACAGTTGATGCTTGCGTGTTAGCGGTAGAAACATCGAAATATCGGTGATTGAAAGGCAATTCTGAGCCTATATAGAGCTTGTCTTCTGCTGATACTAACGGGATGGCTACAGTCTCGCTGAATATGTTGTTCACATATTGGCTGATGTCATTAAATGTCCCGTTGTCATCATGTAGAACTCGTTGAGACGTAAGCATTAGGCCTTATCCTTATAGGTTAGGAAGTTGATGCACGCCTTAGCGTCCTCTGTTGTGCTAGTGCTGACATACTTGACCCTGATACTAAGGATTGACGGTATTTCAGAGCTAATAGCAACATGCTCTATGTTTGTGGGCATTCCATTAAACACTGCCGCCTCTGTAACGAACTCGTCAATGACTATGTCGCTTGCTGGGTCTGCACCTTTTTGCACTATCGATATGTTTACCCAATCCCCATGCTCGCAGTTGTTGCTAAAGAACGTGCCGCCCTGCAAGTACAGATTTTCTGGTAATGGTTTGTAGTGATATGTAGTTGAATCTTTTGTGGCTGTAAATATTAATGCGATCACACGCATTGTCTTGTCATCAGGACCTAGGTTGTTGATGACTCTCTGGCTTAAGTGAGAGTTAGCGTAAGGCTTATAATTGAGGTCGAAGTCTGACGCATCATCGACGTCTAGGCTACATGACATGATAATATTAGACCCTGACATGCCCATTATTCGGTATTCGCCCTTAACCTCGGAATATATGAGGTCTACGACACCAGCGTCCGCGAAGCTTTTTACCGTTGTCCAGTCAGTATCAAGCATCTAGTCCTCCAGATACCAGCATAGGAATCTCTCTATTTTCCTGTTGCCACTGGTTTCTCTCGCCTGAATCTTAAAGCTGCTTTCATAAGAAAAGCAAAAAGACTTTGAATCAAAGCTAATAAGCTTCTTACCTTTATGCCACGTGATAAACCCGGCTAGCCCTAAGTTAATGGCGTTGCTGTCATTAGCCATATCGTCAAGCAACTCACAGTCCATTGTGAATACATCGTTACCATCTGATACGACCTTGACCTCAATCTTGTCTGAATCAAGCTCCATGGAAAAAGCCTGTAGGCTTCCAGACCCGCTAACGCTAACTACATCAGAGAAAGTAGAGGTAAGATTGATCTCATCATCACCAGTGACCAACTTGAGTTGTCCAAGTTCGGCCTCTACGTCCTTAATGTCGCGCTGACTAATCGGCATCCCGAGTCCTGTCTAGATAACGCCTGAATTCCATCACGTGGTCTTCAATCTTCTGTGCCAAGTTCTTTAGCTCACCGAGTTTGACCATGAACTGCTGATAATCTTTAATACTCATGGTGAACTCAGCGTGTTGGGCCATCACGTTCATGACGTCCACAATCACAGCAGCTTCCTTCTCAGTAAAGGTGCACTGAGCCGGAGGGGCCTCCTTGGCCTCCTCCTTTTTCCTTGGCGAATTTCTTCTCTTGTTGACTTTAGTAGTCATTAACTAAGCTCCATAACCCTCAAGTCTTCGGAAGAAGCGCCAGTGTCACCGATGATCTGTGCAGTTACAGATGGGCCGATACGAGCTTCTAGAGCCATACCTTTGTGTAGAGGCCATCCGTTTGCAGTAGTTACACCAGATTTTCCGAAGTATAGGGACTTGTTACCTTCCTTTGCTAGGAACAGGTACTTCCTGTTAGCAAGAGCTGAAGATACTACGTTAACAGCAGATGTTGATACCGCAGTAGCAGTGTTCTCGATAGCAGTGTCTGCAAGAGCAGCATCACTAGTAGTCAAAGTACCGCCAGCAAGGTGAACGTCTAGGGCTCCAGCAGTGTTTGATGCCGTCAAACGATCCCAAGTGGTACCGTCGTATCCCATCAAGAAGCTATTTACGTCAAGACCATGCACGTTAGCTGCAGTCACGTTGTCTGCACTTGCCGCACCACCAGTAGTTCTGAACGATTGGTCAGAATCTGCAGGAGATGCTGCACGATCATGGACAATAAGGCCAATATTGTCAGGGTCAGTGTTTGTGGCACCGTTATAAACACCATCCATGTCAGCTGAGATGGAGCCTGATGCTACGTTTACATCTAGAGCGTTAGAAGTTACGCCAACCTCGTTTCCAGAGGAATCGATGATTGGACCTGTGACACGCAACCACTCTAGAGAGTTTAGCGTCTCTGAACCTATCTGATCGCCGTCCGTACCCGCCAATACGTAAGCTCCAATGCTAGAACTTGCGCCGGTATTTGAAGGGTCGAACAAAAGTCTATTAGTTACACCCATTATTGCTCTCCTTTGCTATTTGGTGTCTTACTTCCATGATAACACCACCACTTCAGTCGCTGCATCTGGCGACTGCATGTATATTGTGTACGAAGAATCTTTGCTTAATTCCTCTTCGAAATGCGCTCCTCCTGCAAATATAGGCAAATGATCTACTGTGGAGGTCGATCCCGCTACGTAGCCAGTCTTTAAGGTCCCTATGCCCACAGCATTCATAATCGTGAAGCGTTTTGTCTCTGCAGGCAGTGCGTATGACGTCTCGGTATCTGCTGCTGGCATTGTCACCCGCTTAATAGTGGGAGTGCTAACAACATTCGTCTCTAGAGAGCCAATAGCGTCCAGGGAAAACGCATTAACTTTGACTCTCATCTGATAGCAGGTCTTGTCGCTTAGAACATCCTCGATACATTTGCGTATTGCCTCATGCCATGCATCTTTGAGGATGGGTGTCGTCATACAAAGACCTTAGTCGTTGGGTTTTTGGCAATTATAGGTCAGTGTTGTTGAAATTCAAAGCAGGCTCTTCTGGTAGGACAAAAAACAAGTAAAATCTTCCATCTGCAAAGACTGGATTGCCTTTAATCTCAACCTTATAGGGAAGTTCAGAGATGAAAATAGAGAGCGCCCCCGCTTCAGTCGCGGAGACATAACGGAGGCGCGTTGAATCAAGTTTGGCCATTATCGTCCCAAGTAAATTCCCTTAAGGATAACCCGGAACTTGCCAGCAGTCGAAGCGCCAGTTACTGCCAACTTAACTTCTTTCCCAGAGGAAGAAGAGTCGTAGTACTTGACGCGTGACTCGCCACTCGCATTAAGGTATGCACCAGACTCGTCAGGGCCGTAGCCGTAGACAGCAGGTGTACCAAGGGTTAGAGACGCTGTCGGCACGTAGCCATCCGCATCGTCATCGTCACCCAGGTTAATGGCTGTAGAGCCTGTGATAGCCGTGTCAATAGCGACCATCGCTTTCTCTACCATTAGGCCAGCAGGAATGGAGACAACGTCTGCAGACTCAATGCCAGCAGGGTCCGAAGGGTTGTCACCAGAGCCTGACTTGCCATGCTCGTAGTATCTTACTAGGACGAATTCTTCGCCCGCAAATCCGAATTCTGACATATTTTCCTCCTTAGGCTACTGTCACAACACGTAGGTTGGACAACTGCTTGACGCCAAACAAAACATCCATGTTTACGCGGGTACCGCGCTTACCATCGACACCAAGGTCATAGACGGCAACCTGAGGCTGCTGTTGAACCGCGAGTGTCTGGTATAGTGGGCTGAAGAAGTAGGAAGTGTTCCCAACCTCAGTAGTCCACTTCATCTGGAATCCCATGACAGGCGTAAAAATCGCACCTGAAGTCAAAGGAGAGCCAGCTGGGATGAAATCTCGGCTAGTAAACCCAGTAATGTTGAACAAATCGTTCTGCTGAGAAGCACCAACAATCATGCAGCGCCCTTGCTCTTCAACGTTTTGCTCATCTAGAAGGCCTTTAGCCTCAAGGATGTCAGCAAGTGCCAAAGTAGTGCCAGAATCGTATGCGATTGAGTGATCTGGTGATGCTGCAGAAGGAACTGTCTCAGCGATGATGATGTTTTGCATACGCTTCATGATAGCGTGCAAAGCCAAGTCCCGCAGTGCGTTCATAGCATCGATAGACTGGATCATCGCCTTTTTAGTGATGATAAAATCCTTAACAACCTGCTTGTTGATGACAAGTTGCTGCTTGTTCGCTGTGACCGCGTCTGCGTCAGCTCTTTCATCCTCAAGAATCTCTTGAGCTTCGTCGAACTGAGGAAAGTCGTTAATGTTTACTGTATCACCCAGTCCAGAGATTTCTCCTTCGTAGTCACGGGCGATAGAGTCGTTGAACGGAAGCCGCTCAAGCAAAGTCGGGTAAAATCGGCTCGACCATACTTCTTGGATAAGTCCAGCAAGTTCGGTCTGGCCAGTCATGATTTGATCTGCCATTTTCAAACTCCTCTAGTTTGTTGATAGGCTTTGAACGCATTGAGATATTCTTGCCTACTGGCTTTACCAGCCTTGTAAGCGTCCTCAAGCTTGTTGAGCTTCTCAATGGTCATTTGCCCGCCGTCTGGTACGCCAGACCCACCGGAACTGGATACCCCATTTGTTGTTTTTTGGTTGAAAGCAAACGAATAGTCCTTTTTGAATGATTCAGTGAACTCTCGTACGCCTAGGCACTCAATGCGACCATCATGCCGTCTTTCAACCACTATTCCTGATAAATCCATGTTGGGGACAAGCCTCTCAAGAGCATCTGGATGTATACCTTGCTTGTTGAGTTCTGGAATCACAGCTCGAAGCTTTTCATTCTTAATGAAGTCGTTCTTATATTCTTCATTTTTTGCTTCGAGATCTGCATTTTTTTTCTCCATTACCTCAGCATAGTTCTTCCAGTCTTCTTGCTCTTTAAGCTTCGCCGCCTCAATGCCTTCGATCTTCTTTCTGAGCTCTTCGTTCTCTGCGTTTAGGCTCTTGGAGCGATCCTTGAACTTGTGCAGGTCATTCATAGCTCTCTGATGGTCTTGCCAATCAACGGTCTTTCTTTCCTCAGAACTAGCACTGCTAGACTCATTGGACGATTCGTCACCGACGTTGTTCTCGCTATCACCGATAGCATTTTCCTCCGCCATGGATATGCCTCCCTTAAATTTTAATACTTAGCGAAATGTTTTATCAATAATCTGTTGCAACTTCTTATCAATTGCAAGACGTATTGATCGTGAGAATGTCTCTTCGCCTTGAGGCAGTATGGGCCTTTTGCGTTGTGAGTTAGCCCCTTTCCTATGTCCTTCTTCGATTAAGTTGGACTTTCTTCCTCTAAAGAACAGTATGATCTCATCCCTAGAAACCCTTGCTGACAGGGATTTGAGGAACTTTCCTGTTAGTTTGAGATTTACTGGTCGCGGTCTCTTTAGGCGGCCTGGATATCTGTCTGGATTCTTGTATCCACGGAATCTTCTGCCAGTAATAGGTGAAATACCTTTTTTTATACTAGCCAACATTAGTGCGATTATTGAGTTTCCGAGTTGTTTTTTGCTTCTTGTGGATATTCTGTCTAGGTCCGTTGCTTTGCGGAAGTCTTCTGCAATCTCTCTTTCAAATCGTCTACCCATCTTGCGATTCTTTAATTATTTGCTTAATACCTGCAACAATACCTCTTTTAAAGGTTTGATCGGGCTTCGGTATGAATTCACGAGCTGGAAGATTGGATCGTCCGGAGTGATTGTTGTGGCCGTCTGCTTTGTCGCCTTCTTTTCCGTCGATTCTGAGTTCGACTTGTCCGTCACTTGTGAGTACGCATTCCATTGCATCTAGCATGTCCCCACTTAGTTCCATGTTTGCTTTGAGGATACCAGATTTTTTTGATTTCTGTTTTTTATACTCTTTGGAAAGTGACGACTTCCATTTTCCGTTTCTTACAGGAGACTTTGCATCACCTACATGGTTTAGTACTTCTTCTAGCACAAAGTCGCATATTTCCCTCGATATTGCCCTATGGTTACGAGGCTTTTCCTCACCAACAAGCTCAAAGGGATCGAACTTATGCGCTATCTTCGCCATCCTCTTCTTCCTCATTGATTACGGCGTTCTGGATAGCAGAAGCCATGCGTTCTAAGGACTCTTTGCGTATTCTAAGAAGCTTTTCCTCAGCTTCTTCTCTGGTCATGTCAGGATTATCAAGAATAATGAGGTCAACCTGCTCATTGATGCCGAGATCTTTTCTCTTCTTGATGTTTTCAAGCTTCTCGCCCTCTGTGACCACGGGCTTGACGTCGCTAAACTTAATGCTGATGTCTGTGTTGTCTGGGATAGTGCCAACCTGACTCCATTCCTCGTTAAGCTCGTTGCTAGGAGCCATGATATCTAGCCACTCTTTGGTGATTTCCCAAAGCTCACGCTCGATAGACTGGTAGTCTTTGTGCTTATCCGATATGTCGTCGTTTACTTCAGATCTCTCGACTAGCATAGCGATCCCACTTGGGAAGCTCTTGGCATCAAGATTAACCGACACGTTGCCGGGAGATAGGTTGTTTGTGGTCAAGAGAAGAGCCACATATTGCTCGACAGACGCCATCCACGACTCCAACGGCGGGTTCCCAGAAACCACACTCACCTTGGGTTCAGGGTCTTCGTTGGAGGGATCGTAATCAAACATGATTGCGTTATGCGGGCCTATACTAAGTCTCTCTGGTAGGTTTTTTCCGGTAACAACAAACTGTCCGTATCCTTGTATCTGCGCGATAGCAAACATGTCTGTTGCTAGTAGGTTTATAAGAATAGAGCCGTCAACCAGGTCGTCTCCGCCAATAGCCCAGAACTGACCGTCTTGCTCTTCAGCATTGTTTACAATCGGCAGTCTTTCTATTGGGTTTAGTCCTTCATCAGGGCCATCAACAATCTGACCGTCGCCATCTGTAACGAAATGGTAAGTCTCGGACCACCAAGTAAATCGCCTATCTTTCTTTGAACGACCTGCATCTCTTGGGTTGTCGGCTATGATGTCGTCTTTGTTGTTTGACTTAAACACAGAGTTTGGCTTTCTGTTATGAACTCCAGCCTCAGCCTCTGTCCTTGCTAGTCCTTCAACGTCATCTATGAAATCTGAGATAATGTAGACCCTAGGAATCTCTCTATAGAAAGGATCCTCTATAACATCGTAGTGCCAAGGGTTTAGAGCCTTCATCTTAAGCTTTTTCTTCGGTTGCTGACCCTCTTCAAGAAGCTCATCAGGCTCTGGAACGATCATGAGAGCTGTGTTTTTGTGCAATTCTCTGTATCTGTCAGATTTTTGCATCTTTTGGTCGAAGCATAGAAGTCTCGCAATATTCTCTATCTGATCGTTGGTATCTTCTTGCCCTGTATCCCTTGATACGCCACCACTATAGGTTCTGGCCAGCTTGTTGACTACCTTTCGGCATATAGAGATGTTGGCAGCTCTATTGGACATGAGATTAACAGTTTCCTGCTTCATCCCTTCTGACATAAGCCTCTGGATGACGTATTTCTTGGTTTTATCCTTATAGACTTCATATCTTTTAAGGAATTCCCGCTTTCTTTCGACGTTCTCGGCCCCAGTAATCTCAGCGATGACTTGTTGACGAAACTCCGGGTCAAGGAGTTGTTGTTCTGACACTAGTTTAGGCATTATCTAATCCTCGGTTGCCGAACTGTCGGTCGGTCTCGGTTTGATTTGTGTACCCGCACGATGTGATAGCCAGCGGCTGTAGTGACGTGCTGGTATGGCTTTGAATCGTCCTCAATATAGGAGCCTCCCGTTTTGAGTGCCGTAAGCCTGAATCCCTTGTTTAATATTTTACAATTTTTATACACAAATAGCCGAGTTTTGCCCAAGGAGTTCTTACAGTATGCGTTTACGTGGTTATGTCTGTCCCTAACTGCCGGATTTGCCTTGGGCACATCTATCCTGAAATCTACCCTCTCTGACGTTTTGGTGCGGTAGTTAGATAGAAACTTCCTAATGATGTCATAATCTGTTTTCTTGGATTTTGTCGTTCTGGCCCCGCCAGTGGCATCACCATGTACGATAAACTCGTTAGGGAGCTCGAGATATCCCTTACCTGCTATCTCTTCCATGATGTCTTCAGTATCAGCACCTTCGACTATGCATTCATCGAAAAAGTGAAATACACCGTTCTTGTACTGGGAAAAGCACATAGACATCGGCTTTCCTACCCCGATATTGAAGTCAAAGCACAGATATATAGGCTCGAAATGATCGATATGGTAGTCGGTGTCGACATAGTTGTGACTTCCGTATGCGTAATAGATGATATCTGTTGTAATCTCTATCCACTCCCCATGCACCATGCGTCTTGCCATCTTGGGGTCTAGGTCTTGCTCTAATTGATTTATGTACCACTCAGGAAGGAAAGGGTTGTCGCTAGTTTTAGAGAAATAGACATGCTTTGTTGGCGATAGTGGCTCCAATCCTTGAGAAAGACGCCCCAACTCGAAGTATTCATATGCTGGATGAGATGGGGAATCTGGGTTAGAGGCGTACATAATCCAGTTAACGGGAATATGTGGCAGTCGGCCAACCCTCATTCTGATGAACGTGATCGCGTCCCAATAGTTGGCATCGTTTTCTGCAAGTTCTTCCACAATAGCGATAGATAATTCGAGAGAGCCGAGTTTCTTGAACTTCTTATCTCTCCATGATCTCGCAATATATTCCGACCCATTAGCAAACCATATATGGCAAGACTGGTCTGTAAATCCAAAGTCCTTACCCTCCTTAATGATAGAACCGTCTGCTTTCACGGTTCCTTCGAGATGCTCGAGTATCTTTGTGTATATGGTATCTCGAAGGTCAGGCATTGATAACCTGCCTATCAAACATCTTGCGTTAGGGTATGTCATTAGATGAACTAAGGATGCGTGAGCCATGAGTATCGATTTCGCCGATCCTAATGAACCCGACAGAAGCATCTCGTGGACGCCCATAGAGTAGTCGAATGTCTGAATGTCCCGAAGTACCTCAGCTTGGTAAGGCACATCGGGTCGGAACTCGGATAAGGATGGCGTCGAGCCCTTCATTCATCTTCTTTGTTGCTGTCGTTTAGGTAACTAGTGGGTTTGTCTTCTTTGGTCACGTCTTCCAGGCACTCTTCTGCTTTCTTAAGCTTTTCAGCTTCATCTATTTGCCGTTGCTTCTCTATTTCAGATAGCAGTTGTTGCTCTTTGAACTTGATAGCTGCATCGCAGAACATCTTGGCTCCAGCTTCGATAACTGTCTGCCATTTCCTTTTATCGAATTTGTGCCCTATGTTGCTTTGCTCTGCTTTCACTATTTCTTGGCAGATATTATCGATAGCGATTTGTTTTCTTTCATGCTTCATAAAGAAGACAGATAGATTGGGTTTGTGCCTAAACGTCGCATTAATCCATTGATTAAATATCGCTTCAACTTGAGCTCTCATCGCATTGTTATCCCTTCATCGCTAAGTTTCTTGTTCGCTTCTGCTTCGTTGAATCCATCAACTCCTCCAGCAGCAGCAGACATGACTTCGTTGGCAAGAGACATAGCTTTGTCCTTGGCTGACCCTTGCGTCAACAGCTCAGAATGCATGTAGGTCATCTTGTGGGTATGAGTATCTTCGATGATAACCTTCTCACCCATGTCGTTAATCTTAGTGAACTTGATAGGCCCTTTTACCTTCTTAGTCCCACTTGGCGTTTGCCGGTAGTTGAACTTGATAGGAGGTCCACACTCAGCAACGAGATTTCCGTTAGCGTCTTCTTTCCAGGTAACCTCATGCCAATGCCCTGCGATAGTGGACGTTGTCTTTTGCGGCCTAGACTTCGAATCATGTGTATGGAAGTAATGCGAATGCTCAATCTCCACTATTTCAGGCTTATTGAGTGTAAAGGACACATTCTTCTTTGAGTTAGCCGTCTCCGCCTTGAACAGATCGTGGTAAAACTCTCTGCTCCCCTTCATCACTCGCTGTGATTGTTTTTTCTTCGCCATTATTTCCTCCTATAGCTTTGGGGTCATAAGCCAGTACGAAAGTTTGGTTATTTGATTCCTGCTGCTCAGCGTCAGCATTGAACAGATCTTTGAACTTATTTCTCATGTGAAACATGATTAGGCCTGCATTGGCCCTGTTCTTTGTTTTCCCGTAGGCGGCAGCCATGGAACTTTGTTCCCACCACAACAAAGACTTTGCCAATCCGATTTCTCTGGCATGAAAAAATTCTGGGTGTTTTTTTTCCCAGTTGTAGAGAGTTCTAAATGTCACCCCTGGAACTGCAGCGAAAGACTCGAACGTCAGTCCTTTTTCCATATGCTCTATAAGCATCTCGCAATATCTTGGATCGTAGTCACTGATCCTTCCGGCTGTCATATGAGTTCACCGCAGTTCGGACATTCTTTATGTTTTTTCTCTTTGGGTGGTTTTTCTTCGGGTAAATCTAGATCGAATCCAAACTCTTCCATGTCCCATCCTTCATTGATGAAACCTTCTAGATGTGAGTTAAGTATTTCATCATCCCACTCAGCAAGCTCAGCAGTCTTGTTATCTGCGAGTGCGAATGCCATGGCTTCAGGCCCTGAGAGTTCGGTTCTGTATATTGAGATGTGTTTCCAGTTGAGGTTTTTTGCAGCTTGTAGGGTGCCGTTTCCTGCGAGGACGATATTATCCTCATCAACGACGATAGGCTTTTGCTGACCAAATTTAGCTAACGATGCTTGAATTGCCTTG
>ERZ869936.2081-NODE-2081-length-12372-cov-5.521393_pt1 | contig 12372 bp, 9 predicted proteins | sample MGYA00520876_ERZ869936 | MGnify/ENA primary metagenome ERZ869936 (study PRJEB32218, sample SAMN09650985) | biofilter metagenome | isolation source: enrty point of leading RO module | place: Saudi Arabia: Thuwal, RO plant located on Red Sea | collected 2016-02-17 ... | reverse complement strand
GAAGCCGGGAGCCGCGTTCAGCCGCTCCCCACGCCCGAAGCCTAGCCGCCCACCCATGATTGACGCTTGCTCTAGATGCAATTTGGGTTTACCTTTTTTATCGCGCAGTCGAACTAAGCTGACAACGCATCGCTTGCCCAAGGAGGGTGGGTCAAGATGTCAAAGTCACACTGGTTCAGGCTGCAGAGGTGGTCCCGGGGACAGACGTTCCCTCTGCCGCTTTATTCAGCAGCATATAAAAAGAAAAACGCCAGCACTACCCGCGATGGGAACTCTTGCCCAGGGGGTTCTGTGCCCATCCGTAACTGGAACGCCCGCCTCCCGGTTCGCAGCGCGGCATGCACCACGATCTCCAAGTTAAGCACAAACGGAAGCCAGCGCGTTTGTCGTTCGCAACGCGTCCCCGCCGCAGTTAGTCTAGGTAGCCCCAAAGCGACTCCGTCAAGCGACACGCTCCGGACACGAACCGAACAATTCGAACAGCCGCCCCGCGCGCAGGCGTGGCTTTCGAAAACTTGCGCGGGCAGCAATGCCGGTTGCCCGATCGCCGCAATGGCTGCGCCCGCCAGTAGCGTTTCCTGTCACACGCTGCTGGCCTGTCCGCGCACACCTGCCGAAAGCGTCGCCAGCCGCCGCTCTGCGCCCCGCTTGCATGCGTCCAACCGCACTGCATGTTTCACAGGACCGTCGATGCGCCCGTCACCCCTCGGCGCAGCCGCAATTTTTATTGGCAACAGAGAGGAATGACATGAATGCAGCCAATACAAAGAAGAAATGGAAGGCCGTTTTTTTCGACGCTGACGGCGTATTGCTCGATTCGCTGCAACCGCACCTCGACTTTTGCAAGGACCAGGCAGTCAAACGCAAGCTCAGGATTCATGTGCCCGACAAGACACAGTTTAGGCACTTGGTGGCGGGGGGGGCAAAAGCTAATCCGATGAGGGAATTCTTGCGCACGGTGGGTTTTTCCGGAGTCGATCTTGATCGAGCCGAAGCCGACTACAAAACTGGTTTCGCCCGGCACTACCCCGTAAAACCATTTCCATCGACGAACGACACTCTCGCAATGCTTAAGAAAACCGGTGTGAAGCTTGGGCTAGTCACGTCGAATATTCCGGAGAACGTCGAACGTGCACTAGGTAAGGCCATGAACCACTTCGACGATGAGAAATTACGGTTCTACGGTGTTCGCAAGGCTGACGCCCTTTTTAAGGGGATCGCCAGATTAAGTGGCGTCAAGGAATATGAGCTTGAGGCAAATGACAAGTACGCATTTATCGGCGATGTTCCAACCGACGCGGCCGCAGCACTTGAAGCGGGCGTGGCATTTCTCGGCATCACCGATGACGGCTGGGGCCTTGTGGATGGCGAGCGCGGATGGGGCATCGTGCCCGGCGCGGACTACGCTACCGTCAAATGCGCCGCAGATATTCTCGCCGGACTCGACAATGCCCGCATGATCAACTTGCCTTTCGAGCCTTCACCGGGCGCGCTATACACCGTCGAAGCCCTGTGGAAGGACTATCACCCGGACATGACCCGGAATTACAGTCTCGATGCGAAGATCTACCGCTATTTCCAGAACGGAAGCAAGTACCGGCCGAGGCGCGATGAAATTAAGGCTCAGCGCACCCACGACGGAGCAATCGAGCAGGCAATCGACGAGTTGCTCGGGGTCAACCATCAGTCGTTCCCTGAGAAAAAGAAGCCGGTGATGATTCTCGGCTCGCACAGCCGGTACCGCCGGGATATCTGGTACACCCGAGTCGCATTCTTGACCTACGAGTTGGCGCAGGCGGGATTCTTCGTGGCGACCGGTGGCGGTCCGGGACTCATGGAAGCGGCCAATCTGGGCGCCTATATGTCCGTCTTTACGAAGGCGGATCTCAACGATGCGCTGGAAATCCTACGCGCGTCGCAGGAACCCGCGACCGATGACAAGAGAAAGCAGTATGAAATGCCCGACTACTGGGATAAGTCGCAGGCGGTCGTGGAGAAATACCCGAATGGAGCAGAAAGCCTTGGTGTTCCTACGTGGTTTTACGGTCACGAGGGAGCGAACGCATTCGCAAGGCACGTCGCCAAGTTTTTCTCAAATGGTCTGCGCGAGTCGAAGATGACGTCCATTGGGTTTTACGGCGCAATCTTCGCGCCAGGTGGGCCTGGTACATCGCAGGAAGTATTTACGGACGCCGCGGAGAACACCTACCACAGCTTCCAGTGGTTAAGTCCCATGGTCTTCTTCAATGAGCCTGATGACGACCTAGTCACGAAAATGCTGGAAATAATCCGGAAGCAAACAAGCGCCGACTACCGGGCCCAGGATATGTACCTGAGAAGCACGGACCCTAAGCAAATTGCCCAATTCCTACTCGACCGGCTTCCCCAATTCAGACCAATGAAGTTCTGACCATTAAGGCAAAAGGGGATGCTCAGCAGACCGCCCATGGCTGACCACCGGCGCTTCGCCCGTACTGGCCCCGTGGAACATAACCCCTTCTTAACGGCCTTGTTCTAATTTGGTGCCGTCGCATACATAAAGGTGCATTCGCCGTATGCCACCCATGACCACGATCAGCGACTGGTTGACTGAGGCCGGGTTCGGGCAGTATGCCGACGCCTTCGATAACAACGCTATTGATTTGGACCTGCTTCCAGAACTTACAGATCAGGACTTGCGAACACTGGGTGTGCAGGCCCTCGGCCACCGCAAAAGACTGCTCAAGGCTATAGCAGCTGTTCGAACAGAGAGATCGAATGCTTCCGGAGCGAAGCCCAAGTCATACATCCCTAAGCATCTCGCCGAGAAGATTCTCCTCTCGAGAAGCGGCATTGAAGGCGAGCGCAAACAAGTTACGGTTTTGTTCGCAGACCTCAAAGGTTCTCTGGAGATGCTCGGAGACGACCCGGAGGCTGCCCGCAGACTTTTGGACCCGGTGCTCGACCTGATGCTCGACGCCGTGCATCACTACGAGGGAACCGTTAACCAGATCATGGGCGACGGCATCATGGCGCTGTTCGGCGCGCCCATCGCGCACGAGGATCATGCACTTCGAGCCTGCTACGCGGCAATGCGAATGCAGGCGTCGGTCAAGAAACATTCGGAGCGTATGCGCCAGTCGGAAGGCGTTCTGCTTCAGGTCCGTATCGGGCTGAACTCTGGCGAGGTTGTGGTTCGCACGATCAGCAATGACCTCCACATGGATTACAGCGCCGTGGGACAGACAACACATGTTGCCGCTCGCATCGAGCAATTGGCGCCGCCCGGGTCAATTCTTCTGAGCGCAAGCACGCATCGCCTCGTCGAGGGATACATCCGCGCCGCATCGCTTGGTCCGGTATGCATCAGGGGAATGAGCGAGCAGCAGGAAATTATTGAAATTCTAGGGGCCGGGGCCGCGAGGACTCGATTGCAGGTTGCCGCGCTTCGAGGTTTGACACGCTTCATCGGCCGCGACACCGAACTGACTTATTTGGAGCGCGCCCTTCGCGACACGACTAAGGGGCGCGGACAGGTCATCAGCATCATTGGCGAAGCCGGTGTTGGCAAATCACGCCTGATTCACGAGTTCACTCACTCCCAGACCGCCAAGAGTTGCCTGATTCTGGAAGCCCCATCGGTGTCATATGGACGGACCACCAGCTACCTGCCAGTAATCGGCCTGCTCAAAAGCTACTTCCGGATCAGCGAGCATGACGCCCATCGCGAGATGCAGGAGAAGGTCACGGGCAAACTCCTGACCCTGGACGCGACCCTAAGCCCCCACATCACACCAATACTGGCTCTACTGGACGTGCCCATCGACGGTGGCGGCTGGGACCTGCTCGATCCACCTCAGCGGCGCCAAAGCACTCTGAACGCAGTTAAACGCTTGTTGTTGCGCGAGAGTCAGGAGCAGCCGTTGATAGTCGCTTTCGAAGACTTGCACTGGATTGACCGGGAAACTGAAGCGCTGCTCAATGGGTTGATTGACGCCTTGGCATCCACGCGCATACTGCTGCTCCTAAGCTACCGGCCCGAGTACCAGCACCGGTGGGGAAGCAAAGCGGTGTACTCACAGCTGCGACTTGACAGCTTGCCTTCGCCGATCGCAACTGCGCTTGTCGAGGATTTACTCGGCCCGCATGCGTCGCTCAAACCGCTGATCGAAATGCTGGTGCCACGGGGCAATCCGTTCTTCCTCGAGGAAACAGTACGCAGCCTCGTTGAAACCGGCGCCTTGTCCGGCTTGCGCGGCGCATATCACCTGACTCGCCCGGTACAGGACCTCGAGGTGCCCTCGACCGTCCAGACGATCTTGGCTGCACGTATCGACCGCTTGACTCCTGCTCAGAAGCGGGTTCTTCAGGCGGCCTCCGTCATCGGGAAGGACGTACCATATGCCCTGCTTGCTGCGGTGCTGGGCCCTACCGAAACGTTACGACATGATCTTTCCGACCTGCAAGAGGCCGAGTTTCTGTTCGAGGTCCAAATATTTCCCGATCTCGAGTACACGTTCAAGCATTCCCTGACCCATGAGGTAACCTATAACAGCCAACTGAGGGATCGCCGTCGCCAGCTGCATTCTCAGATCTTCCACTCAATCAGAAAAGTTTACTCCGATCGTTTAGCGGAGCATGTGGAGCGCATGGCGCTGCATGCACTACGGGGCGAACTTTGGAATGAGGCCGCTCAATACGGTTGGCAATCCGGCCTGCGCGCACTCGACCGCTCGGCTGCAGCCGAAGCGGTACACCACCTGAGCGGAACCAAGACTGCACTGGAGAACCTGCCGTCAGGACCAGAGCGCACCGGCCGACTGGTCGATCTTGCATTCGACATGCGCAATGCCCTCTTTGCGCTCGGCGAGTTCGGAAGAATGGGCGAGGTGCTCGATGAAGCACGCGTTCAGGCAGAAAGCATCAATGACGATCGTCGTACGGGCTGGGTCTCTGCTTATCTAGCGCATAGAAACAGCTTTTTGGCAGAGCATGAACTGGCGATTGAATCCGCGCGAAACGCCGGGAGACTCGCCGAAATCACTAACGACGGGGCGTTGAGCGTCGTATCGACTTACTACCTGGGCCAGGCTTTTTGGTTCGCTGGACAACCCCGACTTGCGGAGGAGTCTCTACGGCGCGCCATGTCGCTGCTTAAGCCTGAAGCCATTGATGAACGGTTCGGCATGACCGCATTGGCGGCTGTCGTCGTACGTTGGGCATTGGCCGAATCGCTCGCCGAGCAGGGATACTTCACCGAAGCCATTGATGTTGGCCATGAGGGACTGAGCATCGCACAGCACGCAAGTCACCGCCCGAGCGAGATATACGCGCGCTATGGGCTGGGCTATGCCTTCCTCAGAAAGGGAGACTACACAGCAGCGAACCGCGTCCTTGAGCCAAGTCTCGCACTATGCACAGAACTCGAGATTCGCGTCGCGCTGCCTTTTGTGTCGTCAATTCTGGCGTGCGTTTACTTACGAACTAACCGAGGTCTGGACGCGGAATCACTGCTTGCGACATCCATGGAGGCAGCAGATGCGATGGGCATAAATGGCCTACGTTCTATGACTAAGGCGTTCTTGGCGGAACTCTTCCTTGCGCGGGGCGAATTGTCAAAAGCAATTGAATTCGCGTCGGAGGCCACGGAACTCGCCCGCACGCGAAAAGAGCCCGGATGGGAGGCGTGGGGACTCAAAGTGCTGGCGGACTGCCACTTGTTCGATGGCTCCGATCCAACATTTGCAGGTTCGCTATATCTCCATGCCCTCAGCTTGGCAAGAGAGCATAATCTTCGACCACTATGTGCTCAATGTCATGAGGCGCTTTCCCGCGTTACGCCAGACAAGACGGCCGCAAGTGAGCATTCCATCGCTGCCGTTGCACTTATACGCGCAATGGGCAAGATTCCTGAGACTGCCGCAGTTCAGCTTGCGACAAGCCATACGAACTAGTTGTAGAACTAAGACGTCACCAACGATGAGTTCTGAAGTACCGGCATTAAACAGCGACCGCCCGGACCAGAGCCCATAACCTGTTCGTCAGCTAACAAAAGAATCGAGATAAGAACAGCGGTCGACCTAGACCTTCAGATCTACCCAGACACAATGATGATCTGACGCGTTTTTTCTGCTTTTTGTGACCGAATCGAAAGGCCTCCAGGTTTCCGGAGCATAAAATCCACGGCGCTCGACTCCCGCAACCACCGCGACCGAACCCACGGCAGGGGACATTAAGACGTAGTCGAGTTGCTCTTTTCCGTGCGTGTACGTCCCCAACCTAGTTCCTGAGGGATCGATCCAATACGGAAACTTGGCAATTACGTCCTCTAGGCGGCCATGATTCATTATCGGCGCCAAACCCGGCCCCATTGGTGCGTCATTCAGGTCTCCACAGACAACCAGATGCGAGAAACCCTGAGATAGTTATTCATCGACGATTTCCGTCACTCGCTGGGATTGGTGAATGCGCTTTTCTAGTCCCGTCAGGTCACTGCCCCGGCTCGTAAAATGGTTCGCCAGGATCACGAAGCGACCAGGAATTCCCGGCACTGATACAAAGTACTCGCAGCAATCTCTATAAAAAATTCTCTTCCCATTGCGCACATCAAAAATGTGTGTACTGATTTCTGCTGCTGGGTAACGGGAGAGAAGCCCAACATCAATTCCGCGCTTATCGTTGCCATCCACAATTAGGCTGTATCTGTACGGTTCCCGACCGGTCGCTCTCAAGATGGGTAGAAGGACACTGTCGCTAAATCGCTCAAGTCCTGCGCGATCCTCCACTTCACACAACACGAATATATCCGCATCGACAGCCGCGAGCACTCGCACGGTATTCGCTATAGCAATGTCGACAATATTCTCTCGCTTGAGGTCTATCCACCCAACCCAATCTGCCCGACCGCGCGCCGTGACCTTTACATCGCCCTTTGATCTACTCAGCATATTTCCGCGAATCTTTCGAAACTCTAGATACTCATTCTTTGGTCGTGCCACATTCAATCCGTGCTTCTGCATTAGCTCCAATATTGTTTGCTTGTCTTGATCGTCGTATTCAGCTTTGACAAAGATCGTGTTCAGCGCATGAAATGCGTCCAGGTACGGCTGACCTTTTGAGAAGTCGTCGTTCAACATCGCCAGAGGCCTGGAAAAAAGATTTTCTACATTGAAAGTGGCGAGGTGAAGGATTGAGCCCTCGGTTCTCGGCACCACGTCTTTCGCGTAGTTTGGGCTGGCTGAGGTGGCAGACGACATGACCAATTCCTTCCAAGCTCGTTATGGAACTGGATCCTTGGGGAGATGCCCAGAGTCTTTTCGAGGAGAAATAGGCTTACCGATTTGTCGCTGGATCTTTAATAAATGGCGTAACCGTGAATCGCTCCACGTCGCTCGAGACAGAGTCAAACACCACTGAGATCCACCTAACCCTGCTATCCAGCAGCATCGCGTCCACGACGTTCCCCACGTCGTTCCGCGGCACGTTCGTCTGAGGCGATGGCGGTTGGAGTGCCATTGGCTTTCTCCTTTACTGTCCCTCGATCAGTTCGTTGACCATTTTCTCGCGCAGGCGGGCGTAGTCGCCGGTCAGGAAGTCGGCGATGGCGATGCTGCCGGCGTTTTGCACCAGCCAGGTTTCCAGCCGCTGCTGGTTGCCGCCCTGCCTGATCCAGGTGCGGATGCGCTGGCAGTTTTCGTCGCAGCCGGTGTATTCGATCGGCTTTCCGGTGTTGACGGCGCGGCCTTCGAGCACGCTCAGGGTCGGCACCGGGGCGGCGCATTTGCCGCCGGCTTCGATCGGGTAGTCGGTGGCGAGATAGCCGATGACCAGCGGGCGACGGAAGGTCTCCACCAGCGAGACGGAGCGGCTGGTGGCCATTGCCAGCTTCACCGACGCGCCGGCTGACCGCGAAGACTCGGCCGTGGCTTCGGGCACACTAGCGGGTTGGGATGCATTGGCTTTCGACAGCAGCTCGTTGACAGCATCGAACTGTTTCGCGGCTTCGGTGGCGTTGGCGAGGTTGAGCAGCTGCACCGCTTGCGGTACCTGGGCAGAGGCGCCGGCGCCGAAGCCGCGGTTGCTGAAAAGCGATACGTCCACCGTCTTCACCAGGTAGACGCGGTTGATGACCCGCAGGTAGAAGCGATCCGCGCTTGATTTGTCGCCCGACGCAGCCGCGGGCTCGTACTGCTTGAGATAACCTTCGTTTTCATTGCACCAGCGCTGGATGGAGTCGTACAAGGTGCGCGCCGGCAGGCCGTAGGTAAAGGCGTCTTTCAGCGTGATGGTGCCGTTGGCGGAGGCGCTGTCCAGCAGGTTCAATCCGACCGGCACGCTCTGCACCGGAATGGCGACGTTGAGGCCGGCGCTGCGGCTGACCGAGAAGCTGTAGGTGGGAAACGCCGCGATCGGCGCGCGGGAGAAATCCGAGTCGGCCGAGGCCGGGTCGGGAAACTGCCAGGGCCGCGGCGGCGCGCGGTCGCCGTCGTCGAGCTGCGGCCAGCCGCGGTAGAAGCGCGAGTACCCGGAAGGCGACAAGCGGGTGACCAGGTTTTCCAGCGGCAGAAAACCTTTGTCCAGGTAGACCGCGACCTGCGCTTCGATCGGGGTCTGCACCAGGAACACGTCGCCAGGCTGCACGTCCTCGGTGAGCGGATAGACGGGAATCACCTGGCTGGCGCGGATGCCGAGCGACCAGTCTTTCGCCACCCGGGCGAGCTGGTCGCCGGCCATTTGTTGTGTTGCGCAGCCGGCCAGCAGGGCGGCCGCCAGCAGCGGTAACAGTCGCGTTCGCATCGCACCTCCATTTCACCCATGGGCTTGCGAATAGCGCAGCGCAACCGATTTGCCGCGCTCTGGCCAAGCATAGTTCACGCAGCCGAAGGCGTCATCCGAGAGTTGCTGGGCAATCCCGCCCCGCAGCCGCTATACCCTTGGTTATACAGACGGGCGCCCCTGCAATTCCCACAATGGGCCTGACGGTTCGGCCGCATCGACCGGGCGACGGGATGAACCCGGTCGTCCGCCCCGCCGGATCGACCCTGTAGCGGAGGAACGATCATGTACGGGACATCCTCGGTTCTCTGTGGGCTCGCATCCTGCGCCCAGAAGGCCAGCCCGGGAACGGGCACCTGCACGATCGACGCCGCCATTGCCGCCGTCGGCATGGAACGGCCAATCCGCATCCACACGCTCGGCCGCTTCGGCATCACCATCGGCGGCCTCGCGCTGCTCGCCGGCCGCAAGCGCAGACAGCGCCCCGCCGGCGTGCTGAAGGCACTGCGGGCGATGGGCGGGCGCGACATCGCCGCCAGCATGCTGTGGGAATGCCTGTGGCCCGACGCTGACGGCGACATCGGCGCGCGCAATCTGGCGGTGACGCTGCACCGGCTGCGCGAGCTGCTCGGTTCTTCGGCCACGCTGCTGCTGCACGACGGCAAGCTGTCGCTAAACGACCGGGTGTGCTGGGTGGATGTGTGGTGCTTCGAGCGCTGCGTCAGCCAGGGGCTGGCGCGGCTCGAAGCCGGCGGCGACGACGCCGAGGCAGTGCTGCTGCTGCGGCGGGCGTTCGATCTTTACGGCGGACACTTCCTGGCTTTCGAATCCGAGCAGCACTGGATGCTGTCGGCGCGGCTGCGGCTGCGCTCGAAGTTCGAGCGGCTGGTGTCTGCGCTGGGCGACCGCCTGGAACGCAGACAGGACTTCTCCGGCGCCGCGGACGTGTGGCAGCGCGGCCTGGAGCGCGACCCGATGAACGAACTGCTCCACCGACGGCTGATGCGCGGCTACCTGCTGATGGGGGAACACTCGAGCGTGCTGCGCAGCTACCGCCGCTGCCTCGAAGCGATGAACAAGGGGCTAGGCATTCAGCCCTCGATCGCGACGCAGGAAATCTATCTCGAGGCGGTGCGCGCCATCTCGCGCAAGGGAGCAGCCGGGATCGGCGTGCCCGGCGATTGTGCCGACCCGGCCGGCCAGCGGCCGCATCCCGGCCACGGCAAGCCGATCGCGGCAGGCGATTGAGCGCACTCCCGCGCAGGCGGCGCCTGCGGCTACGGTTTCAGCCAGACCTCGGCGAACGAGGCGTACAGCCCGTCGGCGGTGAGGGTGTGGTTGACGATGCGCCGGTTCGCCAGCGTGAAAAACCGCATTTCGAACAGCGGCAGCACCGGCAGGTCGAACTGGGCGACAGCCTGCAGCCGATGGATAAGCGCGAGGCGCCGGGCCTCGTTGTGCTCTGCCTGGATGCTTTCGATCAGCTGGTCCATCTCCACGCTGCGATAACCGGAAGCGTTCGAGAACGGCACGCCGGGGTGAATGTTCTTCGACCAGTAAATGCGCTGCACCCCCAGTACCGGGTCGGGCAGCGCATAGAAAAAATTGCTGGTGAGGTCGAACTCGTAATCGCCATACACGCGGCGCAGGAACGCGCCGATGTCCTGGCTGCGCAGCTCGACCCGGATGCCGACCTGCTCGAGCATCTGCTTCACGGCCTCGGCGGTGCGCTGGTAATTCGCGCCGTAAGGCAGGTAATCGTGGATGATGCTGAAGCGCCACTTGCCGCGCTTTTCGAAGCCCGCCTCGTCGAGCAGGCGCTGCGCCCGGGCCGGATCGAAGGGGTATTGCGGCACCTTGTCGGTATAAAAGCGCGACAGCACCGAAGGCACCGGGCCGATGGCGGCCTTGCCGAAGCCGTGCCATACCTCGCGCACCAGCCGGTCGCGATCGATCGCATGCGCGATGGCCTGCCGCACCTTGCGATCGCGCAGGTAGGGATTCCTCAAGTTGAACTCCATCAGAAACAGCGGCGCGAAATACTCGTAGCCGCGGGTTTCGATCTGGAGTTCGCCGGTTTCGGCCAGACGCTGCAAATCGGCGAGCGGCACCGGGCTGAATCCGCCGAGCTGCACTTCGCCGGCCGCGAATGCCGCGGTCCGCGCCGATGCGTCGGGGAGGATGCGGAACACCAGCCGTTCGAGGTAAGGCTTGCCGGAATCCCAGTAGTCGGGATTGCGCTCGAGCACGATCTCGCGGCCGGGCAGCCAGGACTTGAACTTGAACGGCCCGGTGCCGACCGGTGCCGTGTTCGCCGGGTTATTGCGGATGTCGGTGCCCTCGTACACATGCCGCGGCAGCACCTGGCTTTCGTAGCTCGACAGCGCCCAGAGCAGCGCGGGGGCAGGCTCGCTCAGGCGGATGACCGCGGTGTGTTTGTCGGGGGTGTCGACCCCGGTGACGGTGGCGTAGGTCGAGCGGCCGCGCGGGTGCAGTTCCTTCCACACCTTCATCAGCGAGAACTGCACATCGGCCGAGGTGAACTCGGCGCCGTCGTGCCAGCGCACGCCTTCGCGCAGCCTGAGCGTCAGCGTCTTGCCGTCCCCGGACAGCGTCCACGCCGTGGCGAGCGCCGGCCTTGGGTTCATCTCCAGGTCGTAGCTGAGAAGCCCCTCGAGCATCTTGGTCGACACCAGCCCGACCGGCGCCGCGGAATTGAAGGCAGACACCAGCAGCGGCGGCTCCGGCTGGACCACCGCGGTCAGTTCGCCGCCGGGCCGGGGCACCTGGGCGCGCGCGGGCAGCCCGGCCAGGGCAAAGGCCGCCGCCAGCAGACAGGCGCGGGCAAGCAATCCTGGGCGGCCGCGCAACGCGACACGGTGCGGTTGCATATCCAGTTCTTCCGGGGTGGCTGTGAGCGGTGCGGCCGATCGGCACCGACCGGCCGAGTTTAACCGATACCCCCGGCGGGCCCCGCCCGGGGGCTGGCATGGCGCGGGTGGTCGCGGCTAATGTCCTGATGAATCGAAGTTTTCTGAGCGGCCTGCGGCCAGGGCCAGGTCTTTATCAGCCGGCCCCCACCCCCTCTTGAAAACGAAAAACACCGACCCGACATTTCGCTCCGGAAACGCTGAAGCCCGCTTCGGCTGGCGTTTGCTCATCAGTGAACTTCTGAAACCAAAAGAGGAGTATCTGAAATGACTATTCGTCCGCTGCATGACCGGATCCTGGTCAAGCGCCTGGAAGAAGAGCGCAAGACCGCCTCCGGCATCGTCATCCCCGATACCGCCGCCGAGAAGCCGGACACCGGCGAAGTCGTGGCGGTGGGCACCGGCAAGATTCTCGATGACGGAAAGGTCCGGCCGCTGGACATCAAGAAGGGCGACAAGATTCTGTTCGGCAAGTACTCCGGACAGACGGTCAAGGTCAAAGGCGAAGAGCTGCTCGTGATCCGCGAAGACGACGTCATGGGCGTGCTCGAGGCCGCCTGATTTCGGCAGGAGGTTGATATGGCAGCAAAGGAAGTCCGCTTTCATGATTCCGCCCGGGCGCGGATCGTCAATGGCGTGAACATTCTCGCCGACGCGGTGAAGGTGACGCTGGGTCCGAAGGGCCGCA
>ERZ869936.2080-NODE-2080-length-12387-cov-3.377717_pt1 | contig 12387 bp, 9 predicted proteins | sample MGYA00520876_ERZ869936 | MGnify/ENA primary metagenome ERZ869936 (study PRJEB32218, sample SAMN09650985) | biofilter metagenome | isolation source: enrty point of leading RO module | place: Saudi Arabia: Thuwal, RO plant located on Red Sea | collected 2016-02-17 ... | reverse complement strand
CTGGTGCCGGAGTCGGCGCGTTTGCATTCGGAGCTCTTGAACACTCGTACTCATCTGTGTACTTCATGCCGGATGCTCCGCAGAAAGACCTTATCGATGGAATGCTGAGAATAGCTGCGCATGAATTCTTTCATATACTGACACCGCTAAACATTCACTCTGAAGAGATACATCATTTCGATTTTAATAAACCTCAGATGTCCGAACACCTGTGGATGTACGAGGGAGTTATTGAATACTTCGCTCACCACGTTCAGGTGAAGTATGGGATAAAATCACAAACTGCATTTTTTGATGCAATGAGCACAAAGATCAGGACTTCGCTCAACCAGTTCGATGATGACCTTCCCTTTACAGTAATGAGCAAGGGAAGCCTCGAAGAATACCAGGACGAGTATCTTAATGTGTATGAAAAGGGAGCATTGATCGGGATGCTGCTCGATGTTAAACTTCTCTCTTTATCTGACGGAAGATACGGATTGAATGATATGATGATCGACCTCTCAAAGAGGTATGGTAAAGATAAACCGTTCAAGGACGAAGAACTTTTCGGAGTAATAGTTGAAATGACATATCCTGAAATAGGAGAGTTTTTAAAGACTTACGTAGCGGGATCTACTCCGCTTCCGATAAGAGAAGTGATGTCGCTTGCCGGAATTGAATACAAAGAGAAAGATGTCATTAGGGATCTTACACTGGGAAGCATCCAGTTGGGTTACAACCCCGAAACAAAAAGATTAAAATTAGCCTGTACAGCCGGTATGGACGAGTTTGGAAAAGCTCTTGGGTATAAAGTAGGCGACGAATTTTTCAGTATAAACGGAACTCAGATACCTGAAGACGGATTACAGGCATTTTTCGATGAATTGTTTAATAATATAAAAGAAGGTGACGATATGGAAATAGTGGTAGTAAGAGACGGCAAGAAGGAGACTCTCTCCGCTGAAATGATATTAATTGAAAAAACTCTTACACATAATCTTAGTCCAATTGATAATCCCACATCTGAGCAGTTAAAGTTAAGAAATGCATGGCTTGGAGTGAACTAATCTGTCATATAGATATAATTATTTAATAAATTTTATTATATTTTTACCTGAGGGCCAATAATTCAATGGCCCTCTTTTTTTTTAATTAAAGCGCTCTCAATTATGAAAAAGACGATCTTTACAGTCTTCGCAGCATTTCTGTGTTTTTTCCAGATAACATTCTCACAAACAGTCAGTACACTGGTACCAGGCCCATCGACATTCGACGATTGCCTTACCTTAGATGCAGACGGGAATTTGTATGCGTCCCGTTATGTGGGGACCACGATTACTAAAATCACACCCGCAGGAGTTACCAGCATCTTCGCCTCCGGCTTCAATGCTCCAAACGGAACGGCATTCGGTCCGGACGGATATCTTTACGTACCCAGTAATATCGGCAGCGGACGGATAAATAAAATTTCACCGGCTGGAGTAGTGGATACATTCATCACATCCATCCAGTTCCCGACAACAGTCTTCTTCGAAAACGACTCAAGTATGCTCATAACCAGCTACCAGACCAACCGTATCTATCGAGCAGACATGAATGGCAACTACGCAACTCTCTACACTGGAAATGGAATGAACGGTCCTGTGGACATAGAATATGACACAGATGGTAACCTGCTTGTGGCGAACTTCAATGACGGAAAAATTTTTCGTGTTGATTCAGCCGGTACATTCACGCAAATAGCAGACCTGCCCGGCACACTGGGCTTTATGGTCGTTGCTAACGGATACATCTACAGCACGGCTTTCCAGGTGAATAAAATCTACCGTACATCGATGAACGGGGATACTGTTACATTTGCGGGAACCGGAGCTCCCGGACAGATAAACGGTCCCTTAAACAGCGCAACATTCAACGGACCAAACGGGATAACAGCCTCACCTACAGGGGACACTTTATTCATTTCAGATTTTAATACACGCTCTCTCAGGTTAATCACAGGTGTATCTGTAGGAGTCACAACCATTAGTTCTCATGCACCGGACGGTTACAGCATTAAACAAAACTACCCGAATCCTTTCAACCCGTCTACGCAGATCGAATTTTCAATTCCCAAAAGTGGATTTGTTTCGATAAAGGTTTTTGACAATCTTGGCAGAGTGGTATCAACATTAATAAACGAAACGGTGGTAAATTATCCAGCGGCACCTACTTCGTTAAAATGTCATCAGGGAGTTTTAATGGTGCAAAGAAAATGACCTTAATAAAATAGGTTAGTACAATATACTTTTAATGTGCACACTTACGTCATATGTAAGTGTGCATTTTTATTTTAAAATGGTTATTTTTGAGTACACATATCACAAAAAAATTCTTTTCAACTAAAATTCTCCCAAAAATGGATACACGTCTATTTAAAAACTGGTGGGCACTAACCATCAAAGGCGTATTGGCAATAATTTTCGGCCTGATAATCTTCCTAACACCGCAGATAGGAGCTGTAGCGCTCGCATATTATTTTGGATTCCTTGCGTTGTTTGCCGGTATGTTCATGATAGTAGCTGCATTTGTACACCGTTCATCAAATCAAAACTGGGGCTGGTGGCTTTTCGAAGGCATTCTGGATATCCTTCTTGGAATTATTGTTTTAGCGTATCCTGTAATGACGATAGCCATATTTGTGATATTCGTTGGTGTTTGGGCAATCTTTATGGGAGCCGCACAGATCATTAATTTCTTTACTGTATCAAATGGAAAGTGGCTTTTCCTCTTAAGCGGTATAATTTCAGTTATATTCGGCATACTACTTATACTTAATCCGCTGTTTGGAGCGTTGTCACTTACAATTTTCATCGGGGCATTCGTAACTATTTATGGTATTTTTGCCGTGATGCTGTCATTCAGAATAAAAAATTTGCAAACACAAACTGTATAAATGACACAAACCCAAACCGCTTCACAACCTCCCAAAAAAAGTATAGGCTTATGGGCAGCTGTTTCCATAGGCGTAGGAGCAATGATTGGCGCGGGTATTTTTTCAATATTCGGAGCAGCCGGTGCTGAAGCAGGAAACGCATTATGGGTAGCATTCATCAGCGCCGGGCTTGTTGCTCTTCTTAATACATATTCTTACGCTAAATTAGGTTCAACTTTTCCGTCTAACGGCGGACCGGCTGAGTTTCTGTTACAGGGATTCGGGGACGGGGTTAGCAGCGGCGGTTTTAATATCCTCATCTGGCTTGGAAGTATATTCTCACTTGCCCTAGTATCGCGAGGCTTCGGCGGGTATGCCATGTCTTTCCTGCCGGGCACACCGGGACAGGAATGGATAACATACTTCGCGATAATGATAATTTTACTTTTCGTAGTCGTTAATTTCTGGGGCGCGAAAGCGGTAGGCAATTCCGAACTGACCATAGTTTCCATCAAGGTCGGCATACTTCTGCTGTTCGGTATCGCGGGTTTATTCTTTATAAAGCCCCAGCTTTTATCAACGTCACTTTGGCCCGCAGAATCAAACATACTTGTTGCGATCACACTCGTCTTCTTTTCGTACCTTGGTTTCGGTTACATTACAAATACAGCCGGTGATATGAGCAACCCGAAGAAGATGCTGCCAAAAGCACTTTATCTAAGCGTGATAATTTCAATTGGAATTTATATCCTTGTATCGGTTACAGTGATGGGAACACTTCCCTTCTCGGAGGTACTAAAAGCAAAAGATTTCGCGCTGGCTGAAGGTGCACAGCCAATACTCGGTGAACTCGGCTTTAAGCTGATTGCTATCGCCGCGCTTCTCTCGACTGCCTCTGCTATTAATGCAACAATGTATGGAGCCGCCAATACCAGTTATATGATGGCGCGCGACGGACAACTGCCTGAATTTTTCGACCGGAGAGTATGGAAAAATGCACTTGGCGGTTTGTTTTTTACCGCCGCTGTTACGATTTTTTTCGCAGCCACACTGCCTATCGAGAGAATTGCAATGCTGGGAGGGGTAGTTTATTTATTAGTCTATATTGCTGTTAATATAGCACATATAAAAGTAAAAGCACAAACAGGCGCTAATGGTCCAATCCTGATACTAAGTACGATATTGAATATTTCATTAATTGGAATTATTTTTTGGTACCTGTTCACTCATAACTCTGCCATTTTATTTGCATTTATTGGGCTTATTATTTTTTGTTTTATTTTTGAGTGGATTTACAGGAGGGTAACAGGAAGAAAGTTCATCTCTTCACTTAAGGCAAAATCACAGTAACGTAATTTAACAAAATTTTAATGCTATGAACGTAAGCATTGAAATAGTTAAAGCCAGGGATTTTTTAAAAACCACGGCTCGAGGGGAACTTGACCTTAAAAAGTGCAAGGAGCTTCTCAATAAGATCGTCGAAAAAGCGATAAAGCATAATAAGCATCATATCCTTATTGACATCCGCGGGACATCCTCGCCTAAAATGGGCACGATCGAACTTTACAGCCTTGTAGCGGAAATGGAAAAGTATAAGGATGTTTTGAATAATAAAATGGTTATACTGGATGATGACGATGAGAACTATAATAAGGTTGAGTTTATAGAGATGTGCGCAAAGAACCGCGGATTCTCAATAAATGCGGTTACCGATTATGAAGAAGCCATCAACTGGCTTACCGGGTAGTTTCAGTTTTTTTAAACCTCTTGTAAAGATAATACAAACCTACTCCTATCATCATTGTCCAAAATGGGTATGTTAGTTTCAGCCCTTCCTCGCCTACAAACACCGGATAGGAAACAGCCATAACTAAAGTTAATATCTGAACTGACTTTAAACGGTCGAGTGGTACTTTATCATAAGTATTGTCACATTCCGACGCGGGGGGCCTGGAATTCAATAGGACGGGTAAATAAATTATGGTAGCTATAACGGCGGATACCCACTGCCATGTATATATGTTCTTTAAAATCTCAATACTTCCTGTGAAGAACAAATACACTAATGCAAACAATATTGCTGAAATACCAAAATAAACATTCCTTCTTAACGGGTTGCTCAATGTCCCGTCCAGTATATAAGCTGCTCCAACCAGGATTCCCGCGAGCCAGTCACCGGCATAAACCATTGTACATCCCACTACAAACCATAAAATAGTATCAAACCATGTTGCTTTAAGACCCGTGGTACGGTTTAATATCCTGAAGCTCATAAGTGCGAGGAGCATCAAAAAGAGATTTGGTATCTCAAAATACAGCATTCCCCAGATTGTGAAAGGGATCTGTACAAAAGCAGAGAAGTCATTGTCCGGGTCTATCTCACGGGAAAGAGCCCATGTGAGGAAGATATTGACCCCGAGCAAGAATCCGAATATAAGTGCAAACGTAATATTTTCATCAGTTAATATTTTATACACAGTTCCGGAAGCAATGGTTATTATTGTTACAACTACCACCGCTACATTCGGAAAATATTCCTGGTCAATTGGCCTGCCGAGGTTGGAGAACTTCAATAGATTCTAATTTTTCCATCAAATTAAAAAAAAATCCCCTCAAATAAAGGGGATTTAAATTTGATACTACCTTATAAACCCTACTTTACAACAACCATTTTTTTCGTATCGGTGAAACCCTGTCCATCGAGTCTGTAATAATAAACACCGCTCGACAATGACCCGGCGTTGAAATCGATCTCATATTCACCGGGGTCAGAAATACCCGTTACCAGTGTCAACAGCTCACTGCCGGTGACATCATATACTTTTAAAGTAATATTACGCTTTACGGGAATAGAGTAACTTATCCTGGTAACGGGATTAAACGGATTTGGATAATTCTGTTTGAGTTTAAACTCCTGCGCTGTTGTATTTGTCTGGTTGATGCCGACTATAACAGACGCCCAGGTTCTATACACCCTCTGATCGGTTGCAACAACTATTGTATCACCGGAGAAATTATCCGAAGCAACTCCGATTATCCTGTCAGATACATAAGAGTTGTTATATAAAAACCATTGAAGCCCATAATTATTTGACCGGTAAACACCCTGTTCTGAACCTGCATACCAGATATTATGATCAAACGGGTTTACTTCAATATTTTTAATTTCGAATCCTGCCCCGAGAGGAAGCCAGTTACCGTTCGGATTTCCCTGGTTACACCAAATTACATTGTCAAACGAAACCCCGTGTATCCACTGGTCACCTTCATCATAAACAATTACTTTTATATCAGGTACATCATTTCTCACGGTAAAACTCATCCCTGCGTCCGTACTATATGCCAGGTGTCCGTTTGCGACTGTCATTATTATGTTCGGATTCCAGGGGCACACTTTCAGAAAACCGCCGAAAGTCCCTGTAGTGTTCCACTTACCATGTATTGACTTCATTCCGGCTAGGGTATCTGTCACGAACCAGTTAAATCCTCCGTCTGTGCTTTTAAAGATACGCGGGTTTGAATAATAAACATCATTGTATGTAGTGTGTGCCATGTACATTATATTTTCATTGGTTGGGTCAATGTCGAACCCGCAGCATTGCTGTCCAAGTATTCCACCTCCGAACGGAAGATCTACTATCGTACTACCGCCGTTCCTGGTAATTTTATTGTAATCACTGCTGTCCGGGCCGCATACAAAAGTACCGTTATATATCATTACGTCAGGGTTAGTACGTGACTGGACTATATACTCCACCGGGAAAAAATCACCGCCGCTGCATTGAATTGAATTAAGAAAAGGAACAGCATCCCAACCGTTTCGGAGTGAATTGACCTTGTAATAACTTCCCCCCTCCTGCCCCTGTGAGCCGGAGAGCATTCCCTGCTGAATATAAATATCCTTTAAAGGTGATCCCGATTTTCTTATCGAATAAAAATCACGGATAACATAGGAAGTATTATCTATAATTACCTGGCCTGTTTGTGAATATAATTGAGATGAAAAAATAACTATAACTAAAAGAGTGAATAAAAACTTCATAGGTCCTCCTTGAATTTTTATGCACCACCACCTGAATTCAAAATGTATGGTTTTAATCCATAAAATGGAATACAAAATGATATTTTATTCTATAAATACCGGTATTAACAAAGCCGAAAACGGGCACCTCCCTCAAGGCACCCGCTTTCCCGTCTGTCATTCCTGCCATTGGCAAGACTCTTTATAAATACATCTCTTTATAACAGTTTATGAAATGCAATGCTCTCATTATATTTGCTTTTAATTCAATATAAACACATTTATTATCGAAATTCTTATCACCTTATTAAGTGGCAATTTTATTGTATTAGTAAATTTTTAGCTATATCTTTGTTATAAAGACGAAAATGAATTTACCCGGATTTCGTCTGTCATATAAAATATCCCTCACACTTTTTTTAATTTTCCTTTTCTCTTTCACGGACCTAACTCAGAGAAACGCACCGCCTTTTTCACAATGGACTGTTTTGAATAATCTCCCCTTTACACAGGAGTATCAGGTGACTGCAGCATGGAGATACCAGGATACGAATTTCATCATTACAGCCGGCGGCAGAATAAACGGCACCACGGGCAACTTCGTAGTAATCTATAACACAGCTACAGGCCAGTACAGACCTCTGCCTCCAATGCCCGTACCGCTGGAAAGAGCCGGCGGGTTTATCCTCGAGGACTCATTATATATAGTGGGAGGTTCTACTAACACCGGGAATACTTTTTCGAATGCACTATATAAACTCAACCTCACAAGTAACGGGCCGTGGGTTAACCGCGCTAATTACCCAAATCCCATTGGTGAAATAACATACAGCACAAAAAGCAGAAACGATTCACTCGCTTACGTAGCCGGCGGAAAAAATAACGTTAACCCGGTCAACAATGTTTTTTTATATAACGGAAAACAAAATATATGGGTACCGGCAAATAACCTGCCGACGCCGGGCATTTTCGGGGCGGGACTGTCTTTCGTGGAGGACAATTTTCTCATGTTCATCGGTGGAAAAAGCAACGACAGCGCGCACTCATTGTGTTTCTTTGGATTGATTAATCCCGGCAATCCCTCAATTATAAACTGGAGTGCAGGTCCTGTTTATCCCGGTGGCAAAGTTTACAATCTTGGTAACTGGGGCTCGAAGGACGGGAGGGTCTTCTTCACCGGAGGAGAGAGCGTATTCCCGCTGGATAACAGGGCAACGGACAAAACATATATGTTTGAAATGGGGGAAGGTTTCGATACGCTGTCAGATAAACCCACTCCTATTACTCACTCACAGATCGATGGATTTATAATCGATACAACTTCGACAGGTTATGAATATGAAGTATATGCACCCGGGGGCTTTGATGGAAGCAGTGCTACAAACAAACACGAAAAACTTTTTGTGCTGGATTCACTTCCTACTTCGATCCAGCCGGTTACAAATGACATCCCCGCGGGCTTTAAGCTTTATCAGAATTTCCCTAATCCGTTTAATCCTGAAACAAAGATCCTCCTGGATGTTCCGCTAAGAAGTACAGTCACTCTAAACATCTATAGTTCAGAGGGTAGATTGATAAGAACAGTAATTAATAAGATTCTCAATGCAGGTACCTACGAGGTTACAATAAACGGTAAAAACTTACCGAGCGGGATATACTTTTACACTTTGATATCAGATGAATGGAAGGAAACAAAGAGAATGGTGCTACTTAAGTAGTTTATTGATTTTGTTTATTGTTTCAGTTGAAGGTTCGTCACCAAGCTCTTTCTTAAAAGTCTTAATCATTCTTTTATAAACATCATTTGCATTCGTGCTATTGCCCATTTTCATCTCAGCTTCTATCACATCTACATAGGCCTCTTCATTCAGACTGTCGGCCTTTATAAGCATTCTTGAATATTCAACAATTTTCTCATAATCCGGTATTTTTCTGTTCATGTCGATCAGGGATTCCACCATTGATAAAAAATAATTATTATACTGCTCTCGCATCTCTTCACACCATGGCTGATAATACCCCTCTAGAAATTCTCCTTCATACAATCTAAGCGCTTTTTCATATATTCCGCACTGCTTTCCGCTTTTAGCGGTAGAACCTTCCTTGTACATCTTTTCAAACTCGAATGCATCAACTAAATAAATATAATCCGGATTAAGTGATATTCTCTGTCCTTCATAGAAAAGGTACTCAGGAATATCCTTTTTACTTTTTCCATTACCGGATGTAAGAGCCCATTTAAAGATACTCCTGATGTTGCTGAGTGTTTGATGAAAAATATTGTTTGCGTTATCCGGATCTGAGTCAGGATAAAAGAGGTCTATTAGAATATCTTTGGTCAGTGTTTTTTTGCTTAACAATATATAAACGAAGATCAGCTTTCTAATCTTCCTTACCCATTTATCGTCGGGTACTTCCTTCCCTCTGATCCACAATTTAACTTCACCAAATGTTTTAAGTTTTATATCGTATATTCTATCCAGGTTTAACTTCACCCCCGATTCCTCAAGTTCAAATATCGATGCCTGAACCTTCTCAATAAAACGCGAATGCATTCTTTCACTCGATGCCAGGTCGAATAACCGGCGGTCAAAAAGGAATTCTTTCTGGAATATGGTTATAAAATTCTTTTCTTCACCTTCTTTTAATGCCAGCTCTAAGATTTCCTTTGCTTTCTTTTGAGTCCCCTGCTTTAATAAAACCGAAGCCAACTGAAACAACGCATGAACCCTGTCATACTGCATTTGTCTCTTTATAAAGTAGTCCACGGATTTTTCCAATACGTGCTGTACTTTAGCTAATTCATCTGTTTCCTTTTCCAGCACAGCTTTCCAATATGATAAATATACTTTTTCTCCTTCATCAAATTCCGGCACCAGGTCATCACATATTTTGAAATACTCATTTGAACTGCTGAAGTTTTTACAATAGTAATTACAAATTGCCAGGTTCAGATTCCCGATATATATATAATAGCTTAATTTCGAATTCATTGAAAACTTTACGAACTCTTTCCATTTCTCTATGGAATTTTCATAATCACATTTCATAAACTCAAGGTAGGCGCACGAGAGCAGGTAATTCAGTTTGAAATACTGAGAAGGGTACCTCTCAACAAATTTTTCAGCTTCGTCTAAGTATTTGTCTGCCTCAGGAATATTCCCTTCGTATGCAAACACCTGAACTATATTATTTATTGTTTGAAATTTATTGTAAACATTGGAAATGTTGTTTATTACACTTTCATAATAGTATGATGCCTTTGCATAGTCACCTTTAATCAGGTTTATATTACCAAGCTCATTCAAAATCGAATACTTAAGTCTTGGAATTTCCATTCCATTTTCAATTTCCAAAGCCGATTCCAGTTTCTCAAGCGCTGCGTCATATTCCGATTGACTGCTTAAGGCTGTTCCATACCAGTAAAGTAGTGCTGCTTTCTCTTCTTTATTTATTTTCCCTTCGAGTGCAGATTTAACTAGTGATATGGCTTCATTGGTTTTGCCTGTCCCAATTAAAACTTCGGCAAGGTATTTATCAATTTTACCTGATCTTGCATCAGCCTTCCTTGCATCCTTAAACAACATCACCGCGCTATCATAATCCCCCTCAAGATTTTTTTTCATCCAGCCCCTGTAGAAGAGCATCTCCGGTCGGATGTTATACGTATCAGGGAAGTGGTCTATCCATTCCCTCGCTATGTGGAGATCAGTCTTCCCTGTCGAATCCAGGTATTCTGTAATCAATTCCAGTGCTCTTTCGTGATCATCTGCTTTGAGGAGGTATTTAATTGCACGGGTCTGCTCTTTTCTGTTTAAATAGTGCTCTCCAACCTTCCTGTAAAGCTCAACTCTCTCCGATTCACTTACTTTCTCATCGAGTTTACGTTTTAAAAAGTCCCTGAATAAGCTCTGGTAGTTGTAAATGTATTCCGGTTTACCTCCGTCGATTATTTCCGTTCGGTTTATGAAAACGTTCCTTGCGAAAAGCTCCCCGAGCACATCCGCACTGTCTTTCATTTTAAAAAGCTCTTCGCAGTCTTTTGAGTTGAAGTTCTCAAACACAGCCGAATTCAGCAAGAACTCCTTGACCTCATTACGCTCCGAATTGAATATGTCCTCCGCAAAAAAGCTGTACATGTTCTCCGGAAGTATTCCCTCTTTAATGAATTTCGCGCCGCGCTCCCTGTCTCCCTGCAAATACAGATGTAATCCTGTAATCCATCCGTCTATCTTCTCTATAACAGGAATGTCCTCATTCGTTAGCTCGACGTTATATTCTTTGCTCGCCAGCTTCCTCACCTCATCCCCTGTGAATTTCAATCCCTCACTTATCTCGTAATATTTTCTCTTTGCTTTCAGCTTCCCCGTATCAATAGGAAGTTTCTCTCTCGTCGTGATCAACAGATGCACGTTCGATGGAAGATACTTTAAAAGATAATCCAGAACTTCACCAACCCACTCTTCATCAGGAAGTAAGTGCAGGTCATCGAACACTATATACAGCTCATCCTTTACGTTATTCGAAATGTCATTTACAAGAGTACCGCAAACTGTATTTATCACCGATGTGTTACTGGAAGGCGATCCCTCTCTGTTACGGATGGACTCCAGGATTCCCGCAGCGCTCTCTCCAGCTTTTTCGCTGTATTGCGACACAGCGGCGGTTAAATACACGAGGAATACAAAGAGGTTGTTATCTGTTTCGTCTATGGTGTACCAGGCGGAATTCACTTCACCCGAAAATATGAACTGCTTAACGAGGGATGTCTTTCCATAACCCGCTCCGCCGGACAGCACAATTAACTGCCTGTCCGAATTTTTCTTAAGCTCTTCCAGCAGGTTATCCCGGCTTACCAGGTTCGAAATGTTCTTTTCAGGAGTGATCTTAGTCCTGATGATTACTTCTCCCATATTGAGAAATTAACTAAATCATGGGATAATTTAGACGTAAAACCATACTAAAATTCTCATTTTTTAGTGAAAATTAAAGATTTATATTATTTAATAATCTAATTACGAATGAGAAAATACATAATTCTTATAATTTTGTTACTGGATAGCGTGGTAAATGCATTCAGAGATACAACCAATGCCGGCGTGATAGTCGGTGTGATCAGAATGCCTGTTGGTGGTCCGATGGAATCATACAAGTTCACATACGGCCACCTGAAGCGCGACACAGCCATTTCACCCCCTGTTAACGACAGTACCTTATTTCAAATAGGATCGATCACAAAAACATTCAATGCAACACTGCTTGCGATGCTCGTGAATAACGGTACAATAAGCTTATATGATACAGTTCAAAAATATGTACCGGATAGCGTGCACGTACCCGTTTATGTATCGGGTAATGATACAATGGTAATTCGTTTCATAGACCTTGCAACACATACGTCCGGGCTGCCCGATGAACCACCTATTGGAAACGGTACCACAACAACATACCAGGAAATGTATAATTACCT
>ERZ869936.2079-NODE-2079-length-12395-cov-4.667342_pt1 | contig 12395 bp, 13 predicted proteins | sample MGYA00520876_ERZ869936 | MGnify/ENA primary metagenome ERZ869936 (study PRJEB32218, sample SAMN09650985) | biofilter metagenome | isolation source: enrty point of leading RO module | place: Saudi Arabia: Thuwal, RO plant located on Red Sea | collected 2016-02-17 ... | reverse complement strand
GAAATAAAGCAATCTAGAAACTTCACTCACTAAAATTATCTTAACCTAGAAATAGTATTACAAGTAGACTATCTGTGTATAAATCTTTATTACTAAATAGAAAAACAAATTTTCATAAATTAGACATCATTATAATAAGTGATTATGACAAGCGGTAGCAGGACGAAACGTGGATCTAAACAGTAAGCCGGCCGCGAAGCGGCCGGCTTTCAATACCCAGCAATCTACCGGAAGTCTACGTTTCCACCCCGGTGGCAGTGATGCGTACTTTCAAATCCTCTGAAACTTGCGGGTTGATTCCATTAGGACCACAGGTCAGGGTGTAATCTGATTCGCCCTCAATTGGGTCACTCATCTGCGAACCAGTCGTCGTAGACAACGTGAAATTGAAACCGTTTGGTCCAGTCATATCACACGCACTTGGGTCGTGTCCGGTCACATCCCAGAACAGCATGACCGCGGTATTTTGTTCAGTCAGTACTGGCTCTGCCCAGACAGAAATATTTGATGCGATATGCTCAACGATAATCGAGGCAGCTGGGCTATTTCCACCAGTGCCAGAACACACAACGGTGTACGTTTCTGCCGTACCTACGGTCGGCTCAGTCACTGTATTATCTGTGCCGTCGGTTGCACTACCAGTTGAGAAGCCAGGACCATTGGTTGAGAGACATTCATCTGCATCGGTTGAGTCCCATTCAATCTCAATCTCCTCTCCCGGCGTTAAGCTGTATGGAGAAACGGTCGTCAGCGGATCAGCTGAACCAGCCGTCCGTACGCCAATGGAGGCAGTTGGAGCAGAGAAACCAGAGTCAATATCATTGGCATAGAGCCACCCGACCACGTCACCACCCCAGGCATACCCGCTAATCAGACCGCTGTTGATTTCCCACTTGTAGTCAACAGTGCCACAATCACCCGTATTACTACAGTTAAGCGAGACCCAACCGTCCCAGCCGCCGCCATCTGGATCAAGCGTGTTTGAACAATCTATAGCCGGCGTTACTGTCGTGCCCACCAAATCCCAGGGCTCGCCCAAATCAAACGTAACCACCCGGTCGGTACCACTACGAACTAAGCCCGTTGCTTTGAGTCCTCCATTGTGCATATGCAGTGACCAAAAATCTCCAGTCGGAACGGTAGTTTGTTCAATATATGTAGCTGTGGTGACATCAAACGGGGTACTGAGTGCATACGATTTTAGAATGTTAGGGTCATCAATGATGAAAAGAGTTGATCCGTCAGAACTAAATTCTAGGCCATCAACACTACCAGCAATTCCCAAATCAATACTAGACACATGCGTAGCTGTAGTGACATCAAACGGGGTACTAAGACTGTATATACTTAGGTCTGGTGTACTAGCACCTGCAACCAGTGAAGACCCGCCATTAATAAATTCGAACTCATAGATGCGTGTAGCATACGCCGAGAGATCAATAAATGTATTAGGGCCAGCAGTGCTGACATCATATGGGATAGCGAGGTCATACTGATGAATCTTCGCGCCCCAATCTGGAACGTAGAGTCTGGTTCCGTCATTGTTGAACTTAATACCAATTCTGGCCTCCACATTAGTCGAAACTGGACCCATATCAACTTCTTCCGCCCACACGGCCGTCGACACATCGTACGGAGTGCCTAACTCAAATCTATCGATGAGAAAGGACCCCAGTTTACTGTGGAGAAACAACTCAGTCCCATCATTATTAAACACAACCGCCCGGGCGTTATCTTCATTCATGTACGCAGAAAGGTCAAAATCTTCTCCATTAAAGGTGACGTCATAGGGTGTCCCAGCGGCGATGCTTTCCGTAGCGGAGCAAAATCGAGCCCAGCCTTCAAGCTCACCGGTCGTGGTGTTAAGACGAGCATTACAACTGCCAGCCGGGCAGCCCGTGAGTGCGCTTCCGCCCCCGCCATCACCAAACTTTAACCAACCAACATTACTGCTCCAGGCATAGCCATGAAACTCATTGTCAGCCTCAAAATCGACACCGTATGGATCTCCAGAATCAGCCGTCCCCGACATACTTACCCACCCAACCGTGCTGCTCCACGCCCAACCACTTAGTGTACTGACGTACGCTGCCGCCTGTGCGAAGTAAATAGTACTGAAGCAAAGTAGACTCACCAGCAACAAATAGCGCAAGTGGTTATGTGTAAATAGTTTTTTTTGATAACTCATAGTATCTGAGTTGATTTTGAACAATCAGTTCCAAATCAGTTTTAACTAATTGGCGCCGCAACTCCAGCCACCAGTTCCATCTGCAACAACCACCTCACCAGCAGCACATTGAGGCAACGGTTTGGTGCAATTATTACCACTTCCATCGCAATATTCATCAGACCACATTTGGTCTATGGCGCTCACGATGTTGGCGCCCATGTTACCTGATTTGGTTTGGGTATCCGGACCAACATTAATTGGGGCGTCAACGTTATAAACCGTTGGACCACTTGGTGGTGGTGTCCACTGCGCTTCCATAAAGCCATACACGGAGAGGATCAGTAGTGCAATGGCGAGAACCAAGAGCTGAGCAATTGATTTGTATGTTTGGGTATTTTTCATAATTGTGAAGTGTTAATGTACCTATTGGAATTGATAAATATTCAGCTATTCGATGTCAACCTCAGACTGACCAGACAACCGAGCCCGCATGCGTTCAACTTGCTCAGGCGTTGCCGGTGGTCGGTCTTCCAACCGCGCCTGCATTTCAGCGACCGCTTGTTGACTAGCCACATTGGGGTCATCGCCGTCTGGATCACTCACAACCTCTGGAGCCGGTGTTGTTGCCGGAGTGTTTTGCATACCGAAGTAAATGTAGGCACCGATGCCCGCTAGTAGCGCAACGAGAATCAGCACTGCTACGATGAGCGCTGTTGGACTGTGGGATGATTTGGTGTCAGATTGAGGTAGTGACTGCTCAGGCATCACATACTCCTCGTTCTCGAGATTTAAATTATCAGTATTGTCTGGAGACTCACCCAGTTTGTTCTCATCCATATGTCTCTATGATACAGGGTGGAATCATCGCATTGTGACAGTATCCACACAAGAATCGTTTTCTTTCGTATCCAGTGAGACGTAGTTATTTCACGCTCACACAGATTACTAAGCAAAATGACTGCCTCGGCAGTCATTTTGAGTCTTGGCTGGCGGTTCATCATCATAATGAATGATTCACAACAATCCGCCCGGTGAGCGCTGAGCGAGCTAGTCGTTTTGTCTATTCCGCTTCAGCGCAAGTTACTAAACTCGCTTTGCTCGTTAAGTACCGTTCGACAGTCCCCCGGACTGGCTCACCCCCAGCTCGCGGTTTCGGCATTAGGTATAGCCGAAACATTGCTCCGCTTCGTGCAAAGCTGTTAACACTAGCGTGTTAACTATTCGCTTTGCACGCCCCTGGCCTTCTTAATCTCTTCAGCGACATTTGGTGGTACGACCGCGTAGTGGTCAAATTCCATCGTCATCGACGCGCGACCTTGGGTCATCGAACGCAGTGAGTTGGTGTACCCAAAGAGTTCTGAGAGTGGCACCTTGGCGTTCACAATTGTCTTACCACCCATTTCCTCAGTGGCTTCAATCTGACCACGCTTACTTGAGATATTACCTTGAATATCACCCATGTATTCCTCTGGGGTACGAACTTCAACCTTCATAATCGGCTCGAGAATCACTGGACCAGCTTTCTGAGCAGCATCCTTGAAGGCGTTGATACCGGCGAGCTTGAAGGCGATTTCGCTTGAGTCAACATCGTGGAATGAACCATCAAAGAGCTCAACCGAAATGTCTTCCATCTTGTAGCCGGCGACGGTACCGCGACTCATCGCTTCCTTACAACCCTTCATGACTGCTGGAATGTATTCATTTGGAATCACACCACCCTTGATGCTATCGATGAACTCGAAGTGGTCTTCGCGAGAAACATTCTTCGCTACCTTTTCTGGCTCACCGTCAGCATCGAGTGCCAGCGGTTCCATTGGTTTGATGCGAATCTTCACGTGACCGTACTGACCACGACCACCAGACTGCTTGATGTACTTATGCTCTGCTTCAGCCTCACGCTGAATGGTCTCACGGTAGGCTACCTGTGGTTGTCCAATGTTAGCCTCAACACCGAACTCACGCTTCATACGGTCAACGATGATATCGAGGTGCAGCTCACCCATACCAGCAATAATCGTTTCCATTGTCTCATCATCAGTTGACACCTTGAAAGTTGGGTCCTCATCAGCCAAACGCTTGAGCGCAGTACCCATTTTTTCCTGGTCGTTCTTAGTCTTTGGCTCAACGCGCACCGCTACCACTGGTTCTGGGAAGGTGATAGTTTCAAGCACGATTGGCTTGTCTTCTGAACAGAAGGTGTGTGATGTTTGTACCTCCTTGATACCGACAGCCGCGGCAATCTCGCCCGCGTAGACCTCATCGACCTCCTCTCGCTTATCTGCCATCAGACGAACAATCCGGCCGACACGTTCTTTGTTACCAGTGCTTGAGTTGAAAATGTAGCTACCAGCTTTAACGGTTCCTGAGTACACCCGGAAGAAGGCCAGCTGTCCAACGAACTTGTCGTCCTGGAGCTTAAAGGCGAGCGCTGCAAATGGTTCATCATCTGATGGCTTGCGCTCGATGGTCTCTTCAGTCTTCGGGTCGATACCCTCAACTGGTGGCAGATCAGTTGGTGCTGGGAGATAGTCAACAACAGCATCCAGTACAAGCTGGACACCGATGTTCTTGAGGGCTGAACCGGTCATGATAGGGAAAATCTCGTTCTTCAACACTGCAACGCGCAATGTCTTCTTAAGGTCTTCGTTGCTTGGTTCGTTCCCTTCGAGGAAGGCTTCCATTAAAGCGTCGTCATGTTCAACGATTTTCTCAATCATTTCCGCTCGCCATTTCTGTGCTTCTTCAACCGGGGTGGGTGGGGTCGCTTCTTCGGGCACGTCTATGCCGATGTCGCCACCAAAGCGGGAGGCGTTCATGTTAAGCAGGTCAACAACACCAGAGAGATCATCTTCAGCGCCAATCGGGAGTTGAATACGAACGGCCTTTGGAGAGAGACGGTCGTGGATTGACTTTACTGAAGCATTGAAATCAGCCCCAAGCTTGTCCATCTTATTAATGAAACAAATACGTGGCACACCGGCCTCGTCAGCGTAGCCCCAGTTGGTTTCGGTCTGTGGCTCAACACCAGCCGCACCGTCGAACACTACAACAGCGCCGTCGAGCACGCGCATCGAACGCTTCACTTCAGCGGTGAAATCGATGTGACCTGGAGTGTCAATGATGTTGAAGGTAGTCATCAAATCCTTGTTGGTTCGATCCTCCTCCATAGTCTTCGTCCAGTTACAAGAAATCGCCGCAGCGGTAATGGTGATACCACGCTCACGCTCTTGTTCCATCCAGTCAGTGACAGTTGCACCATCGTGCACCTCACCGATTTTGTGACTCATACCGGTGTAAAAGAGAACGCGCTCTGAGGTCGTCGTCTTCCCAGCGTCAACGTGGGCAACGATACCGAAGTTACGCATTTTTTCGATTGGAAATGCTCGGGCCATAAATGTAATTACTTATATATGTATGATTAATGATTATTCAACTCCCTAGTGCGCAATGGGCGCGGCGGCTTCGCCGCCGCGCAACTACATTACGTAATAGAAAAGCGCCCCATCAGGGCTAAAACGCGGATACTATACCCCGACCCTTACTTTCCTGCAACTCATTGTTGGTGTTTTTTACTAAATTAATGACAACCATCGGATGTGATGAATTGTGAATACCTCTAGCTTTTACGTATTACCAACAGCAGAAAAGTAAGGGTGGGGTATACGGTATTTACTGCACTATAGCAACATGCTTAGAGTCAAATTTTTGCCTTTCTTGGTACAATAATTTGTATATGAAAGAATCATTTCAACACCCTCAGGAAAATCCGGAGAAAGAAGACAAAAACAGTAATATTATGAAGCATGTTGGTTTTGGTGCTGCTGCTGTGGCAGCTGGTATTAGCGCCTTTAACCCAGACACAGCCGAGGCACAGCAGTTAGACCAGGACAACCAGACCATCGAGATAGTGGTTGATAACAATGATTATCAAGAAGCTTTGGCGAGATTTGAACAAAGAAGCGAAGATAGAAAGGTGGTGTTAAAATACTTCAATAATTTAAGCGGTGCCGTTGAACGCGGTGATATTACACCCGAAAACATACAAACGTCCTTAGACGGCATTAAGGCTAATGCTGATTTTGTCTTTAGCAACCTGTCTGCTGACAACGTTGATTTCATCCCCATCTTTGTATCGCATCAAGCTAACCCCGAGGCTGAATCTGGTTTTTACGATGCTGCTTTGGCAATGTACAATTCTGCAGTCGATGCACGTACTGTTTTGACTGAACTTAATGACATCAAAATCGCCGCCACCGATGGACAACAGCAAGAAACAGCTGCTCAGCTGGAAGAAATGATTACTCAGTACGAGTCGATGGCAGCACCAAGTTTAGAATTGGTTAGGGTTCTGCATTTTTCAGAGTAATATCTAGGTAACTAAAGTTGGTGTGAAAACAAACGGAAACCAATCTGAAATCGACTACGTATCACTCCTCGAACTAAGTGATTTCTCACCAGAAACGCAGGAAACCGGTGCTCGGGAATACCGTATTCGCGGGATTGATTGGATTTTGGGTGAGTTGAAGAAACAATTGAACCAAGAGGAAATCGGCGCCCTCAACCGTTACCTTCGCATGTGCCCAAGTATCAAAGATTTAACCGAGCATCTTCAACACTACCCTGAGTCAAAGCCAATGTTTGAAACTTACATTCAAAAACTGCACCAGCAATTACCATCGCTGGTATCAAAGTAAGATCTGTCAAAAGTAGCTGGACACAAACCACATTTGACCAACTCAATACAGTTGCATACAGTAACTACAGAACCCTAAATACAGGAGTATGTTGCAATGAAAGTAGGTGTCTATGTGACCAAGATTGTTGTGATCTGTCTCTGTTGCCTTACCTTGAGCACGTCGCTTGCTCTAGCCGCTGAACAACTCAAACATCGAGTCTACGCCTGTCATCTTCCGCACCCGATTGTGAATATGATGCACGTGCTCAAGTATGATGCAAACAACTTCACTGCAGCACTGAGATCTGCCGCCAAGAAAATGATGCTGGTACACGGTCAACTGGATTCCGTTTGCTATCATGACGTAACCGGGTATCAGGTGGCCAGAGGGTACGACCATTATTACGAGACTTCATATCTGGGACTCATACTGGTCACCACCGCTCGTATTCGGGTCTTTCACCAGAACCAGCAACTAACCATGACCGCCATGGTGATTGAGGTGGTGGACGGGACAGAACCTGGTGGACCACGCTGACATGAGGGGTAGTTATTTTTCCGTGGCGCCCGGCCTACAGCCGGGCGCCTTTTTTACCACATCTATGGTGTAAACACAGATATGATTTGACCACCAGGGAATCTCTGGGGTAAGGTACTAATAGTAGCAAGAATAGTAAGCACAGCTGTTCCCCTATGGCCTGAAACCAGAAAGGAGTTGGCCATGAATGCTTTACCCACAACACTGTTCATTGCGTGCACACTTGGTCTTTATCTATCGTTCCCCGAAAGGAGTTCTGCGCAAGCCGTCTGTATCGACCGTGCTTCAGTGATCAACAAACTAGAGAAGGGTTACGGTGAATCCTTCGCCGGTGGTGGTCTTCAAACCGACAAAATAATTTATGAGGTCTGGTTCTCTGAAGAAAAAGGCACCTGGACCCTCTTGATGACCAAAGCCAACGGCATGTCGTGCATCATGGCCAGCGGCACAAACTGGCGCAAAGCGCTCCCGAAAAAAGAGACGGAAAGACCTCCAGGAACACCTGGGTAAATCGGCGCAGGGGCGATTCAACGCCCCTGCCGCAAGGCACATCCGCCGTACGCAAGTACGGCTTTTTTATTGTTTAAGTAGGCAATATATTGACTTTTCTATATAAAATGATATAATGTAAGTAGAATCAAACCTTACCTTGGAGAGAACTGATGTTCACACTCATCACACCGTTCCCGAAAATCCGCAGCTTTTTCCTCAGCACCCTGCTGCTCACTATCGGTGCATTCACCTTCCTCGCAAGCAGTGTCGTCGTCGCCCAGGAACATTTCGACGCGCCGGAGCTGCCAAACGGATACGAGACCTGGCCCACCGTCGTCGACGAAACCTGCGACGACCTCAACATCAAATTTCACATCGGCGCCACGCCGTTCGCGGAAATCGAAGTGGTGACCTTCACCTGGGCCGAGCAGCTGATTGCGACGTCTATCTTCGAGCAAGGCGACGCTAACGAAGACTTCCGGGCTTATGGCCTGTACGAGGAGGTCTGGTACCAGCTCGACACCGAAGCGTCCGTGGAACAAGTCCAACGTCTCTTGGCAAGCGCACATCTGAACGCTGGTCAAGAACCCGCGGTTACTGCTTTCGCCGAGTGCATGGAGAGGATTGTGCCTTCATTTGCTGATATCATAGACGAACTCCGTGAAAACATGGAAGCGTTTGGTGATTCCTTCAACAACTGAACCTTCAACGCCGCCCGGCTTACCGGGCGGCGTTTTCTACATTGTGGCCTGCTATACTGTTTATATATGAAAGAATCATTCGGAGCCCCCTCATACAAACCAGAAGACAATAACGAGAACCCTGAAGAAGAAAAGCGTAGTCTCGCTAACAAAGCCGGCTTGGGTGCGGCCGCACTAGCCGCTGGCATCGGTGCAGCAGGTGTAGCCAACGCAGAAACTCCTTCAGCCGAACAAGACAACGCCCACACGTATGAAGTACAAGCGGAATCAAATATTGACCTGTCTCGTCCCGCAGCGGAACTTGAAACGCAAGAACTGGTAGGTATTATTAATACCCATGAACTCGGAACGCTTGTTCGTGGAGGCACACCACTAGTGACTCCAGATATGAATCGAGAGCTACTCGACATGATGTACGAAACCCTGCAAGGTCTAAATGATATTAGTGAAAATCATCCTGGTTCTAAAAAGAACAGTGGGGGCATGAGCGGAAGCGAGCGCAATTTTTCGCTTGATGTAGAGGTGAACGGCAACACTGTGGTAGATATCGACCACTCGAGTAATTCAGATGACGCTGCATCAAAATAACTCTTTTTCATTAAAATTACCTGGCGATTGCAATCAAAGTAATGTAAAGTACAGTTTACATGCAACTTAAACAGTACGACGTCGTAATCATTGGAGCCGGTTCAGGAGGACTGACGGCAGCCGTTGGATTTTCTAAAGTTGACCGGCGGGTACTTCTGATTGAGAAGGAACATATGGGTGGTGAGTGCACCAATACTGGCTGCATTCCCAGCAAAGCGCTGCTGCATTACGCCAAGACCCATGGGGCAACGTCCGAATCAAAAACAGGTGCTTTTGACTATGTTCGTACGGTCGTGACTGACATATTGGCCAAGGAGACCCCTGCGGTCTTCGAGCAAATGGGTATCGATGTGGTGTTGGGCGAAGCGGAATTCATCTCCGAATGTTCGGTCAAAGTTGAGGATACGGAGTATCAATACAAAACTGCCGTCATCGCGACCGGTTCACACCCGCGCCTGCTACATGTCCCTGGCCTGGCTGAATCGGACGTGCTCACCAATCAGAATCTTTTTCAACTTAAAGAAGTCCCCGATCACACGCTCATCATCGGCTCAGGACCCATTGGCATGGAAATGGGGCAAGCACTCGCTATGCTCGGCAGTCAGGTGACAATTGCGACTATCGATAACGAGTTTGCACGTCTTGAAGACAAGACCATTCGACCGATCATTCGTCAGCAGTTTGAAGAGCTCGGGGTACGCATCGAGACCAATGCCTTTATTGAAAAGGTTGAAAACGACACAGCCGTTTTCAACCGTAAGGACGGTGATACCGTCACCGACACCTTCTCCATACCGTTTGATAAGGTTTTGGTGGCAGTCGGCCGCATGCCCAACCTGCCCCAAGGTCTCGACGTTGCCGGTATCGCGTTTAATGAGCACGGTGTCGCCGTTGATACACAACATCGAACCAGCAATCGATATGTCTACGCGGTCGGCGATGTAGCCGCACGACTGAAGTTCACCCATGTGGCTGACGACACCGCCCGACAGGTCGTCACCCGAGTGATTAGCAAAGGTCTCCTGCGTATCAATAATAAGAAAGCGGTACCGAAAGTTACCTACACTGAGCCAGAGATAGCCCAAGTCGGACTGTCGTGGCCTGAAGCGCAAGCGAAATACAAGTCGGAGCAACTGATGCGTATCGAGGTGCCGTTTAGTGAAAATGACCGGGCTAAGACCGATGGAACGACCGGGGGCACGCTCGTCGTGATCGCCCGGCGACTCAACGGTGCGGTGCTCGGGGCACACATCATCGGCCCCCGGGCTGGTGAACTCATCACGCCTTTTACCCTAGCGATTGACAACAAACTCTCGCTCTGGAAGCTCCGACGCACCATCTATGCGTACCCGACCTACAGTCTCATCATCAAAAAGGCCGGCGACCAGTTCTTCACCACCCAGATCGCGTCACTAAAGAGCGACCTCCTCAATCTGCTCAAACGCAACGCTCCCAAATTGGTCGCCGGCCTGCTGTGGATTGGACTGCTTGTTACCCTCTCCAGATACCAATCAAGTCATGACATGAACACGACCGAGACAGCCTTGATGATCTTTGACTTTGTTTCGATGACCGTCTGGGGACCGCTCGTCTACATTCTCTTCTATACCATCCGTCCAATCACCTTCTTCCCCGCTACAGCACTCACCATTCTCGCTGGCATCTTCTTTGGCTTTCTCTGGGGTACGGTACTCACCGTCATCGCCGCGACCCTCTCAGCCAGTGTTGCCTACGCGGTCGGACGTTTCTTCGGTTCGGGTCTCCGTCTAGAGGATACCGTCCTTGGCAACTGGATCGAGTCTCTGCGCAGCAATACCTTCGAGGCCGTCCTCACGACCAGACTCATCTTCTTGCCGTTTGATCTCATTAGCTACGCCGCCGGCATTCTACAAACTAAATTTATTCCGTTCGTAACCGCCACCTTCTTGGGCATCATGCTCGGTACCGCGACCTTCGTCTCCATTGGTGCCTCACTCGATATTGAAGAGTTCAAGATGGAGGGCTTCAGTTTTAGTATCTTAGAGCCACAATTCCTCGCCCTCTCTGCACTCATTTTTGTCACATCATTTGGTCTCTCAAAGCTCCTCAAGCGCTGGCAAGCTGAAGCCTAGTTACATCCGAATCTTGAGTTGGTATAACACCATCTCATCTGCATAAATATCTTCCGTTTTGCGCACCTTGGCTTTGAGCGGCAGTAGGTACTGTCCGGATTTACTATCAGGAAAGATGGACGTATCCCAGCTGGTCTTCCCGATCGTCACCGTCACCGGAATCGAACGAAAGCCCTTGGCGTTCTTGCCAAAGTTTTCTTTTATGTCTGCGCTGGTCTTTTTATCGACACCGACAAAGTGCCAGTTCCCTTGCTCGCCTGGCCACAGAAAGGCTTTCCCTTTTAATTTAAAATCCTTTCGTTTAGGCATACCTAACTACGCCGAACACTGTCCTTGTGTGTACGAAATGACATTGCCTTGCGCACAAGCTGAGCATCCGTTACTGAACGTTTCCGGCACGGGGTTACACGGCTCAGTAAAGCATTGCACTTGTACGAGTCCACACACTGGCGCGTATTCCATGGTGCAGGCCTCGGCTTGTTTCATCTCGTTAGTACACACGACTGATTGTGATGTGGCCCCTTCACTTGGACAGGCAGCAAACTCGCAATCGGGACCAACCCGACCAACAAATGAACCATCCGGACACATCTTGGCGTCCATGGTACAAGCCACCATATCTGGCTCGGGACTCGGAGCTGGTGCCGGAGTCACCACTACGGGTGTGTCTGGCCCCTCAGTGTCTTCGGTGTCCACATCCTCGGGACCAGTCTCGAGCTCGAGTGATGGTGGATCTATTTGAGTGGTCGCCTCACCTCCTGGCAGCGCGCCCGCAAACTGCAGACCGATAAATACGCCGACACCAAGTACGACACACAACACAACGATTTTTTGTAGATTATCCATATACATAAATAATGCGCCTCTTAATTAAGAATGGCAAGTGCGGAATAGAAAACAGCGACTCGGATGAGTCGCTGTTTTGTAATACCTGAAGGCACTATTTCTTAGCCTTCTTCTTTGGTTTCTTTGCTTCCTTCTTTGCTGGTTGTTTGGCCATGATAGGTATGCATTTACGAGTAACGCATGATGACCTGTAGTATGGGGAGTGGAGAGCTGGCTCGCCGTATCCTCCTTGGCCCGTGGGCTCATGTTGCGATAATTATCGAACCTGCAAAAA